>Ga0265303_10001611_pt1 | contig 13912 bp, 10 predicted proteins | sample Helome_2_FD_192494 | JGI IMG/M metagenome (GOLD analysis project Ga0265303, IMG submission 192494) | Marine sediment microbial communities from subtidal zone of North Sea - Hel_20160317 (Illumina Assembly) | ecosystem: Environmental > Aquatic > Marine > Subtidal zone > Sediment ... | reverse complement strand
CGTCCGGATTGAATATGGCTGTAACCAGGATGACGCTCTCGTCGAGGATGCGGTCAAGCTCTGGGCTCTGTGCGGCTGCGAGGTAGTAGATGAATGGCAGTGACGCGTCCATGCCACTGGCCTCAGCACCGTGGACGCCATAGTTAAGCCAGGTGACGATGGGCATGTCCTCGGTCACGGCCTTGCCAGCCGCTGGCTCAGTCAGTGCGACATGCTGTTCGCGGATCTCATCAATACGCGCCTGGTTCCCGGGCGAAGTGGCGACGACGAACAGGATCGGCCGTCGCTCGTGTGTGTAGCCGATAGTTTCCACCGTCAGGCGATCGCTCAGGCCGGCAACCTGCCTGATGTAGTCCACGAGTTCATGATGCCGGACGGGCGCCGCGCCCAATTCGTGACCGAGTGCGCTGGCCGGCGTCGGTATGGAGGCGTCGTAACTGGCGTTGGACGGGAACATCTCTGCGTCCGCACTGCGAACGTCGACCTGTGCGAGAAGGGGAGACGTTGGCAGTGTGAGCAGGGCAAACAGCGAAATACACCAGTTCTTCATAGTCATAGTCCTCTCGGCTACATCTGGCTCTTGATGATTTCGCCATTCTTCATGATCAGCGCGAGGTTGGTTTCCGGGTCGGCTAGTACAGACAGATCGTCCAGAACCTCGCCGTTGTGGAGCAGCAGATCGGCAACCCAGCCCTCACGGATTTCACCGAAATTGCCGTGACGGTTTAGCTTGCCAGCCATGCGGATGATCTCTGCACTTTCGGCCGTGGCCTGGTGCAGGACTTCGGCATTCGACCAGAACTCTGCCCGCTCCGTGAACTCGCGGGGCAGCTGTGAGTACTGACCGAAAATAAAGTCAGTCGAGAAGCCTGTCGTAATATCGTACTTCTTGAGTAATGCGATCAGATTTTCCTGGCCGCCCCGCACCAGGTGGGCTTTCTCTTTCTGGTTGGCGGTCAGGTTGTCCAGCCCTATCAGCGAACGGAAAATGACGAGCTGCGTGCTGATGGCCACGTCGTTCTTCTTGACCAGTTTTGCGGTGGCATCATTAATGAGCAATCCGTGTTCGATGCAACGGACGCCATTCTCGACAAGCCGCGTCACCGCCTCGCTCGTATACGCATGGGCAAGTACGTAAGTGCCCCAGTCGCCAGCCGCCTGCACAGCAGCCCGGATTTCAGCCGGCGAGGGCTGCAAGGTGTGAATAGGGTCGTAATCGGACATGACGCCGCCGCCGCCCATGATCTTTATCTGGGTGGCGCCGTTCTTGAGATTCTCCCGGACAGCAACCAGCGTTGCATCAACACCGTCAGCGAGAATCGCATTGTCGGCAACCATGTAGGGAGTACCGCCGGTGTGTGCGGGGTTCTCGTCCTGGGGCTGACGCCAGTCACCGTGCCCGGCCGTCTGGGATACGATCGCACCCGATGGAAATACCCTGGGGCCGTAAAGCTGGCCAGAGTTGAACGCGCGTGCCAGGTCGGGGTGTGTCCCGCCCGCATCACGGATCGTCGTGAAGCCGTGATCGAGGAAGAATTTGGCGGCCGCAACGCAACGAGCGCCGACTGCCGTGGCGTGCTCGTACGTATTGCTCGGCGGTGAATGCATGGCCAGGTGGACGTGCAGGTCGATAAAACCCGGCGTCACAATGCGATTGTTACCGGCGATGACGGTTGCTCCGTCCGGTGCTTCGATCACGTCTGCCGACACCGTCTCGATGAGGCCATCAACGACCAGGATGTTGCCCTGGTCAAGCGTGGCGTCGACGCCGTTGAAGATGCGTACGTTTTCGATCAGGAATGACCCGGCCTGAGCCGAGAGGGAAGCAAGAAGGACGCAAATCGTGAGCACGGTGCGGCGCATGGGGTTCTCCACCTTATTGTTATTCTGATAGCGGCCAATACTATCGTGATACGCTGCGAAATTGACAGGAAAGGGGGGTGTCATGCTCAGGTTGTTTACAGTTGTCATGTGTCTGTGCGTCACAGGATCCGTGTACGCACAAGGTCAGAGCGCTTCTTATACAAAGGACTATCAGCGAGAAGCACTGGAGACATTTGACGACATCATTGCGATGCGGACCGCGGCGGGCCACGGCAACGTGCCGGCGATGGCAGAGTACCTCGCAGACCGTTTTCGTGACGGTGGTTTCGACGACGAGGATATCCACATCATTCCCTACACGGAGGAAACAGGCGAGGAAGTCGCATCTCTCGTCGTTCGCTACCGGGGGAACGGACTCGCCAACAGGAAGCCCATCCTCCTGCTGGCGCACATGGATGTCGTGGATGCCATTCGTTCGGACTGGGTGCGCGATCCCTATACGCTGATCGAAGAGGACGGCTTCTTCTTCGGTCGCGGTACGTCGGACAACAAGACCGGCATCGCCATGCTGACGACAACGTTCGTTCGCCTCCAGCGAGAGGGGTTTACACCCACTCGTGATCTCATCATCGCGTTTACCGGCGATGAAGAGACGACCATGGAGACGATAAACTCGCTCGTTACCGAGCATCGCGCGCTCGTGGATGCCGAGTACGTACTGAATACCGATGCAGGCGGTGGGTACCGGGATCACGACCACGAGCCTGTGTCATACCTGCTGCAGGCGGCGGAAAAGACCTACGTGACCTTCGAGCTGACGATTCGGAACCCGGGCGGGCACAGTTCCCGGCCGCGTGCTGACAACGCGATTTACGAGCTCGCAACTGTGCTCAAGAACATCGAGGCATATCGGTTTCCAACGCGCGTCAACGAAATCTCGGAAGGCTACTTCAGGGAAATGTCGACACTCGTAGACGGTGAGCTAGGCGAGGCCATGGCCGCGTTTGCAAAGGACCCTCAGGACGCGGATGCGCAGGCGGTCCTGGAGACCTATCCAGGTGAGGTCGGCGCGACGCGGACAACGTGTATTGCTACGATGCTGTCGGCTGGACATGCCGAGAACGCCTTACCGCAGACCGCGACAGCGACTGTGAACTGTCGTGTTTTTCCGGGTGTGCCTATTGCAGAGGTTGAGGCGCAACTAGTGCAGGCTGCGGCCAATCCCGGTCTTGAAATCAGTATCGGCTATGAGCCAACTGAAGGCCCAATGTCGCCGCTGCGAGAGGATGTTACGGCAACGGTAGGTGATGCCGCGAACGCACTGTATGGCGACGTACCGCTCGTCCCGTATATGGAAGCGGGGGCAACAGACAGCCTGCATACGCGACTCGCAGGGATGCCTTCGTATGGGGTCAGCGGCCTGTTCATGCGCCAGGAAGACATGTTCGCGCACGGCCTCAATGAGCGCGTCCCGGTAGATGCCTTCTTCAATGCACTCGATTACTGGCACCAGGTGCTGACCGAGCTGGGCAGCCAGAAATAAAAGAGGCGCCCCGAAGGGCGCCTCCAAGTTGCCGTTTTGAGTGTTGCTATTGCGGCAAGGGGGGATGTTACGGTCGTGTTCCGCCGGATGCCGGGTCGTCTGACCAACCAAGCGCAGCCCAGTCAATCTGGCCGCCGAGATGGCAATCGGCACAGTTAGCGTTCATGCCCCAGGCTTGCTCTTTAGGAGCAACTTCGTGGTTGACTGACAGGAACATCTCTGTGTCGACAAAACCATAGTCGCCAGCTGTGTACGGCTGTCCGGTGACGGCCGCTGCGTCCAGCAGGGCGAGATCCCAGTCATACGCAACCCAGTACGGGTTTGGTCCGCCGATCGTGCCGAACAGATGCGGAACGAGGATGCGGTCATTGACGATATCTGCAGGCTGGCTGCCGATCATCTTCTTGAACGGATAGATCATATCAACGGTGTGGTCACCCACCGGCTCAGCGAGCACGACTGTCTGGGTCGGATCATAGGTGTCGTTATCGTTGATCAGCATCTTGGTGTATTTGCCGTTGAAGAAGCGCAGTTCGGGTCGAACGTTGTTCGCCCATACGAAGTCGCCTTTCTTCTTGTCGTAGGTCGGACGACCCGTGACTGGATCAACCGGAACCGGGTCGATGTCCTGACCTGCCGTTTCCCAATACCACTCGACCTTCGTCGACGTGTTGCGAGCGAACGTCGGGATATGGCAAACCTGGCATGCGAGGTTCAGGTGGTTGCCGCCGTTAAATACGGGTTCTACCGACGTACCGGCATGGATGTTACCCAGATCGCCATGGCAGTCGCCGCACTGTTTCATCTCGCCTTCGTCAACGGAGTGATACGGCATTCCGCCAATTCCGTGAGACAGCATGTTGCCATCGGCGTCTTTCTGGACCTGGTGGCAGGCTACGCATTCGAGGTTGCCGCCGTCGGTGCCCATGTGAACGTCATATTCACGTGTGGTATCAGCAATCGACATCGAGAGATCGCCGTGCTTGACGTTGTCGCCGCCACCGGCTTTCGCATGGCAGTCGATGCAGTTGTCAATCGTCGGTATGCCACCGTTCATGGCCACGCTCTGTGCAACTGCGTCAAGGTCAACGGTTGGAACCGGCAGGCCGGCCGTCTTGACGTCTTTCGCGTAGGTTGCCGTCTGGTCGTGGCATACGAGGCAGTCGACATTTTCGGTATCGCCGAAGTCATAGGCGCCGTCTTTGTAGCCATAGCCAGCATGGCATTGCGTACAACGGGCTTCGTTCGTCGGAACTGCGATGCAGAAGTTATTGAGGATATCGTTCTTACCGTGGATTCCAGTCTCGAATCCTTCGATATTCGATGCAGTACCTTCCCACTTGAAGTGAGCTGTATTAATAAACTCGTCAGCCAATTTGCCGTGGCAGTTTAGGCAGGACTGAGTGCCTTCGTAGGCGTGCTCTGTGAAATAGCCTTTGTGCAGCTGATCGATTTCATAGGCGCCGCTTGCGTAAGCGTTGCAGTCGTAAACGTCAACAACGCCGTCGCTGTTGAGGTCTTCTTCGGGATCGCCAACACCATTATTGTTCAGGTCCCAGCAGGCCTGCCCAGCGGCACCGTCAGTACCGTCGGTTCCATTAGTGCCGTTAGTGCCATTCGATCCATCGTCTCCTTCGCATCCTGCCAGCCCGAGGCCCAGGGCGAAGGCAAGCAGAAGCAAGGCGTGTCTAAAAATTCCATGCCTACTGGTCATTGTGGTGTCTCCAAACGTGAGTTGTTAAAGCGTGAGATGGGCAGATTTACGTATAGAATCGGCCCGGATTGATCCAGGGCTCGGGCAGGTAGCGCGAATGCGCCTGAGTGTGCGATGAGCATGTTTTTATTTGCTTGCAGTCTACCCGGCATTAGCAAATTCGCTTATGCGAAATTACTAATATCCGATGGGTATGATCCTCCAGCGACAGAAAATCTCAATACGTTGGAGCTAGCATTTTCGTAGGGACTTTTACCTACGTGCCGCGAGGTATGGCCTGCATTGATTCAAAGGCTTTTATGCCCCATCGTAGGGGGATGAGAGGTGATACTCGCAACCGTATCCTCGTGGCCAGCCTGCTGCTCTTCAATGAGCATGGCGAACCGGCGACAACGACCAACCAGATCGCCGACGAAGTCGACATCAGCCCGGGGAATCTGCACTACCATTTCCGACGTAAGGAGATGCTGGTCAATGCGCTCCTCGACGAGTTCCAGGTAGATGCAAGGAGAGTGCTGGAGCCACCGCAGGGCGAGTCACTTTCCATCGATGACTTCTGGATGTTCCTGCACCTGTTGTTGGAATGCACAGCCGGCTATCGCTTTCTGTTCAGGGACCTGGAGTCACTGAGTGAGCACTATCCTCGTGCAAGTCATGTGCTCGGGCATTTTGCAAAAGGGCTGATGGCTGTGTTCGAGATATACCTGCATGAACTGGTAAGTGGCGGGGTACTCGAATTGAATGAAGACGATGCGGCCGTCATCGCCAGGAACCTCGCGGTTATCGCCTTATTCTCGGACCGCTTCGATAGCCTTGCGGGGCAAGCGATGAGCGCGGATGACGCCGCACTGCGAGTTGCTGTGTCGGTTTTTAATGTGCTCAAGCCATTCACAGCAGCCGACGCCCAGACACATATCGAGGAGCTGGCCGCACATTACGACACATAAAAAAAGGACCGTGCAAGCACGGTCCTTGAGTCAAAAAGCTGCCAGAAAGGGGGGTGGTTAGGCAGCTTTCTTAAAAGTGTCACGAACGCGGTCACGCGCGTCGTCGACTTTCTTCTCTACGTCTTTGCGGAAGTCTTCGACCTTGTCTTCCAGTTCGTCAAAGACCTTCTCGCCTTCTTTCGCGTACAGGTTGAAACGCTGGTCAAATTCCTTCTGCGCCAGGGCAAACAGTCCCAGGCTCGCGAGGAACGTCTTGTTGGCGACCTTGAAAGGTACCGCGATCACGCTGTCTTCGAGTTTCTCGAAAACCGACTTTTGCGGCGCCACTTTCTTGACGGGCGCTTTCTTCGTAGCGGTTTTCCGGGCCGGTTTCTTCTTACCGGTTACTGCCTCGATAGCGTCTTTCTTGAGTTCCTCGGTCTTCGCGGCCACTACTTCGACGGCGTCTCTTACAACTTCCTCTTGCTTCTCAGCAACTTTCATTACGCCTTTCTTCGTCGCGGTCACTGTCTTGACGGCTTCTTTGACAACGTCCTCTTGCTTCTCAGCTACAGACTTGACGGTTTCTTTCTTAACCGCAGTCTTCTTCTGAGGTGCCTTCTTGCCTTTTGCTGTGGTGGTCATTGATCTCGTCCTACTTAAGTGTCTTTAGTTAAGGATTAAGCGGCTTTCTTTGCCGCAGTCTTACGTGTGGCTTTCTTGCGAGTAGCCTTCGGCTTCGCTGCAGGTTTGTCCTGATCTTTCAACATCCGAATGATCTGGTTCAGTTTCCTGTTCAGCGAGTTGATGTCGTTCTTGCTGGGGACATTCAGCCGGTCCATGGTGTCGGCAACGCGGGCATCAAACGCACCCTGCAATTTGTCGAGCCGGGATTTGTCGCGAACCTGGTCGATGAGGCCAGTCGCTTTCGACTGTGCGTCGTCAGCCATATCGCGGATCGTGTCCTGAACGTCATCAATCAACGTCTCGGTCCGGGAAGTTGTCTTCTTGCGGAACTTCTCGCCTTCCTTGACGAGCGCGTCAAATGTCTTCGCGCCTTGTTTCTGAGCATCTGACAGCGCTCCAAGGCCAGCCATAAATACGTGTTCGAGCTGATCCGTTATTTCGCCGACGCTCATAACGCTATCTTTCTGTTTCTTGGTGGTTTTTTTCTTAGCCATGGTATTTCTCCTACGCACATTCGGTTTCGATGAGGGAATGCTAGCTGTTAGGATTAGGGTGTTCACACTAGAAACGGCCCCAATTGGAAGTCAGGCAATGAAAATAAGGCGAAGCCACAATCTGGGCCGGGAAGAGGCACGCGTTCGTGCCGACAGGATCGCCGCCGACCTCCATCAGCAGTTCTCACTGAAATCGAACTGGCACGGCGATGCCCTCCATGTGAAGGGCAACGGCGTCAAAGGCATGCTGCGAGTGGACGAGAGTCATCTCGAGCTGGACGTCAAGCTCAGTTTCGCCCTGAAACTGATGGAGGGCCCGATTCGCTCAGCGATCGAGACGACAATAGACGAAGAGCTTGCCTAGTCGGCCTTCTGTGCTTCGACCATAGCGGCCACGTCGGCCAGCAGTGCTTTCGCATCGTAGACGATGCCATCCTTGATCGTATAGCTGATGCCTCCGACCCGGGAGGGTTGCCTGGTTGCATCATCGAGTTTCACCGCTCCGGTCCCGTACAGGACCTTGAGGTTCTCGAGCGGGTTCTCGTCGACGATGACGAGGTCAGCCAGCAGGCCCGGGCGAATGACCCCAAATTCGATTGGCTTGCCGCTCGGTTCGAACAGTTCCTCGGCGCCATGCATGGTCGCGGACCTGATGACCTCAAGAGGGTGGAAACCTGCCTCCTGCAGCATTTCCAGTTCGAGAATCGTGCCAAAGCCATATAGCTGGTAAATGAAGCCTGAGTCCGAGCCCACTGTCACGCGGCCGCCGCGGTTCTTGTAGTCGTTCAGGAATTGCATCCACACGCGGTAGAAATTGCGCCACGCCACCTCGTCCTCGGTCGTCCAGTAAAACCAGTACGCTCCGTGGCTTTCTCGACTTGGTTTAAAGAATTCCCACTGCGTCGGCAACGTGTACTTATCGTGCCAGTCTGCGTTCCGTGCCCGCATGACATCACGGCCGGCCGAGTAGATCGTCATTGTCGGGTTAATCGTGAAATCGAGGGCGAGAAACTCATCCAGGAGCGCATTCCACTTATCAGAACCACGGCCCGCGATCAGGTTCCACTGGCGCGCGACCTGCCCAAAGCGATGCTGCTCGTTGCCGTAGTTCATGTCCGTCGGCCAGGGTTGCACATCGTGATCTTCGTACATCGCTTCGAACAGGCCGTAGTAGTGGGTCAGGGTGCCAAGCCCCAGGCGGGCCGCATGCTGGGCATTCATCTGGGCGACGCCCATCTGCCCGAGATGCGCTACCGAGCCGAGTTTCAGTTCGCGGGCCTCGTCCAGCAGGGCCTCCATGATGGCAGGCCGGTGCGATCCGAGTTTCAGACCGTCTATGCCCTCGCGGGCCGCGTATCGAACCCACTTGCGGGCATCGTCAGGCGTGAGTATGTCGGTGTCGGCATAGGCTTCGCCCGAACCCATGGTGTGATAGGAGAAAATCCGCGGCGCAGTAATTTCGTTCCTGGCGCTCCGTTCTTTTTCCGCGAGCGAGAACGCCATCGCCCCGCTCGGAACACCACGTACAGTGGTAACGCCATGGCCCAGCCAGAGTTTGTACGTGTACTCGGCTTCGGGTGCCTTGGTCGATCCGCCCGTGTGCGTGTGCGTATCGACGATGCCCGGCATGACGTAGGCGCCATGCGCATCGATTTCATGGGTCGCGTCTTGTGGACGCCTTGTCTCGTCAATTTCGAGGCCCGGGTAGCCAACGCCAACGACAGCCTTGATGCGGTTTTCTTCGACAACAATGTCGACAGGACCGATTGGCGGTGCCCCGGTACCGTCTATGAGCGTCGCGCCGCGAATAATGAGGCGCTCGAACGGTCCTTCGCCTTCAGCCCGATCGGGCGCCGGAATCATCTGCGGCGCGCTGTCCTGTGCAAACAAAGGTGCCGCAAACGCAGACAAGAAAAGGGTAATAGCCAGCCGCATTGTCGCTCGTGTCACTGCAATGTCTCCCGTCGTGAGAACGGATCACCATTGGCGTCGAAACGTGGCGGTGAAGTTGCGACCGGGCGCGTCGATTCCGGATCCGTGAGTCCGATATTCTTTGTCGGTCAAATTATCAGCACCGAGGGTGACTTGCCAGCCATTGGCGCTTGACCACGTTGCACTGGTGCCGATGCTTGCCCAGCCGGCAGTGCCGTCGGGGTTGATGCGCGCATCGCCAATGTCGCGTGCGCTCAGCCTGTCCTGTCTGTCCGCGGCGCGTAGCCACGATTCGAATTGCCACGCTTTATTCAGGTCGAACCGCACAACGATCTGTCCATTCAGCGGCGGTACGCGGTCTGCAGGCTCTTCTTCGCCATCCACCCGCTGATCTCCTCGTGCGTAGTTCAGTACGGCATTGGCGCTCAGCCGATCAGTCAGAAACACTGTCAACCCTGCCTCGGCGCCGTAAATCTCTGACTCCGCAGCGTTGACGCTTTGTACGACATCTCGGCCCTCGGGTGTTACGTCACCGGTGGATACCGAGACAATGCGGTCTGAATACTCGAGCGCAAACAGAGAGATCTCGAACTGCCAGCGTTCCGAGCGATGACGGACCCCGATGTCGCCGTGTGTGACGTTTTCCGCATCGAGGCTCACGTTCGGAATGTTGAAACGATTGCCGGGCCGATTTCCGAGGGTGCCGAGGTCCGCGATATTGGGTGCCCTGAATCCAACGCCGATGTTGGCAACCAGCTGCAGGCTATCGGAGGCATCGAAAAGCCAGCCGAGGTCGCCACTGAGCCTCGATGGGTCAATGTTGGATCCGTCGGGAAGGTCAATGCCGACGTCACTGTAACGGAGTCCCCCGCTCAGGCTGTGCCGGTCCGAGATCCGCCAATGGACGTTGCCAAACAGCCCGACCTGGAGGATTTCGGAGCCATCCGGAAAACGCGGCGCCAGGGTTCTGACCGAACCGTCGGCAAGGTCTTCCGCGAAGCGCTCACTGCGTACCTCGTCGTAATACACGTCGGCCCCGGTGATCCAGTTCACTGCGTTCTCGCCCCCCGAGGCATTGATAGTCAGGCCATACAGGTCACTACGATTCTCCTCGAAGCGGCGCTCGTCGCCCCCAAGATCCCGGCTGACGCGATCGTCGACGATGCGTTGCCACGCCGCGTCGATCTTCCAGTCTATGCCGGAAGCCGAAAGATGTTGGTGTTGTGCATGGGCGAACAGGCGTTGGTTGGGTGCAAAAAAGAACTCGGACGACGCCGGCTCGGTCTGGCCGAAGCCCGCCACAAGTTCGTCGATGCGCGGGGTCTCCGGCTGTTCGAGCAAATGCAGGTCGACGAACCACGATCGGTCATCGTCAGGCCTGCCCCTGACAACCGCGCGCAGCGCCTTGGATATATAGCCGCTCGGGCCGATGCGCTCACCACCGCCGACTCGGCGGTCGCCCGTGTGCAGGTACTCGGCGCCCAGCGATGTGCTGAGACGTTGCGTGCCAAAATCGAGTGTCGCGCGAACGGACTTCATCAGTTCGGCCGAGTCGAAGCTGGTTATTACATCGCCGGCATACTCGGTTTGATCAGAGTCGAATTCAGGCAAGCGTGAAACAGACTGCACAACGCCGCCGACCGCCTCAGAGCCGTAAAGCGATGCGGGCGTACCGCGAACCACCTCGAGTCGCTCGACCGAAGACATGGGCACCAGCGCAAACCAGGGCGTCGGTGCCGTGCGAAATATGGCATTGTTCAGGCGCATGCCATCGACCAGGTGGAGGACGGCCGATCCCTTGAGCCCTCGAATGATCGCTGCTCCCTGCCCGGGAGTAGTCTGCTGCAGGTTCACTCCAACCATGTCTCGCAGGGCGTCGGTGGCCAGTTTTTTCGCAACCACGTCTTCGCCATCGAGTGTCGCCACAGCCGCCGATACCTGATCGACGCTGACAGCTCGGCGGGTTGCCAGAACAGTGATTTCGTCCAGCCAATCGTCCGCCGCAGGGGGCGTGCCCGGCGCCGCCGTCAGTGCAGCGATCGCCAGGAGAATTCGTCTGTGAATCAAGCGGGTACGTCCTTGTTCTTATTTGTACGCAGGAGTAGGAATAGTGTTATGCCATGCTAGACTTGTCCGGTCCAGATTCGTTCCATGGGCAGAGGGCTGGGACCGGTAATGTCGAAACTGATCAGGGAATTACGGCGGCGCGAAGTCTTCCGCACAGCTGGCCTTTACGTTGGTATCTCGTGGATTCTAATCGAAGCGGCGAGCGTATTCCTGCCCGCGTTCGATGCGCCCGACTGGGTAATGCGTGCGCTGATTATCGCGGCGATCATCGGTTTGCCTATCGTCATCGTATTGGCCTGGATCTACGATGTAACGGACAAGGGAATCGAGGTCCAGGGCGACGCCACCGATACCGTCATTGTGCCGTTTGGTGGCCGCAAGACTGACTTCATCGTAATTGGTGTGTTGTCTGTCGCGTTGATTTTTTCGGTCTACCTCATCCTGAGCGACAAGGAGGTAGTCGACCCTACGACCATCTCACCTATTTCCATTTTGATCGCGGACTTCGACAATCGCACTGGCGACCAGCTTTTCGATGGCACGCTCGAACAGGCACTCCAGATCGGCATAGAAAGCGCGCCGTTTATTGCGGGTTTCCGCCGGGATTCTGCGATCAGGCTGGCGGGCACAATGGATGCCGCCAATACCGCTCTCAACGAGGCGACGGCACGCCTCGTCGCAGTGCGGGAAGGTATCAAGCTGGTAATGGCCGGGTCCATCGAGGAGGACAGGGGCAAGTACACTTTGTATGTACGCGCCGTCGACCCAAAGGGCGGTGAGGTCCTTGCGAGTGCGGAGGTCGATGCGAAAGACAAGCTTGATGTTCTGGCGGCGATCGGAACCCTGGCCGGTGATTTGCGCGAAGAGCTCGGCGACGAGGACCTGGACAGGGAAAAGCTGGTCACGTCGGAGACATTTACGGCGAAGAACCTCGAAGCCGCACAGGCTTACGCAAGGGCACAATCTCTGCAGTACAACGGCAAGTATGAAGAGGCCATGGAATTTTACGAGCTGGCACTCGAACACGATCCGGGATTTGGCCGGGCGTACTCGGGACTGGCGCTCAGTGCCAATGCGCTGGGTCGAACCGAGGATTCGGAAGAATTGTGGAAACAAGCGCTGACTACACTCGGCACAATGACCGAGCGCGAACGACTGCGTACGTTGGGGCTCTATTACTCGATCGTTACCCGCAATTTCCAGAAAGCAATAGAAACCTACGAATTGCTGGTAGAGAAATACCCGGCAGATGACGCAGCCCACAATGGCCTGGCCGTACAGTACTTCTATACGCTGGATTTCCAGAGCGCCCTGCGCCAAGGGGCTGTACTGCTGGAAATTTACCCGAATAGCATCATGGGTCGCTCCAACTATGCGCTGTACGCCATGTACGCTACTGATTTTGATACAGCTACAGCCGAGGCGGAAAAGGTAAGAGTCCTGGACCCGACTTATTTCAAGGCCTGGCTGCCCGTAGCGATCAAGGCTCTGTCGGACGGCGATATCGAGCTGGCAAAAGAGGCCTATGGGGAGATGGTAGCGGCCGGAGTACGCGGTGAATTGACGGCTCAACTCGGGCTCGCCGATACGGCAATGTTCGTCGGCAATTTTTCGGATGCGCGAGAGCTGTTCACGTCCGGCACCGAAATGGCCGAGGCGGCCGGGAGTCAGTACTACCTCGCAACTATGCGAATGGGGCTGGCGCAGGCAATGCACAAAGCAGGCGGCGCGAGCGAAGATGTTGCTGCAGCGGTGGGCAGTGCTCTTGCGACATCAGGTGGTGTGTCGCGACAGGTACCGGCGGCACTGACCTACCTGGCGATAGGTGATACTGACGCAGTGCAGGGCATTGCCGACGAACTTGCCTCGGACCTGCAGCCGCAAAGCAGGGCGTACGGCGCCTTGCTCGAAGGTCTTATCGCGTGGGAGGGCGGCGATTCCGTTTCCGCAATTGAATCGATCAATACGGGTGTAGGGCTCGCAGATCTGTGGTTATTACGCTTTTACCGTGGCGTGGCTTACATCGAGGCCGGCTTCGCGGCTGAGGCGCTCGACGATTTTACGGCGTGCCTGGAACGCCGCGGCGAGGCGAGCGCTGTTTTTCTTGACGACCTGCCGACCTGGCGATACATGGCAGAGTTGCCCTATTGGATGGGCCGTGCACAGCAGGACCTTGGCATGTCGCATGAGGCAAGGCAGAATTTCTCGGGCTTTGTCAGCCGACGCCCCGGAGGGGGCGCGCTGGCGGACGACGCCCGCCAGCGCATGCAATAGGCGATCAGCGTAGGTTGATCTCGGGCGAGTATTGCATCTGGTGTGTGAGACCGCTTTCGACCGATGCGCAATAAGTTGCGTTCTTCTCACCCATCGAGTCCCAGTTGTACTGCCACCAGTTGTCCGACTTGAAGCGGAAGCCGCTTTCCCCTGGATAGCCGACAGGATTGATCAAGATATCGTCAGTATCACAGTCCCGGATGGTCAATATCTGCATATCACCTGACGAGTCGACGGCATTGCCGTCGGCATCCAGCCAGGCCCAATACAATGGGTTTGAGCTGCCGACTTTTGCGTTGGTCTTTGTCGGGATGACGCCGGTGAGTCCGTACGAGAACTCGACGTTGACGGTGCGTGTGACCGTACTCGCGTTGCCGGATGGGTCGGTGGCTGTAATGACCACCGTATAGGTTCCAGCGGTCGTCGTATCAACCTCACTCGAATCGATGTC
>Ga0265303_10001610_pt1 | contig 13918 bp, 11 predicted proteins | sample Helome_2_FD_192494 | JGI IMG/M metagenome (GOLD analysis project Ga0265303, IMG submission 192494) | Marine sediment microbial communities from subtidal zone of North Sea - Hel_20160317 (Illumina Assembly) | ecosystem: Environmental > Aquatic > Marine > Subtidal zone > Sediment ... | reverse complement strand
CGATTTACGACCTGTCGGCTCCTGTCGGCCATCACCTGTTATATACCGATCACACACAGCTAAATGAAGCACCGCATCTAATGATGGAAGCTAACCGCCGTGGTACTCTTAACGGCATTCTTGCGGAATCCACTTTCGATTTTGCCGGTCGTCGCTGGACGGTTCAATTCACGCCGACAGCCGCGTATCTTTCAGCACATCGGCCCTGGGAGGCCCGGGCCGTCTTAATGGGCGGCTTTCTGTTTTCCGGCCTGTTAGGGACGATCCTTTTAGTAATGGCCGCCCGCACGGCAATGATCGAACGTGTTGTGGAGGATCGTACGGCTGATTTATCTGATGCCAACACCAACCTAGAGAAAGAAATCAGCGTGCGTCAGCAGACAGCGGCAGCGTTAACGCAGAGTGAGGCACGGCACCGTGCCATTGTGGAAACAGCGGTCGACGGCATCATCACCATCAACGAAAAGGGCATCGTTCAATCAATTAATCCGGCGGCAGAACACATCTTTGGCTACCCGTCGGCTGAAGTGGTCGGTCATAACGTCAACATGCTGCAGCCCGAGCCTTACCACAGCCAGCATGATGAGTATATCAGAAATTATTTGCGCACCGGCAAGGCCAAGATCATTGGTATCGGACGGGAAGTCGTCGGATTGCGCAAAGACGGCATTACATTTCCCATGTACCTGGCGGTTAGCGAAGTGCATCTGGGCCAGAAGCGCCTGTTCACAGGAATTATTCGCGACATTACGGAACGCAAGCAGGCGGAGTTCCAGATTAAGGAGCGGTCGAAACTTATGGCTTTGGGAGCAGATGTGGGGAAAGCCATTACCGAGCACAATGAACTTCAACCCATGTTATGTCGCTGCGCCGAGGCTATTGTTAACCATCTGGATACCGCATTTGCGCGAATTTGGACCCTGAACGCCGAGGACCAAATTCTTGAGCTGCAGGCCAGTGCCGGTCTCTATACCCATATCGACGGTGCGCATGGCCGCATACCGGTGGGAAAGTTTAAAATCGGGCTGATTGCCCGGGAGCGCCTTCCACACCTGACAAACGACGTACAAAACGATCCACGGGTCAGTGATAAGGCATGGGCCAAGCGGGAAGGCATGGTTGCCTTTGCGGGATATCCGCTGATCGTTCAGGAAAAACTGCTGGGGGTTATGGCCATGTTCGCCCGCAATAAGCTGTTGGCATCAACTCTAGATACCCTGGGGACGGTGGCCACGCAAATCGCCCTGGGAATCAATCGCATCCAGGGTGAGGCGGATCTAATGGTTGCCAAGGATCAGGCTGAAGCCGCCAACGAGGCCAAAAGCGAGTTTTTGGCCAGCATGAGCCATGAAATCCGTACACCGATGAATGCCATCATCGGCATGGCCGAGCTGCTCGGTGAAACACCCCTTGAGCCCGAGCAACGCCAATATGTTCAAATTTTCCAGTCCGCCGGTGAAAACCTTCTAACCCTCATAAACGATATTCTTGATATCAGCAAGCTGGAGGCAGGCCATTTTGAACTGGAAAAAATAGACTTTGATCTGAGCGAGATTATCGAAAAGACCTGCGAAATTCTGGCCCTGCGAGCCCATAAAAAAGGACTTGAATTGACCTGCCGCGTCATTGCCGAAACGCCCGTTAAACTGGTTGGCGATCCGCTGCGCTTGCGTCAGATCCTGGTGAATTTGGTTGGCAATGCCATCAAATTCACTGAAAAGGGCGAAGTCGCCATTGAAGTTAAACCGGCATCGGAGTATGCGCCTGGCCGGGGGTTCGACTTGATTTTTTCAGTGACCGATACTGGAATCGGTATCCCGCCCGATAAAACCAAAAAGATATTTGAGCAGTTCACCCAGGTGGATGCATCCACCACCCGGCAGTATGGGGGGACCGGCTTGGGATTAAACATCTCTCGGCGCATTGTCGAGGCTATGGAAGGGCGAATCTGGGTTGAAAGCATTCTGGGGCAGGGCAGCGCCTTTTACTTTACGGCCAGATTTGACGGGCAGACCAAGCCCGAGGATGATGCAGAACTGCCGGTGATCGAAATGAAAGGACTTAAGAGCCTGATTATTGACGATAACGCCACCAACCGTCTGGTGCTGAGGGAAACGCTTTCGCAATGGGGGATGGCGGTGACTGAGACAGAAAACGGCCAGGCCGGACTGGACGCGTTACTGCACGCCCGCAAGGCGACAGCCCCGTTTGACCTCGTATTGCTGGATTGCCGGATGCCCGGTATGGACGGATTCGAGGTGGCGGATCATATTCACCAGGAGGCCTCCCTTTGCGGCATGACCGTTATGATGCTGACTTCCGACAACCGCGCGGGGGATATTTCCAGAGCCAGCACGCATGGCATATCGGGTTATCTGGTTAAGCCCATCAAGCGTAACGAATTGAAAAATGCCATTATCGCTTCGATGGCCAAAACCAAGGCTGCTTCCAAAAAGCCGAAAGCCAAGCGTGTGTTATCCGCAGTCGAAGAGCGTTCCTTACATATTCTGCTGGTCGATGACTCTGAAGACAATCGGCTATTAATAACGTCATACCTGAAGAAAACGCCCCACACGGTCGACGTCGCCGAAAACGGCGCCATTGCCATAGAAAAATTTGTGGCAGGAACATACGATCTTGTTTTGATGGATATGCAGATGCCGGTAAAGGATGGTTACACAGCCACCCGGGAGATCCGGCAGCTGGAAAAACAAAAGGGCAACGCGGAGACCCCTATTGTGGCCCTGACGGCTTATGCGCTCAAAGAAGATACCCAAAAAAGTCTTGATGCGGGCTGTAATGCACATTTAACCAAGCCGATTAAGAAGGCTAATTTATTGGAAGCGCTCACTGAATTCAGTCAGAGCAAACCTAAGACGGATCGCGCGGGCCAGGATAAGGAGGGAGCATGACCGCAACCCATGACCCAACCATCGGTGAAAAAATCATCGTCACTGTAGATTCTGATCTGGAGGATCTCATCCCCGGATTCCTTGAAAACAGAAACCGGGATATCAAATCTATTTTTGATGCCCTGACTCGAGATGATTATGCAGCTATCGCCAAACTCGGCCACACCATGAAAGGCGTTGGCGGAGGTTACGGATTCGATGCCATTACGGATACCGGCCGTTTAATTGAGCAGGCCGCCAAGGATAAAAACCCCCAAAAAATAAAGGCGTCATTAAACGAACTTTCAGATTACCTGGAACGGATCGAAATCGTTTTTGAATCCAGCTAGACTTTATGGCAGTATAATTTAGATTTATTTTGAGATACGACCTTAAGCCTGAAGGGATAATGGTATGCGTATTTTGATTGCCGAAGATGATAAAGATTCTCAGAAACTTCTCACAAGGATTTTGGAGAAAGAAAATTATGAGGTTGTCATCGCCGATGATGGACGCATGGCCTGGGAGATCTTTCAAACAGAAGATTTCCGCCTGGTCATCACGGACTGGATCATGCCCCGCATGAAAGGTTTAGAGCTTTGTGAAAAAATTAGAACCAAAGAGAAGCCGGGATATGTCTACATTATACTGGTGACTTCAAAGGAGGAGAAAGCAGATCTCGTCCGGGCACTGGATGCCGGGGCGGATGATTACGTCACCAAACCTTATGATAGAGGCGAGTTGCTCGCCCGGGTGCGTGCCGGGCAGCGAATTATCAACCTGGAGCAAACGATCAGTGAGAAAAACCGGGAGCTTTTTCTTGAAAAGGAAAAGTCCGAACGATTGCTCCTCAGCATCTTTCCCAGGTTTATCGCCGACCGCCTGAAACAGGATTCGAGCCCCATCGCCGATAGCCTTGCGGAGGCTTCCGTTCTGTTTGCCGGGATCAATGATTTTTCAAGTCTGGTTGCTCAAAAAACGCCGATTGAGGTGGTCGATTTGCTGGGGCAGGTGTTTTCAGCGTTTGACCGGCTGGCGGAACAGCGTGGTCTGGAAAAAATCAAGACGCTCGGCGATATTTACATGGCGGCCGCGGGCGTCCCCGTGCCGCGTCCGGATCACGCTGAGGCTGTCGCCGAGTTGGCCTTTGCCATGCAGGCGGAAATGGTCCGTTTTGATGCCGGGCTCGATGCCCCCTTTCAGTTGCGCGTGGGTGTCAGCAGTGGTCCCGTGGTGGCCGGCGTGATCGGAACCGCAAAACTGGCCTACGATCTGTGGGGCGACACGGTCAGCACCGCGGCCCATATGGAAGCTACCGGTTTGGCCGGCTCCATCCAGGTCAGCGCGGAAACTTACCAGCGCTTGCAGAAGAATTTTGTGTTTGAAGAGCGCGGCGAATTCTATGTGTCCGGAAAGGGCAACATCCGAACCTATCTGCTGGAAGGCCGCAAGTAACCGGCCGCTGCGCGAACCAAAACAGCAGCCCGGCTAAGGTCCTGCTCCGTGGTAACTGATCATCGCAGGTCTTTGCAATTCGAAAGCGTGCGCACACTTTGGCCGAACGTCAAAATGCTTGGCCTAAAATATAGACCGCAAAAAATGTGTCATTGAAGGCCGTATGAATACCTTTGCTCAAGTTGGTAATTTTGCGCTGAACGGATGGCGGGAGATTTGTTACCTGTCGGGCATAACCGCGCAGGTACTGTTTGTGGGTGTCAAACCGCGCTATTGGACCCGCCCGGTTCGAGCCGAGTTTTATCGCCAAATTCTTTCGATCGGCATTGACTCAATCGGATTTGTTTTTTATGTCGCCAGTGCGGTCGGCATAGTTGTTGTTGCACAGGCGTTGGTCTGGTTGCAGGTCGTCGGTCAGTCCAAGTCTCTGGGCGCTCTGTTTGTGACGGTACTGATTCGTGAAGCGGTTCCAATACTGACCAACTTCCTGATCATCGGTCGCAGTGGAACCGCGCTGACCTCAGAATTGGGCAATATGAGAATATCGGGTGAAGTGCGCGTTTTGGACGCCCAGGGCCTGGACCCGTTTATCTATCTGGTGATGCCGCGCGTGTTAAGCTTGACCGTTTCGGTTTTCTGCCTGGCGGTTCTTTTCGTGGCCGTTTCCTTTAGCAGCGGCTATCTGTGCAGTCTTCTGCTGAGTCCCGCCATTGCCGATCCGGGTACGTTCATTTACAGCATTTTCAGTTCGTTAAATCCGGTGGACATCATCAATTTTTTGGCCAAAAGTATCATTCCGGCTTTGTTTACGGGCGCAATCTGTTGTGCGGAAGGACTGCGCGTTGAGGCTTCCATTACTGAAGTGCCGCCGGCAACCAAGCGCGCCCTGTCGCGTTCCGTCAGAGCTCTGTTCGGTATTTCCGCTCTGGTTACGCTTCTAACTTACGTATAGGCGATGGTATACGCTCGTCGGGCGCGGATGCATGCACTGCAGACGCCAGTGCGCCTATATTCAACCATATGCGATATCAGGGATTGAAAAAGCAGTGAGTATCTCAACAACCGACCCCGGATTGGCGGGCAAGAGCAGCACACACAGCCCGGCGGTTTTGGACTTTAGGGGGGTGTCAACCGAACCATCGGCTTTCTTTGACACACCGCTTTGGGATGTCAGTTTCAGGCTTTCGCAAGGACAGCTGCTGCTTGTCAGGATGGAACGGGGTCGCTTCAGGCTTCCCCTGGCGGATCTGGCCGCCGGCATTTTAGAACCCGCTGACGGTGCGGTCGAATTTATGGGCAGGAACTGGCAAGAGATGGCCGCTGATTATGCGTCCGCGCAGCGGGCAAAGATGGGCCGTGTTTTTGGAAGCCAGGGGTGGATTAATTTTCTTGGTGTGGGTCAGAATATAACTCTCGCTCAACGACACCATACCACCCGAACTGACACCGATATCGAAGCAGAGGCCACTGAGCTGGCCAGGATATTTGGTCTGCCGGGTCTGCCCCATAGACCGGTTTCCGGTGCGCGCCTGGAAGATCTCAACCGATCGGCGTTTGTTCGTGCTTTTTTAGGTCAGCCGGCTCTGATTATCCTGGAGCGGCCGACGCGGGATTTGATGCCCGCAATTTTACCGCCACTTGTTAATGCGGTTCGGATTGCGCGTGACCGGGGGTGCGCGATTTTGTGGACAACCAGCGAAGATCTGGTATGGCGTGATCCGGGTATTGATGCGACTTTCAAATGCACCATGTTCGGCGCGCGCATGAACGTGGTTGCGGAGGAAAAATAATGGTCGAGCGTTTCAGATTCAGGTATGTGAACGAGTTCATCGGGGGCTTTGTCATCCTGGTGGTTATTCTGGCGGCCGTATCTGTTTTCGTGGTTGCGCACAGCCAAAAATGGTTCGCGCGCAATTACGAGCTCAGCGTTTTGTTGCCTGAAAGCGGCTCACATGGTTTGCGTAAAGGGGCTGAAGTGATGCTTCTGGGTGCCGCTGCCGGACAGGTCCGCAGGATCGCCATCGACGCAGACGATCGCATGATAGCCCAGGTCCGCATCCGGGCTGATTTTTTTCGATTTGTGCGCGATGACTCGACAGCTATCATACGGAAAAAATTCGGCCTGGTGGCCGAAGATACTTATCTGGATATTACCCGTGGAAAAGGCGCTGCACTGCCTAAAAAAAATGCAATGATTCCGTCGACGGTTGAAAAGAGCATTTTTACGACGATCGAAGAAACGCTCGTGCGCATGGAAAACGCCACCCTCAACGCCGTTGAGCAATACGGGGAACTGGCGGCGAATCTCAGAAACCCGGACAGCCCTTTGCAATTGCTGCTCGAACGCATGAATCGTTTTTCACAAAAGTTGGAAGCCGGTGAAGGTATTGTCACCAAGCTTTTAACGGATAAATCCATGGCCGCCGAGCTTGAAAAAACGTTGAGCGGTGTAAATACGATTCTTTCCGAGCTGAAGGTCGTCTTGCTGGATGCCCAAAAAACCAGCGGCAAGATTGCGCAATTAACCGATAATGTTGGCGAACAGCTTGCTGCCATGCCCCGCCTTACATCAATGACCGAAAAGGTGCTGCAGGAGACGGAAGTGGTCTTGAAAGACATCCACAAAACCATGGACAGCTTTCCGAACATCGTTGGCCGTCTCGACCAGGAAATGCAGTCGCTGCCCGGGCTCATGATACAAACCCAGGAGACGCTGCGGCAGATAGAAAAACTGGTTATCGGCATGCAAAAGCACTGGATGCTTCGCGGCTATGTCGAACAGGCCCAGCCGACGACGCGGATTCCAGCAGCTGAAGTTGGATCAGAAAGGAAGCGGCCATGAACAGACAGACGTTATCTGTGGCAGTGGCATTTTACCTTTGCGGCCTGGTGTTTTTTCTGATGCTAAGCAGCTGTGCCACTTCCGCTCGCCCTAAAGGGGAAGCGATCGATGCCGAATTTTCGGCGGCCATGTCGGCCGGGCGTGTTGCCTTTGAACAGGGGCTGACCGAACAGGCGGCAACGATCTACCAGCAGGCGCTTCAGCGGGCGCGCGTCATGGACAGCGCGGCGGCGATCGGTGATGCGGCTTACAACCTGGCGGCCTGCCACATTCGGCTGAGCCAGTTTGAAAAAGCGAGATTTTTACTTGCTGAGGCCAAAACAGAAGTTTTGAGCGTTCAAGGCGACATTTCCGATATTTTGCTGGTTGAAGCAAAGGTCGCCCGCTCGCAAGGCCAACCGGACGAGGCCCTGGCGCTCACGGAGCAGGTTTTGTCCGACGCTGAAGCGACTTCCACGAACAACCATCGGGTGCAGGCCCATTTGCTGCGCGGTCAGATGGCCTGCGACCAAGAAGATGCAGCGCTCGCTGCTCGGGAGTTGCAAATGGCTGCAAAATTCGCTGCGGGTGCGTCGGATAGCGGCTTGCGTGCCGGATTGTCGCGTCTGGCAGGGCGTATTCATTTGATTCGAAAAGAACCGGTTATGGCTGCCAGGGAATTTGACCGGGAGGCTTTCTTGCTTCAGCAGGCTGAACAGTACGCCCAAATGGCCGGTGCCCTGCAAAGTGCCGCTGAGTCTTATCGGCAGGCGGGTAATTACCGTCTGGCGGCCGACCGGTATTTCAGGGCGGCACGCAGTTCCTTCGCCCAGGGGCAAAATTCGGCAGCTCTCCAACTTGGGAACCTGGCGCTTTCTTCAGCAAATGATGCTGCTGATCAAATGGCCGTGGCCAGAGCCCGGGCCCTGCTGGATGAAATTGAAACCTCCGCCGGCAGCAAGTAATTGGCCTTGTATGCATTAGGGGAAAGTCAGCGAAATAAAAATTCCTTTTTTACGTCTAAAATTCCAGCATTCATTTTCTCCCGAATAGCCGTTAATTTTCTCCAGGTGGCTATCCCAGCCTTGCGTATCACCCCGCCTTAGGCTATAGAAAATGCATGAGCCTTCTTGCGGTCAAAAAGCTTTCTTTATCCTTCCGCGGCCTGCAGGTTTTGTCCGATGTCAGCTTTGAGGTCGTCCCGGGCGAGGTTTTCGCCATCATCGGACCTAACGGCGCCGGCAAGACATCCATCCTAAACAGCATCAGCGGCTTTTATCATCCCGACGAGGGGCAGATTTTTTTCGAAGACCAGGATATCACCCACATGGCCGCGCATCGGCGCGCCGCCCTGGGCATCGGTCGAACTTTTCAGAATATCGCCCTTTATCGCGGCATGTCCGCTCTGGACAATATAAAACTCGGAGCCCATAGCCATCTGAAAACCGGTCTTCTGGCATCTTTATGTTACTGGGGGCCGGCCCATCGAGAAGAGATGGCGCTCAGGCGCAAAGTCGAAGAAGACATTATCGATTTTTTAGAAATCGAGGCCATCCGCAAGCTACCGGTGGGATCTCTGGCCTACGGTCTTCAGAAACGCGTCGAACTTGGCCGCGCCCTTGCCATGCGACCGAAAATACTGTTGATGGACGAACCGGTCACCGGCATGAATGCCGAGGAAACCGAAGATATGGCCCGTTTCATACTGGACATCAATGAAGAGCACAACATGACGATCGTGCTCATCGAACACGATATGAAAGTTATCATGGATATCTCTGATCGGGTTTTGGTTCTCAACTTCGGCCAAAAGTTGGCAGAGGGCAAGCCCGAAGATGTTCAACAGCACCCGCAGGTGATCAAAGCTTACCTGGGAGAAAAAAAGGCACGCAATGGACATATTCCTTCAGCTGCTCGTTAGCGGTTTTGCGGTCGGGGGCGTTTACGCGTTAATCGCTCTGGGTTTTGTCCTGATTTATAAGGCCACGAGCATCATCAATTTTGCAACCGGCGAATTCATGATGATCGGGGCCTATTTTTTTTACTCCTTTATGATTTACATGGGTCTGCCGGCCATCCCCGCCTTTATCGGTGTGATGGCCTGTGCCGCCCTGCTGGGTTTTATGGTTGAGCGCCTCGTATTGCGGCACATGCTCGGACAACCCACCATCAGCATTGTCATGGTCACCATCGGTCTCAGCTCAATTCTGATGGGCATCGCCGATATGGTTTGGGGATCTGATTTTCGCAGTTTTCCGGCGATTGTGCCCAGGGCACCGCTAATAATCGGTGAGATCGTCGTGCGCTCCAACCTTTTTTATGGCTTTGTTCTGGCGGTGGCAGTAGTGATCGTCTTTGCGTTGCTGTTCAAATACGCCAAAGTCGGAATAGCGATGCGCGCCACGGCCGCAGATCAGAGCGCTTCTTTTTCCATGGGCATCAACGTCAAAGCCATGTTCACCCTCTCCTGGGCTTTCGGGGCCGTTGCCGCCACCCTGGGCGGCATTATCATCGGCAACATCGGCGGTGTGCACCCCACCCTGGGACATATCGGCCTTAAAATATTTCCGGTGGTTATCCTGGGCGGCCTGGACTCCATTGGCGGTGCTGTCCTGGCAGGCTTTATCATGGGCATCATCGAAAATCTGGCCGGCGGCTACCTGGACCCCTATTTTCACGGCGGGGTCAAAGACGTCGCGCCGTTTGTTGTTCTGGTGCTGATCCTGTTGATCAAACCCTACGGTCTTTTCGGCAAACAAGAGATCGAAAGGCTTTAGAGAAAAAATTTTAGTATGCGTATCGGAGATTTCAAAGCGAATTATGTCGCAGATGAAGCGGTCTTTAAAACGCCCACGGTCCGTTTCTGGATGGGCATTTTGTTTGCGGCCCTTTTAATATTTCCCTTCGTGGCCGGTAATTATTGGCTGTACATGGCCAACCTGGTGGGGGTGGCCATCGTGGCGGCGGTGGGGCTCAACATTCTAACCGGCTTTGCCGGGCAGATCTCTTTAGGGCATGCGGCTTTTGTGGGCATCGGTGCTTACACCGCGGCGATTTTGACGACTCGGCTGGGGGTGCCCTTTTTTCTGTGCCTGCCGTTATCGGGGTTGTCGGCTGCCGTTTTCGGCCTGATCGTCGGTGGGCCCTCCATGCGAATGAAGGGACTGTATCTGTGTATTGCCACGCTCGCCGCTCAGGTTATCTTTGAGTTTATTTTCGTGCATTGGGAGTCCATGACCGGCGGTATTCGGGGTATCAACCTGCCCGCCCCATCCGTGCTGGGAATTTCTCTGGACAATGAATTCAAGTTCTATTTTGTGACCCTTGCGGTAGTCGTCATCTGCGTGACTGCGACCCGCAATATTTTCCGGAGCCGGGTGGGCCGAGCTTTCATTGCCATCCGTGACCGGGATATTTCGGCCGAGTTGATGGGCATCAACCTGTTTCATTACAAAATGTATGCCTTTGGCATCAGCTCCTTCATGGCCGGTGTGGCGGGGTGTTTGTGGGTTAACTTCCTGAGAACTGTGACCCCCGAGCATTTCCCGCTAATAGAAAGTATTCGCTATCTGGCCATGATTATCGTCGGCGGGCTGGGCAGTGTTCTGGGTGCCATTTTCGGCGCCATCTTCATGACCCTGGTGCCCGAAATACTCAAAAACACGCTGGGCCTGCTGGTTGACGCTTTCCCGCAGGCCATGGGCTATCTGTTTCCCCTGCAACAGATTGTTTTCGGTCTGCTGATTGTCGTGTTTCTGGTTTTCGAGCCCCATGGATTGGCTGAAATGTGGCGTCGGTTGAAAGATTATTTTCGGTTGTGGCCCTTTGAGTACTAAAGGCCATTTGAAAACCCTTGAAACCCATAACCCAAAAGAAAGGAGTCAGTCATGAAACACACTAGAATCTTTTTGGCACTCACAATGATGCTGTGTTTGCTCGGGACGACTGGGAATTTGCTTGCCGAGGATGTTATTAAGGTGGGTGCCTGTCAGCCGATCACCGGGCGTTTTGCGTTTGCCGGCAAGCACCTCAATGCGGGACTGATGGATTCTTTAAACTATGCCAACGAACAGGGCGGCGTGGGTGGCAAAAAATTTAAATACATCTATGAAGACACCGGTTATGATCTCAAGCGGGCCATTGCTTCTTTTAAAAAGATCATGGCTCAGGAAAAACCGGCCATGATGTACGGCGAGTCCACCGGCCAGGGAAAGGCCCTGGCGCCCGAAATCAACAATCGTTATAAGGTGCTTTACGGGTCCACCAGCTTTTCAGAAGAGCTCAGCGTCCGGGAGAAAAATCCCTATATCTTTGTCAGCGGGCCGACTTATGCTCAGCAGTTTGGCGTGCTGTTGAAATACATTGCCAAGAACCCCAAGCAAAAAGGCGTGGCGCCCAAAGTGGCATTTTTTTACAGCGATACCGAATTCGGTCGTGATCCGATCCCCTTTGCCCGCAAGCTGGCCAAAGAGCTGGGTATCGAAGTAGTTGCGGAGGAAGTCACCAAGGTCGGGGCCGTTGATGTCACCAGCCAGCTGCTGGATCTCAAGCGCAAAAAGCCCGACTATTGCATATTCCAGGGCTACGTGGTCTCACCGATCCCGGAAGTGATCAGCGGCGCCAAAGATTTCGGCCTGGATATCACCTTTATGGGCACTTTCTGGGCCATGAGCAAGATGCTGTTGGACAAGCTGGGCCCGGACGGGGAAGGCTATATGGGTGTTTCACCGTACGCATACTGGTACATGGATGACGTGCCCATGATCAAGACCGTCAAGGCGTTTAATCAAAAACACCACCCGGAGGTGACCTATCGGCCCAACTCCTACTTGCAGGGCTGGTTCACCGGTATGGTTTTCGTGAAGCTGGCTCAAATTTGTCATGAAAAAGGCCTGCCGATCACCGGCGAAAACCTGAAGAACGCCATCCCGCAGGTCCAAAAATGGGATACCGGTGGCCTGGCCGGTTTGGTCAGTTTTGGCAATACGAACGCGACGGCCATGGGTAAGGTTTACAGGGCGAAAGCCGGCAAGTTCGTGCCGGTATCGGATTGGATATATCTGGACTAACCTTTTTCTGGATCTTGCATGAAAAGTAATGAGAATATGAAAGCCTCCGACTTGCCCGCCTCTGGAGGGCTCGTGCAAGATGGAAACATTAAGCTGGGTCTGGGAGCATGTTTGCTTCCGGACCCGGCCGGCAACACCCCGATATCGATTTAGCGGTTCAACGGAATTACAGGAGGACGGTTTGACGCCCATTCTCGAAGTCAACAATATCGAGGTGATCTATAACAATGTTATCCTGGTATTAAAGGGCCTTTCTTTGCAAGTACCGGAGGGCTCCATTGTGGCGCTATTGGGGTCGAACGGGGCGGGCAAATCCACCACCCTCAAGGCCATCAGCGGGCTGTTGCCCATTGAAGACGGGGAGATTACCGAAGGCAGTATTTTTTACCGGGGAAAGTCTCTGGCCGGTCTGGCTCCGCATAAAATTGTGCGTCAGGGGATTTTTCAAATCATGGAGGGTCGGCGCATCTTCGAGGATCTCACCGTGGAAGAAAACTTGACCTGTGGGGCTTACACCCGCAAAGACCGCTCCGGAATGGGCCGTGACCTGGACAAGTGCTTTGCCTATTTTCCGGTTTTGAAAAAGCGTCTGAAGCAGACAGCCGGCTACCTGAGCGGTGGCGAGCAGCAGATGCTGGCAATCAGCCGGGCGCTGTTGGCCCAGCCCCGGCTAATGATGCTCGACGAACCGTCTATGGGCCTGGCGCCTTTGCTGGTAGATGAAATCTTTCAGATCATTCGCCTGATCAACCAAAACGAGGGCACCACCATGCTGCTGGTCGAGCAGAACGCCCAGATGGCCCTGGAGATCAGCTCTTACGGTTATATCATGGAAAACGGCCGGGTGGTTCTGGACGGCCCGGTGGAAATTTTGCTCAATGATCGCGATGTGCAGGAATTTTACATGGGCGTGGGGCATGCTGACGGCAAGACCAGTTACCGCAACGTCAAGCACTACAAGCGGAGGAAACGATGGTTGAGCTGAGCGGAAAAACCTTGATGCAGTCTTTCCTGGAGCGCGTCGCGGAGCGCGGCCAGCAGATCGCCCTTAGGGAAAAAGACTTCGGTATCTGGCAAACCGTCACCTGGAATCAATACCAATCGCATGTGAAACACTTTGCACTGGGGCTTGTGCGCTTGGGTTTTAGACGGGGCGATCATCTTTCGATCATCAGTGAAAATTGCTGCGAATGGCTTTACGCCAGTCTGGGCTGCATGAGCCTGGGCGGGGTGACCTTAGGCGTGTACCCCACCAGCCCATACTCGGAAGTCCATTATGTCGTCAAGCACTCCGATTCGGTGTTCGTGGTTTGCGAGGATCAGGAGCAGACCGATAAGGTTTTAGAAGTCCTGCATGATCTTCCAATGCTTAAAAAGATCATCGTCAAAGACATGAAGGGATTGAGAAACTATCCGAAAGACAACATCATCTCCTTTAAAGCTGTGGAAGCACTGGGCCGGGAACTGGCGCAAGAGCAACCGGATCTTTTTGAGCGCGAGGTGCAAAAAGGCCAAGCCGAGGATGTGTGCATGATGATTTACACCTCGGGCACCACCGGTCTTCCAAAAGGGGCCATGGTCAGCCATCGCAACGTGGAGGCCACTACCCTGGCGACAACCGAGGCGCTTGAAGCTGATGAAAAGGACAGCGTGGTGTCCTATCTTCCGCTTTGTCATGTTGC
>Ga0265303_10001609_pt1 | contig 13922 bp, 10 predicted proteins | sample Helome_2_FD_192494 | JGI IMG/M metagenome (GOLD analysis project Ga0265303, IMG submission 192494) | Marine sediment microbial communities from subtidal zone of North Sea - Hel_20160317 (Illumina Assembly) | ecosystem: Environmental > Aquatic > Marine > Subtidal zone > Sediment ... | reverse complement strand
AGAATATGGCCACAAAGATGTGGCGGAAATGCTCATTTTAAAAGGCGGCAATGTGAATGCGCTCGATGAAGATAGTACAACCCCTCTTTATAGGGCAGTAGTAAATCGGCATAAAGATGTGGTGGAATTGCTCATCTCAAAAGGTGCTGATGTAAACGTTGTTGCCAAGTGGGGGCTGACTCCTCTGGATTTAGCGACTATGTTAAAACAAAAAGATGTTATGGAACTGCTTATGAAGCAAGAAGCACGGTAATAGTATGAATTGGAGTAATGACAATTACTTTAGTAGGCAGGCTAATTAATTCTAAGAAAAGGTCCAATTTCGAAGAAGATACAATATCTAAGTTCGGTATTGTTCGTTCAAACTGCGGTATTCGTAATCAAGGATAGATTTAAGCGTGAGATATTCACATAAACGCATATTTTAGCGGCAACTGTTTATCTCAACATTTCGGCGATTTATCAAGTCAGATTTAACAATCAATACCAAGGACTGACATTACAATTCCACATTTTTTCAATTGGCGGCCTCTGCAAGATATTGTGATTATGAGATCTGGCACCATACCGGTGATTACTCCAACATATCCAAGCTTTTGAGCCCTCCCCAAAAGTTGTGATATTCATTTTATATCACAACAAAGAAAAGAAATAGAGGCAGGGCCAACGACCCTGCCATCCATTTTAAGGGGCAGAAAATTAGTACCTTCCTCATTTAACCACCGTTGAAAATTGCGTACCCTAAAACCAAGCCTTTTAGCCGCAACATCGCTGGCTACACTATCTGATTGATGCTTTTCTCTGTAGAAAAATACACGCAGACCATACACGAAAAACAAAAAGGGCCACGGTAAAAACCGTTAACCCTTTGAAATCATTTGGCGTCCCCAAGCGGATTTGAACCGCTGTTGCCGGCGTGAAAGGCCGGTGTCCTGGACCAGGCTAGACGATGGGGACGCAATTCACTTTTAGCGCTCTAAGCTTGTATGTTGGCGTCCCCAAGCGATTATGAAACCCGTTGTCCCGCATGCTATGCGGGATGTCCTGGACCAGGCTAGACGATGGGGACGCAAGATAAAACCGTGAAACGGTTTTATATATGGTGGGCCGTGCTGGGCTCGAACCAGCGACTCTCTGCTTAAAAGGCAGATACTCTACCGACTGAGTTAACGGCCCGGTTAAACGCAATTAGTTAACTATATCGTCTATATTTGTCAACAAAAAAAAATGGATAGCCTTTTTAGCCCGTGAGCCAAGTAGGCCGTTTATAGTATTCAACAATACTCAACTAATTAGCCTTAAAAAGACACCCTTTAAACAATATGTCTAAAAATTGTGTTGAGCAGGTTTCAGAAGTCTTAGATTTTGAAATATTTGAATGAAAAGCGGACTAAAAAATAGTAGGTCACGTTCAAGAGCAAGGCGAAAATCGATTCAAAAGCGGAGCATACAAGATAGTATTCGAGCATTTTGAATCGGTTTTATGCACACCTTAATATTCTTAAAAATAGATGTGTAATCCATTTATCCTGGATAACGCAGCTATTGGGCGTGAGATGCATTTTTGAGTCTGCTTTTATTTTCGCCAGAACTCGGGGACTACGAGAATAATCACCGTGAAAATTTCCAGCCGTCCCAGCAGCATACACCAGATCAGCAGCCATTTGCCTAAATCGGGGATCTGAGCATAGTTGTCCACCGGGCCCACCATACCAAAGCCGGGCCCGATGTTGCCGATACTGGCAGCAATGGCGGCAAATGAAGTTCTAAAATCCACGCCCAGTCCCGCCAATGCCACAGTGCTCAGGGCGAATAATCCCATGTACAAGGCCAGGAATCCGACCACACTGCGCATGACATCGTCCGGCACCGTTTTGCCGCCGATTTTTATCGGGGAGACCGCTCGCGGGTGAATCAGGCTGAATAGTTCCCGATAACAATATTTAAAGCACAGCATGATCCGCAGGCACTTCATGCCGCCGCCGGTAGATCCGGCTGATGCGCCGATAAACATACACAGTAATAAAATCATCTGGGACATGGCCGGCCAGAGCTCATAGTCGGCGGTTGCAAAACCGGTGGTGGTGATGATGGATACCACCTGAAATGCCCCGAAGCGCAGCGCGTTACCTAAAGTTGCATATACCGAGCCGTAAAGGTTCATCGTGACGACGATGATCAAGAGCAGGACCGTACCCAGAAAAAAACGACACTCAGAGTCCCGCCAGAAAACCAACGGCTTTCCCTTTAAAAATTGGTAGTGCAAAGAGAAGTTAATGCCGGCCATCAGCATAAAAAATATAAAAACACAATCAAAATAGATGCTGTCATAATGGGCTATTGATGCATTTTGGGTGGAAAATCCGCCGGTGGGCATGGTGGTAAAGGTGTGGCATAAGGCATCGTATAAACTCATGCCCCCCAACAGAAGTAAAACAGTCTGCACCAGGGAAATCAGGGCATATACTTTCCAGAGAATCATGGCCGTGTCCCGAATACGGGGCCTGAGTTTATCCGGGACCGGGCTGGGGACTTCGGCTTTGTAAAGCTGCATACCACCGACGCCTAAAAAGGGGAGAATGGCCACCGACAACACAATGATGCCCATTCCGCCGAGCCACTGGATAAAGCTGCGCCAGAACAAAAGACCTTTTGAAACCGCTTGGATATTGGTTAAAATCGATGCCCCCGTGGTGGTAAAACCGGACACTGATTCAAAAGCCGCATCGACAAAGGTCTCGAATCCACTGGATAGATAAAACGGCAACGCTCCGAACAGGCCTACGGCGGTCCACCCGATTGCAACGATGGCCATGCCTTCCCGCTGGCTGATTACCTCGGCTTTGCCACTTCTGAAAATAAGGTGAAGCAATAGACCGCTGACTACAGTTATCCCTATGGATTTTAACATTGGTGCAACACTCTGATCGCGGTAATACAGACCAACAACAAGGGGAATAATCATGGTCAGCCCGAAGAAAAAAGACATTATCGCGACTGTGTGAAGGATGTAGCGCCAGCGCATCTAGAAATACTCCAGCTTTACGGATAGAATTTTCTCAATTTTAGAGATGGCTTCTTTCCGGGCAAAAATGATGACCCGGTCATTGGGCTGGATGACGCTGTCGCCCGTCGGAATTATAATCGATTCCTGGCGGATAATGCCTGCGACCATAGCGCCTTTTGGAAAAGAAATGGCATGCAGGGGCTTTGCAACGATGTCGGATGTTTCTAAAGCTACCGCTTCGATAACCTCGGCCTGCTCACCTTTGATGGAAATGGCTGATAGCACTTTTCCCTTGCGGATGTGCTGCAAGATGGTGTTGATGGCAGACAGCCGCGGGCTGACGACCTGTTCAATCCCAATGGCATCCGTCAGCGGAAAATAACTGAATTTGCTGATGCGGGTGATGGTCTGGCGCGCGCCCATGCGTTTGGCCAGGAGGGAGGCCAAAATATTGGTTTCCTCATTCTGGGTTAGCGTGATGACGATATCCATATCCTGGATATTTTCTTCTGTGAGCAGTTCTTGATCCGAACCGTCCCCGCAAAGCACAATCGACTTGTTCATGCGTTCGGCCAGGTAGGTGCAGCGGTCCGGATTGCGTTCGATGATTTTGCAGTAAATCGAGTGCTCTTCCAGCAGGCTGGCCGTTCGGTAGCCAATGCGTCCGCCGCCGATAATCAATGCTCGCTTCAGCGGCTGGTCATATTTATTAAACAGCGAAAGGGTATCCAGTAATTTGTCTTCTTCGCTGATGAAATAAACCAGATCCCCGGACTTGAGACGATCGTCTCCCCTGGGGATGATGAGCTCATCTTTGCGCACCACTGCCGCAATCAGAGGTCTGGCCTTGCCGACAATGGTCGGCAGCTCCGAAAGCCGTGCGCCGGCCAGTTGTGAATCGTCTTCTAAATTCACCCCGACAAATTTTAGACGACCATCGGCAAATTCACCGATATCCACAGCGCCCGGCACGCTCATCATGCGGTAGATGGTCTTTACCACTTCAATGTCCGGGTTGATAATGGTGTCAATATGCGGTGCCATCTCCCGAAAGTTTCCATGATAATTATCAAAATCAGCATTGCGGATGCGGGCCAGTTTTTTGGTCGATGGCGAAATGATATTGGCTACCAGGCAGGCCACCAGATTGGTTTCGTCACTATTGGTGACCGCCAGTATGATTTCGGTGTTTTGAATACCGGCTTCTTCCAGGACCACCGGGCTGCTCCCCGAACCGGTAACGACCTGAACATCAAGATTATCGGAAACCCGTCGAATGGCATTCGGGTTTTTGTCGATGACCACCACATCTTTGTTTTCCAGCGCCAGATGGCTGGCAATGTGGAAACCGACCTCCCCGGCTCCGACGATAATAACTTTCAAAAAATTCCCTCCGTCAGTAAGGATGAAAAATAGGAATGGGCGTTCATTGGTGTTCCCCAGGTTTATACCCGGATAATAGTATGTTCATGGTGACATCGTCAAAACAAAAGCGGTTTAGGCCTTACTATAGTGTTCAGCATGTGTCAATTGGTTGCTTATTCTATCTTTCTCTCTGGTCGCATGCGGTGGCGTGACATGTTGCCGAACCCAGCCGTGCTTTATTTTAAAAGAAAATGATATCAATAGGTTATTCTGCTTGATAAATGTCATAGTGGAGAAAATGCGCATAAAGGAAGGCCGGGTTAAAAATATCGCCGGCGCCAGGGGCGTAATATAAAATTCAATCCCGCAATTCAGATACTCACGATCCCGCCGCATATGATAAAGATGATTAGAAGCGCTATCCAATCGATTCGCGTCGCGGACAGGATTGCATCGGTACGATTTTCAGAATAGCATCTGGCTTCCATGGCAACAATCAGCCTGTCGGCCTGCTCAAAGGTTCTGCGGATGAGCGGCACCCCCAGCCGTATCAGACGATAGAATGGATTTTTCCTGTTCTCCAGGCAGCGGGCCCGCTGGGCTTCGGCGGTTTCTTTAGCCTGGTTAAGAATAACGGGAATAAATCGCACAATCAAACCCATCATGGTGGCAATATGTTTGGCGGGGATAAACTTAAATGGTTTCAGAAACCATTCCACCGCCGCTTTGATCTCTGACGATCGAGTCGTAAATACAAAAAGGAATCCCAGCAATGCGATGACAACCAGCCGCCAGCAAATGCGTATGCCGGACATCAGCCCCGGCCGGGTAATCGCAATGGATTTAGTTTCGAACAAGGCCGTCCCGGGTGTGGCAAGCATGCGCGCCACCAGAATCAACAAAAGTAAAATTATAAAAAACCGAAACTCCTTGAAGCCGGATTTAAGCGGTAAATGCGAATGCATAATCAGCGCAGTCAATAGACCGGTAAGAATACAAAGTCCCGTGAAACCGCACCCCAGACTGATGAGGCTGATTAGAATCAAAAAAAAGATTTTAAAACGAACATCCAATTTGTGCAGCAAAGAGGAACCGGGGTGGAAGCTAAAGGAGGTCAGTTCAGCCATGAAAGAACCTCCATCCCCAGCTGAGATGCGCAGGGCGCTCTTACGCCAAAAGTTTCAATATCACCGATAATTTCGGCGGGCACGCCATCCCGCACGATTTTTCCTTTGTGCATAATGATTAAACGATCGGCATGGGCGAGCACCTTTTCCAGATCGTGGGTAATGACTAAAATCGTGTCGCCGGCCTGATGCAGGGTGAGAATTTGTTTGAGGACCTGCTTGACGCCCGGATAGTCCAAACTGGCAAACGGTTCGTCGAAGACAATCACCTTGGGCTCCATCGCCAGAATACCCGCAATCGCCAATCGGCGTTTTTCGCCACCGGACAACAAATGGGGTCGCTGATCGGAAAAATCTTTCAAACCGACGACCTCCAGCGCAAGGGCCACGCGCTCACGGATTTGATCGTGATCAAATCGCAGATTTTCAGGCCCAAAAGCCACATCCGCGTAAACCGTCTCGCCGACGATTTGGCTGTCGGCGTCCTGAAACATCATTCCCACCAGACGCCTGGCACGCAGCAGGTCCTGTTGTACCGAAACCCCGGCCACTTTAACGCTTCCGACTGTCGGCCGCAGCAGACCGTTTAAGTGCCGAATGAGGGTTGTTTTACCGGAGCCATTGGGCCCTGCTACAACCACAAAGGCACCGGCTTTAATCTTCAGGTTAATATAGTCGAGCCCCAACGTGCCGTCTGAAAAACGGTGTTTGAGATTTTCGATTTCGATGATGTCCATATTTGCATCCCGTGTTATTTTATACCAAAGAGGAAATTTTCATTTTTTAGGTGCAAGGTCTTGATTTCTCGATTCTCAATACGGGCCGCAAGGCTTTGGCAATGGCGGCGCCTGCCGCTATTTTAATCGCATCACCAATGAGAAAGGGAACCATTCCCAGCGCCAGTGCTTTTGTCAGCGGCATGCCGCTGACGATTTTCAACCATGAAACGCCACAGGCGTAAAGCACCAAGGTGCCACAAATCATCGCCAGCACATCGGTAACCATCCGCGGATGGGCTCTTTGAGCAATTTTGCCGATTAAAAAAACCGTCGGCAGATAGCCAATCAGGTACCCACCGGTCGGCCCGACGAAGCGGCCAATGCCACCAAGTCCGCCGGCAAAAACCGGCAACCCGCAGGCGCCGGCCAGTAGATACACACCAACACTGGCCAGCCCCCAACGACCACCCAGCAGCAGGCCGGCTAGATAAACAAACATATTCTGCAACACGATGGGAACCGGGCCGATGGGAACCGCTAAAAAAGCGCCCACCGCGGTTAGGGCCGCACATAAAGATGCATAGACCATCATTCTTAATTGATTCGACGATTCCAACTTCATTAACTCCTTATTGAATCTTAACCAGACAGGCTGAAATTCAACTTCAGTTATACCACAAAGATCACGAAGAACACGAAGAATGACATTATTATATTCTATCTAAATCTTTGTTAACTTCGTGCCCTTCATGGCAAAATAAAAAAGTTTGAAATCGATGTCCCAAACCATCACCGTCCTAGTGCGTTTGATGGAAACAATCTCCGTAGCGTATCGTTTTAAGGGACCCATCGGAACATTTCAGAACCAGTGCGCCAGTATCGTCAATATCGATTGCCTTTCCGGTTAAGACTTCATGGGTCGTCACCACCCGAACATCACGATTCAATGTCACTGTAAATTGCTTCCACTGTTCAATCACTTCATCATACGCTGGGGTTTGCATTTGCGCTTCAAATAAATCCAGGTAGCGGACTAAAATCTCTTTAATTGAAACCTTGCGGCCCAAAATATTTTTCAGCGATGTTGCCGCCGGTTCAATCGGTGACGGATCATTGTTGACATTCAGGCCAATGCCGATATTGATAAAAGCCACCCGATCCACCTCAGCTTCTAATTCAGAAAGTATGCCGCATATCTTACGCTCATCGACCAGAAGGTCATTGGGCCATTTGACCCTGACATCAATACCAAAAATTTCATTCAATATTCGGGCAAGCGTCACCGACGCTAGTAAACCAACCCTAAAGCTTAAGACGGGCGGCAGATCGGGCCGCAAAACCATTGTGAAATACAGACCGCCTTTTTCGGAAAGCCATTGCCGGTTCAGGCGCCCGCGACCATTCTTCTGACGTCCGGCGATGACGGTTGTAAAATCCGGGCAACCTTTGCGTGCCAGATGCTTGGCCGCATCCATGGTAGAGGTCAATTCCGCATAGTAGATGATTTTGGATTCTCGGTCTGCAAATTCCCATGGATAAGGCACATCCGGAGAATTTACGAGGCGGTACCCCTTGGCAGATGATGTAATTTCATATCCAAGAGCCTGAAGTTGCTGAATATGCTTCCAGATTGCTACCCGCGATATGCCCAGCTGGGCACTCAGAGCCTGGCCTGAAACCACGCCCTCTTTTTTTCTCAAATTTTCAAGAATCCAGGATTTCATACTTAAAAATCAGATTGTCGTTAACTGTTACAATCAGAAAAGTTAACGAAATTTAGCGGGCGTGTCAATCGGAATGTAGACGTTGGATATGGGAATGGGTTTCAGGTGTCAGCAAAAAAAAAGGACTGAGGACTTTGAATTATACCGCTTTCCATAATCGTGTTCCGATTCATGGAATTGCGGCATAAGGGGTTGTAGAAACAAACGTTTGAATATCGGAACGTTTTTTTGACAACCACTATAAACTGACGACAACAAGCCAGCAGCCAGGGACCAGAAACCAGAAGCAGTCAATCAGGATTGATGCGAACTTCTACGCCCCAGGATTTTAAATTTTGGGCAATAAATTCAACCACGCTGCGATGGGCAGCCTGCCCGTTGCCGACAACCGCAATGGGCTTGCCGAATTTAAAATAAATCAGTCGGTCAGGATAAATCGGTCCAATATCTTTTAACCAGTGGCCGGTGCCGTGAAAGTCTGTTTTCAGCGCAACCGGCACTACCGGCACCCCTGATTTGCGGGCCAATTTTACACCAAGCGTGTTAAAATTATTGACATCGAAGACCGTACTGCGGGTGGCCTGGGGGAAGACAACTATCGAGCAACCCTGTTGAATACGATGTCGCCCTTCGTTTAAAACGATTCTTAAGTCTTCACGGGGATTTTTGCGGTGTACAGCGATAAAATCAAGCGCTTTCATTACCCAGCCGATGACAGGGTAGTGTCGTAATTCGTCTTTGATAATAAACGTGACGTCGTTAAAAGGCAGGGTAAATGACGGCAGAATGACGGTTTCAAGAATGCTCATATGATTGGCAATGAAGACCAGTGGCCCTTTATGAGTGTTGAGGCCTTCAAGACCCATGACGCTCAGACGGCCGCCGGCAGTTTCGACAGCCTTAATGCAGTTGAGGGATGCGCGCAGCCATCTTTCGTTGTGCAACGTTCCGCGGCGCCCTGCCAGACCTGCGGTGAGAAAAGCCAGCGCAATGCGGGCATAAAAAATTGATGCCGCCCATCCCGGAATATGGTGCGCCAGCAAACGCCGTTGAGCCGGAGTGTGATACCCCTGTTCGATTTCAATAATCTGCCGAAATTGAGTATTATCCATTTTTATTTAATTCTGGTTGCCGGGAACATTTATGACGGAATAACCGTTGCCCGAAAGCGCAAAATGTTGTTTCACACAAAAACAAATATCAGCGCTTGCATCGCTCAATGATCAAATATGTGCCACCGTATTTGAAACAGAGGGAAAGTGTCAATTGAATATTTCAGAGGGGTTACAGTCGGTCAAGCAGTTTTTCATGGATATTATCAAATCCGCCGTTGGACATCACCAGCACCAGGTCGCCGGGGGCGGCATGCTGGACAAGAAATTCAACGATGGATGCAGTATCTGCGAAAAAATGGGCATCCTTACCGCGGCGCCTTAAATCAGCAACGAGCTTTTCAGATGAAAATCTTTCTGCAACGGGAATCTTTTCTAACAGCGGGGGTTGGCGAATACAGATCAAATCCGCAAAATCGAACGCCAACGGATATACGTTTTGAAAAACATCACGCATGCTCGAGTTGGTGCGGGGCTCGAAAACGGCAATCAAACGTTTGGGTGAATGAAATGATTTGACCGCCGCAACTGTTTCCCGCACTGCGGTTGGATGATGAGCAAAGTCATCCATTACTGTGATTTGATTTTTAAGGCCGCGGATTTGCTGACGGCGCTTGACCCCTTCAAAAGTTGCCAGTGCCGCGCCGATTTTTGCACGCGATAAACCCAGATGATCTGCGATAGCAATAACCGCCAACGTATTGTACAAATTGTGCAAGCCGACCATTTTTGTCTTAAAGCGACCATAGGGTTCCCCGAATTTCAGCACCTCAAATATGCTCCAGGGCGCATCAATCTGAATGTCGCCCAGACACCAGTTGGAATGATCATCACTCCCATAGTATTCGATCCGACAATGCGCCTTGGAAATGATCTGGCGTATATTTTCATCTGCATCAAAAGCGAGCAGCAGGCTCGAACGCTTGAGCTGAGATAGAAACCGGCTGAATACCAGTTGGACATGATTGAGATCGCGAAAGATATCGGCATGGTCAAATTCGACACTGGTCAACACGCTTATGGTGGGCTGATAATGCATGAATTTGGGGCCTTTGTCGAAAAATGCCGTATCGTATTCGTCACCTTCGATAATGATGGGGTCGCCACCACCCAGCCGGTAGTTGCTGTCAAAGTTCTGCAGAATACCGCCGATCATAAAGGACGGGTCCAATCCGCCTTTATGGAGCATCCAGGCTAAAATGGCGGCGGTGGTCGTTTTGCCGTGAGTACCGGAGACCAATAGCGGTTTTTTATTTTTAGCGAAAAACCGGTTCAATGCCTGGGGCATGGAGCAAAACGGGATCCCCATTTGCTTCATTTTCTTCACTTCCGGATTTTCGCGGGTGACGGCGTTGCCGACAATCACCAGGTCCGGACCGTAAGAAATGTTGGCGGCATCGAAGCCGTCCATGATGTGAATTCCCTGTTCCCGTAAAAAATCGCTCATCGGCGGGTAGACTTTTTGATCTGACCCGGATATATCAAAATTCAGGCTTTTAAGCATACATGCCAGGGCACCCATTCCGGTCCCGCAGACAGCGATCAGGTGAATTTTTTGAACATGCTCAGGAATGCAATTTCGGCTTTCAGGCATTGAAAAGCTCTCCCTCAATGGCAAATAAAACATCGTCCCAGGGTGGTTTTCATTTTGGCGGGAAGGCGCGTTGTAAAAGGCAGGTCAAACGGTGACCGCAAATAGGGCCTATTCTGCTTCCAGTATGGCCCTGATATTTTGTGACAGCTTTTGCAAATTAAAGGGTTTTTGAATAAAACTGTTACACCCCCGATTTAAAATTTCAGAAGCTTGACCGTTAATGCTAAATCCGCTGGACAATAACACCTTCACGTCGGGTTTGATTTTCTTAATGCGGTCAAAGGTTTCACCACCCCCCATCTGGGGCATAATCATATCCAGAACGATCAGATCAATTTTATCCTGGTGCTTCTTAAAAATCGTAATGGCTTCTTTGCCGTCTCTGGCGGTAAAAACCTGATAGCCCAGTTTTTTAAGCATCCGCGTACCGACATCAATGATCATGTCCTCATCATCCACCAGCAGGACCGTCTCCTGGCCCTCAACAAATTTTTCGCTGGCCTTTTTAGGGGTTGGTACGGCTTTGCCCGAAGCAGGCAAATAAATCTCAAATTTTGTCCCCTGCCCCTTTTTACTAAATACTTTAATAAAGCCTTCATGATTTTTAACAATCCCGTATACAGAAGCCAATCCGAGCCCCGTGCCGCGGCCCATTTCCTTGGTCGTAAAAAATGGATCGAAGATGCGTTGCTGAATGTCTTCATCCATTCCAACGCCGGTATCTGCGATGGTTATTTTGATGTAATTACCCGCCTTGACATAATAAGGGCTGTATTGGTCCCTATCAATGGTAACATTTCCGGTTCGGGTTGTCAGTGTTCCGCCGCCGGGCATTGCCTGCAAGGCATTCAAATAAAGGTTCAACAATACCTGTTCGATCTGACCCCGATCCGCCTCGACACTCCAGAGATTTGGTTTGGCTTCATTTTTAAAAAGGATATCCTTGTTGGTACGGCTAAACATGAGATTCTGCTCTTTGATCAGTTCATTCAGATAGAGCAAACTGATTTCATATTTGCCCCCCCTGGCAAAGCCCAACAGCTGTTTGGTCAAATCCACACCATTCTGAACGTACTGCTCAATTTTTTTTAGGTTCTTTACCAGCGACGAGTTGGGCTCGATATCCAAAAGGGACAACGAAATATTACCCTGGATACCCATGAGCAGATTATTAAAATCATGAGCGATACCGCCGGCCAAAGTGCCGATGGCTTCCATTTTCTGGGCCTGGCGCAGCTGCCTTTCCAGACGGACTTCGTGCGAAACATCCCGCTGGACGCTGACATAGTTGGTAATAGATCCAGCTTTGTTTTTGATCGGAGAAACAGTGGCTTCGGTTTCATATAACGAATGATCCCTGCGTTTGTTAACCATTCGGCCTTGCCATATTTCTCCGCGCTGCAGCGTATCGATGATCGTGCTAAAAAATGCTTTCGAATGCTGCCCGCTGTCCAGCAGTTCGATGTTACCGCCGATAACCTCATGGCGCGAATATCCGGTAATTTTTTCAAAAGCAGGATTGACATATTCGATAACGCCTGCGGGATCAGTCACGATAATGGACTCTGCCGCATGTTCAACCGCGGTAACCAATTGGGTCTGTTCTTGAATAGTGCGTTTGAGTCCGGAAACATCAACTGCAAAAACAGCCAGCCCACTATCGGCGGCCGCTGAATCGAGCGCTGAAACGTTGAGTTGAACCATCCGGGTCGCGCCCGTTTTGCTCCGGGCGGTTGTTTCGAAAGTGAGTGTTTTTTTTTGACCCAGACATTGCCCGATCGATGTTTGCTGCTCGGCCGTCAGATCAAACAAAATGTCAAGCGAACGCCCCATTATTTCTGATTGGCTCAATCCGCTTAACCGTATTGCAGCCCGGTTGGCGAACACGATCCGACCGTGGCGGTCGGTAGTGATAGCGAAACCGTCAAAATGATCGATCAGGGATGAAGGCAAAGCACTGGGATTGGCATGCAGGTAATGCGGGTGCTTGGGTGCAGATTTTTCTCCAGGGGTTAATTTGGCCATAGGTTCATCGGCTCCATTTCTTCCTCCTGGCTTTAGACCGGCCTGAATCTGTTCAAAACAGTTCAGCTATTCCACTGTACAATGACCGACAATGCCTTCAGCCCAAACCTCTGAACAATACGCGCAAAGACCGTTATCTGTGGTGCGGGTTTGCACCCGCTCATCAACCCCCCTCTTGGCCAATCGCTATTAACATATTATGGCAAATATTTGCATATAAATCAATATATTTGAATCACTACGCGACCGTCTTGATTCTATCAATCAGACCGTCGTCAAGTGGCTGTTCCCATTTTACATTGATAAGATACTCATTAAACAGCTGACCATGAACGCCAACGATACGGCCCTCCTGATCGATGCTAATTTCAGGAAAAGCACCGCGCAGCGTAAATTTTAAATTGAGACGGCAACCCAGCAATGTTTCGGCCGCCGTTGGTGAAGTGTTCATAATAAACGACACCCCGCTGGCGGAAATGTCTGAAAGATCCCCTTTAAAAACCTTACTGCCTTGTTTATCTAAAATTTGAATCGCAGCGCTGCCGGCTATGGCGCATCGCGAATGTGCCCGCCGTTCGAGTTCCTTTTTTTGAAGCAACTCTTTAACGGACTCCAGGCCTGTACAGTAATCCTGCAGTTTATTGGCAAGGTTGGGCGCCTCAGCCTGCCATTTCTGCAAAACTGCTTTTTCTAAATAATTTAATTTGACCGTTGAATGAGCCATCACAGATATTGTACAGGTTGAATTTGTGAAAAAAGTATCCTCGCCAGCAAGATCGCCGGGTCCTAAAGTATTCAGCAGGATTGTGTGTTTATCCTGATGATAAAACAATTTTAGCTGGCCGGCATTTATGAAATACAAATTCGCGATCATCTCACCCTGCCGAAAAACAATCTGCTCTGGTTCATAGACGGCAGTTTGCATGCTGTAGTAGAGCGCTATCGACTCTTCTTTTGTCAAATTTTTATACAGATGAGACCAAGTTTTCATATGCGCCTGATCCATAGCAGTAATTTTGGCATTCTCGATGATTTCAGCAGATTTCACAATCTCATCTAGCGCCATAGAATCAACTTCAAAAAGTCTTTCTCGCAATGATTCTGCTTTAGCAAAATTATGGGTTTGCGCGTATTCGGCAATCAAATCAAAAAGCAACTCAACGGCCTGCTCTTTTTTATTGTCCTTTAAATAGGTCTCGACTAATTTTTCTTGAGAACTGAAATCTTTCATTTATGCGCTCTCCTTAAT
>Ga0265303_10001607_pt1 | contig 13931 bp, 12 predicted proteins | sample Helome_2_FD_192494 | JGI IMG/M metagenome (GOLD analysis project Ga0265303, IMG submission 192494) | Marine sediment microbial communities from subtidal zone of North Sea - Hel_20160317 (Illumina Assembly) | ecosystem: Environmental > Aquatic > Marine > Subtidal zone > Sediment ... | reverse complement strand
TTCTGAATGGACCGATGCAAACCTGAGCAAAGAAGATGCACATGTAGCGACCGTATGGGTTGATCAGATCGTCAACCGTCGCTCGATGTTGACCAATAAGGCTCGCGTTGAAGATGTTCGCGATGTCATGTGGGAACTCGAGAAAGACGGTGAGATAGTAGTGCACCGGGTTCAGGATGAACACAAGCCTGTAACGGTGAAGACCCTGTACGGATGGGACAAGCGCATCCCGACGACGCAGCTCTGGCACCACAAGTCCTGTGGCCAATGCGGCAATATTCCTGGCTATCCGGCGTCATTGCTGTGGCTCATGAACGAGATGGACATCGAGTATCTCGATGAGACAGACCAAACTTCGTGTACGGCCTGGAACTACCATGGTTCTGGTATCGGCAACATCGAGAGCCTTGCGGCTGTGTTCCTTCGCAATTTTCACCAGGCTTATGTATCCGCGAAAGCGCAGGGATTGCCAGATGGCCATTTCTACCCGCTCGTGCATTGCGGCACGTCGTTCGGTAACTACAAGGAAGTTCGTGGTTTCCTGTTGCAGTCGGCCAAGTTGCGCGAAAGCGTCAAGAAAATTCTCGGCAAGCTGGGGCGTCTCGTTGACGGTAAGCTGCTGATCCCGGAAGAGGTTGTGCACTATTCCGAATGGCTGCATGTGATGCGTGACGAAATTGCGAAACGCCAGGTCATCGATTGCAGTCATATTCGTGCGACCGTGCATCCGGCCTGTCACGTTTACAAGATGGTTCCTGAAGACGCGATCTACGACGACAAAATTCTCGGCGGTAACCGAGTCGCAGTAACAACCAGTGTTCTTGAGGCGCTCGGTACGCAAGTGATTGACTACCGGACCTGGTACGACTGCTGCGGCTTCGGGTTTCGACACATTATTTCTGAACGGGAATTTACTCGCTCGTTCGCTATTGATCGCAAGCTGCGGGTTGCCCAGGAGGAAGCGCGAGCCGACATGATGGTCGGTCACGATACCGGCTGCATTACGACGCTGGACAAGAATCAATGGATAGGCGCGGCGGCGGGCAAGCCAGTGGATCTCCCGGTTCTGGCGGATTGCCAGTTCGCCGCGCTGGTGTGCGGCGCGCATCCCTACAAGATCGTGCAGTCGCACTGGCACGCGTCGTCGACTGAATCGCTGATGGAAAAACTGGGCATCGACTGGGAAGCAAAAAAAGCCGAGTTCGAGGCCTATCTGAAAGATGTCGAAGCGGGCAAAGGCGAGTCTTTGTACGACCCGAGGAAAATGATCACGTCGGGTCCGGGGTTTAAGCAAATCGGGCAATAGGTATGACCAAACCAATTCTGATCGTAGGTGGCGGACCGGCCGGTCTGGCTGCAGCACACAGCCTGGGTACGGTAGGCCGTTCCAGTATTTTGATTGAAAAAGAAGATGCGCTCGGCGGTGCCCCTATCCTGTCGGGTTACGCCAAACTGGTGCCGACCGGAGAGTGGGCCAAGGATGCTATTGGCGGCATGGTTGATCGCGTTACCGGCGACAACAATGTGAAGGTCCATACCAGCACCACTGTAACCAAATTCAGTGGTTCGCCCGGCAATTTTGAAGCTACGTTTTCCAATGGCGACACCGCACAGGTTGAAGCGGCAGTGCTTTGTAGCGGCTTTACCCATTTCGACTCGGTGAATAAACCCGAGTGGGGTTTTGGAACCTTCGAAGATGTCGTCACGACAACCCAGGTCGAGCAGATGATCTCGTCTGGCAAGGGTGTACGTTGTCCGTCCGACGGCCGCGAGCCCAAACGCGTCGCTATTTTGCTGTGTGTCGGCTCGAGAGACAGGCAGATTGGCAGGGAATGGTGCTCAAAGATCTGTTGCACAGTCTCGTCGAATATCGCCATGGAGATTCGCGAAGAATTACCCGAGTGCCATGTTTACATCTACTACATGGACATCCGGACCTACGGTTTGTATGAGACCAAGTATTACTGGCGCAGCCAGGAAGAATTCAAGGTCAAATACATCAAGGCGCGCATTGCCGAAGTAACGTCCGACGGCGAGAAACTCATCGTCAAAGGCGAGGATACGCTCGTCAAACGCCCGATCACGATTCCCTTCGACATGGTTGTGCATGCCATCGGCATGGATCCGAATGTCGACAATCCGGATATTGCTTCGACCTTCGGTATCGACCTGGAAACGCATGGCTTTATCGACAGTGAGAACAAGTACGGCGCCATGGCTGCGACCTCACGTCCGGGTGTTTTTGTTGCGGGTGCAGCAACCGGACCAGAGACGATAGATGACTCTATCGCGCAAGGGCATGCGGCCGCTATGGCCGTGCTGTCAGGGTCGCACCAACCCGTCGATAAGTCCGCTTAAGGCTTCTTCATGTTCCGACGTTCCGCATTGCAAGCTGTTGAGATCGAGCGCCCCGTGCTCGATCTTTCCGGTGAAGGTCTGCGGGCGATACTGAGGATCATGATCGCGGGTAGCGAAGACCACGGAGGCATCGAGCGCTATGTTGAAGCCGTTAAGCTCAAGAGCGCGATGTTTCAGCAAGCACTTGCTGCCGATGCGATCAACAATCTGGAACTGGAAACATTCAAAGGCCTGTGCACATTCATGTCGACTGTGCGGCGCAGGATCGGCATCTGGTTGAACGAAGAAGCATTCGCCGACATGCAGGCAGGGATCGTTGATCTGCTTGTCGATGACAACAATGTGGACGCACGCATCAGTGCGTTTTGTGCACGCTTTCCCGAGAACAAAGAGCATCGCTGGGTCAGGGATCTTGCAACAGAGATACTGCACAACACCGACCCGGAACGGATTCCGCTCATGAATCGCTGGGTCTGGGACGCGCAGTCCAATTCCGGAGTGATCCGAGAAATCTGGCATGCGGACGATGTTGATCACATCAAGATTCCCGTTGGCGATGGTTATGGCACGTACCTGATGTTGCGTGAGGAGTTGAGCCAGTTTCTGAGCGATGAGGGTTTCTTCCGCGATGTGCTGCAGTACGTCGATATCCTGTGTGCACAAATTTATGCACAATATATTTGCGAACAGGGCGGAAGTTACCTGCGCACTGACTTCTCCGCGCCCGAGGACCCCATGCAGCATACGCGTCGCTTGCTGGGCCTTGACGGCGTGAGCGCCGGCAACGGCAAGACGCGCCTCAAATCAATTGATGGCGAGGCGTTTGTCCTCGATGACTCCAATCTACTGAACCAGGCCAAGAACTAAATGCCTATTCATGAAAAATCACTGATCCGCCCCGAGAACATCACGACGCACGAAAATCTGGTGATTGACGGTGTCGATGTGTCGGGCCACTGGAGTACGTTCATCGAAACGCGCGTTGTCAGTGACTACAACGAAGCGCTCGAAGAAGAGATCGCGGCCTTGCCCGGCGGTGAACACATACATCGCTGTTGGCAATGCGGCTCCTGCACGAACTCCTGCACGGTCAACGAGATCAACACTGACTTCAACCCACGCTACTGGATTTACCTGATACGCATGGGCATGGAGTCGGAATTGCTGCGCGACAAGGACATCATCTGGCAATGTGTGTCGTGCAACAAGTGCACCTACGCTTGTCCGCGTGATGTGTTCCCCGAAGGCGTCATGAAAGCAACATCGCACTGGCTGGAACGCAAAGGCCATACGCCAAAATCACCGTCGATGCATTTCGACGAAGTATTTACCGAGCAAATTATCAAGACCGGAAAGATCGAGGAGAGCCGCACGATCAGGCGCTTTTTCAAACGCACGAAACAAGGCCTGGCGCAGCCGTGGATGATCGAAATGGTCAAGCGCATGGTTAAACACCTGCCCGTCGGGTTGCTGACACGTATGGGGCTGGCAACGCTGGTCGCGCCAAAAACCAGTGACTGGTCGCGCGCGTCTGCAGCAATGCAGGAGTACATAGAGGAACAGCACGAGAAGCAGGAAGAGGCATTGACGCTTGCGCAACTGGTCGAGGTTGCTCAGGAAGACGCGGCGGCTTAGGGATTGCGATGACGACGAAAGACAAATACAAGAAAGTGGCCTATTACCCGGGCTGTGCGCTCGAAGGATCAGGTCATGCCTACAACCGCTCCACCAAGGCAGTCGGTAAGGAGCTGGGGCTCGATCTGGTTGAGGTCAAGAACTGGAATTGCTGCGGCGCGATGGAGGTCAAAAATGTCGATCCCAAGCTGCAGACATATCTGTCATCGCGTGTCATGTCGGTCGCTGCGAACGAAATGGACATGGACGTTGTTATGGCGCCTTGCAACGGCTGTTATCACAATCTTAAGAAAGCCGAGTATGACCTGAAGAACGATCCGGAGTCAGTTGATGTCGTCGACAAACTGTCGAAAAAAGCAGGCCATAAGACCTATGAGTCGGGCCAGGTTGAGACCATTCACGCACTTGACTGGATCAAGGATGCGATCGGTGAAGACGGGCTGGCCGAGCGCGTCAAGAATTCATTGAGCGGCATCAAGATAGCGAACTACTACGGCTGCATGTACACGCGCCCGCGCCACATCTTCCCGGAGAAAGACGCAGGCCCCGGTTCCGAATCGACGTCCAAGCCGCATTTCATGGATGACCTGCTGGCAGCGGCCGGCGCAGAGAATGTCGAGTTCCCGCTGAAGACGGCCTGTTGTGGCGGCGCACATACCTTGTCGGACTGCGATATGTCGACAAAGCTTGTGCTCAATATCCTCAAGGCAGCCAAGCTAGCCGGCGCCGACGTTATCGCTACGGAATGCCCAACCTGTCATTCGGGTCTCGAGATGCACCAGATTCGGGCTGAGAAGACGCTTGGCGAGACAGTCGATATCAAGATCCTGTATTTCACACAGCTGCTCGGCATGGCGCTTGGCCTCAAGCCGAAAAAGGTAGGTGTGCACGAGAATATTTCCGATTCTGTCAAATTCCTCAAAGAAAAAGGTCTGGCGTGACGCCGCTGGCCGACATAGAAGCAGCGATAACTGCGGTCAGTCCGCAGCCTGATGTGCGTGCTGCGGCGGACACATTGCTGCGCCTGAGCGCGGAAGTGATCGAGCATTGGGTCACAGCCAGGGGTGAAGAGCCGACCTCGGAGTCGCGCGAAGGATTTCGCCTGTTGGCCCTGCATCGCCAGGGTGCGAAGGGCGATCCGAGCTTCAATGCTTGTCGTGAGACTTGCCGCGAGATCGCCTACCACTACAACCTGGTAACAATGCCATCCGAGCTTGCGGAAACTACCAATCGTCTGGAAATGATGAAGATGATATCTAGTCACCTGTATTTTTTCGTCAGCGGCAAGATGCAGGTTGCCGCACTGGGGGAGTTTTGTTGTTCCGCAAAGCCGATCCGGGCACCAACCGAATTTGACGCTGGAACGACAAAGGAGGCATAACAATGCCAGTTGTACGCGGATGTAATCTGCCTGACGAGCTACTCTACGACGTTGACAATCACATCTGGTTCCAGGACCAGGGCGATGGCACTGTCAAACTTGGCATGACCGCTGTTGCTACGGCCATGGCCGGCAAGCTGGTGGCCTACACACCGAAGCGCGTTGGCCGCTCAGTCAGGGCTGGCAAGTCCTGCGGCACGCTCGAGTCCGGCAAATGGGTAGGCCCGGCAAAGTCGGCCGCCGGCGGCGAAGTGGTCGCGGTCAATGACGACCTCGTCAACAATCCAAGTCTTGCCAACGATGATCCCTACGTAGCCTGGCTGGCCGTCCTCAAGCCCGAAGACTGGGCCAGCGTTGTCGGCACACTCGTCGTTGGATCAGATGTCACCGCAGCCTACGAAGCCAAAATGGATTCTGAAGGCTTCGGTGGTTGCGCGTAATTATGCTAGCCGGGGAGAGGATTCATGAACGAATCCAGTGAGCCTGTAATGCCAGAAGATTTTGCCAAGATGGCGGAGCTGCACAATATGGCGGCAAATGCGTGCGAGCTGCTCAAAGCGATGGCCAACGAGTGGCGATTGATGATTCTTTGTCAGCTTTCTGAAGGTGAGAAAACGGTCAGTGAATTGCAGAGCATGCTTGGCTTGAGCCAGTCGGCATTGTCCCAGCATCTCGCCATTTTGCGCCGCGAGAAGATCGTCAGATCAAGAAAACACGCCCAGTCAGTGAGTTACTCACTGACCGGCGATGAAGCAACAAAGGTAATGGAATCGCTGCACGACGTATTTTGCGGTGCAGTGTCCACAAAGGAGTAAAGGAAATGAAACTGAGAACCAGAAATGCTGCAGCGAGGCTGTTAGCATTCGGCCTGTTAGTGCTTAGTAGTGCTGCGATGGCGACCAACGGCTATTTCACGCACGGTGTTGGCACTGAGTCCAAGGGCATGGCCGGCACGGGTGTTGGCTCTGACGCGGTTAACGGGCCGATCATGGGCGCATCGAATCCGGCGCTGGCCGTCTTCGCCGAAGACGGTTGGGAAGTGGGTCTGGCTTTGTTCAGCCCCATGCGTAGCTATGACGCGGGGCCAAGCCTCGCACTGGGCAGCGGTGGCGCATTCACGATCGGCGAGGGCAAATTCGACAGTAGCAGCGAATGGTTCCCGATTCCGTATGTCGCCAAGAACTTCCGCCTGAGCGGCGGCAGTGTCATCAATGTCTCATTTTACGGTCGCGGCGGCATGAACACGGACTGGGACGATTCGAATGCCTCGGCCTGGTTTGATCCGACCGGAGCCGGCGGATTGGGTGTTCAGTTCCCTGGTACATTCGGCGGCGGTGATGCCGGTGTCGATTTGTCGCAGGCTTTCCTGGCCGCTAACTGGGCCGGCAAGGCTGGCGACAACTTCAGCTGGGGCCTGGGTCCTGTTTTTGCGGTGCAGATGTTTGAAGCCACGGGTCTTGCGGCATTTACCCCGTTCACAAAGACGTTCGCAGAGTCGATTCTGGGAGGCGGTGGCCCGGTTCCTGCGGACTCACTGACCAATAACAGCCATGACACGTCGACAGGTTTTGGTTTCGCCGGTGGAGTCTGGTGGGCGATGGGCGACGCAGTAAGCGCCGGTCTTGCGTACCAGTCGAAGATGTCGATGGGCGAGTTCAAGGACTATTCGGACCTTTTTGCAGAGGGTGGCGGATTCGATATTCCAGCGACAACAAAGCTCGGTTTGTCGTTCAAAGGCAGTAACAATGTACGCCTGAATCTGGATATCGAGCACATCGAATACAGCGACGTTGCCTCTGTTGGTAATCCGATGGCGAACATCGCTGGCTGCCCGACCGCGGGTCTTGGTGGCACAGATGTCGAGTCCTGCCTGGGTGGTAACAACGGCGCAGGGTTTGGCTGGGAAGACATGACCGTATTCAAGCTCGGTATGGAATGGTACGCGAACGCAAACACGACCTATCGTTTTGGCTATAGCTATGGTGAACAGCCGATTCAGAGCGCGGACGTATTGTTCAACATTCTCGCCCCTGGCGTCATGGAGCAGCATTTCACATTCGGTTTGACCAAGAGTCGGCCGAATGGCGGTGCGTGGAACATGTCCCTCATGTATGCACCTTCAAACAGCGTGACAGGCATCAATATGTTTGATCCGACCCAGACGATTGAGATCGAAATGAGCCAGTTTGAACTCGAATTCTCGTATCTCTGGTAACCAATTGTGATGTGATAATGAAAAAAATATTTGTAGTACTTGTGGCGCTCACTTTTTGGGCGCCACTTTCTTTTGCCGATGATGAAATCGGCATCTTTGAGACCATTCTGGAATCATCAGCCTCGTTTTCTGAAACCAACACGGCTCTGGAGCAGGCGATCGATGGTTCACAACTGCAATTGCATGGCACCCATGTCGTAACGGTTCCGGGTGGTAAGCATCAGGCCAGGTTGTATGTACTGACATCTCCAGCCTTTCTTGAGGCTGCGGCTGGTGAGTCGCCACGCACGGTGTCCGCGCAGCTATTGCGGATTGCAGTGTTCACGTCAGGGGATAAGCAGAACACCTTCGTGAATATGGCGAACCCTGTACCACACGCAATGATCTTCTTTGCTGAGTCGGAAAACTACGATGCGTTGGTGAAGGCGGCCGGTGATGTCGCAATAGAGATGCGCGAGCTGGTTCGTGCAATTCCGGGCAATATTGTAAGCACGCAAACCTCGCCGCTCAGAAAGGAAAAGAAGTATCGTGGCTTCAACGGCGACGGACCCGCCAAGATGATGGCGAAGTTCAGAACCTGGGACAAAAGTCAGTTGCCGATACTTGAGGACACGGCCGACAATTTCGATGCGGTTGTCGACAAGGTTGTCGCGAAGCTTGGCGATGGCGAAGTCGCCAACGCGGACGAGGCCGACGGCTGGGAGATCGTGTCAAACATCCGGTTGCGCGACGATGTTGTACATATTGGCCTGACGAACCCATACATCGAAGACAAGATGATCGGCATCAATTCGCGCTTCCGCAAGGAGGGCAAGAGTGACCTGTCACCGTATCCGGGTGTGGATCACGTCGCAGCCCTGCCGACGGAACTACTGATCGTCAAGGAAGGCGACAAAACGCTGGTACTGCATTACGGGCAAATGTGGCGTATGCAGTTATACTTCTGGGATTCCGGTTACCGGGCTTTCACGGCCAATGTGGGCGTGCCCGGGAACATTGTGGAGTCCATAGAAGAGGCAGTGCTTGAGTAACGAGAAACTGAGTCCGGCTTACCTCCGGCAACAGATCGTTGGTGTTGATTCGACGTTCCGAACCCCGTTCGGCGAACGGTTGATGGTGTATTGTGACTACACGGCGTCGGGCCGCTGCCTGCGCTTTGTCGAGTCGTACCTGCAGAGTCTTCAGCGTGTCTATGCGAATACGCATACCGAGGACGACATCACGGGCCGCAGCATGTCACAGCTGCTGCACGAAGCCGAAGAATCGATCAAGAAGTCGGTCAATGCCGGGCCATCAGGGCGCATCATCGCCTGCGGTACCGGTGCGACAGGCGCCATCGACAAGTTGCAGCAGATCGTGGGTGTCGCACTGGCTCCGGCCACGCGCCAGAATATTGAACTCATGCTGGACGATTCGGGTGAGGCATTCGGGCGGGATGCGTTTGAACATATGCTGGGACAGCGCCAATCGATCGTGTTTGTCGGGCCTTACGAACACCATTCAAACGAGATTTCCTGGCGCCAGTCGCTGGCTACAACAGTCGAGGTGCGCCTGACGGCCGACGGCAATATTGATCTCGCGCACCTCGAGGAGCTGCTCCAGCTGCCTGAGTACCAGGATCGAATGCGCATAGGCTCATTCTCCGCTGCGTCCAACGTAACAGGCATGCGCAGCAATGTTCGTGAGATATCAAACTTGCTGCACAGGTATGGCGCCATGGCGTGTTTCGACTACGCTGCCTGCGCACCTTATGTCGACATCGACATGAACCCGGAACCACAAGGTGATGAAGACCCGTCGATCGACGCGATTTTCATTTCGCCACACAAGTTTCTGGGCGGTCCGGGATCGAGCGGCGTTCTCGTATTCAACGAGCGCATCTACCACCGCGATTTGCCGCCGAGTATGAGTGCTGGCGGCACGGTGGATTACGTGGGGCCCGACGACCAGGACTTCATTAGCCGCATCGAAGAGCGAGAGAAAGCCGGTACGCCGGGTGTGTTGCAGACACTCAAGGCGGGCCTCGTATTTGAAATCAAGGATCGAGTCGGTGTTGACGTTATCGAAAAGCGTGAGCAAGAGCTGACGAGCAGGGCGCTGGCCAGTTGGGGCGACAATGACAACATCGAGATTCTCGGCAACCCTGATGCTGCGTGCCGGGTCGGCATCATGTCGTTCAACGTTCGCGATGACCGCGGTCACTACCTGCATCACAAGTTCGCAACAGCGCTGCTCAACGATCTGTTCGGTATCCAGTCACGGGCTGGATGTTCGTGCGCGGGTCCGTACGGGCACCGGCTGCTGAATATCGACCTCGATACGTCAGAACGCTATCGAAATGTCGTGCAGCAAGGGCATTGCGGTATGAAGCCAGGATGGTGTCGTGTTGGCCTGCACTGGGTCATGGATGATGCCGAAGCGAGTTACGTCATCGATGCTGTCCATTTCATAGCGAAGCACGGCCATCGATTCCTCGCTCTTTATAAATTTGATCTCGCAACAGGTACCTGGTCGCACAAGCAGGATTGCTGCGAGCTGCCACAGTTTTCGCTCGACCAGGCACTTGGCCGCGAAGAAGGTGAGCCAGCGACGTTGACGCTTTCGTTGCGGACGCAGCTATACGATCACTACATGACCGAAGCGAATCGTTGGGTACAGAGGCTCACCGAAGAGGGCGCAGCACCACTGCAGTCCCTAGAGGGTGAGCTCGGGGAACTTCAGTTCTTTGCGCTACCGGGAAGCTCTACGCAAAAGCACTAGTCTTCGACGAGGTTCTCAGCAACGAGTTCCAGCAGGCTTTCCATGTCCTTGTCCCACTGGAAGTGTTCCTTGGCGTCGTTGTAACTCTGTCGGCAGTTCGAGCAGGTTGACAGAACGGTGTCGGCACCGCTTGCCTCGACCTGTTCCATCTTCAGCTCGAACACCTTGTAGCGCAGCTTGTCGGCGCGGTGAATCGTAACGACACCGCCGCCGCCGCCGCAACACCAATTAAAATCGCCAGTTGGCGCCATCTCTTTGAGGTCCACTCCGAGGGCGTCCATAACGACGCGAGGTGCCTCGGTCGCGCCACCGCGCCGGGCTACCTGGCAGGGGTCATGAAAAGTCACCGTCTGGTCGACCTTTTTGACCTTCAGGCGGCCGGAGCTGATGACGTCAGCGAGGAACTCTGAAATATGCTGCACCTTGAAGGGCAGCGGCTTGCCGTACATCGCCGCACCCTGCCAGCGCAATGCGCCGTAGGCGTGCCCGCACTCGGGTAGTACGACGAGTTTTGCGCCACAGTTGATGGCGGCGTTAATCAGTTTCATCGTGGCAGCCTTCTGCCATTCAGTGTTGCCGGCCATCATGCCGAAGTTGGTCGCCTCGTAGCCTTCAGTTCGGAACGTCCACTTCTCTCCCAGTGCATTCAGAACTTTTGCCGTGGCTCCAATAGCGTCCGGATACTTCATGATCTCGATGGACGACATCGCGACAAGAATGTCCGCCTCGTCTTCGTCGACATAGACCTCGGTTTCGTGCTCATCACCCATCCACTCGGCCCTGTCCTCGAATACCGAGGCAGTGGCGCCAAGTGGGCTGCCTTCATCTTTCGCGCGCTGGGCAACTTCATGCAGTTCGTCAGGAATGAGTCCGGCCTTGAACATGCCGTGGCGTGCCTGGCCGACCAGGGTCGCAATATCGATGCCCATTGGACAGATTAGTGAGCAACGCCCACACATCGTGCAGGAGTCATAAATGAGTTCCTGCCACTCGCCGAGTTGCTCGATCGAAATGTCACGTTTGAGGCCAAACAGCCGGTAGAAGAAACCGAACGGGCTTGTCTCGCGCTTGTAGGCCTGCTTGAAGATCTCCAGCTTCCAGATTGGTGTGTACTTCGGATCCTCGGTGCTCACGTAGTAGTGACAGGCTTCAGCGCATTGACCGCAATGGACGCAAGCTTCCATGTAGGTCGCCGTCGTGCGGTTCATGTTCTTGGCGAAATTCGCCATGGCGCGTCGCAGGCGCTCATGTTCATCCATGTCGCCTTGTGTATCGTGACGCGGATGCGGGTCCTCGACCGTCAGGCGTTGTTCAGTGGTATCCAGGGGATATTTTTCTGTGACGTTGCTCATACCTTGGCCCCCCTGCGCGTGAACGTAACACCTGTCGTGTAACGCGAGCCGATGGCAATGAATGAGTGCATCAATTTGCCGAACGGGAACCAGATCAGGAATACGTTAAAGCTGAGTATGTGGATCGCCAGCAACAGCTCATAGCGTGCGCCCACGTGCGCTACGGCCATCAGGCCGGTAGCGACGGGCAGTGTGGTCACGAGCCATGTGAAGTAATCGTCGAAGTTCGACAACATCTTCAGCACCGGGTGACTCATGCGCCGGCCCAGCGACGTCAACAATGCCGCGAGCGTCAAGGCAGCCGCGAAATGGATCGCGACGGTCGGCATCGGCGACCAGCTGAGGCCGGAAAAACTCTCGATGAACAATATGTGTGGCGCACCACCGAGAATGACAATCGCCAACCCGATGTGGATCGTATAAGCCAGGATCGTGCCATTGCGCGTTCTCTGGCGAAACGGCTTGTGGTGAAGAAAACGGGAAAAAATCGTCCGCAAGCCGCCGCCGACCGACCCGCCTTGACGGGCCTCGGAGAGGTCGGTCTTTTTCTGCGTCAGGAAGAGGTGAAGGAGGCGCCAGATCAGGCCAGCAACAAAAATCAGTGCTGCGACCTGTAGTGCGGGTCCACGCGCAAAGTCGAGGAGGTCCATAGTCAGTATCCTCAGGTTCGGAGAGTTGTAAAACCCCATCAGGATCAGGGCTCCCGAATATTAGTATTGGCTAATGGAGGCTGGTTTTGGATAAGGGAATCTGCCTATCCGATGTGAAGTAGAATTGCTACATGACTCGTATCCAGATCTGCCTTACGCTGATTGTCACGCTCGCGATATCGTCCGGTTGCGGCGCTGGTGAGCCTGAGCCGGCGGTGGAAAAACCGACACTGGAGGAGGTAACTGAGGCACCGGTGGCTGAGGAAACTGAATCCACGGAAGTAGCGCCAGTCAACCCATCCACGGGCGAGCTCCTGCCAATGCCGTTTTCGGCAATCTGGACGCCCTGGAAGGGCGACTACGAAGGCATGATTGAGCGGCGCGTGGTCCGCGTACTGGTACCGTACGGCGGATATCAATTCTATTATGAAGATGGCCAGCCAAGAGGCGCCGTTTACGAACTCGTGCAGCGATTCGAGACCTACATAAACGAACAACTCGATCGCAGCAACATCAAGGTCTACGTCGTGGTCGTTCCGGTCAGTCGTGATGAGTTGTTGCCCGCACTGCTCATGGGCCACGCGGATTTTGTTGCGGCGGATTTGACGCCGACGGAAGCTCGGTCGCATGACTTTAATTTCAGTCGGCCGCTTCTGACTGGCATCAACGAGGTCATCGTAACCGGTCCCGCCGCGCCCGGAATTGTAACGCTTGATGATCTCGCAGGGCTGGAGATTACTGTCAGACCATCCAGCAGTTATTTCGAGCACCTGCAACGACTGGGCGCGACTATGGAGGAGGCCGGGGTTGACGCGCCACGCATCAAGCACGCGGATGAACTCCTCGAGGCTGAGGATTTGCTTGAAGTGGTCAACGCCGGAATGATCGGCACGACCGTGTTGGACGATTACAAAGCGCGCTTCTGGGCCGGCGTCTTTTCCGAGATCACGGTCCGTGAAGACCTGGTCATCAATGAAGGAGGCTCTATCGCCTGGGCCACCCGCAAGGACACGCCTGAATTGTCGAAGGTCATCAACGAGTTCCTTCGCAAGTATGGTAAGGGCAGCATGATCGGAAACGATACCTTCAATCGCTACCTGAAGGACGCATCGCGAGTTCGATGTGCGAACTCCGGACAAAACACCCAAAATTTAGAAGAGCTGGCCCGCCTGTTTCAGGACTATGGCGAGCGATTCGATTTCGACTGGCTCATGCTTGCGGCACAGGGCTTCCAGGAATCCGGGTTGCGGCAGGACCGGCGCAGCCCTGCCGGCGCGATTGGTGTCATGCAGATCAAGCCATCAACCGCTGCGGATCGCAATGTCGGCATTGACGACATCAGTACCGTCGACAACAACATTCTTGCGGGCGCCAAGTACATGCGCTTCCTCGCCGACCGATATTTCAGTGATGAGGGAATCGATGATCTGAATCAGTGGCTCCTGACCCTGGCGGCATATAATGCGGGCCCGGCCAAGGTCGCACGTATGCGGCGCGAGGCCAGAGAAAATGGCTATGACCCGAACATCTGGTTCAATCACGTCGAGATCATCGCGGCGCGTCGAATAGGACGCGAGACC
>Ga0265303_10001606_pt1 | contig 13935 bp, 15 predicted proteins | sample Helome_2_FD_192494 | JGI IMG/M metagenome (GOLD analysis project Ga0265303, IMG submission 192494) | Marine sediment microbial communities from subtidal zone of North Sea - Hel_20160317 (Illumina Assembly) | ecosystem: Environmental > Aquatic > Marine > Subtidal zone > Sediment ... | reverse complement strand
CCACCCCCATCCGAGTAAACGCCCGCACCGTAGGCGAACAGTCCGGCAATTCGGTTTTCTGTGATTGCTGACCGGCTAATCGAGGAAACATTTACGCCGGTATCACGCCCGCCGACGGAAAAAACGCCCCCACCGGCCGCTCCGCCCCCATAGACCGTATTGCCGCTGACAATACAATTGTCCATCACAACGGTGTCTGCATAGACCCCACCACCGTATGCTCCGCCGTCACGAGACGTATCGGCATCATCGCCAACCGCATGATTGTCGTAGATGGAACAGTCGACGAGGGTCGCAACGCCCCAAACGGCGACGCCCGCACCTCTGGCCAGCGTGGAAGTCTGATTGTCATCGGGATGCTGGCCGACATCCGCTGCCGCATCGAAAACACTGTTGCCGCCCGTGATTGCAACGTTTGTCAGCGTAAGATCGCCCGACACCGCCAGAACCCTTGCGGAATCTGCACCGTCCCAGTTTATTGTGATGCCGTCAGGAAGACTCGACGCATCGATCACAACGTTCTTATCGGCGAAGAGCGCTGACTTTCCGTAGTCCCGGTCGAAGTAACCAACGAGGTAGGAGATATTATTTGCAACGTCAAAGCCCATCACCTCGCCGACGAGGACTGTGTGCTCGTCACCGACGACCAGCAGATTGATTGTGCCGCCGTTGAGGGATTGATCGAAAGTGATTCTCTGACCAGATGACGCGGTCGCGAGAGCGGAGCGAAGCGTTTCGGTACCGGCCGGCGGCGACGCATCGTCCATCAGGCTGTCTACGACGATTGCAGCCAACGGTGGATTGCCTCCTCCACCGCCCCCGCCACCACCGCCGCAAGCGGAAACGCCAGTCAACACGACCAGCCACAACAGCACGACTCCGGCCGAACAAAACGAACCACGATCGGCAAACTTTTTGCGTCTCATAGCAGACCTCCAGAGAATCTGTACGACCACGGAACAGCGAGCTCAGCGGTAAATCGAGAGCCTGTGCCCAATGTTGCGTAGTCGATGTCCGGATAACAATTAGTGGATACCCCAATGCTCGGCGAGAATACAAAAAGGTCCCACAAGGGGACCTTTTTTGTTTTCTGGCGGAGAGAGAGGGATTCGAACCCTCGGTACGGTATCACCGTACACTCGCTTTCCAGGCGAGCACCTTAAACCACTCAGCCATCTCTCCGGAATTCAATTGTATGAACGTGTGCTGTCGTTGCCGTATCAGGTACCAGTGACCGGCGGCGGCATGTCGAGACACGGCGACCCTCCCGGCCGCGCGTCGCGCGGGGAAGCTGTCGGCAGCGGCATCTCCCTGGTAGGCCGAAGATTATCAAGATCTTCCGGGGCCTGAACGCGGGGTGCGCGCACGGCGCTCTTGTAATTGCCCTCTTCGCAGGTCAGGTCCGGCGTACCGCCGCACGCCGCGAGACTAGCCACAAAAGCGAGGAAACTGATTCGTACCGGCGTCATGCCGCATTCTCCAGTTGGACTCCGGCAACAGCCAGCGCCGCCAGCATTTGCTCGTGATATTCCGTGTCGAACTCGGTGAGCGGCAGACGCAGGTCCGGGCGCATCAGTCCCATCCGGCTGAGCGCCCATTTGACCGGTATCGGGTTTGACTCGACAAACAGCGCTGCGTTCAGCGGCTGCAGCGTGTCATCCAGTGCTTTGGCCTCATCATGCTCTTCGGCGGCCGCCAGCCTGCACAACGTGGCTATCGCGGCCGGAATGACATTGCCGCTTACCGTGACAATACCGTGGCCTCCCGCTTCCAGGAACTCGAGCGCCGTGAAGTCGTCGCCACTGTAAAGCATGAAGTCGTCGTCAACCAGCGCCTGAATCTGCCGCAGCCGGTCCATGTCACCCGTTGCTTCCTTGATCCCGAATATGTTGTCGTGCCGCGAGAGCCGCCCGACGGTCTCGGCCTGCATATCAGCGACCGTGCGCCCCGGCACGTTGTAAAGCATGACCGGCTTTCGCACGGCATCGGCTACTGCCGTGAAGTGCCGGAACATGCCTTCCTGCACGGGCTTGTTGTAATAAGGCACGACCACGAGGTAGGCATCGATCCCCGAGTTGCCAACCTCAAGAGAAAGATCGATCGTTTGCTGTGTCGAATTCGAGCCCGTGCCGGCGATGATCGGCAGCCGCCCGCCGACCATTTCCACCGACCTGGCGATCAGTTCCGCGTGCTCGGATTTGGTCAGCGTTGCAGCCTCACCCGTCGTGCCCGCGATCACGAGGCCGTCGGACCCTGCATTGATGTGGAAGTCGATCAGACCCTTGAGCGCCACATAATCGACCCGATTATCAACGTCGAAAGGTGTCGCCATTGCCACCAAAGAACCCTTGAACACGGCTTGTCCTCGCCATCACTGAGGCGGCGATGTTACTGTTCATGTCCGGTGCTGGCAAGGCACACATATCCTAAGCAAGGTGAGTTCTAGATAAATGTCACAACTTATTGTTTTATCAGCAATTGGAACTGATCGGACAGGTGTCGTTCAGGACATCACCAAGGTCATCATGGCATGCAGCGGCAATATCGAGGAAAGCCGTATGACGACTCTTGGTAACGAGTTCGCGATGCTGATGCTCGTATCGGGCAACTGGCACACGCTCGGCAAACTCGAACGCGAGTTGGAGAAACTGGGCGCAGAAGATCTGACATTTACGATTCGCAAGACCGGGGAACGGCAGATCAAGGAGGACCGCATGCCCTACGCTGTCGATGTCGTCAGCCTCGATCACGAGGGCATCGTATTCGGGCTCGCGAATTTCTTCGCGTCGCACGACGTCGAGATTGCCGATGTCGCGACTCGCAGCTACGCGGCGGCGCATACGGGCGCACCGATGTTCGCTGTGCAGATGGCGGTCAACATTCCATCGTCCGTCCATATCGCCCAGTTACGCGACGAATTTCACGAATTGTGTGACCGCCTGAACCTGGATGCCATCCTCGAACCCGTCAAAGCCTGACCAACGACAAGGGAGAAACCATGAGCGGACCTGTGATGAACCGCGTCGTCGCCGATTTCACCTGCGAGGCGACCGGCGACAAGAAAATCAGGCTCAAAGACCTGCGCGGCCAGAATGTGGTGATCTACTTTTACCCAAAGGACAGTACGCCCGGCTGCACGCAAGAGGGCCTCGACTTCAAGGACCTGCATGCCCGCTTCCGCCGCCAGAAGACGGTCATCCTCGGGGTATCGCGCGACAGCATCGCGTCTCATGAGAAATTCAAGGCGAAACAGGATTTCCCGTTCGATCTCCTGTCCGACCCGGATGAAAAACTCTGTAAGAAGTTCGACATCATTCACGAGAAGTCGCTGTACGGAAGAAAATTCATGGGGGTCGTGCGCAGCACCTTCCTGATCGATGGCGCCGGCAAACTGCGTGCAGAATGGCGCAAGATCAAGGTCAAGGGACATGCCGACGAAGTGCTTGCGGCAGTCAAAGACCTGTAAGCCTAAATTACTGAAAAATCAAAAGTTATGTCAATCGGTACCGAGTTTTTCGCGCGGCTGTTATCGACATGGTCCCGAGAGCCGTTATCATAGGGAACGGTCTCTGCCGGCCTCTGTCGGAATCTAGTGAAAAGGCCCTTAATTGAGTATTCGCTGTTGATCTACGCTTTTATCAAACGTGCGCTACTGCTTTTGGCCGTGACAACCGTGGTGTTCACGGGCGGCGCGGGTGCTGATGACATCCAGATTCCCGATATGGGCAGCCCCGCCGACGCGATTCTCAACAAGACGGTCGAGGCACAGATCGGACGTGCAATCATGCGGGATATTCGCCTCAGTGGCGCGCTCGTGGAAGACCCGCAGATCGCCGAATACATCAACGAGATCGGTCACCGCATCGCGGCCCAGACAAACGAGGGCGATCACAGCTTCACGTTCTTCGTTGTCGACGATCCGCGCATCAACGCATTCGCTCTGCCGGGCGGCTACATCGGAGTGCACACCGGGCTGATCGACGCGACCCGAAGCGAGGACGAACTGGCCGGCGTGATCGCACACGAAGTCGCGCATGTCACGCAGCGCCACATAGCACGCGCAGTTCATGCGGGTCAGCGACAAAGCCTGCTGACCACGGCACTGATGCTGGGCGCGATGATTCTGGGCGCGGCGGGCGGCGACGGCGATGCCGTATCGGGCGCTATGGCGATTGCCCAGGGCGCGGCAGCCCAACAGCAAATCAATTTCACGCGAAGCAACGAGTACGAGGCCGACAGAATCGGTATCGGGGCATTGGCGGAGGCCGGATTCGATCCGCATGGCATGGCGTCGTTTTTCGAAGTCATGTCGCGGCAGACACCGGGCACTCCCGACACGCGCATGCCGGAGTTCCTGAGGACTCATCCTGTTACGACGGCACGAATCGCTGAAGCGCGTAACCGCGCGCAGGAGTACCCGCTCAGACAAAAAGACGATTCCACGAGCTACGGAATTGCCCAGGCGCGGCTGCGCGTCGCGGAGTTCCGGACGCCCGAGCAGGCTATCGAGCATTTCGAGCGACGCGACTATGAGAATCAGACGGACATCGAACGATACGGCCGCGCAGTCGCATATCAGCGCGCTGGCCGACACCTCGAGGCAAGTCGAATATTCGATGATCTCGCCGAGGGCGACAAGACCGTCATTGCTTACTACATCGGCCTTGGGCAGACGCAGCTGGCACTGGAGCAATACGCGTCCGGCCAGGCAATATTCGATAGCGCCGTCGAACTGTTTCCACGCAACGTGCCACTGGTCATTCATTACAGCGAGATGTTGCTGCAACTGGGACAAGCAGAACAGGCTCACGAAATGTTGCTGGACCTATTGAACAACGTTCAACCGACGCCCGAGCAGGTGCGCCTGATCGCGCGCGCCGCCAGCGAGGCCGGCGACGACGCGGAGGCCTACTACTATATGTCGGAGTACCGGTTGATGACTGGTGACCTCGTCGGCGGTGTCAATTACCTCCGCAGGGCGCTGACACTGCCCGAGCTGCAGGAAATCCAGCGGATTCGGTTCGAGGCCCGCATCGATTTCATACGGGAGTTCATGAGCGAGGAGCAGCTCATTCAGTTGCAGAGAAGCCGCCCGGTCGGCGTCTCTGCGAGAAACGGCGGCTCATGACCGCCAGACGCGAGGCCGTACTCGCAACCACGCAACGCGTGCTCCTCATAGGGCTCATGTTCCTGGGCATGACCCAGATCTCCGCATGTGCTGGCAACGGCGAAGTTGCTGAAGAATCGGCACGCGCCGAATACGACCCTCTTGAGCCACTGAATCGCAAGGTCCACGGCTTTAATCTGGTGGTGGACAAGTATGCTCTCAGACCCGTCGCACGTGGCTACAAGAAAGTCGTGCCGTCGCCCGTCCGCCGCGGCGTCACGAATTTCTTCAGCAATCTGACCACGCCGGGATCGGCGCTCAATAACTTTCTGCAGGGTAAGCCGAAGCGTGGCTTCAGTGAACTCGGCCGATTCCTTTTTAACAGCACGCTTGGTCTGGCGGGCTTTATCGACATCGCCGGTGCCGGCGGTATGGAGCGACACGACGAGAACTTCGCGCAAACGCTGGCCGTATGGGGCGTGCCCGACGGCCCGTATGTGGTGGTCCCGTTCCTGGGCCCGTACATGACGTCGGACACCGTCGCGATGCCCGTCAACTACTACACGGACCTGTGGACCTACTACGACAATTCCTCGGTGCGCAGCAAGGTGTGGGGTTTGCGCCTCGTCGATCTCAGGCACCGCCTGCTGTCAGCAGACTCGATCCTCGAAGACTCGGCGGACCCGTATGTGGCGGTCCGGGAGGCGTACATGCAGAATCGCACGTTCCGAATTTACGACGGCGATCCGCCGGGCGACGAAGACGAATATGAGGGTGAACTCTTCGACGAATTCTTCGAAGAAGACGAGTAGTACGCGCTAAATCAGATCACTGACTTCCGTCGTCTGCGCGATTGCGAGCAGGCTCTTGGGGACACCGACGAAGTTTATTGTGCCGCCGTGTTGGCTGGCCTGCGCTTTCCATTCGAGGAGCAGCGCGAGGCCCGCAGAGTCAGCGTCATTCACTTGTGTCAGGTCCAACTCCAGATCAGCGTATTTACCGAACAGATCCTGACTCGATTCCAGTATCCGGTCCGCCGTATCGAACGACATCGCTCCGACCAGCTCGAAACGTCCTGCACCGAGTTCCTTTAGTTCGAAATTACTCATCCGTCGCGATGCCGGCATCATTCTCGAGCCGCTGGATCACCCTGTCCAGACTGGAGCTGCGGATCTCCGACTCGAGTTCAGCGCGGTAATTCCGGACGTAAGACACACCTTCGATTTTGACATCGAACATACGCCACTGGTCTTGCCTGTTCACGAGCGTGTAATGCACCGGGATCCTGGTGCCATCATCGAGTTTCACCCGGGTCTTCACGACCGTGGTCCTCTTGGTCGGATCGCCTCTGTAGGGCATGATCTCGACGCGGCCCGTGTCGAATTCGAGTATGCCCTCGGCATAACGCTGCAGCAGCGTCGCGTAGAATGCCGCTACGAAGCGGTCTTTCTGCTCGTCGCTCGCCTTGCGCCAGTGCTTGCCGAGCACGGCTCCGGCTGCAAATCGACGATCGAAGCGCGGCAACAATATCCCGTCGATAAAGCTGTACAAAGCGTCCTTATCGGCCGCCAGTTCTTCCTTGCGCCCATCGAGGCCTTCGGTGAGAAGATCAACAGCTTCCCGTATCACGTCGCTCGGCGCCGCTGCCGCACTGATGACCGGCGCCGCCCAAACAACACACGCGCAAACCATCGTTATCAGGAATCGTTGCATAGACCTATATCCCCGCGAAACTACTCGCCTTCGTCATCACTGTCGCCACCGGACCCGCCAATCAGGAACTTGCCAATTATATTCTCAAGTATGACCGCAGATTGCGTGAACAGGATCTCACTACCGTCTTCCAGATAGAACTCGGATCCACCGGCCTGCAGGCCAACATACTGGCTGCCGAGTAATCCCGCGGTCAGGATACTCGCGTCCGAATCGTCGGGAATCGTGTCGTAGCGACTGTCGATGACGAAGGTCACTACTGCTTCGAGTGACTCGTTGTCGAACACAACGTCGGTCACCCGGCCAATCGTTACACCTGACATCGACACCGGCGCCCGCACTTTGAGACTGCCGACGTTGTCGAATCGTGCCGAAACTTCGAAGGTATCGTCGACATTGAAGTCGTCACTTCCCGTCGTCTGTGTCGTCAGGAAAAATAGCGCACCAATGCCGAGTAAGGCGAAAAGGCCGGTGCCAAGTTCCATCGTACGTGTCTGCTGCATGGTTTAGCCTCAGATGTAAATTGCCGTGATCATATAGTTGAAAAACAGGACCGCGATCGACGTTACGACGACGGTACGAGTTGTAGCCCGGCCCACGCCTTCCGCCGTCGGCGCAGAATTATACCCTTCCCAGACAGCCACCAGGCTGGCAACGACGCCGAATACGACGCTTTTGGTGATGCCTTCGTAAACATCGTCGATGTCCATTATGTTCTGCATTTGCTGCCAGTATGACCCTACGTCGACGCCGAATTGTTCCACCGCAACGAGATGCGATCCGAGCAGGCCGATCGAGGTGAAGATCGCGGTAAGCAGCGGCATTGCCACCACACCGCCGAGAAAGCGAGGCACGACCACGTAGCGCAGGGGATCCACAGCCATCATTTCCATGGCTGAGAGCTGATCTGTCGCTTTCATGAGACCAATCTCGGACGTAAGAGCCGTACCGGCGCGGCCCGCGAAAAGCAGCGCAGTGAAAACCGGCCCAATGCCCTTGACGAGTCCGAGACCGGCAAAAATACCTGTCGTGTCCTCCGCATTGAAGCGCTCAAGGCTGGAATAGGCCAGCAGCCCGAGCACGCCTCCGACAAACAGCCCGCTGATCATGATAACAACGAGCGACAATGCGCCGGCGTTGTATACCTGGTACACGACGAGCGAAAACCGCTTGAACACGACCTGTGGCGTGTATCGTACGAGCCGTGCGAAGAACAAGCACATCCCGCCGAAAGCGTGCAGGAATCCCATCAACGTGGTCCAGATATCGCGCAACACTGCCGCTAGTCCTTCTCAGCGCCGAACAGCTGTTCGCGGTAATCGGGCGCGTCGTAATGGAAACCGACGGGCCCGTCCGGCAGGCCGTGCATGAACTGATTGACGAGCTCCGACGATTCCGCGTCGAGTTCTGCGGGTGTGCCTGCCGCAACGACGCCGCCGTCCGCGATAACGTAGCAATAGTCTGCTACTGCCGATACGTCGTGAACATCGTGGCTGACGACTATGCTCGTGATATCGAGCGCATCGCTGATCTGCCCTACCAGTTTGACAATAACTCCCATCGAGATCGGATCGAGGCCGACGAACGGTTCATCGTAGAGCAGGACATCCGGGTCCATGGCAATCGCGCGCGCCAGGGCGACCCGCCTCGCCATGCCTCCGGACAGCTGTGCCGGCATCAGTTGTGCAGCACCGCGCAAACCCACCGCGTGCAGTTTCGTCAACACCACGTGTCGAATCAGGCTGTCCGGCAGGCGTGTGTGTTCACGAATCGGGAAAGCGACGTTCTCGAATACACTCATGTCCGTCAGCAGCGCGCCGTTTTGAAACAGCACGCCGAAGCGCTGGCGCAGCCGGTACAGTTCCGCCTGGTTCAACGCAGCCACGTTGATGCCATCGACGAGTATCTGACCGCGGTCGGGCGTCAGTTGCCGCGTAATCAATTGCAGCAACGTGGTCTTGCCGGTCCCGGACGGACCCATGATGGCAGTCACATCTCCGCGCTCGATCGTCAGGCTGAGGTTTCTGAAGATCGTTCGATCGCCGCGTGAAAAGTCGACATCGCGAATTTCTATCAGAGTGTCAGACAGGTTTCTGCTCCAGGTATTGAAAGAAGACCGTGAGGGGCCCGGAATGGCCCCAAAAGCGCGCGTAGCATAGCAAAAATCGTTCACGTCTATGGCGTGCAGCACTAAATAGGACTAAAATAGTCCTTTATCGTTCACGAGGCGGAGACAACCGTGCTCAGAATCAGCAAATTGACCGACTACGGCACGGTGCTATTGGCACACCTGGCCGGCGACCCGGCAGCGGTTTGCAGCGCTGCAGATGTCGCCGCCGCGACCGGTATCGGTTTGGCAACGGTCTCGAAGCTGCTCAAGTCGCTGGCTCGCTCCGGTCTGGTCACCTCGACGCGTGGCGCTAACGGTGGCTACAGGCTTGCGCGCGACCCGCGTGACATCAGCGCGGCAGACGTCATCGACGCCCTCGAAGGCCCGGTATCGATCACCGAATGCAGCGCCTCGGACAGCAACTGCGACTATGAAAGTGTGTGCAACGTCGGCAGTTCCTGGCAACGCATCAACGTCGCTATTCGCCGCGCGCTGGAGGATGTCAGTCTGATCGATCTGTTGCGCGCCAAGAGCCCTGTGCCCAGTTTTCGCTTTGCCGGCATGCCCGTAACCGTAGAAAAGAAACCCTAGATCATGGCAACCGATCCCGACAACCTCGAAAGCCTCGTCAATCGGCGTTACGAGCACGGCTTCGTCACCGACATCGCTGCAGAAACACTGCCGCCCGGCCTCGATGAAGATGTCGTGCGCGCGATCTCGGCACGCAAGAAAGAGCCGGAATTCATGCTCGAGTGGCGCCTGCGCGCTTATCGCCAATGGCGAGAGATGCAGGAACCGACGTGGGCACACGTGCACTACCCTCCTATCGACTTTGAAGCCATCTCGTATTTCTCTGCGCCCAAGTCGGATGACGATCGGCCCAAAAGCCTGGACGAGGTCGATCCGAAACTGCTGGAGACCTACGACAAGCTTGGCATCCCGTTGCACGAACGTGCTCGACTGGCCGGCGTTGCCGTCGACGCCGTATTCGACAGTGTCTCGGTCGCGACAACCTTCAAAGAAAAACTCTCGGAGGCAGGCGTCATCTTTTGCCCGTTTTCCGAGGCCGTCGAAAAGCACCCGGAGCTGGTCAAGAAGTATCTCGGCAGCGTCGTTCCACAGCGCGACAACTTCTACGCAGCCTTGAATTCGGCGGTGTTCAGTGACGGCTCGTTCGTCTATATTCCAAAGGGTGTGCGTTGCCCGATGGAGCTTTCGACTTACTTTCGCATTAACGCGGCCAACACCGGCCAGTTCGAACGTACCCTGATAATCGCCGACGAAGGCAGCTACGTGAGCTATCTCGAAGGCTGCACGGCACCAATGCGAGACGAGAACCAGCTGCATGCCGCTGTCGTAGAACTTGTCGCTCTCGGCGATGCCGAAATCAAGTACTCCACGGTGCAGAACTGGTATCCGGGCGACGAAAACGGCAAAGGCGGAATCTACAACTTTGTCACCAAACGCGGCGACTGCCGGGGAGCCAATTCCAAGATCTCCTGGACCCAGGTGGAAACCGGGTCTGCGATCACCTGGAAATACCCCAGCTGCATACTGCGCGGAGACAACTCGGTCGGCGAGTTTTACTCGGTCGCCGTAGCCAACAACTATCAGCAGGCCGATACGGGCACCAAGATGATTCATATCGGCCGCAACACGAGCAGCACTATTGTCTCGAAAGGTATATCGGCCGGGCGGGCGCAAAACGCCTACCGCGGCCTCGTACGCGTCATGCCGCAGGCGGACGGCGCCAGAAATCACACACAGTGCGACTCGCTGCTCATCGGCAAAGAGTGCGGCGCGCACACGTTCCCGTACATGGAAATCAAGAACCCGGGCGCGAAAGTCGAACATGAGGCGACGACATCGAAAATTTCGGCAGACCAGTTGTTCTATTGCCGCCAGCGCGGCATCTCCGAAGAAGATGCCGTCAATATGATTGTCAACGGCTTCTGCAAGGAAGTCTTCAAGGAATTACCGATGGAATTCGCGGTTGAGGCACAGGCGCTGCTGAGCGTCAGCCTCGAAGGCGCCGTCGGCTAAAGAAAATCAGGAATACAGAATGCTCGAAATCAACAATTTATCCGTATCCATCGGCGGCGCCGAAATACTGCAAGGACTGTCGCTCGAGGTCCGAGCCGGCGAGGTGCACGCGATCATGGGCCCGAACGGTTCCGGCAAGAGCACGCTGGCACAGGTGATCGCGGGCCATGCCGATTATCAGGTGACTGCCGGTACCGTTACTTACAACGGACAGGACCTGCTCGAACTCGAGCCCGAAGCAAGGGCACGAGAGGGCATTTTTCTCGGCTTCCAGTACCCGGTCGAAATCCCGGGCGTTAACAACGCATATTTACTCAAGGCTGCTGTCAACGCCAGGCGCAAGCACCATGGCCTGCCGGAGATCGACGCTTTCGAGTTTCTCAAGCTTGCCAAAGAAAAGATGGCGCTGCTCGACATGGACCCGAAGTTTCTCAACCGCGGCGTAAACGAAGGTTTCTCGGGCGGCGAGAAGAAGCGCAACGAGATCTTACAGATGGCCATGCTCGAACCGAGTCTCGCGATCCTCGACGAGACCGACTCCGGCCTCGACATCGATGCGCTGCGCGCTGTCGCCGAAGGAGTCAATGCGCTGCGGTCCGAAGACAGGGCGATCGTTCTCGTCACACATTATCAGCGACTGCTCGACTATATCGAACCAGACCAGGTTCACGTTCTTTCGGGAGGCCGCATTGCACGCTCGGGCGACAAGACACTGGCGCTTCAGCTCGAAGAAAAAGGTTACGACTGGGTGCGCGAGGCCGCCAACGGATGAAATCCGCCACGTTATCCATGAACGAACTGCAAGAAGCGGTCGAAAAACTGCCCGATGATGCGCTGGCTGCATCGCGACGCGCCGCGCTGGCGCACCTGCGGCAGCACGGCCTGCCGACGACGCACGACGAAGATTGGAAATACACAGACCTTGCGCCGGTCATCGACATCAGTAACCGGTCGCTGCGGCAATATAGTGTCACGCCATCGTCCGAGGACCTCGATAGCGTCGTCAATGAGATTTGCCGCTCTATCGACGCCGACTGGCTCGTAATCCGGAACGGCGTGATAGACCAGCGTTCGACCGAGCAGCTCGATAATGCGGGAGTCAGTATTGCCCTGCTCAGTGAGTTCGGCGGCGAGACGGAATTCAGCGCGCCACTCAGTAATCTCAACGCCGCATTGCTGCACGACGGGTTACGTGTCCGGGTCACCGACGGCGCGAAAATCGATCGGCCAATCGGTATCTTACTGGTGGACAGTGTTGCTGAAACGCCTGGAATGTCGCAAGCACGTGTCGAGATCGAGGTGGGGGCGAACAGCACGGCAAGCTTTGTCGAATACCACGCATCGACAGGCGCATCCGAGCATTACGCCAATCACATCGCAGAACTCACGCTCGGTGACAACTCGCACGTCGACTATGTGCGCATGCAGGAGCGCGGCAGCAGCCACAACCACACGAGCCGACTGGTGGTCGCCGCGGGCCGCGACAGCGTGTTCAATCACTGCGCCTTCGACCTTGGCGGCCGCCTCGTCCGCAATGACCTGCATATCGACATTTCGCAACCGGGATCTTCGGTGGAATTCAATGGCCTCTATCTTGCCGGTGAGCAGCAGCACATCGATAATCACACACGTGCCGACCATCTCGTCGGACCAGCCCGGTCCACACAAGAGTATCGCGGCATCGTGACCGGCAGGGCACGTTGCGTATGGAATGGCAAGGCAATCGTCCATCAGGGCGCCGACGGCACGGACGCCGCCCAGGCGAATCACAACCTGTTGCTTTCCGAGCGAGCCGAGATCGATGCAAAACCGGAGCTGGAAATCTACGCCGACGACGTCAAGTGCAGCCACGGTACGACGATCGGCGAACTCGACGAAGCCGCTCTTTATTACCTGCGCACGCGCGGGCTAAGCAAACATGATGCCAAGCAGGTGTTAACGCGCGCTTTCGCGCAGGCAATCGTCGGCAAGGCGCCGATTGCTGCCATGCACGACATGCTCGAAGAGAAAATCGCAAAGCACCTCGGTCCATTGCTGGCAGGAGTCGACGCATGACGCAGCTGAGGAAAAGCCAGGTGCCGCTCGACACCGAATGCCGGCCGGACTTCCCTGCACTGCACCAGGACGTCAACTCGCATCCGCTGGTCTATCTGGACAACGCTGCATCTGCGCAGCAGCCGTCAACCGTTATCGACGCTGTTGCTTACTACCAGCGCCACGACCATGCCAACGTGCATCGTGGCGTACACACGTTGAGCTACCGCGCAACTGAAGCCTACGAGGGCGCGCGCGACAAGATCCAGTCTTTCATCAATGCAGCGAGTCGCGGCGAGATCGTATTGACCAGCGGTACGACCGAATCGATTAACCTCGTCGCGCAAAGCTTCTGTCGCCCACGGCTGACCGCAGGCGACAAGATTCTGATTACGCATCTCGAGCATCATGCGAACATCGTTCCCTGGCAGCTTGTTTGCGAACAGACCGGCGCCGAACTCGTTGTTGCGCCGATTAATGACCAGGGCGAACTTGTCCGCGACGCGTTCGACCGGTTACTGACGGACGACGTGCGTCTCGTCGCTGTCGCCCATGTGTCCAACGCGCTGGGAACGATTCTCCCGGTCAGCGACATCATTGCCAAAGCCAGGGCCCGCGACATACCGGTGCTCCTCGATGGCGCACAGGGCGTGCCGCATATGCAGATTGACGTCCAGGATCTCGACTGCGACTTCTATACGTTTTCCGCGCACAAAATGTTCGGCCCGACCGGAGTCGGCGTGTTGTATGGTCGCGAGGCACTGCTTGACGCCATGCCGCCGTATCAGGGCGGTGGCGATATGATTCTGGAGGTGTCGTTCGATGGCACGACCTACAATGAGCTGCCCTATAAGTTCGAGGCCGGAACACCGAATATTTCAGGGGTCATCGGACTTGGCGCGGCCATTGACTATCTCCAGTCTGTCGG
>Ga0265303_10001605_pt1 | contig 13946 bp, 14 predicted proteins | sample Helome_2_FD_192494 | JGI IMG/M metagenome (GOLD analysis project Ga0265303, IMG submission 192494) | Marine sediment microbial communities from subtidal zone of North Sea - Hel_20160317 (Illumina Assembly) | ecosystem: Environmental > Aquatic > Marine > Subtidal zone > Sediment ... | reverse complement strand
ATTGGCACCGTGACGCAGCAGAGCGATAACTCGGTGCCGGCAGGAAACGTCATCAGCCAGTCGCCAACGGCTGGTACGGAAGTCGCCCAAGGTTCGGCGGTCGACCTCGTCATATCCAGCGGACCTTTCATCGACACTTTGCCGCCAGCGGCACCAACGAATGTTCGCGTGGAGTAAGAATGTGCTTCGTCAGAATTGCGATGATTGTCATGATGATCAACGCACCGCTGTCATAAGATAACTCCGACCCGGCGAATGCCGTCATGTCGTAGCCACAAGATAGCGGCAAGCCCGGAGGAGACTGGCGAGCGAAACCGCAAGGGTGTTCGACTCAAGCAATTCGGCGACTCCCGGACCCATTTCGATCTTGCTCCCATCGGCGCTCTTAACTGCCATCTTTTCGGAATAAATGATGCCGATGTGGTTTTGAGATTCGATGCCGGTCTGTGCGCCAGCGTGCTCCGACCAAACCAATCCCGGATTAAAGCGTCCAAGTCCAATACGTACCGACGGCAACTCTATCGCCCAGTATTCGCTTCCGTCCCGGAATGTGCGAATTGGCGGTCCGTTTAGGATCGATTTGTAATTCGAATCAGTCGGCCCAGGTAGTTTTTCATCGTCAGGAAAAACGGCGGCAAGTGGCCAGAAGCCGTCATTCTAGCTCAAGTCGCCTGGATGACAGCCACCGGCAGGAAGCGGCCGTTGGCACGCCGCCGACGTCGAATGCGCCTATTTCTCTGAGCTTGGCTTCCAGGATTTCGACTTGTCGAAACTACCCGAGTTGTAGGGATCGACACCGTCTGTTTCGCTAGCTTCGAGTATTGCGGTACGAGCGGTATCCCCAATGTGCTCGTAGTAGCTGCCTTCGTGGACCGAAAATGGCTCATCGTCCTCGGCATCGCTTTGCGCTCGACGATCTTTCGTATACCGACGTTCTATGCGCTCGAGGTTAGTCTGGTCTGACAATCCCTGATCCGACCTCCTGCGCGACTCACCTCTTCGATCATCATAGTGCTGGTAGCGGCAATCGCACTGATCGGGTCGATCGCATTCACCCAGCGGTAACAACGGAGCGTCAGTCGAGAGATGACGCGTGCCCAGCTTGCCCTGTGCCGCCTGACACGCGTTCTTACCACAGCGAATCGATACCGCGTGATATTCGGATGTCGGCGGCTCTTCTTCGGTCCTCGCGAATAACCGCGTGAACCAATCGCGAAGTTTGTTCGAGCTCATATGATCAAGTCGTAACTTCGATCGCCTCAGGCTACGCGGTCGGCATTTCGCAGTCCGTGACGGGTCTCACAAACCTCAAACGACCGTGCTGAAGCTGATCACCTGTATGGCCACTTCCGGCCAGAACAGGCTGTTAGTCGACGACAACTGCTCGATACAAACGACTTTTTGAACAGGACTCATTAGCTTCAAGTTCTTTATCTATCGCAGTCGCTTCCTCAGACTTGGCCCAGGCAGTCTGTACGACAGCCCAAACTTCCAGGCTCGGATAGGTATCAACCCACATGAAATGCCCCGTTTCGCCCACGACCGCGGTTACCCAGCTACTGGTAATTTCGTCATTGCCGGTCATTTTTCGAGCCAGCGCGACCCACTTCTTGCCTGCCGCCTGAGATTGTTCCGCGGAAACGCCGTCATTTAAAGTGCACGTCCAGACCATCGTCACCGGATCGGCCGCTGCGATTCCGCTCATACCCAACAGCAGTAAAGCGACTGCGATAATTCTCTTCATGATTGTCCCCTGTTCTTTATTGTTATCTTCAGGCATCAGCCTTCAGTCTAGTAGAAAAATCGGGACTCGGCGGCTTACCGACTGTAGACGACCCGGCCGCCAACGATCGTCATCAGGACCCTGGTATCGCGAATCTCTTCCGCCGCGATGACGGTCAGGTCGCGATCGAGCAGCACCATGTCCGCCAGTAATCCGGGCTTGATAGTCCCCTTGCGATCTTCCTCGAAAGACGCGTACGCGGCCTCGTATGTATACGCTCGCAACGCTTCCTCTACGCTGATCTTTTGCGCGGGCACCCACCCACCGGGATTCTCGTCATCGAGTGTGCGCCGTGTCACGGCCGCGTAAATGCCAAGCAGCGGCGACGCCGGCGCAACGTACCAGTCGCTGCCGAAGGCGACGCGGGCGCCACTGTCGAGCAAGGATCTGAATGCGTACGTCGTCTGTGCCCGCTCCGATCCAATGAGCTGCTCGGCCCAGCGACCATCGTCAATCGCATGATAAGGCTGCATGCTTGCGATTACGCCCTGCGCGCTGAATCGCGGCAGATCATCCGGGTGGATGTGCTGCGCGTGCTCCATGCGAATCCGTCGGTCTTTCGCGCCATTCTCGGTTTCGACGTCGTCAAAAATATTCAGCAGGTCCCGAATCGCGCTGTCACCGATCGCATGTATGTTGAGCTGCAGGCCGGCGGCATCAGCACCAATGATCCAGCTTCGCAGGTCCTCAAGAGGATCTAGCAGGAAGCCACTGTCATCGGGCGTGTCCGAGTAGGGCTCAAGAAAAGCCGCCGTATGCGAACCCAGGGAACCGTCCATAAAGCCCTTAACACCGCCGGTTCGCAGCCACTCATCGCCGGGGCCGTGAAGCGACATATCTTCGCTGAGCTTTTTCCAATCCTTAAGCGGGGTGACCGAATAGATCCGCGTGGTCAGGGACTCTTTTGCTTTTGCCCGACGGTAGGTTTCGAGACCGCGCCAGCTATCGAAGGTGCCGTCAAACATATCGTGGACGCTGGTGACGCCATTGCTCGCAACATATTTCATGGCGGCCTCGAGTTGCCCATCGAGCTGGCGTTGCGTTGGCTCGGGCATTGCGTCGAACACGAAGCGCATCGCGTAGTCTTTCAGAACGCCGGTCGGACGGCCGTCGTCATCACGTACAATCTCACCGCCTGCGACGTCGGCTGTGTCTGCATCGACGCCTGCCAGCTGCAATGCCAGGGAATTTGCCACACCCATGTGACCATCCAGTCGCGTAACCCACACGGGTGTGTCGGGTGCGACTGCGTCGATCCAGTCCCGATGAGGCAGCTCGCCGCCCCAGTTGGTGTGGTCCCAGACGCCGCCGGTAATCCACTCGCCTGGCTCGAGGTGCGCGGCGAAGTCCCCGATGCGGCGCGCGAATTCTTCGGGCGATCGCGCATCGCGCAACTGCACAGACGCGATCGTGCTGCCACCGTCCAGAAAGTGCACGTGAGCGTCTATGAAGCCCGGGACGAGCATTCCGCCGTCGGCGTCGATGAGCTTCGTGCCTGGACCGACCAGGCGATCAATCTCGGCCGTAGTGCCAACAGCGGTGATGTTTTCGCCGTAAACTGCGACCGCTTCGGCCCAGGGACGTGCGGCGTCCCCTGTCCAGACGCGAGCATCCCTGACGATGAGCGACGCTGCTTCGGGTTGTGGCTCCGAGCAGCCGGCGATCGCCATCGCAAACCAGCCGATACCAAGAACTTGCAGCACACGAATCCAGAACTTCAGGTACATCGGCGACCTCTCCTCAGCGTATGGCCAGCTCGTAACCAGCTTGCAACAAAAGTTCTTTCTCGCGCTCGAGGTCCGCGATCGTGAGCGGATTCGCGGCGAGCCAATCCGCGTCAAATCCAATACTGATCGTGTTCCCGGAAACATCGACATTAACCGGCGGTTGACTGGCCCCCTTGCGGCTGCGGTTGAGTAGCACCGCCAGCCTCAGGATCATCAGCAGGCGCAGGCCAGCTTCGCGCCAGGACTCGGGTAGCGCCTGCAGTCTCGACCTGTCGATACGGTGGCGCTGGCCACCGATCAGGACAGCAAGAAAGCGTTGCTCGGCACGCGGAAAACCCGGCATGTCAGCATGTTCGGCAATATAGGCACCATGGCGCTGGTAGTTTTCGTGCGAAATATCGAGCCCAATCTCGTGCAGGCGTGCCGCCCAGTCGAGTACGCGCCCTGCGATCTTTTTCGAAAAGCCCCACTCCTTTTTGCACTGCGCATAAAGTTCGGTCGCCGTAGTAGCAACGCGCTCGGCCTGTTGCTCGTCGACCTGGTAGCGCGACATCATGGCATGCACGGTACGTTCGCGGGCATCTTCATGCTGCAGTCGGCCAAGCAGGTCGTACAGCAGACCTTCACGCAAAGCGCCGTCCGAAATCTCGAGTGTTTCGATTTTCAATACGCTGATGAGCTCGGCCAGAATCGACAACCCACCGGGCCAGACTTGTGCACGGCGTTCGGAGAGACCACTCAACGAGAGTTCATCGATTTTGTCGAACTCGAGGACCTTGCTGATCAACTGTTCCACAACCGACAGTGTCAGGCCGCCCTCGGTCAGTCCGAGTTCTTGCGCGACCGTTTCGGTCGCGCGAATCGTTCCGGATGTACCGATCGCCTGCAGATCGTTCGCGTTTCGGAAAAACGCCTTGACCGGTCGAAGTTCGAGGCGCGCAGCCACGCGCGCCTTGTCGAAGCGCCGCTGCGTCAGCTTGCCATCGGCGAAATAGCGCTCGGTCATCGACACACAGCCGAGGTGCAGACTCTCCAGCGCCCTGGGTTGCGCACCCTGCCCGAGAATCAACTCAGTGCTGCCGCCACCGATGTCCATAACAAGGCGCAGACCGTCTGCGGGCGGCAGGCTATGAGTAACACCCTTGTATATGAGTCGCGCTTCTTCGATGCCGGAAATGATCTCGATGGGATGACCCAGCGCCCCCGCGGCTTCGCTCATGAAAGTCGAGTCTTCATGCGCGCGCCGAATCGTGCTCGTTCCCGCGGCCCGGACATTGCCAGCCTGCACGTCGCTCAGCCGTTCCCCAAAACGCGACAGGCAGTCGATCGCACGCTTGCGTGCATCCGGGGATATATCACCTTTTTCGGACAGCCCCTCGGCGAGCCTGACAGTTTCGCGAATACGGTCCAGAACGGCGAGCTGGCCGTGCCGCAGCTCGCCGACGATCATGTGGAAGCTATTGGAGCCGAGATCGACGGCCGCGATTATTTCCGGCTGGGGAAGCTCAGACGGTGAAGGATTGTCCGCAGCCGCAGGTGGTTTGTGCATTCGGATTCCGGATTATGAACTGCGCTCCCTGCAGGTCTTCCTTGTAGTCGATTTCGGCGCCCATCAGGTACTGCACGCTCATCGGGTCGATCAACAACGTCACACCCTGGTTCTCGACCTGGCTGTCACCGTCCTCGACATCTTCGTCGAACGTAAAACCATACTGGAATCCCGAACAACCTCCGCCCGAGATAAATACCCGGAGCATGAGGTTGGGATTGTCTTCCTCTGCGATCAGCTCGCTCACTTTGTGGGCGGCGGAGTCCGTAAATACCACACTCGTTGGTGCCTGTTGTGCTGTTGCCATGTCTCTTTATCCTGTGTCGCGGCGCGAATCAGGCTTCGCTCGCCACCGCTGATGTCTCGTCGATGCGACTGGTTTGCTCGAGCAATGGTACCTGACCCTCGGGCTGGTGCACGAGCTTGCCGTTAATCTCGGCACCAATCGCCATTTCAATCAGATTGTAATACACATTACCAATGACCCGCGCGGTTGGGCCAAGTTCCACTCGCTGGTTGGCAAAAACATCGCCCTTGACGATGCCGTTCAACACGACGTAGGGAACCGTGACACCACCGTCGACGCTGCCGATGTCACTAATGCTCAATGCAGATTCCGTATCCGGATCGGCGGATACGTTGCCATTGACCGTGCCGTCGATATGGCAGCCGCCCTTGAAGTGCACATCGCCGCTCACCTTGCTATTCGAGCCGATCAGCGTCTCCACGACCGTGTGCCTGTTCTGTTTCTTTCCAAACATCTGGTTCTCCACTAGGACCGCTTCCTGCGGCCAATCTTTTCAGCCCTGGCTCGTGACCCAGGCGAAACTCTCTTCAATGCTCGCAATGGACCGAGTCCTGGAGCGCACTTCTACACGAATCCGTTCGGGCGTGAAACCGTCCGGCAGCACGATCTGCCGGTCAAAATCCTGGAAATAGCGGAATGAAAATGCCCAGGCCTCGCTGGCCTCGGGTGGCAACAGTTCCGTGAATTCATAGCTCTTTTCGACCCCGTCCTGACTGCCCTCGACGCTCAGGTTGACGTCGCCCGACACTTTACGGTCGTGCTGCATGGCCTGCACGAGCACGAGCCGCAGGTTGAATTCGCGCTCATCCCTGCCGCGCGTCAACCTGAGATCCTGCACCCTGAGGCCCTTGTTGCCATCCGCCGGCGAAACGATGCCGCGGTAAAAGGCGATCGCGTCGCGCTGCTCCTGGATCTTCGCCTGCAGAGCCGTCAGGCTCGTCTCCACTTCCTTGTAGGCCTCACGATCGATCTCGCGATGTGTCTCGAGCAGCGCCACTTCCTGCTCGAGAGCCTCGATTTCGTCTTCGAGAGCGACGATGCGATTCTCCAACTCACCGCGCTCGTTTGCGGCGTCAACGACGTCGTAACCGCCCTGAATGCGCCCAAATTCGAATACGAGGTAGCCGACCACGGCGAGCAGGGCCAGGAGCAGGCCACGAGTCACCCAGACTCGGCCCGGTCCGTGCATTTGTATATGGGGCTTTGACGCCACTTAGTCCGCTGCCAGTATCCGGAAAGACGTTATGTTACGCGGTGACCCGGGCAAACAGAAGTGCGCCAGGTCACGATTTGGACAGCTCGGCGGCCACTTTCTGCATGCGTGCGATGTCCTTGTCGAAGGCGGCGCGCCAGCGTTTCGGCCACCAGCGGGGCTGTCCCGGCAGGCCGTCCGGGAAGACGAAAGGCCCGAGCTCGTGAAGCGCACGCGCGTAGACACGGCGCTTGAAGTAAATCACTTCATTGACGGGCCGCCAGAACGGCACCCAGCGAAAACGGTCGAACTCGGGTTTTTCGCAGCGATCGAATCGCACACGTTCTTCGTCGCTCACGAGCCGCAACATGAACCAGCGCTGCTTCTGCCCTATACAGAGCGGCTTGCTGTGTCGACGAATGAACTTGTCGGGCAAAGTGTAGCGCAACCAGTCATTGGTCACGCCCAATACTTCGACGTCGTCGGGCTCGAGCCCGATTTCCTCGTGTAACTCTCGATACATCGCATCGACGGGTTCCTCTCCCTCGATCATCCCTCCCTGCGGGAACTGCCAGCCTTTGGCGCCGACACGACCACCAAGCATGAGCTTGTCGTCATTGTTCGCAAGGATGATGCCGACGTTCGCACGAAACCCCTCGGCGTCAATCCAATCGTTGCCCATAGCAACCGTATTCAAAATCTCACTGCCGTTTACTTTACACTATCCGTCGCATTTCGCCCCAGGAGATTGTTCTGTGACCGGAGGCCGTGGCGCAGCCTTGTTCGCCGTCTTGCTCGTCGTAGTCGTTGTCGCGTTTGTATTTGCGCTGGCATCGGGCAGCGCTGACATCAACCTGTCCGAGACCATCGCCGCGCTACGCGGCACGGGTTCGGCGAAAGTCCAGTCGCTCGTTGTCGATCTGCGCCTGCCGCGCGCGTTGACGGCGTTTGCCGTGGGAGGATTGCTTGCCGTTGCTGGCGTCCTGATGCAGGTACTGCTCAGAAACCCGCTTGCGGAACCTTACATACTCGGCAGCTCAGGCGGGGCGGCCGTACTCGCCTTGTTGGCCATGATGTTCGGGTTCGGCAGCGCAATCATCGACCTCGCCGCATTCGTCGGCGCGATGGCGGCGACGCTGCTGGTTTTCGCCATTGCCCACGGATCCGGAAGCTGGACACCGGCGCGCCTGCTGCTAACGGGCGTAGTGCTCGCCGCAGGCTTCAGCGCCGCCACGACCTTGTTGCTTGCCCTCAGCCCCGACCAAAACCTGCGTGGCATGTTGTTCTGGCTCATGGGCGACCTGAGTTTTGCGTTCGACCCCGAGCGCTGCCTCTGGCTCCTGTTGCTGCTCGTCGCCGGTGGCACACTCGGCGCACGACATCTCAACGTGCTGGCCCGCGGTGAACTCCAGGCCGCGATTGTCGGCCTGCCCGTACGCGGTTTTCGTTACCTGATCTTCGCGGCGTCGGCGCTCGCCGTCGCGCTGTCGGTGACGACAGTGGGTGTCATCGGTTTCATAGGACTGGTGATTCCGCACCTCGTCCGCCTCGTGGTCGGCAGCGACCATCGCTGGGTGATTCCGGCATCGGCGCTGGCCGGTGGCGCATTGCTCGTGATCGCCGACACGCTGGCCCGGACCATGATGGCGCCTCGACAACTTCCGGTTGGCGCCCTGACAGCCGCAATCGGCGTACCGTTGTTTCTCGTCCTGATGAGTCGTGTACGCCAGGAGCGTTATCGGTAGCCCGCCCGCTCCGCAAGCAGGACGGCATCATTATCGTGCCAGCCAGCGAAACCGACGCTCTCCCCGCTGATCTCCCCTGGCAGCGGCATGTCCGGGATATTCGTAACCACAGGGAGCGCCTTCATAGCGCGCGCATGACGAACCTGCACGTCTGCAGACAGCATCCAGTCGATGAGATTCGCAGCAGATTCCGGGTAGCGCGCGTGCCTGGCGACGCCGATACCCTCGACATGCACATAGGCCGGATTTGGCAGGCTCCAGGTACCCGCAGCCAGCGGGCTCGAGAGGATGGCGTAGTCGCAGGTCCCTGCCTCGACAGCCACCGTTAGCTCCGCCTCGGTTTCGAACACGGGTTCAGCCAGGTTGCGAATCCAGGCTCGAACCACTCGTTCGGCCGGCTTCGTGCCAAGTTCCGCGATCAGCATCGAAACGAGTGAGCGATTGACGGGCAATGAGGACGACGACAGGCAAAGACGGCCACTGTAAAGCGGTTTTCCGAGATCTGCGTAGGTCGCGGGCGGCTCCTGCCCAGACTCCGCCGCGCTGGCAACGACGATTGCCCCCATGCGTGTCGCTGTCCAGAGCCTGTCCGGGTCACGCAGAAACCCGGCAACATCGGCCAGGCTGTCCGCAGCAATTGGCCGCAGGGCACCCTCGTCCGCGGCACGCCAGATGCCCGCGGCGCTGCTCGTCAGTAGCACGTCCGCGGGTGGCGCGCCGCGATTGGCAATTACGTCGTCAACCAGTTCCTGCGCCTCTCCAAGGCGCAGCGTGACGGGAATTCGTGTCTGCTTCGTGAAGTCTTCGAACAAGCCCGCCAGGTAGTCCTCGTCGTCGTAGGCCGCATAGACAACCACGGGCGCGATGCGCTCCTGCTCGCCTGCAGGCTCCCCGCCGCAAGCAGCCAGTAACAGCGATATTGCTGTTGTCAGTATTATCGTTGCTTTCATCAGCTATGCTCCACGACGACGCGATCTCGCCCCGCGGACTTGGCGGCATACAGGGCGACATCTGCGCGCGCGATCAGTGAGTCGCCGACGGTCTTGAGATCGTCGGCCTCCGGTGCCGGCTGCACTTCGGCGATGCCTATCGAAGCCGTGATCGTGATGGTCTCTTCAGTCGGCAGAACAATGGGCGAATCGGAAACGGCCGTACGAATGCGCTCTGCCAGTAGCTGCGCCGCCGCCACGTCGGTGTTCGGCAACAGCACGACAAATTCCTCACCACCGTATCGAGCCGCGACATCACTGGCCCTGACTTGTCCCTCAACGCGCTGGGCGATCTCTTTTAATACCTCGTCGCCCGCCGCGTGCCCCCAGTTGTCGTTGACGCGCTTGAAGTGGTCGATATCCAGCATCAGGCATACGAGTCGTGTGCCGTCGCGACGCGCCCGTGCAAGTTCTTCGCTCAAGCGCACGGTCAGGTACCGCCGGTTGTGCCAGCCCGTCAGCACGTCGGTAAATCCGCTGCGAAGCAGGCGCGCGCGGTTGACGACGTTTTCCACGCAGAACGAAGCAATGACGCCCAGGTGCGCCATGAAGTCACTCGCGTGGTAGCGCGTGAATCGCTCCGCATCGCGGCTGCACAGGTTAATGCTGCCAAGCAGCCGGCCACGATGCGTCAGCGGGATCATCGCGATACTGGCCATGTCGGTCGCGCCCGGGCAAATAAGCTGGTGGTCGCAAGCGGCGAACGCACCGAGCCAGGGCTGGCGCAGGGCGATGTATTGCGGCGCAAGTCCCGTCATTGACTCGACCATTACGAGTCGTGTGAATTCTTCTGCCGGCGTGCCATTGGCAAGCAAAAGGTGGCGAATATCGTGATCCGGGTCAGCCAGCACGAGGCTGACGTAGTCCAGCCCATAGCTGACGCGCATCCCGTCGATGAGCGCATAGATGAGCGTGTCGAGCGTCTCGGCCTGTAGCAGGCGAAGTTCGCGCTGCTGCGTGCGTTGCATCTTCTCGTCGTTGCTCGCAACTTCAGCCCGGACCAGATCGAGCTCCTGCCGTGTAGCTTCGAGTTCTGCCTGCAATTCTTCGATTGTCGACACGGTTAGCCCCGCAAGGCGAGATAGTCGCGGCCTTTCTGCATGAGTTCGACGAAAGCTTCTTCGTCACCGCCAGCGACCGTCTCGCGAATGCGACTCGCCGCCTCACAGAGTGCGTCGAGCGGTCCCAGCCCGAACTTGTTGAGATTCTGGATCTCGAAATACAGATGTGGGTTGTCCTGCGCAACTGCGGCGGATACGAGCAACTGCGAGTCGAACGTCGTTGACGACATCTGCGCCAGCCTCGGCGCTGCCTCGCCGCTTTCGGCAAGTGCTGTAAAGAACGCGATGTTGAGCGCATGCGACAGGCCCAGTACGTAGGCAATCAGCCGGTCGTGATCCTCGAGCCCCATGTCCAGTTGTTCCACCATTGTCGCCGAGAACAGTTCCTTCGCGGCGGCCGTGGCGTCGGCGTCGCCAACGTCACAGAAGATCAGGTGCCGGCCCGACAACAGGCGCGTATCGGGCCCGTACATCGGGTGCAGCGAGGTCACGCGGCATCCGGAAGATTGCAGTTCCCTGAGTCCATCAATCAGCGGCGATTTCAGGGAGCCGATGTCGAATACCAGTCCCCTGGGCTTCAGGACTGCGAGCTGCGCCAGGATCCTGCCCGAGACCGCCAGCGGCGCCGCCACGACGATGACGTCGTAGTCCACGCCGGCGTCGGTCCAGTTGTTGAATTGCCCGGCTGCGTCGTCCACGGACCTGTCCGCCACGGTTGTGACGAATCCCTGCGAAGAGAAAAAATCGACGAACCAGCGGCCCATCTTGCCGGCACCGCCGATCACCAGCACGCGGCGGCCGTCGCCTTTGCCCTCGGCGATCACGCGATCGCGCTCCTGGCTTTCGAGCGACGTGCGAATCAGTTGTCGCAGGATGTCCTCAGCGAGATCCGGGTCGACTCCGAGCGCTTCGGCTTGCTCGCGCCCCATATCGAGCACATCTTTTTCACGGGCGTAATCACGGGTGCCCGTCCCGGAATTCAGTTTGGTCTTGCCGATTTTGGCGACGATCTTCTGCCTTTCGGCGATCAGTTCCACGAGCTTCTTGTCAACGCTAGAGAGACTTTTGCGGAGTTCATCGAGATTCATGATTGCGGGCGTTTGTCCGTTGGCTTCTGATATGGAGTTTTACAGTACCGCGGGACACAGGAAAAGCCGACCCGATCACACGGGCCGGCTTTTTTGCCGATCATCCTGATGAACTAGTGCCGGTTGCGACGTCGGCGATCGCCGTCCCGGTCATGCCGATGATCATCGAAGTAGTAGTCGCGACGATGCGGTCTGTCGGCATAGAAGCGCTCCCACATGTAAATGTCATAGAGCCGATGCCAGCTCATGCGCCTGTACCTGCGCAGCTGCGTGCGCTTGTACCAGCGGCGAAACGCTCTGTCGCGCTTCAGCCAGTAGGGCATGTGCTTCGCACGCCTGTGCTCCACGCGATAATAGGCCGTTGGCTGGTACACGTTACGTACCTCTTTGTGAGCTGCGGCCTCAGGAGAATCCAAAAGCAGCAGGCCACCGGCGATAAGCGCTACTGTAATCATCTTGTTCATATCAATCTCCGGTTCGTCCTAGTGCGGCTCCAGAGTAGTGCCGTACACATGAACCTTTTATGAATATAACTATTTGTTTTTATTGGTTTTATGAACACGAACTGAACGCGCGACAAGGCACCGGCCGTGACACACTGTCGCCAGCCGGGCAATCGTGCGAATATGCGATGAAACCGAACCAGAAGGTCCGTCAAGGGAATTGCCAGATATGAAGACACGCGCTGCCGTTGCCTGGGAAGCAGGCAAACCACTGGAAATTGAGGTGCTCGACCTCGAGGGACCCAAAGCCGGCGAGGTCCTGTTGCGCAACGTGGCAACGGGTGTATGTCACACTGACGCGTTCACGCTGTCGGGCGAAGATCCGGAAGGCATCTTCCCGGCAGTACTCGGTCATGAAGGCGGTGCGATCGTCGAGGAAATCGGTTCTGGCGTGACCTCAGTGGCGGTCGGCGATCACGTCATACCCCTCTATACGCCGGAATGTGGCGAGTGCAATTTCTGCACCTCCGGAAAGACCAATCTCTGCCAGGCTATTCGTGAAACTCAGGGCCGCGGCCTGATGCCCGACGGCACATCGCGATTCTCGATGAATGGCAAGACGATCTACCACTATATGGGCACGTCGACATTCAGCGAGTACACGGTACTTCCCGAGATCGCGGTCGCCAAAGTCAGCAAGGAGGCACCGCTCGAAAAAGTTTGCTTGCTGGGCTGCGGTATTACGACTGGAATTGGCGCCGTTCTGAATACTGCGAAAGTCGAAGCTGGTGCCACGGTAGCGGTTTTCGGTCTTGGTGGTGTTGGCCTGAGCGCGATCCAGGGTGCCACCATGGCAAAAGCAGGACGCATTGTTGCCATCGACATCAACGAGGACAAGTTCGAGCTTGCGAAGCAATTCGGCGCGACAGACACGGTCAATCCCAATGACTATGACGCACCTGTCCAGGACGTCATCGTCGAGCTTACAGGCGGCGGCGTCGACTACTCATTCGAGTGCGTCGGCAACACGGGCCTCATGCGCTCGGCGCTCGAGTGTTGTCACAAGGGCTGGGGCGAATCGGTAATCGTCGGCGTTGCGGGCGCAGGCCAGGAAATTTCCACGCGGCCATTCCAGCTCGTCACCGGAAGAGTCTGGCGCGGCACCGCCTTCGGCGGCTGCAAGGGTCGCACGCAATTGCCAGGCATGGTCGATCAGTACATGGACGGCGACATCAAGATCGACGAATTCATCACCTATACGATGCCGCTGGAAGACATCAACCGAGCGTTCGACCTGATGCACGAAGGCAAGAGCATCCGGTCCGTGATCCACTTCTAGGACTTCACGTTTCGGTTACACTGGTGCTCGAATGAGCCAGATCGCAGTTGCCACTACCTCGCAGCTCGCCGCGGACGCAGCGCGTGACATCGCGGCCGCCGGCGGCAACGCCGTCGACTGCGCGTTGGCCGCAGCGCTCTTGACGATCAACACCGAGCCAGGCGTGTGCGCATTGGGCGGCAGCGCATTCATCACGATCTGGCCAGCGGACGGCGACCCCGTAACTATCGACGGCAACGTGGCCGTACCGGGTGCCGGTCTCAGCGAAGAGCAGCGCAGGCAGGGCGCCGTCGAAGTCACGATGAATTACGGCGGTGGCATTACGACACTTGTCGGCCCCGGCTCGGTGGCAGTCCCCGGCACACTGGCTGCCATGGAACTCGCCTGGAAGAAATTCGGCAGCATTCCCTGGGATCTCATATTCGAACCGACGATTCGCGCCTGTCGGGAGGGGTTTTCGCTCTCAGCGGCGTGTCGCTATTACCTGGGCTATTCAAGCAAGGTTGTTTTCGATCGCTCGAAGGACGGTTTTGACGCGCTGCATCACAAGGACGGCACGCTGCTCGATGCCGGCGACCGCGTGATCGTGCCTCATCTCGCCGACAGTCTCGAGGCCATAGCCCGCGAGGGTGCTCGCGTCTTTTACGAGGGCGAGATCGCGGCGGCTATTTCGAATCACTGCCGCGACGGTAACGGCATGCTCACGGTCGAGGACCTCAGCAC
>Ga0265303_10001604_pt1 | contig 13951 bp, 15 predicted proteins | sample Helome_2_FD_192494 | JGI IMG/M metagenome (GOLD analysis project Ga0265303, IMG submission 192494) | Marine sediment microbial communities from subtidal zone of North Sea - Hel_20160317 (Illumina Assembly) | ecosystem: Environmental > Aquatic > Marine > Subtidal zone > Sediment ... | reverse complement strand
TCCCGAACAAATCGCCAAATTGACGAACGATTTACAATCCCTCGCCAGCGACATTCCCTTACTCATAGCTATTGATCAAGAAGGGGGACGAGTCTCGCGACTCCCTTCAGACTTTACGATTTTTCCTCCAGCAGCAACCGTGGCCCAGTCGGGCTCAACGGAATTGGCGTATCAAGCCGCAGCGGTGACCGCCAAAGAATTACGAGGTGTGGGCATTAACATGAATATGGCTCCGGTTCTGGATATCCACACCAATCCGGCTAATCCCATCATTGGGAATCGCGCATTTGGAACCGAGCCGGAACAAGTCTGTAGGATGGGTGCCGCCACCATTGCAGGGCTCCAGGATCATCGAGTCCTGGCCTGTGGGAAACATTTCCCCGGCCATGGTGATACCAGTACTGATTCGCATATCGTACTTCCCGTCGTACATGCGACTCGCGAAAGACTAGAAAAAATAGAATTACAACCGTTTCGCTATGCTATTGATCATGGTCTTCAAGCCATCATGACGGCCCACGTTCACTATCCGGCGCTCGACCCCACCTATCCGGCCACACTTTCTTCGACAATTTTGTCAGGGCTGTTGCGTCAGCAACTAGGATTTTCCGGGATAATCCTGAGTGACGATTTGGAAATGCGCGCGATCTTAGACCATGCAGCCGTGGGTGATGCTGCCATTCGTTCTCTTCAAGCTGGTGCGGATATGTTGCTGATCTGTAAAAGCCGCAAACTTGCGTCAGATACCTTCGAAGCCCTGCGCCGAACTGTAACATCTCAAGAGCTAGACCTCACTCAGCTAGAAGCCAGTTTGTCCAGAATACAAGCCATGAAACGGCAATTTGCGTATCCGTACCAACCCATCGATCTGTCTATACTTTCCAACATCATAGGCATTCCTTCCCATCGCGATGTATTGGCCAGCATTATGAATCAAGCTGAGACCATCGCCTAAATCTCCGGCTTGCGAGAATGATGGTTTTGCCTTCCTGGACATTCGCATGAGCAATTTGTTTAGCTACCAGACAAAACTTTTTGAACGTCCCTTGAACGTTTTCTGATGAAATCAGTCCAGGAACGTTTCACATGAAGGAGAGGGTCGATGGCACTGAAAAAAGGTGATATCATTGATGAACACAAGCGGCATCCCGAATCCTGTGGCTTAGTACTCAAGGTGATGAACGGGGGGGAAGGGTTTGAAAAAATTCGCTGTTGTGGACATGAATTAACCGCCGAAGACCTTGTTCCCACATTGAACCAAGGCCGAGGCCGAAGAAAAGGCCCACTGCTTCCCGGTATGACCATTGATGAAAAAAAAGTGGCCACACATTCCTGCGGCTTACGCCTCATGATAATGGGTGGCGGAGAAGGATTTCAGGAAGTCCTATGTTGCGGACATTCAATTGGAACGGGCGCAATGCAAGATTTGAAATTCGGCCAGATGCGGACCGAAGACAAAATACCCGAAGCCACACCTAACACTCCCCACGAGGGAACAGCGTAAAGAAGAAGCCAAATTATGTTGGGCTGGACACCAGAATCGATCAAACAATGGGTTCGATGGATGCAGTTTTTGGATCGGTGGGGCTATATCACCGCCTGTTTGAGTTTTCTCATCGTGGGCATGTTGGTGTTTGGGTACAGCTGGTTCGCCTATGTGCAATCCGTGGAAAAGGCCTTTTTACCCGCGACCATTGCATTGCTGAATGATTTATTGTTCGTCATCATTCTCTTAGAATTATTTCGCACAGTATTAGGATTTTTACAGTCCGACCGGATTCGCCTCGAACCCTTTCTGCATGTGGGGATCATTGCTTCTGTCCGACGGATTTTAACGGCCGGGGCCGAATTCTCCCACCAAGACAATATCCCCGAAGAAGTTTTCCGTCATTACCTGATGGATATGGGGTTGCACGTCATGGTCATTCTTGTGCTGATGATTGCCTTATTTCTTTTGAAAAAGACTGAACAACAGGTTGAACCGCTTTTGACGAAATAGATTTCCCCCTTTACCTCTACCTCACCATCGTCATTCTTGGGTATTTTTGAGAAGACGGAATTCTCTTCCACATTATTCCTTATCAGTTTCCATCTACCTTGCGCTCCACGAAAGGCTATGGCACTATAATCTCCCATTTTCATATGGCTTGTTGATGGATGTGAGTTATGGAGTCTCTCCCTGAATTAGTCGGAACGGTGCATATTATTTTTGGGCCATACCGTGGGAATCCCATTGCACTGTATATGCGTCAGGATGGTTCCATCTGCCAGATTTCCCCTCGTATTTACCCTTGGAATCGAAGAGTCGGAATCGGTGATACACCCAACCGTGCTGCGGCTGATTTTGAAAACAAGTGGAAGGAAGCCGGATTAGCCGAGGAAATGTATACCGGCCCCCACTGGGAAGGTGGGATCAAGCCCGAGAAACCCAAACCGCCCCCTAAACCGCCGGCTCCTTCTGCCGCTAAACCCGAAGTGAAAGCTGCCACACAGGTATCAGCTAGCGAAACTCCTGTGGCTTCAACAGAAGCCAAAACCCCGCCACCTGCCAAAGCCGACGACTCGGCTCCGCAAGAAACTCCGGCCTCGTAATTTTTTCGCTTTTTTGTTTTACTATTGCAGAAGACCTGGCTGGAATTATGTAGAAGCCTTTAGCCCTTAGCTACTGGCATAGTGACGAGCAGCTTTGATAAAAGCCGAAAACAATCGCTTTTGAAGAACATCTTTGCGGTAGAGAAACTCTGGATGCCACTGTACCCCCAACCAAAAAGGATGGTCGTTAGCCTCAATGGCCTCAATGACTCCATCTGGGGCCAGGGCGCTAATATGAAATAAACGCGGGATGGTTTTGACAGATTGATGGTGTGAACTATTCACGGGCATACTGGATTTTTTGACAATCCGTCGAAGCAACGTCTTAGGCTCAATGTGAACGAGATGCGCCGTTTTTTCTGCTGATTTTTTTGGCAGATGCTGAATCCTGGTTGGAATCTGACCGGGAATATCTTGAATCAACGTCCCACCCAAGGCCACATTCATGGATTGCATACCTCCACAAATCCCAAACGTAGGCACATGATGCTCAAAAGCGAGTTTCGAAAGACCGAGTTCCAATTGGGCCCGCTCTTCGCTCATTTGCTGAAAGGGATATTGCTGGGACTCTCCATAGAATCGAGGAGCCAGATCAGACCCACTTCCCGTCACAAGTAACCCATCCAACCGCTGCAAAAGGAATGTCTGCTGGGCACGACTTTGAATCAGAGGTAGGACCAATGGGACCCCCCCTGCCTCTTGGATGGCTTGAAGATACCGAGCTCGCAGAAAATACGTGGGCTCTTTGCCCCCCATATCTTTACGAGTGCCGGTGTTGAAATCCGGGGTAACCCCAATTACAGGTTTACCGATTTTATTCGAAGGACGCAGGAACTTAATCCACTCTTTCGGTCAAATACGCTTCTTCTTCGTAAGCGGAAACTCCAACAAACCGAACAGGTTCGTTGCCTTTCAAATGGTCCGGCGTTATGACATAAGTCCCATACACACTTGGTTCCCATACATTTTGAGCGGTATCAAGATTACCACCAGTCAATGCATAGGTAAAGCCACCTACTACTCCGCCTAGGATGGCATAGGCCATCTTCACAGGCGTATACACCAATGTTAAGAAAAAACTTCCAACGCCCAAAGCGGCCTCATTACTTGGGCTACTTTCCTCTTCAGCCGCAAAGCTGACCACGGGTGTCCCAATTCCCACTACCAGAGCGAAAACAATTAGCATAAAAATACTTGCCCCTTTTTTAAGTGAACCTGCACAAAAATTGTGAAATTCCTTCATCACGCGTGACCCTCCTTTTCCTATGTCCCAAAAAAACCAATTGGCAATACGCCACCACCAAGGCTTTTACCTTCTTCTCTCTAAACAATCACAGTATACACGACAGCAAAGCTTATGCCGAGGTTGGCTCTATACCCTTTTTAAATTCTTCTACATCCAATTCGACCATAATCTGTTGCTTTATTTTTTCGGCCTCACGTTGAATTGCTTCCTCCGTTTCCGAAATGAGGAAACCAGCAGAGACCTGAACATTCTCCTGTTTGATGCCCTGCCGAATAAAAGTTTCTAACTTGTGGAAACAGATGAATTGGATAAATAAGTCGTACCCTAGCTTTAAATAGTCTTCTCGTTTATCGCTTGGTATCACTTGAAGATGCTTTTCAATCCATGACGGAAATGCGAGTTTTTTCTCCAACCGTTGGATTTGATTTCTCTCGATAAGAATGCCGACTTGCACCCCACCTTTCCAAGATCGTTTTTTGACATTGAAGACACAGTGTATTGTGTCAGATGCACCTTCAATCGTTTCCGGTCCATAAAAGAGAGTAATCCGAAAGAGCGGAATTTGTGGAGGTGAAAGTAGAGACATCAGACAATCATCAACTTTCTCAAAGAAGATTGCCAAGTCGCAATGACAAAAGACAAGTCTTTATAAGACAAGCACCAAGCCTACCGCATTTGGGTTGACACTCGTCAATCTTGAACGATAGAGTCTTTGCAGATGATTGTTGACAGATCTTGATTTTTTCCTGATTTAAGAAGGGGTAAAGCCATGTTCGGCACCATGGGGTTTTCAGAACTGATGATCATTTTAGTGATTATCTTGATTATTTTCGGGGCCGGTCGCCTGCCGCAAATTGGTGAAGGCGTGGGAAAAGCTCTGAAAGGGTTCAAGAAAGAGGTGGCCGATTTACCGTCTGCCATGGACCCCAATGATCCACAGGGAGCTCCTCAGACCGGAGAGCCTGTCGGAGACACATCAGCACCTTTGGCCCAGGTATCAGGCCCTGACAACCCCCAGGTGGGACAAGCAGCCAATCAACCCTATCAACCAGGTCCAGAACAGACCCCAGGTACAGCGGCGGCTTTGCTCTATCAAGGTGCTGGGCCAAAACCGGCTCAACAACCCAGCAACACCTCAAACGTTTCCGCCTCCGTACCTAGCCAAACCAGTAATACCGCTCCAGGGCCAATGACTATGGAAGACCGACAAGCACAGCCGGTACCAACGGCCTCCGCGCAATATCCTCCCCTACCTCCAAATGCTCAAGCTAAACCTCTCGCTAAACGGCCTTCAGCCATTGTCAATAAACAAGCCGTAGCCCGGGTTCAAGCCCAGCAGGCTGCCCGAAAAGCCCAAGCAGCCACAACTGCCCCTCAAGATATGCAGTCGTTAGGTGAAGGACTTGGAAGTGCGGTACGCACTTTTAGAGATGCCGCAGCAGATATTAAAAATTCCATTGATCCCCAGATGCGGACCATTCAAGCAGAAATGGAAGCCGCCGAGCTAGAAATGAAAGAGTCTATTGAGGCGGCCAAACAACCATTGGCTCCCAAAGAACCCTCCAGTTCCGTGTAACTGTTTCTTGCCTCACTTGCCTTTCTTCTCAAAACCCATAACCTTAATTGGGGCTTTCTGCCTTTTCACTTTTATAGGGTGTGTGGTCGAAACAACTCCAGAATCTCCCGACCAGGTTACGGAACGACTCATTGTTTTGTTAAGGGATCCCCAACCTGACACCCGACGAACAGCAGCATTATCTTTGGGGAAAATTGGTAATCCTCAAAGCATTTCTGCGTTAGTATCGGCCTTATCTGATCCAGATGATGAAGTTCGGCAATGGAGCACCTGGGCCTTGGGTAACCTCGGTAGTTCGCTCCCCAAAGAAGCGTTAGTGAGCTTAGTCCAGCATGTTGCCGACCCATCAGATTCCGTTCGACAGGCTGTCGTTTTAGCCTTAAGTCAAACGACAATTTCCGAAGAGGTGATCCAGGTATTAGCAGAAGCCTATACCATCTCCACCCATGCAACCCAACTCACAATTATCCAAACGCTCGCTCAGTTTGAATTTCCATTTGCCTATGCTTTATTCCTTCAGGCTCTCAAAAGTCCTGATCCACTGATTCGTCAAACCGCTATAGCCGGACTAGGCGAACTCGGAGATCCCCGAGGTCTCTTGGTCATGCGCGCGCACCTTCTTCAAGATTCTAATGTAGGCGTACGATCTGAAGCAGCATTTCGCCTAGGCAAATTAGGAGGTCAGGCCGATATGCCCGCGCTCCGCCAGGCTAAGGAAACCGACCCTACCCCCAATGTTCATTTTTGGGCAACGTGGAGCCTGGAGCAAATTGGATCCGAGACCTAATCGCCAAAAAGTAGCATTCTTCATTCTCTTCAATTAATTGAATACTGAGGGAAAAGACATTAAAATCTTACTCTAATGTGGCTAATAAAGTTGGGAATATCCAAACGGAGGTTGAGGATCGGACTGGGCCTAGGCTTCATAGCACTCTTAACCTTCGGTTGCTCAACTACTCCCGTCAAGTGGTATAAGCCAGGTGTCAGCCAGGCGACCTTTTCCCGGGATAAAGCGGAATGCGAAGACGCATGGCTTACAACAGGAACTACGGAATTAACCAAAGAGGTCTATACTTTTGAGGGATGCATGGAGGCCAAAGGTTACCGCCCTGCTATTTCCGGCGCTCCTCAATAATCAATCACCCCCCTGTCGAGATTCAAAGACCAGGGGGAAAAGCCTAAAACACATTTAGAAGGAAGCGAACATAGTCCAAGAGGGGGATAGACAGATCGCTTCTCTTGTAATGTATGGTGAGTTGGTATACGGTAAGAGCCGTGAGTAACATTTAGAAAATTTCCATAAAGGATGGCACACGGAAAAATGAAAAAGGTGCTGTTAGTCGATGATAATACCAGTGCACGAGAGGCTTTGAGCCTCGTCTTGGAGTCTCAACACTTAGATTGTGTTGAAGTTGGCAATGGTTCCGAAGCTCTCAAATGGTTAGCCACCCACCAGGCCGATCTGATCATTTCTGATAATCAAATGCCGGTTCTGACAGGGTTAGACTTCATCGATCAAATCCGATTACATCAAAATCCTGCGAATGAATCTCCCGTTATTCTCTTAAGCGGGCATCTCAACGAACAGGATAAGCGTCGGGCTCGTAAGGCCGGAGTGTTTGCCATACTGGATAAACCCTGTAATTTCAGCGAATTTCTCTCTATGGTTCAATTAGCCCTTAAAGGCTAGCTCCATAGCTGCTTGCCTGTTTTCTTTTCCACTATCTTTTTTTTCACATCTGCCCACCATTTTTTTACATCCCATATCACAAAAACCCTGCTATTTCCGATAACGGCATAAAATCACTTACGCTCTAACCCGTTCGCGGTATATACGCCTCTCCCTCCCTCTTGATATCTCTTTAAGTAGCAGGGGATTTAGATCTCCCGTTCCCTATTGGACTTTCATAAGACCTCGAAATTGAAGGCGGGATTCCAAAGGATAAAAGTAAGGCCATTGAGATAGTTTCCCTAATCTACAAAGGAGAAACCTGATGCTAAAAATATTTGGCGGAATGATCATAGGATCTATGATGACCATGATGCTCTTAGGGGGCGCTTCCGCTTCTGACCAGGTACTGGCCAACGTCCAAACATTATTCGTCGACCAGATTAATCGACCAGATGCTACAACTACCGTCCTGCTTTTAGTGATCATTAGTATCTTTCTAGGAACCCTAACAATGTGGCCAACAAAACCCGTCATGGAAACGGAGAAGGTCATTAAAAAATTACGCCGCCATTGCAAGTAGGAATTCATGTAATTCGACCAGGCAAGAACGGTTACGAATAATATCAATCAAACAGTTGGAAGGTGTCGGAACGGATCACAGGAAAAGAGCATTCAGCAACACCATGCAATTGCTAAGAATCTCCAATAAGTTGTAAGTGAGGTCGAGAAGCTATCCCGGGTTCTATTCTGATAGTCTTTTAAACCCACATTTTTTTGAAATATTTATGTTTTGAGAGGTAAAAACACAGGTTCAATATTTCCATCATGGTATCCGAAAGAATTCTTTAGGATTATCATTGATGAAAATTTCCTCGCCTCAAACCCATACATTCCTTTCGCCCCTCCTCCCCCAAAAGCTTGGTACCCGTCAAGAATCTCCACTTTCATCAAACCAAAGAACTGAAGAACAAGCCGAAATTGAGAAACTACGAAAAAGGGATCAGGAGGTTCGAACTCACGAACAAGCCCATATCGCGGCCGCGGGAGGTTTAGCAAAAGGTGGAGCGACCCTTTCCTTTCAACGAGGTGCCGACGGAAAACAATACGCGGTAGGAGGAGAAGTCAACATTGATACCTCTCCAGTGTCAGGAAATCCACAAGCCACAATTCAGAAGGCCAAACAAATTCGCGCTGCCGCTCTAGCGCCAGCCTCCCCCTCAGCGCAAGATCGTGCCGTGGCTGCGTCGGCGAGTGCCATGGAAGCCCAAGCTCAACAAGAGCTCCAGAAAGAGGAACAAGAATCCTCAGCACCTTCAGACGAGGATTTCCCAGGAACCTTTTCTCGCATAGATCTTTTTGCTTAAGACCTTTTCCCTCAAGTTTCCTTTACACCTCTCATTCACATTTGGTGACATGCCCATCGGTAGATGGGCAGACTTTTCTACCTCCATTCATCATTTGCCCACCATGCGCTTCGGCTCTAACGTTTGGCTTCGACACTGGTAGTCTTTCATGGCCTACTAGAATCAGTTCACAGCCTTCCTCTCCGACGGACTCCCCTTCAGCTAAAAGATTGGCAACAGATTTGCAAATTTTAGCTTGGAAAGCTAGAGAGCATCCTCTGTTTTGAAAAATTAGTGACCAAGCTTATTCACTATTTTTCTCGCGCTAAATTCCTACGAGAGAAGGTACGGTAAATGAATGTTTCTGAAAAAATGAAACGAGACTGGAATCAACGCGCACAGCATCACGCCCGGTTTTGGATTGCCACAGAAAATTATCAAACAGAAGAAGTGTTTACGCAATCAGGACAGGGCACGGCACAGGCACTTTTAGAGGCTCTAAAGGGTTTATTTCAACCATCCTGGAAAGTCTTGGACATTGGGTGTGGAATTGGACGTGTGCTCAAGCCTCTGGCCAAGCATTTTGATGCCCTAGTAGGTATCGATGTGTCCTCCACAATGATTGCCCAAAGTAAAGAATGGCTCTCCGAGTATCCGCATGTCACAACCTTCGAAACCTCCGGCATGGATCTTCGTAAATTCCAAGATCAATCCTTTAACCTGGTGTACTCCTATGTGGCCTTTCAACATATGCCACGGCCCGTTTTGGAACAATATTTAGCCGAAATCAATCGAGTGCTCACTCCCCAAGGCTATCTGGCCTTACAGCTCCCAATTGGTCCTTATTCTGATGTGCCGATTGAAGATACCATTGGCATTCGCTCGTACCCGATTCAAGAAATTAAACAAAAACTTCGCAACAATGGCCTGGACTTTTTCAAGGCCACCGATGTTCCTCAGTTGTCAACTGACTCAAATCAACCAACTGATCATCGCTTTCACATCATCAAGAAAATCCATACAATCAAGCCCGCTCTTACGGTCGAATGGGCGCAATTGGAAAATCCGCAACACCCGTCTCCGTTGGACATGCATCTCTATGAGACCTATGCAGACAACTGTGTAAAATTGGGCAAGCCTCAAGAGGGAATTCAGACCTTACAATCCCTCGTCCATCGAAATCCTGCGCATTTATCTGGATGGTTGCGGTTAGCCGCTCTTTTGCTGGAAACAGGCCAAGTCCAGCAGGCTTTATCCGCTATGAAAGAATTGACAACCCTTCATCCGCGCTACCAAGAAGGCCAGGCAACATTCCAAAAATTACTCAAGAAATGTGCGCATCTTTATCCTCATACTATTCCTTCTACAAAGACCCATAAGTGCACGGACTCCGCCCACAAGCAAGAAGAACTCAACCCCGTATAATTTTTTAGGGAAAAGTGGAGAATAATAATGGCTCGGCCCACATGTACCTTTAATTCTGTTTTTGGGGGCCTTTTCAAGAAGGAAAAGCCTGTTACACTAATTTCAATAAGAAAATCCCATTGCCTTTTTTAAAAACTTCACAATGAGGAGGGCGGCATGGCAAAAAAACCATGGGTATTCGTACTCACGTTTTTTCTAGTTATGGGAACGGCGGGAATGGCGTTAGGGAATCCGCCAAACAATGGTCCAGGTTGCGGTTTAGGGAAACTAGCGTGGGCAGATTCCAACCAAAAGGAAAGCATTGGGGGTCAGGTCATGATGGCCACAACCAATGGGACCTTTGGCGCTCAAACTTTTGGACTCAGTTCTGGAACTTCCGGCTGCACCAATGATGGAAAAATTTTTGCATCTGAAAAAGTCAATGTGTTTACAGCCCTGAATTTCGACAACTTATCCCAAGAAATGGCGCAGGGCCAAGGTGAACATTTGACATCATTGGCTACCCTGATGGGCATCCCTGAAGAAAATCAACAGGAATTTTTTACAATGACACAAGAGAACTATACAACCCTCGTTCAAGCTGGAGAAACATCTCCAAAGGCCGTAGTCAAGGCGATTCATGACGCCATGTCGGGCCATATTGTTTTGGCGCAAGCCACCACAAACAAATAGATTCTGTTAGGCTCCGGCTTTTTAAGCCGGAGCCTTTTCTTTTTTCTCATCTGTCTCTCCCCGCATGTGGTAATACGCCTTCTTATTGGCTTTTGGCTATTTTCTTTCCATTTTTTTGTAGCCAACACGCAAGGCGCAGGCCCACCATATCTTCAAGAACTGATTAAGCAAGCTGTCAGAGAAAAGCTCTACGAGCAGCGTTCTTGGCATCTCTTACTCCATTACCGGCGAAACTTCGTTAATGGTCACACCAGCGAAGTGGACGATCCAGGATTTTTCCTGGCAGACAATGGAAAGACTGACCCCGAAGCCGAATTAAAGGCCACCCTCACCTTCTTTTTTTCCGATGCATTGGTGGGTCGATCAGAGCAACCTGCACAATGCGCGTTTGTCGCACGCTATCACTGGCTTAACGAAAAATTGAAATTTGACGAGACCAAACTCCCCCCCCGCACGTGTGAACGTTTTCATCAATGGTTTGATGAGTTTGATGCCGAATTTATTTCCATGATTTTTCCCTCAGCCTATATGGGGAATCCCGCCTCCATGTTTGGCCACACTTTTCTTCGAGTTGATCCAAAAGGCCAAACCGAACAAACACGGATTCTCGCCTATACCATCAACTATGCAGCAGAGGTGCCGCCCAATCCAGGAATCGAATACGCCTATAAAGGAATTTTTGGAGGATACAATGGATTTTTTTCCACCATCCCCTATTATTTGAAAGTGCAGGAATACCGGGATATTGAGAATCGAGATATTTGGGAATACCGCCTCAATTTTTCCCCCAGACAAATTGATCGACTGCTCATGCATGCCTGGGAGTTAGGCAATGCCTATTTCGATTATTTCTTTTTTAAAGAAAATTGTGCCTATCATATTCTTTCTTTATTAGAAGTGGCTGACCCTTCACTTCTTCTCACTGAACGGTTTAATTTCTGGACTATTCCGGCCGATACCATCCGCCTCTTAGTCCAAAATCAAGGTCTGGTGGGAGAAGTCTCTTATCGACCAGCTCGAAGTACTCAACTCAAGCGGAAGCGAGAAACTCTTAACCAGGAAGAGCGTAAATGGATAGCGCAACTAGTAAAAGATCCGTCTGTTTCACAACAGGAGGAATTTTTAGCTTCCTCCACGGAACAGCAAGCTTCCCTTTTGGACGTTGCCTCAGATTTCTTGCGTTACCAAAGCCTGACCGACCCAGATAAAGCTGAGAAATATAAAACGAGCAATCGCGCGGTGTTGGTGGAGCGTAGCAAACGAAGAATACCTTCTTCCCCGTTTCAGGTTACTCCACTGACTTCTTCCCCTGAACACGGACATGAATCCTTCCGAGTCGGGACCGGGGGGGGCTGGAGAAACCACGAGATGTTTGAAGAAATTAGTTTCCGAGCAGGTTATCACGATTTATTGGATCCCGATCCAGGATACACATTAGATTCTCAAATAGTCTTAGGGGATCTTGGGCTTAGACATTATCACTCTAGAAACAAATTTCGAGTAGAACGTTTTACTCTGGCCAATATCATTTCCTTAGCCCCTATTGATTCGTGGTTTCAATCTCCTTCATGGAAAATCAAAGTGGGAATGGATACTGTCAAAACCCATTCCTGCGATCTGTGTTCCAACGGCCATTTCAATGGTGGAATCGGGGGAGCAGTGGAAACTCATATTCTACAAAGGGAAGTCTTTTTTTTATTTGGAGAATTTGACGGGAATGTAAGTGGGGCCTATGAGAAGAATTACCAAGCAGGCGGCGGCGTGTCTGGCGGAGTCATGGCCAACGTGACTGATAACTGGAAATGGCTCATTTCGGGAGGCTATCTAGGCTACCCTCTTGGTGATCATTCAGATGATGCCCATATTTCTGTTGGACAACGGTTCACCTTAGCCAAAAATTTCGCTTTTCGAACGACCTACACTCACCACGATAGAGACAATGAAGTCCTTGCTATTTTTCATGGGTATTTCTAACCCTCCAAGAGACCAGGCAAACCAAAAACTTACTTCTAAAAAACTTTGACAACACCCTGAACTCTATGATTAAAACAAAAAGCCAATGCCCCCTAAAAAATATTCACTCCTGAAATTTAAGGAAAGTTTATTCCAATGATAATTCGCAGAGAAGTATTTGTATTCCCCAAATACGAACCACCTTTCAGTAATAACCAGTTGCATACCTCCTAAAAACTGATATCCAGGAGCCGTTCCTGTTTCAAAATTTTTATCTTTTCTGCCAGGAATATCGGCATTTCTTAGTATTCCATTTGAAAGCCCGCCTCCTATCCCCGCATATGGTCTAAACATCGTACCTGGATATCGCAATATAAGATTGACCATCGATTGATAGGTAATAAGACTGCTATCCCCTTTTGTCGTTTCCAAACCACTTACTACGGGAAAACGGATAGAATTATTATTTCCAAATGATTCCAATTCTATGCCTAGGTATCCACCAGCAAAATCCGGGAAAAACCCTATTTTAAATCCCAAACCCGGATCGCCATTGATCTTCTCGTCTGAAACTCCTCTCCCGTTGAACGAAACACCCTTATTTAAAGGTTGTGAGCCCATTCCATAGCCTGACAGATAAATCTCAATGTCATCCAAAGCCTCTAAACGACACGGAAGTGAAATGGCCACAACCCAAGTAAGGAACAAGACAAATTTTATGGAAAAGTACAATTCCCTCTCCGAGAAAATCCTAAATCAACAGATTTCAAAAAACAAAGAGCGCCTGAAATCATATTCCAGGTGCTCTTACCTAAAATGTCAAGACAATTTTCTAGGCAATGAAACTCGCCTCTTAGTTTCCCAACCTTTATTGCAAGCAAAATCATTATCCAAAATGAACACCCGCTAGACATCCTGTTGGTGGAAGATGTGGTTGAGATCATGGCAGAGGTAACGTACAGTTTTGCCGAACGCTACGCCATGGAGTTTGAACGGCTAGCCGGTGTTAGGGACCATATCCATCTGTTGTATCCGGCTTATACAAAGATTGCGCCTTGGCAATTGGTGGACATTCTCAAGAGAATCACGGGCCAGGAGGTGCTTGAGAGACCCGACGTTTAAGAAAGAGTTATGGGGTGGAGAGTTTTGTTCTTATGGCTATTATGTGTGTCAGTGGTGGAGGGAAGAAACTGGCGGATTGCCCAACAGTATGTCCAAGAGCCAGGGAAAGTACGGCAGGTATTTCGTCAGTTTTCTCTTTTCTAATATACCGTGGTTTGGACAGCAGAAAAAATTATAATCAATATCTTAAGACCATTTGTTTTTCACATTTTTCCACAAAAAAATAAAGGGGATTGTCCTAAGGTTAAATTAGGACAATCCCCCAAGGAAGTAATTTACTGGCCGATTACGATCCCTTTACGATAGTACAGTACTCACCCCAGATTCCAAGAATATTTTTTGCAGAATGA
>Ga0265303_10001602_pt1 | contig 13958 bp, 13 predicted proteins | sample Helome_2_FD_192494 | JGI IMG/M metagenome (GOLD analysis project Ga0265303, IMG submission 192494) | Marine sediment microbial communities from subtidal zone of North Sea - Hel_20160317 (Illumina Assembly) | ecosystem: Environmental > Aquatic > Marine > Subtidal zone > Sediment ... | reverse complement strand
ACCCCGATTCCCGCGGCTTTATTGCTTTGTGCGCCCTGCGGGGTGACCCATATGATCTTTCCCGCTACCGGCAGGCGTTCCTTATCATCCATCAGGCTCAACAACATGAAAACCTCGTCGCCGAGGGAATATTGCTTATTGGTCGGAATGAACAACCCGCCGTTCTTAACGTAAGGCATGTAAGCGGCATATAACGCGCTCTTGTCCTTGATGTTGAGTGAAAGAATGCCTTGACTACCAGGGGCTCCCATTAGACTAATCTCCGCGTAAGTATTTGTTTTAATGATATTAGCACGTCTTCGAGCTGAAGTTGGAGATCAAGGTTATTTTCTTCAATCTGCAATTGTCGCTGCGCTTTCAGGCGTAAATCCGTTAGCGCCTGTGCGCTGTCCCTGTCGGCTCCGGGTACCGCGTTGGCGTTAGCATCCACCCCGCTTGCCTGGTAACAGTATGCCGTCAGCGTCATGTTGATTATGCGGCGTATTATCGGTGTTTCAGAGGTCAAAAGACCGCGACAAAGCTCTGTCACACTGAGTTCAGCACGCAGGAACTGGGCGAAACGGGTCTTAAACTGGGCGACCAGTGATTGGTAGTCTTGCTGCTTGAGTTGCAGCGCGAGTACGGGATCACCATCGGCAAATTGAAGATAAGCCAGGGCTGCCTCGGCTTCGATACCCTGCTTGTTCAGCCATTCGAGCGCTTCGCCCTGGGTTGGCGGAGCCAGCGCCCAGGATTGGCATCGACTGCGCAGCGTCACCGGAATACGGCCCCGGTTGTGTGTCAGCAGCATAAGCAACACCTGCGAGGCCGGCTCTTCCAGGGTTTTCAACAGCGCATTGGCACTCGGCTTATTCATGCTTTCAGCGGGATAGATAGCGGCAATCTTCAAACGTTGGTAATTTCGCGTTAACGAAACTTCATGTATTAGTTTACGTATCTGCTCTATATTTATGTTTTTATTGATTTTTTTAGTTTTATCATTAAGTTCAAGCGTGACCAGGTTAAAATCCGCATAGGTATCCGCCTGCATCATTTGACAGGCCTGGCAGCTGCCGCAGGTGAGCAGGTCATCGGGTTGATCGCAAAGCAGTAAAGTTGACAGGTAGCTGGCGAAACCGCTCAGATCCTGTTCACTGGCAGATTCTATCAGCACCGCATGCGGCAAATGCTGTTGATGTTTGAGCGCGAGGGCACGTTTCAGGATACCGGCCTGCCAGGGCAGGAATGGTGCATCGACCAGTTCCACTAACCGTCGCCGTTCATGGTTTTCAGATCGAGTGTAAAGCGTGCGTTTACGATATCGATAATGTCATGGTTGACCTGGTCCATGTGCTGATCGGCGTTTATGACCGCGTATTGCTGAGCATCGCTCGACGCGATGTCGAGGAAGGCATTGCGAACCCTGGCGTGGTAATCAGCGCCTTTTTTCTCGAACCGATCCTCCTTGTCACCCCGTTCCCTGGCGCGGGCCAGGGCTAGCGACTCGGGAATATCGAGGATCAGGACCAGTGCCGGGGTAAAATCTCCGACCACGATTTGATGAATGCTTTCGACCGTATCGAGTCCCAGGTTGCCGGCGATGCCCTGGAAAGCACGACTCGAATCGGCAAAGCGATCGCTGATCACCCAGTTGCCCGCTTCCAGCGCGGGCCATATGGTAGCGCGCAGATGTGAGCGTCGCGCCGCGTACATCAATAATAGCTCGGTCATGCTGTCCCATTTTTCAGGCTCGCCCTTAACCAGCAATTCGCGAATATCCTCGGCCGCAGGCGACCCACCCGGCTCGCGCGTCAGGATTGCCGGTTCCCCGGCATCGATGAACGCCTTTAACAACCTTCGAGTCTGAACGCCCTTGCCGGAGCCATCGACACCGTCGATGACAATCATCCGATTCTGGCTGGATTTGGTGTTCACGTTCTGTTTTTGCACCTTGTTACTTCTGCTTGCGTCCCTTTAGTTGATATTTCTGCACCGCTGCATTGTGTTCTGCCAGGGTAGACGAAAAATGATGCGTACCGTCACCCTTGGACACAAAATAAAGGGCCTCTGATTCGGCCGGATGTAACGCCGACCGAATTGCCTCGAGTCCCGGCAGCGCGATGGGTGTTGGCGTCAATCCTGCATACAGGTAGGTATTATAAGGCGTGTCCTTTTTTAAGTCCCGGAAACGTATATCGCCGTCAAACTGCTCACCCAGGCCGTAGATTATCGTTGGATCCGTTTGCAGGCGCATGTTTCTGCGCAGGCGTTCGGTAAACACGGCGCTGATGAGTGGGCGCTCGAAAGCCGCGCCGGTTTCCTTTTCGATAATCGAGGCGAGTATCAGGGCTTCATATTTCGACTTCAGTGGTAAATCAGGAGCCCGTGCCTCCCATTCACGCATCAAGTGGTTTTGCATGACTTCGTAGGAGCGCCGCAGGAAATCGATATCCCGGGTTCCCTTAGGGAATCGATAGGTATCCGGAAAAAACAGGCCTTCGGGATGCCGATCCGGATATCCCAGTAGATTCATTATTTCCTGATTCGTCTTACCCATCAGGCTGTGCTCGATGATCGGGTCTGCAGCGATCGCCGCCAGCAACTGACGGAATGACCAGCCCTCGATGACCGTGAAACTGTACTGAATCGAATTGCCCCGGGTAAACAGTTCGAGCAGCTCTTCAGCAGTCTGCCCGGATTCGATTTGATACTCCCCTGCCCGCACCCGGGTTTCTACACCCTTTAATTTTGCCAACAGGATAAAAAGCCACGGATCATTAATGATCTTCTGCAGGCTGAGGTCCTGCGCAATCGACTTGATATTGCTGCCGGACTTGATCAGAAAAATGGCCTGCTGCTGCGGCAAGATAATACTGCCGTATTGAAATCGTAACAGTTGAAACACGAGAATCGAAAGTGCCAGCAATACGGCCAGCAGACTCCATCCAAATGCCCGCTTGATAAACCTGGCCATCTTCACGGTTCAAGCGTTCGTTTTATACAGGTGCAATCGCACCAGGCGGGTGATGAAGTCATTGTATCCATGCAAACAAATCATTTATCAAGAAGTCCACAGCAGCTGAACGGATTAATGACAGCCAGTGCTAATAACCATCGTCACCGCTGCTATGCCAGGCCCTCAATTTCCGAGAACGTATTCTAAACAGAGGATAGCGGGAATTTTAGTTCTCACAGGAAATTGACTCTACCGGTTACCAGGGCTTTTCTGCTTTGGCTCATAACGGTAGTCAGGTCAGGTATTACCGCGGATTCATGGTAAATCTGCACACTAGGTCGAATATACCCAACTAAACTAATTTGAATACGCAGGTGCCATTGGTGCCGCCAAAACCGAATGAATTGGACATGGACACCGAAAGCTTCATATCCCGGGCGGTGTTGGCAACATAGTCCAGATCACATTCCGAGTCCTGGTTGTCGAGATTAATGGTCGGTGGAACAACCTGATCGCGTAATGCCAGGATCGAAAATATGGCTTCAATTCCCCCGGCTGCTCCCAGTAAATGACCGGTCATGGATTTGGTAGAGCTAACCACCAGCTTATAGGCGTGGTCACCCATGGCCAGTTTAACGGCCTTGGTTTCGGCCACGTCTCCAGCCGGCGTCGACGTGCCGTGGGCGTTGATGTACTCGATATCCTCGGGGTTCAGGCCAGCATCCTTCATTGCATTAACCATGCAACGCGCGGCGCCTTCGCCACCTTCGGAGGGCGAAGTCATGTGGTAAGCATCGCCGCTCATGCCGTAACCAACCAGCTCGCAGTAAATATTGGCGCCACGCTTTTTAGCCAATTCATACTCTTCAAGCACGACCACTCCGGCACCATCACCGAGCACAAATCCGTCTCGATCGCGATCCCAGGGTCGGCTGGCCGCTTCGGGATCGTCGTTACGCGTTGACAATGCCCTGGCGGCGGCAAAACCGCCTACGCCCAACGCAGAAGTTGCCATTTCAGAGCCCCCGGCGACCATAATGTCAGCATCTCCGTAAGAGATCATTCGCGCCGCATCACCAATATTGTGCGCGCCGGTGGTACAGGCGCTGACGATCGAGATATTGGGTCCCTTCAGGCCGTGCATGATCGACAGATTGCCCGACACCATGTTAATAATTGAGCTGGGCACAAAGAAGGGAGAAATTTTGCGCGGACCGCCGGCGACGTAGGCGTCCCTGTTCTTTTCAATGGTGGGTAAACCGCCGATACCGGATCCGATCGCGACACCGATGCGCTCGGCGTTTTCATCTGTCACCTCGATTCCAGAATCGTTAAGTGCCTGAACTCCGGCGGCAATGCCAAAATGAATAAAGATATCCATTTTCTTGATATCCTTTACCGAAAGATACTCGGTGGCATCGAAGTTTTTTACCGAGCCTGAAATCCGGGTCGTGAAGTCACTGGCATCGAATGCGGTGATCGGTGCGATACCGCTTTTTCCGGCAACGATGTTTTTCCAGGACTCTTCGACATTGTTGCCTACCGGAGTCAACAATCCGAGTCCGGTTACTACGACACGACGTTTTGACAAGATTTAATCCCCTTCTCTATTAATGCATCTCTATCAATAAATGAAAATGCCGCTTAACATGCAAGATGGTAAGCGGCATCCTTCGATTCGAGAAGCTTGCTATAGGTGAGTGTTGACGTAATCAATCGCGAGTTGAACACTGGTAATTTTCTCGGCTTCTTCATCCGGAATTTCAGTTTCGAATTCTTCTTCCAGTGCCATAACCAGCTCGACCGTATCGAGAGAGTCTGCACCCAGATCATCGACGAAGGACGCCTGGTTTGTTACTTCCTCCTCCTTGACGCCTAATTGTTCTGCAACAATTTTCTTAACACGTTCTTCTACAGAGCTCATTTTGAGAGTTTCTCCTGAGTTAATAATTCGACAACTTGTAAGCTGCGATATTGTATTGAAAAGCCGGATTACTTACCACAAATGTCTAATTTTTTTTTTGGATGTAAAAGCATATATGAATCAATAATTTATTACTGCTTTGCAATCTAAATTGTTACGGCATATACATTCCACCGTTTACGTGAATCGTTTCTCCGGTGATATAGGCGGCGGCTGGAGAGGCCAGGAATAGAACCGCCGCCGCGACGTCTTCGACTGCGCCGAATCGCCCTAACGGGATCTGGCTGGCAAGTTTTTCGCGTTGCTCTGGTTGCAGTTCCCGCGTCATATCCGTGTCGATGAATCCGGGTGCCACGGTATTAACCGTAATGTTGCGAGACCCGATTTCGCGCGCCAGCGATTTGCTGAAACCAACTACCCCGGCCTTGGCGGCAGCATAATTGGATTGGCCCGGATTACCGGTAGAACCAACCACGGACGAGATATTGATGATGCGACCGTTGCGCTTTTTCATCATCGGGCGCAGCACTGCCTTGCTCATTCGAAACACCGAACTGAGATTGGTATTGATGATGTCATTCCACTGTTCGTCCTTCATCATCATTAAAAGGTTGTCACGGGTTATGCCGGCATTGTTGACCAGGATATCGGGAGCGCCGTACTCGTCGTTGACACGTTTCAGGCAGCCTATCACTGATTCCGGATCGCTCACGTCAAGGACCATACCGGTGCCCTTGATTTTATTGTTGGCGAAGCTCGCGGATATATTATCGGCCCCTGCCTGGCTGGTTGCGGTCCCGATTACCGTCGCGTTCTCGGCGCCAAGCGCTTGCGCGATTGCCGCTCCGATTCCCCGACTGGCGCCGGTTACCAGGGCTATGTTATCGGTTAGCATTATGATGGTTCTCCAAGTAACTGTTGCGTGTTGGCGAGTGAGGCTGCATCGAATATTGGATGGGCCTGCAATGACTTTTCGATGCGCCGGGTAAGCCCGCTTAAAACCTTTCCCGGGCCGCACTCGATTAGCCCGGTTATGCCCTGTTGTTGCATGGCCTGAACGCTGGCAACCCATTTTACGGGTTGATAAAGCTGCAACCTGAGGCGTTCGATAATTTCTTCAGTTGATGTCGCTACTGCGGCATTCTGGTTATGTATCACCGGTACCAAAGGCATTTTAATTTCGATTGCTTTGAGCTCAACCGCGAGCTGATCGGCCGCAGTTCGCATTAAAGAGCAATGTGATGGCGCGCTTACCGGTAACGGCAAGGCGCGCCTGGCGCCAAGTTCACCAGCCCGTGTCATGGCGGCTTCAACCGCTGCAGTTTCCCCGGCGATGACGACCTGCCCGGGTGCATTAAAGTTTACCGCTTCGACTACACCAGGGGTAACGGATTCGCAGGCTGCGATGACTTCATCATCGGTCAGGCCAATAATCGCGGCCATCGCGCCCGCGCCGGGTTGTACCGCGGACTGCATCAATTGACCACGCCGGGCAACCAGTCTCACGGTATCGGCCAACGCCAGGCTGCCGGCACAGACCAGCGCCGTGTATTCGCCCAGGCTGTGACCGGCCATCATCGCCGCTGCAGGCATGCCCGGCTGATTACTGGCAATTCGCCAACTGGCGACACCGGCGCAGAGCATTGCGGGCTGGGTAACCTCGGTCTGGTTAAGACGCGCTTCCGGACCATCGGTGACTATGGACCAGAGATCGTAATCCAGTGCATCCGAGGCTTCCGCGAATACTTCGGACACGGTCGACTGATGCTGCTCCCAGGCGGTCATCATCCCGATTGACTGCGAGCCCTGGCCTGGAAAAACGTAAGCGAAACTTGTCATTGAAATGTAGTAAGAACAAAAACGCGATGGTATCACAGGGTTTTACAGCAGGTTAACCGCTCTATTGATATACCCGTTAAATAATGGATAATGGCGCGCTTTAAACACTGAGTGAAAATATGCCTAAAGGCGATCATATCGAGATGCGTGGCGTGGTGAAGGATACACTGCCAAATACCATGTTTCGTGTCGAGTTGGAAAACGGGCACGTGGTCACTGCCCACATCTCTGGAAAAATGCGCAAGCACTACATTCGAATTTTAACGGGCGATACGGTAACCGTGGAATTGACGCCCTACGATCTTACCAAGGGTCGGATTACTTTCCGCGACAGGTAACCGTGCTAATTGATTGAGGCCTTCTGTTTCGGCTTCTGCGTTTTTATCACCTGGCAGTGCAAGCTGCCGTCCTTAATATCGATTTTTACCCTGCCACCGCTGGTCAATTCTCCGAACAGTAGCTCGTCGGCAAGTACCTGCTTGATCTCGTCCTGGATGACACGGGCCATCGGTCGCGCACCCATTTTAGGGTCATAGCCTTTCTCGGCGAGCCAGCGACGTGCGGCATCGCTTACCGTCATACTGACTTTTTTCGCCTCGAGCTGTGATTCGAGTTCGATCAGGAACTTGTCGACCACGTTTAATATGACATTGGTATCGAGGGCCTTGAACTGGATGGTCGCGTCGAGCCGGTTCCTGAACTCGGGTGTGAAAACCTTCTTGATGGCCTCACCTGCATCGAGCGTATGATCCTGCAGGGTGAATCCCATCGAGGCACGGCTCATCATCTCCGCACCGGCATTGGTTGTCATAACCAGAATCGTATTGCGAAAATCTGCCTTGCGGCCGTTGCTATCGGTCAGCGTTCCGCTATCCATCACCTGCAGCAACAGGTTAAAAACGTCGGGATGCGCCTTTTCAATTTCATCCAGCAATACCACCGAGTAGGGATGCTTATTCAGTTCCTCGGTGAGCAGACCACCCTGGTCATAACCGACGTAACCGGGAGGCGCGCCGATCAGGCGCGATACGGTATGGCGTTCCATGTATTCCGACATGTCGAAACGAATCAGCTCGATTCCCATGATCATCGCAATCTGACGGCAGACCTCGGTTTTACCGACACCGGTCGGACCTGAAAACAGAAACGAACCGACAGGCTTGGATTCACGGCCCAGCCCGGAGCGCGACATTTTGATCGCGGCATCCAAAGCCTTGATGGCCTCGTCCTGGCCAAATACAACCCGCGACAGGTTCTTGCCAAGATTCTTGAGCATATCGAGATCGGTCGTGCTGACCGTGTTCGCTGGAATACGAGCAATCTTGGCCACAATATTTTCAATATCATGAATGCCGATCGTTTTCTTGCGCTGCCTGGTCGGCTGCAGGCGTCGCTGTGCCCCCGCCTCGTCAATAACGTCGATTGCCTTATCGGGAAGATGGCGGTCGTTAATATAGCGTGATGCAAGTTCGGTCGCCTTGCGCAGGGCCTGTAGCGTGTACTTGACGTTGTGGTGCTCCTCGAAACGCGACTTCAAACCCTTCAGAATGAGATAGGTTTCTTCATTGCTTGGTTCCGTTACGTCGATTTTCTGGAAGCGGCGCGCCAGTGCACGATCTTTCTCGAATATTCCACGAAACTCAGCGTAGGTGGTAGAACCAATACACTTGATATCGCCGTTTGCCAATACCGGCTTGATCAGGTTGGAGGCGTCCATAACGCCACCGGATGCCGAGCCGGCACCGATGATGGTATGAATTTCGTCGATGAAAAGGATAGAACCGGTTTCACGGCTGAGCTGGCCGATAACAGCCTTGAGACGCTTCTCGAAATCGCCGCGATACTTGGTGCCGGCAACCAGGGCTCCGAGGTCGAGTGAATATACCGTGCTGTCGAGCAATATCTCCGGCACTTCTTCTTCGACAATTTTTCGCGCCAGGCCTTCCGCGATCGCGGTTTTACCAACGCCGGCCTCGCCCACCAGCAGCGGGTTGTTTTTGCGTCGTCGGCAAAGCGTTTGAATGATGCGTTCAATTTCATGCTCACGACCAATGAGTGGATCGATCTTGCCGGCATAGGCCAGCTCATTCAGATTGGAAGCAAATTTCTCCAGCGGATTTTCACCTTCCTGGTCACCCGGCAGTGCTTCGGCATCATGGGTAAAAGATTCTTCCTCGGCATCATCGCTGACCCGGGTGATGCCATGCGACAGGTAATTGGTAATATCGAGACGTTCGATATTGTGCTTGTTCAGCAGGTAGACCGCGTGCGAATCCTGCTCTGAAAAGATTGCGACCAGAACGTTGGCACCCGAGACCTCCCCGTTGCCTGATGATTGCACGTGGAACAGTGCCCTTTGAAGCACGCGCTGGAACCCGAGTGTCGGCTGGGTATCGCGGTCCTCGTCCGCCATTAGCAACGGTGTATTCTGGTCGACGAAAATTTCGAGTTCGGTTCTGAGCAACTGGACATCGCCGCCGCAGGCCTCGATCACGGCGGTGGCCGCATCATTCTCGGTGAGCATCAACAATAAATGTTCGACAGTAATAAATTCATGGCGCTTTTCATTCGCGTCATGAAATGCCTTGTTCAGAGATTGTTCCAGTTCTTTGTTTAACATTGGTTCGGCTTGGTTTATCGCTGTCTGTAAGTTCTAATATAGTCGATTTGACCCTTAATGTACCCGAAATGTTCAAACGGGTAATCTGTTTTTCACATTCAATTCGACAGGCTAACTTTCTTCCATATCGCACAACAGCGGATGCTTGTTTTCACGGGCATAGCTATTCACGGCAGTAACCTTGGTTTCCGCGATGTCCCGGGTATAAATGCCGCAAATCCCTTTCCCGGTTTTGTGTACATTCAGCATAATGCGAGTGGCATTTTCGCGATTGTGCCCGAAAATTGCTTCCAGCACGTGCACCACAAACTCCATCGGGGTGTAGTCGTCGTTTAGTAAAATGACCTTGTACAGCGGTGGCTTTTTAAGCTTGGGGCGTGTGCGCTCGAGCAGAAGCGTGTCGTCATCGTCAGGATCTTGCGGGAGATTAGACATGATTAAGCTCTATTCCATTAGCAAAAACTATAAGGTAATGTCGAGCTTGAAAAAATTCAAGGCTTGGCTATTATTATTTTGTGCCGAATGGCGAGAAATATGGCTTAAAATCTCGGTTAGATGACCAACTGGCATCGTTTATGTACCACCGTATAGCCTGTTTTTCGATTTAACGACAGCGACAAGAAAGAGGATGAATCATGCCCACCGGGACGGTCAAGTGGTTTAGCAATGTGAAGGGTTATGGATTTGTAAATACGGACGAAGATGAGGGTCAGGACATATTTGCTCACTTCTCCGCCATCGAGATGGATGGATACAAGAAGCTGACCTCGGGACAGAAAATAGAATTCGATATCGATGAAGGCCCCAAGGGACTGCAGGCCCAGAATATAAGATCGATCAGCGGCTGATAGCAGGAACTTCTGGTGCTGGTTGTTGTCAGTTAAAGCAGTAATTACCTGCTTTAATTTCAACCTGTAGTTTCCAGCCGGTTGCCATATTTTGGCACCGGCTGTTTTTATTCCCGCTGAATTATTCTGATGTATAATCCCGTCCTCGAGAAAAAATCAAAAGATCCAGGGGATAACATGAGTTACCAGCATATCAAGATACCCACCGCAGGCCAGGCAATAACAGCAAATGAAGACCTCAGCCTGAATGTTCCGGATGATCCGATTATTCCGTTCATCGAGGGCGATGGTATTGGCGTCGATATATCCCCGGTCATGATCAAGGTGGTGGATGCTGCGGTCGAAAAGGCTTACCAGGGCAGCAAAAAAATCGCATGGATGGAGATCTATGCAGGCGAAAAAGCGACTTCGATTTATGGTGAAGACGAGTGGTTACCCGAGGAGTCGCTGGCCGCGATGCAGGAATATATCGTCTCGATAAAAGGTCCCCTGACCACCCCGATTGGTGGGGGAATTCGTTCTCTCAATGTTTCCATTCGTCAGCGTCTCGATTTGTACGCCTGCGTCAGGCCGGTGCGTTATTTCAGCGGCATCGAGACGCCATTGAAGCGCCCGCAAGATACCAACATGACTATCTTTCGGGAAAATACAGAGGATATTTACGCGGGTATCGAGTGGGAATCGGGCAGCGCGGAGGCCAGGAAAGTCATTCGCTTTCTGACCGACGAAATGAACGTCACCAGCATTCGGTTCCCGGAAACTTCCGGCATCGGCGTAAAACCGGTGTCTTCCGAGGGCACCCGGCGCCTGGTGCGCAAGGCGCTGCAGTACGCAATCGATAATGACAAGAGTTCGGTCGCCCTGGTGCACAAGGGCAACATCATGAAATTCACTGAGGGCGCTTTCAGAAACTGGGGCTACGAACTCGCGGCCGAACTGTATGGCGCCACCGAAATCGGGGCTGGACCCTGGTGCGAGTTCACTAATCCTAAAAGCGGAAACATGATTACCGTCAAAGACGTTATCGCGGATAACTTTCTGCAACAGATCCTGACGCGCCCGACCGAGTACGACGTTATCGCAACCCTGAATCTGAACGGCGATTACATTTCGGACGCGCTGGCCGCGCAAGTAGGTGGAATTGGTATCGCCCCGGGCGCCAACATTGCCGACACTGTCGGTGTGTTTGAGGCTACCCACGGTACCGCACCAAAATATACCGGTATGAACAAGGTCAATCCGGGCTCTATCATCCTTTCCGCAGAAATGATGTTGCGTTACATGGGTTGGAGCGAAGCGGCCGACCGCGTGATCGCCGGCATGGAGGGAGCGATTCAGGCCAAGCAGGTCACCTATGACCTGGCGCGTAACGAGCCTGATGCGACCGAGTTAAGTTCGTCGGCTTTTGGAGACGCCGTCATCAGCCACATGGGCTAGGTTAGATCGGTCCGGTGCAGCCCGTTATCCCGGATGATGCGGGCCGATATTTCTTCCACCGACATTTCCGAGGTGTTGATGAAGGGAATTTCATGACGCAGGTACATATCCTCGACCGCGCGTAATTCGTAGCGACATTGCTCTCGGGATGAATAGCGACTGTTGGGTCGGCGTTCCTGCCGCACATTGGCCAATCGATTCAAATCGGTGGTCAGGCCATAGAGACGTTCCTTGAAGGGCCGCAAGGGTTCGGGGAGTTTTTCGTAGTGCATGTCTTCTTCGGTAATCGGATAATTTGCAGCCTTGATTCCGAACTGTAATGCCAGGTAAAGACAGCTCGGCGTTTTGCCCGAACGAGACACACCCACCAGGATAATGTCAGCCTCGTCGTAGTTCTGGGTTCTACCGCCGTCGTCATGCTGCATGGCGTAATCAATGGCGTCGATACGGGATTCGTAGAGTGATGGATTCACCGTCCGATGCGATTGGCCGGGCTGATGATGCTGAGCTGCGAGCACTTTTTCCAGTCGTGGCAAGATGTCGCCAAAAGGGTCGATCACCAGGGCCTTGGTCTGATTGATGATCTTCATCAGGTCGTCGTCTCCCATCGTGCAGATGACGATTGGCAGCTGGTTTGCTTCGTTGATACTGCAGTTGACCTCCTCGGCCACCGTATGTGCCTTTTCGAGGGTATCGATAAACGGGATGGTACGGGTCTGAAACTTGTGGTCGTGAAATTGGGCGAGCAGGCTGAGCCCCAGGGTTTCGGCGGTGATTGCCGTACCATTGGAAAGAAAAAATACCTGGCGTGTCGATGATGGCATATTACCGCGAGATCCCTCAATTGGCTTCGGTTTCAGCTTGATATACTAGTATACTTGGAACCTGGCAAGTAACTTCGATCGTCTTACCATAGAGTATCCATATGTCTGAAAATATTGTGCCGCTGGACGAGTTGGGCATGAATGATGTGCCCCGGGTCGGTGGCAAAAACGCTTCACTGGGGGAAATGATCAGCAACCTGGGTAACCTCGGGATCGAGGTGCCGGGTGGTTTCGCGACGACCGCGAAGGCCTTTGATGAATTTCTGGACCAGGCGGGTATTGGTGACAGAATTCACGATAAACTCGACCGGCTCGACAGCGACGACGTCAAGCAACTCGCCGCCGCCGGCCTGGAAATCAGAGGCTGGATTATTGACTCCGCCCTGCCCGACCAATTGCAGCAGGAGATTGCCCAGTCCTACCAGGCAATGGCCGTCAATGGTAAAGACGCGACCGTGGCGGTACGTTCGTCTGCAACCGCGGAAGATTTACCCGATGCCTCTTTTGCCGGCCAACAGGAAACCTACCTGAATATCAGTGGCATCGACAACCTGCTGCATGCGATCAAACTGGTGTTTGCCTCCCTGTTCAACGATCGGGCGATTTCTTACCGCGTGCACCAGGGTTTCGAGCATGCCGACGTATCGCTTTCCGCGGGAATACAGCGCATGGTGCGCAGCGACCTGGCCGCCAGCGGCGTCATGTTCAGCATCGATACAGAATCCGGTTTCGAGGACGTGGTATTTATCACCAGCAGTTATGGCCTGGGCGAAACCGTGGTGCAGGGTGCGGTTAATCCGGATGAATTCTATGTCTATAAAAAGACGCTTGATCATGCCGAGCGCAGTATCCTGCAAAAAACGCGTGGTAGTAAAATGATCAAGATGATCTACGCCAGCAACGAGTCGCCGGAGAAGGCAATTCAAACGGTTGACGTCGACGAGATGGAACAGCGCCGGTTTTCGATCAACGACGCCGAAATTAGCGCGCTTGCAAAAATGGCGGTCACCATCGAAACGCACTATGGCCGGCCGATGGATATCGAATGGGCCAAAGACGGTGAGAACGGCAAACTTTATATCGTCCAGGCTCGACCTGAAACGGTGCAATCCCGTGCGGGCCAGATTATCGAACGCTACCAGCTCAAGCAGACTTCAGCGGTGCTGGCGAGTGGGCGCGCGGTCGGCAATCGTATCGGCCAGGGTCAGGCGAAAGTAATAAACGACCTGTCACAGATGGACCAGATCGAAGCGGGTGATGTTCTGGTCACCGATATGACCGATCCCGATTGGGAACCGATCATGAAAAAGGCCGCCGCAATTGTCACTAATCGAGGCGGGCGTACCTGTCATGCTGCCATTATTGCGCGTGAGCTGGGTATTCCCGCACTGGTGGGTACCGCTACCTGCACCGAGGATATCCCGCACCAAAGCGAGGTGACGATCAGCTGCGCGGAGGGTGATACCGGCTTTGCCTACGCGGGCTTGCTCGAGTTTGACTATCATCAGCACGAGTTATCGAAAATGCCGGA
>Ga0265303_10001600_pt1 | contig 13981 bp, 13 predicted proteins | sample Helome_2_FD_192494 | JGI IMG/M metagenome (GOLD analysis project Ga0265303, IMG submission 192494) | Marine sediment microbial communities from subtidal zone of North Sea - Hel_20160317 (Illumina Assembly) | ecosystem: Environmental > Aquatic > Marine > Subtidal zone > Sediment ... | reverse complement strand
CACCGCCGCTTTTCTGGTTCAACAAAAACCCATGAATATGAATGTCGCCTAGAGCTGATTGCCTGGAGTCTGCGTCTCAGTCATTGGAACAAATTATCAACATCGGAGTTTTCACACAGTCTGTGCCGGAAGCTGAACAAACATCCAATTTGATGAATGACAGCTATCGAGACGTAAGGGAAAACGTGGTCTGTCCCCTATTGTTCCATCATGACCTAGAGAACCTACCCCTTGGGCGCTAAAGCCGTTACTGCAATACGGGCATTCTCTTTATCGCTGATCTGCAGGTCGGTGATGTCTTCCTTGAACTTCAACAGCTCCTGATCCTGCATCTTGATGTGCTGGATTGTGGAGTGGATGATGTTCCTGGAGCAATGCGATAACTCGCGTTCGTTCACCAAGCGGTTGAGCTGGCGTAATTTTTCGTCGCTGTTCATAAGTTGATTAACTCCTTTTTAGAAGTAAGCATAGGAAATATAAACAGCCTTTCTAACCTTGAATGTGGTATTTCCTACATACCAATAAGACCTCCCCTATGAACAAAGAAAATGAATATTGAATGTATGAGTAGACTGAACCGGGCATGATTTAATTATCTTTAAACGCTGTAACTTTTATTGTAAAGATAAAAGGGAAACATGAAACAGGAAAGATGTGTTTCCTGGATTATGAATTTATGAACAAGGAAACATTGTCGTTGGGAGATTTATTTGGGTTTTCAACTAGCCTGGGAAGTTACCAACATTGGAGAATCTGGGGACATTGTGTCCCCAGATTTTCATCTCAAGGTCCGCAATGTACCGAAAGCACTAGTTCCCCACTATGCGATGAACGTAGGCTTACCGGAAGCTGACCTTGATGTCCCGTCCGGTAACTACCGGATAGTGCCCTGGGCCGTCATTTTAAAAGTGGACGGAGGGATTATTTTTTAATCTCTCAGTTCCCTTTTATACTGTCTTCGTCAAATCGAATGGCCATCAGGTCCGGGTGCAGGAATTCGTAGCCGAGCACCCGTTTCAGCTTGCGGTTGTCGATGATCTTGAAAGAACGATCGTCGCTGTCCTCGAAATCCGGTAACGGCGCACCCGCCATTTTTGCGGCGTGGAAATAAAATTCCCGCTTGCTCGGGTGTGAATCGGCACAGGCGTTGAAGGTTTCACCCCAGAGGTCGTTGGTGACGATTCTATCGAGTATGTTGATGCAGTCGTCGCGATGGATCAGGTTGACATTAGCATCCGGGTTTTTGACCATCTTGCCACCACGAAAAAACCGGCCCGGGTGGCGACTGCCGCCGACCAGCCCGGCAAAGCGGACAATGGTCGTCCGAAATTGCCCGTTTTGCCGGAACAGGTTTTCGATGATGACCAGCGGATGATCCGCCGACTCCTCACCCACCGCCTCGGAAACGACTTTGCAGCTAACCGGATACACCGACGTAGAACTCACGAACAGAACCGCCTGGATCCCGGATGCTTCAATTTTCCGCACCAGGCGCTCGAATCCATCGATGTCTTTGGAGGTGATGTTGACGATCAGCGTATCCGACTGCAGAAACGCATCGATATCGTCCAGGGGTTTACTGATATCAACGATGCAGGCCTCGCCTGGCAATGCGGCGAGCGTCGACAGGCGATCCGGGGACGTGGTCGATATTTTTAACCGGTAACCCTGCGTCACAAAACGCTCGGCCAACGGAAGTCCGAGCCAGCCGCTGCCAAGAATACTGATGGTATTTATGGCGTTACCTCCAACAAAGCATTGAGCGAAAGGGGGGATTAGTGGACAGACTAATCTATTGCTTTAACCCAACCAAATTAATCGTGGTCTGTCCCCTGTTTATGGGAGACCGGATCAGTGCAGGCGCGGCAGCGGGTCCTGCCGGTAATAGCGCTTCATCTGTTCGAAGACCGCACCATAGTGGCGGCGCAGCAAGTCTGGCCGTTCAAAGAAAATTTCGCTCAGCACCGCGAAGAATTCGGCTGGCGACGACGCCCCGTAGTGATCGATGCCAATGTCCTCGCCGCGCGCGCAACGGCGCTGGAAATCCTCGAAACCAGTGCTGAAGGCGCGGATCCAGGCGGCTATATCCATGTCCGGGTGCAGCGGCGGGAATCCGTTTGCGACGCCGTTTTGCATATCGAGTTTGTGCGCAAATTCGTGGATTACGAGATTACAGCCATCGATGTGACCGGCATGCCTGGCTTCGTCCCAGGCCAGTATTAACGGCCCGCGCTGCCAGGCTTCGCCCGACAAATGGTCCTGTGTATGATGCTCGACACCGTACTCGTCGCGAACCACGCGCTTTGGTGCGAACCCGCTCGGATAGACGATGATCGTCGACCAGCCGGAGTAGGACTCCAGGCCCAGCGCCAGCACCGGCAGGCAGGCCTGCAGCGCAATAATCAAGGCCATCGCCTGCGTGATGACCAGGCCGTGGGCGCCTTCGACCGACTTGCGCTGTAAAAACAGGATGGCCAGTTCCCGCAGAGTGTTTTTTTCCTGTCCACTCAGGCCGTCGAGTAGCGGCAGCGCGGCAAACGCCGCATCCCACTCCGCCGGCGTGATCGAAGCCTGTGCGATCGCGCGGCGATCGAGCCAATTGCGGATAAAGCGAAACATCGGGTCGGTGTCGTATCGGGCCTGTCGTGAAAATCCGGGGACAGTATACTTAATTAATAGCGGGCAACTACTTGCCCACCATCCTGCACTGGAAACCTGGCCGCAGTTTAGCTGATCGCCGATGAGAAAATTGAATCAGGTATACTGGCCCCGGAATTATCCGAGTCGGGATAGCGCCGGGGCAAATCAGCTAGCAGCCGCCAACCCCTGCTGTACAGCCTCCCTTTCAAGGATTGCCTGCGTCCAACGCAGGACATGCGTGTACGATGCCGTATCCAGAAACTCCTCGGCGTCGTAAACGTCGCCCATCGCCAGGCGTCCATACCAGGACCAGATCGCGATGTCGGCGATCGAGTAGCCACTGGCACACATGTATTCACGCTCGGCCAGGTGGCGATCCAGTACATCCAGTTGGCGCTTGGTTTCCATGGTATAGCGATTGATCGGGTATTCCATTGGGAAAGGTGCGTAGCGGTAGAAATGGCCGAAGCCACCGCCCAGGAAGGAGGCACTGCTCTCCTGCCAGAACAGCCAGGAAAGGCATTCCGTGCGGTCCGCCGCATCCTGCGGCAGCAATGCTCCATATTTCTCTGCCAGGTAGAAGAGAATCGCGCAGGATTCGAACACGGATTGAGCGGGTGATTTGGACTGGTCGAGTAGTACCGGAATTTTCGAGTTCGGGTTGAGCTTGACGAAATCGGAACCGAATTGCTCGCCATCGCCAATCTCGATGGTGTGCAGATCGTAGGCGGCACCCGTCTTGCCTAACGCCAGCAGCTCTTCCAGCATCACCGTGATCTTTATGCCATTGGGCGTTCCCAGCGAGTAAAGTTGCAAGGGCGCCTCGCCCACCGGCAGGACTTTCTCATGGGTCGGGCCGGCGATCGGGCGGTTGACGCCGGCCCATTTGCCGCCGCTTTCACTGTCCCATGTCCAGACTTTCGGTGGTGTGTAGTCGTCATTGTTCATAGCGTGGATCTCAGGCCTGGGTGATTTCGGCAGATAATAAATCAATCACGAATCCGGGGACAGTATACTTAATTAACAGCGGGCAACTACTTGCCCGCCATCCTGCACTGGAAACCTGGTCGCAGTTTAGCTGATCGCCGATGAGAAAATAGAATCAAGTATACTGTCCCCGGAATTACTGGCGATTATTCTTTCTTTTGGTTAGCGGTCAACCGGAATACAAGTAGTATCGTTAAAACGATCCATCCATAGGGATATGGGAATAGCCCTGCGAAGAAGGCAATTAAGGTTGCAATCAGAACAAAAAGCAATAGTACTGAAATCCAGTCGAATTTAACTTTCATGTCTCCCTCAGGCCGATATGCCAATCGTGGCCTGTCGCCTGTTCGTTTTGCAGATAACCAATCAACCTGTTTTCAATAAAATCGAATAGCATGCGCCGACTGGCCCTGCTTTCCGTATTACTCTGCCCGCCGCCGGAGGCGATCGCGACAACGGTCTGCAGCGCTGGAATCATCAATATGTACTGACCGCCATTGCCCCAGGCAAATTGCACGGTGTAACCGTTCAACTCACGTTGCCACCACCCATAACCGTAATCATAGGGATTGAAATGACTGCGGGTATAAACCTGCATCGACTCGGCAATCCAGGCCCGCGACACGATCTGTTTGCGGTTATAAACGCCCCTCTTCATCACCATCGCACCGATCTTGAGCAGCGCCGACGGCGACAGCGCCATGTTATTACCTCCCAGGTAATAACCCTGGGGGTCCCGGTCCCGGAAGTAAAGGGGTCGGTGACATTTGAGAATAATAATCAGTTGTCACCGGCCCCTTTAATTTTAGGATTCAACCCTTTATTCAGCAGTGAATTTGACTATAGATCCGCCTTAACGTATTTTTCAATTTAACGAAAAAGGGCGTTTATTTTTCCTATCTACACAGATCTTCATTCGCGGCAATCACAATGCCATCGATTGTTTTTGACTCCAGTTGCTGCCCGCGTTGCGAGTGCGCCACGCGCACGTTAACAGCACTGTAAATCCACGCCTATTACCTTGCCTTTAATGTGATTCTCCTGGTCATTGCAGGCGATAATCTCGTTAAAATACCTTATTGCAGCTTGAAATTGGTCGCGATGCTCTTTACTGCAAAACCCTACTCTGCACTCACGATAAGTTGTACTAGCGCCTTGCCTGACCGGTTCTCCGCTCCATGGACAGGTGTCGTTAACACACTCAGAAATTTGTACTGTTTTCTTACTTTTCAGCACTGCCTGTTCAAACAGTTGCGTAGCACGGGCAAACAGGTCGCGGTGAGCAACACTGCAGAAACCCACAGAGTGATCCAGATAGTGTGTGCGGGCATTTTTTGCCACTGGATTTTTTGACCAGGGACAGATAGTGTTGATGCAATCTTCATTGCTGTGCCCTTCAATCTTTACCCGGACTGTTACCTTTACCTCATCTTCGCACGCTGTCACCAGCAATTTTTCCAATCCTTTTTTGCAGGCACTGAACACCCATTCATTGTCGCAGCTACTGAGTGAGAATCCTTCGAAATCCCCAAAACAGTCATACCTCAGCTTGAAAATACGACCGGTATAGCAGTGTATTGTCGAGTTTTCGCCCATTTCGTCACTCCCCAAACAATCATCTGGAGCAGGATCATCCTGCGGTGCTTCACCGGTGCCGTCTGGTGATGGCGCAATTTCGTTCGGATCGATTCCGAGTCCTGTTAGTCTATCGCTGTACTCAGCCACAAGACGCTCGAAAATCGGATACCATCGGTCCTGTTCCGGTATGGACAGCGCCACATGTTTCAACACTGAAAAACGCTTACGCAATTCGGGCGCAACCTCCTCAGAGCTTTTCACCGGTATGTCGAATTGAAAACTTCCTATGACTTCGCGGCTTGCGTTACGAGGCCGACCGAAGTCGCTGAACTGATGTGCGTTGATGCGGAACAGTTGTCCTTTGGTGATGCCCTCAGGCAGCTCTATACGGATTAATCCGGGAACAGTCAGTTCGGTCCCTCGCGGAATCGGAAGAAATGACACATCGCCAATGATGAACTCCACGGTGTGCTCATCAATCTGTTTTAAGGCAGGTCCAGCATGGTGTGTTGCAGAAGCCTCAATAATTTCAGCAGCGCTTTGGGATGGCAGGTAAATTGACGCCCGGCTTTGTTTTGGAAGATTATTCCAATGAATTATCAATTCGTCGAATGTCCCGGAGGCGGTCGCTGATAACGCCGCACGGGTCGCTTTTAACTCGCAGGTTGCGTGTACGGTGCGTGATTCCGCACTGACTCCCGGATTTGGCGCCTCTTCGATCCAGATATTGCGTTGTGCGAGCTTGTCGCTACCTGAGGGTGTGGCGCGGGACGGGATCAGATCGTCGCCAAAATGGATCTCGGATACCAGACATTGATGAAAACCCCGAGTTAATTCCTGCAAGCTTTTCAGGTCGTCCGTATACGGTCCGTCATTTTCAGGGTATAGCGGAAACCGCGGGGTGTCCTGATTGAAATCCAGCACGCACCCAAAATACGTTTCTGATTCCTGCGCGCCAGTTGCCGCCAGAGTGCGCACATTAACGGGGTCGTTCTGCTCTGACATTGATTGGGTTGTTGTGTCGATCCGCGGTGACCCGAAGTAGGGAATCGACAGGATTACTTTTCCATCCCGACCAATCAGGGGCGCAGCATTTGGACCGTTGCCATCTCTGTTATAGGTACCCGATTCGTCATACTCAAGTGCGGTGCCAACTGTATTGAACAAGCGAAAAAACATGCGCACGTTGGGCGCTTCGGTTGACACCGAGCGATATCGAACCCGCGCTATGGCAAAATTGTGCACGCGTTTCAGCGGCGCACCCACACCGGCACGCACTGATCGCGAAAGTTCCAGTTTAGCGTCTTCCTGGTCAGGATCGATTCCGTCGAAAGGATGAGTACCTGGAGCGCCCGCCAAGTCGTTAAATTGCTCGAGTGTGTCGTTTAATAATTGATGGGGATCGAAATTGTTGACTACCGGAAAAGGCGGGATGGGCACTTGCCCGTCCTCAATCACTTTAAACACCCGCAGGTCAGTACTGACCCAGAATTCCTCACCGTTGAGGATGTATGGATTAGGCTGTTTGTGCAGACGGATAACGGCTCCGCTCGACAGGGTGTCGCTCTCGACCCGGATTTGCAACTGGCGAAATTCATCAAAGGTTTCAAAAACATCGGTTGAACTTACTCTCAGGCTGTAGGTGTAGACGATTCGCTGCGCAGTGTCACCATGCTCTTGCCCAATATCAAACGATACATCGGTTATCTGTAGTGACAGCCCGAAGTCCTGTGCTGGTTCGCCTGCCACAGTGTCTAACGTCAGCCAGATCTGGGGGCCGACGTAATCATTCGGCTGTGCGTTGGAAAAAATAACTTGCACAGCATCGGGAATTACTGTCAGTCCACCTGCGAGCATTGATTCAATTTCGTGCACAGATATCGTCGAACGATTAAGCACAATAAACAAACCCTGATGGCCAATTTTTACGTACGATGCACGACTGCACGGAAGGCCACTATTGTTGATGATCCAGAGTGTGTAGTAACCGGGTGGGGCGACGCCACCGTTTGGCGGCGCGCGCAATCTGAGATTATTATCGGTCTGATCAAGAATCTGCAGGCCTACGTAGCGTTGGTCTGCATCAAATGCGTGGGTCACCGAACCCAGTCGTATTAATGCGGCACGCTGAATATCCCCGGCATCGGCTGATTCGACAAGAAACGATTGCCCGTACGAGATGCTCGAAGGCGCGTCACTGATTTCGGGTCGCCCGTCCTCATTGACATACCAGGGGCTGTAGAACTCGATTTCCTTGCGCGCGACATCTGCCGGATGGCCGGTGCTGGCATTGATATTTGATCCCGCGGTTAGGATTCGGCCATCCGCGACCAGCAGCGCTACCGAGTGGTAATTTCTGACAATTTCGGCTGCATCTGCCTCGTTATCCGTTTGCCACTGTTGTGGTTGGGTATATTGGCCAATACCCCAGTTAATGCCTGGCGAATACACCTCTGTTCGCTGCACGCCCCCGGTATCCCGTTCTCTGAGTACGTCTTCTCCATCTTCGTTTTGTACCACTGTCGGTTCAACGCCCCCAACCAGTGCTACCTGTCCGGTGGGCAACAAGATGGCGCATCCATTACGGCGCGCCGGGGGAGATCCCCAGTCACGATTGCCAGCCTCAACCCAGCCGGCATTACCAACGTGGAGACGAATCGCGTTGCCGGCCCAGCCCGTTGCCAACACCCTGGCTTGATAATTATCTTCCGGCAGCAGAGGCAATAACACTGTTGTAAAGTAATGTTCGGTGAATCCCTGGTCCAGTTTATTTTGTGGCAGGTTTTCAATGGTCTCGAAGCTGCCGTCCTGCGGATCATAGATTCCGCATCCTTCGCCAGAGATGGGTGATGCAAAAAATATTCGCCCGTCCTGCAGCAGATGTCCGCGTGGGTAGTAGTCATAGCTAAAATTGATCTCGCGATCGGCATGCACTTCCCATTCATCCTTACCAGCAGAATAGGTTTCAGGGTTCAAATTTTCGTGCGGTCTGTGCTCATGACTGGGGTGCCCCCCAAACGCAATGACCCTGCCGTTTTCGAGCGTAATCAGTGTTGGATACCAGCGACCACCACCTTGCTGGTGTTGCGGCAGCGACGCTATTGCTTCAAACGCCAAATCCCGAACCCGCACCCAACGATGTTGCCAGTGGTTATAAACCCAACAGGCGCGCTCTCCGTCCCAATGACCCAGTGCTTCATGCGCGTTTACGTCATCGGGGTCCTGATCAAATACCGGTGCTGCGTGAGCATGCATTGGTGGGGGGTCGCCGTAGAAATCGATAGGCCAGTCCCTGGTTCCGCCGGCCGCCAATAATCGACCGTCACCCATAAACGCGTGTCCGCAACAGAACAAATCTGTATCGGGAGAGGGCGTGATGTTGAATAGTTGTTCGCTGGTGAAGTTAAATCGTTGGGCTTTGAGGAAGGAGACACCGCCTTTGTAGTCAGAAAATCGACTGAAGCTGTGTTCACTGCCACCAAAAAATAATACTTCACCCGTTGGTAGCGCTGCCGCGTGAACGACAAGAATGCTTGTTTCTTTTGGGTCGCCACCTGACCCTGTTACCAGATCCCAAGGCATACCATCCTCCCATTCCTGGATTCAGTATCGAAACTTTGGCGACCTCCATAATACCGCTGTCCAGTATTGCGATCGCGTTGATTCAATCTGCTTACTTGAGCGGTTTAACCATCTTAATCAGCCTGTCTTACGCGAATCAATCAACCAGTCTCTCAGTCGGTTTTGTAAGCAGGTTTTTTATTTTTATCAGTTTCGGGTGTATACCCTGATGCAGCTACGGTAAAGCAAAACCGCCCTTTGGGAATTTTATTACTAAAAAGCCATAAAATGCAACTAGCCATCCGTTTGATTGAATTACGATACGCTGGCCGTTAGTCCACTGCGTTCTCAAACGCGGAGTTCGGGGGACAGTGTACCTATTTAATGAAGGTCAACTGACTGCTTGCCATTCTGAGCATGAAAGCTTTGTGCAATTTGCGCTTATCGCTCACATTTTCAGCAGCTCGATGGCCGGGCCGAGTAGCGCCGAGTCGCCGACGAACAGGGTACGGCCCTGATGTTCGAGGGTGAGCGGCTGACCGCTCCAGTCGGTAGCCGTGCCGCCCGCGGCTTCGATGATCGCGACCGGCGCCGCGAAATCGAACGGATCCAGCCCGGTGTCGATGACGATATCCAGCTTGCCCGATGCGACCATGGCAAACCCGTAGCTGCCGGCGCCGCAGATGCTGAATGGCCCGGTGCCGGCGAGCTCCGATGAAACTTTATATTCCTCGGCGCTGCAGCGTTCCGGCTCATTGCGCCCAACCATCGCGTCGCTGAGCCCGGCGCATTGCGAAACCGTCACCGCTCGGTCGTTCCATCTCGCCGGGTAACCCCTCCCCCCTATCCAGCGGTCCCGGGTGGCGGGAAAATCCATCACCCCGAGCACGAACTGCCCAGCTTCGGCCAGGCCGATCAGGGTGCTGTAAAGCGGAATGCCGGTGGCGTACTGGCGGGTGCCATCGATCGGATCGATCACCCAGACGCGTTCCGCATCGACGTTGTGATTCGGGAATTCCTCGCCGAAAACACCATGCTGCGGATAGCGAGCCGCGATATGCTCCCTCAGCCGCTGTTCTACCTGTCGGTCCACCGGTGTCACTGGTGAGCCATCCTCTTTGATTACGTGATTCACGTCGAGGATCGAGTGCGAGAGTATGATCTCGCGACTCAGCTCGGCCAGTTCGTTGGCAAATTTCACCATCTCGTTATTATCTTTCATGCTTATCTACCTGGAAAACAAACCGGATGCTGCCGGTTAGTGGCTCAAAATTTGCTGCAGAAACAATCGGGTTCGATCACTCTTCGGGCTATCGAAAAAAGTCGCTGGCGGCCCGGTTTCGACGATTTCACCCTGGTCCATAAACACCACGTTATCGGCAACGGAACGCGCAAACCCCATTTCATGGGTCACACAGATCATGGTCATACCTTCCCTGGCAAGGTCGATCATGACGTCCAGAACCTCGGATATCATTTCAGGATCAAGCGCCGAGGTCGGCTCGTCGAATAATATGACTTCCGGATTCATGCACAGCGCGCGCGCGATCGCAACTCGTTGCTGTTGCCCACCGGAAAGTGCGCTCGGCCATTTTTCGGCCTGGTCCTGGATTTTCACGCGCGCCAGCATTTTCATTGCCAGCTCCCGGTTCTCGGCCCTCGACGTTTTGCGCACCAGTCTCGGCGCCAGCATCAGGTTTTCGACGACGGTCAGGTGCGGAAACAGGTTAAAACTCTGGAATACCATTCCCACCTCGCGGCGAACCGCGTCGATATCCTTGACGTCGTCGGTCAATTCGTGGCCATTGATCAGAATTCTACCGCTGCTGTGCGCTTCCAGGCGGTTGATACAGCGGATCAGGGTCGACTTGCCCGACCCGGAGGGTCCGCAAACCACAACCCGCTCACCCCTGGCCACCGTCAGGTTGACGGCTTTCAGCGCCTGGAAATCGCCGAAGAACTTATCGACATTTTCCACCTGGACAATGACGTCTTGCTGGTTATCGCTCATTTCAGATCTCGCTTCTCACGTGTCGGCTCATGCGCTTTTCTATCCAGCCGAAACTGCGCTGGATCATCCACGTCAGGACCAGGTAGATGACCATCAGCGACAGGAACACCTCGTAGGGTGCGTAGGTCTCGGCGACGATGGTCCTGGCAATGCCCGTCATATCGAGCAGGGTAATGGTGCTCGCGAGCGCGGTACTCTTCATCAGGCTGACGACGTCGTTGCTGTAAGCCGGCAGGCTCAAGCGTATCGCGATCGGCGCGGTGATGTAGATAAATCGCTGCCGCGCGGAAAGCCCCAGCGCCGCAGCCGCCTCCTTCAGGCCACGGTCTACGCCGAGTACGCCGCCGCGGAAGATTTCCGAAACGTAGGCGCCGGTGTTGAGCGACAAGGCCACTATCGCACAGCCAAAGGGCTCCCTCAGAATCGGCCATAAAATGCTTTCGCGAACCAGCTCGAGTTGCGGCAGGCCATAGTAGATGATGAATATCTGCACCAGGATGGGAGTGCCGCGGAAAATGTAGATGTAGACCATCGCAGGTGCGGACAGAAACCAGCGGCCGCTGATTCGCATCAGCAGCAGGATAATGGCAAGCGCCGTGCCGATGGCAAGCGACAGGAACAGCAACTGCAGCGTCAGGCCGAGCCCCATCAACATCTTGGGAATGCTGTCGAGGATCAGGTCGAGATCAAAGCTCATTTGGCGATCTCCAGGTGCCGGTTGGCATACTTCTCGCACAACATGACCGTCAGCGTGATGATCGTTGAAAACCCGAGGTAGATTGTGCCGACCACGAGATACAGGGTAAACGGTTTGGCGGTGTAGCCAATCGCCTGCTCGGCGACAAACAGGGTTTCTTCCAGACCTATGATGGCGACCAGTGCGGTATCCTTGATCAGGGACAGCATGTGATTGCCGAAAGGCGGCAGCGCCAACCGCCACATCGCCGGTATGCGCACGTAGATGAAAGTTTGCAGGTTCGACAGGCCGAGCGCGCGGGCCGCCTCGACCTGCCCCGGATCGACCCCGAGGAAGGCACCGCGAAAGGTTTCGGTGGCATAAGACCCGATGATCAGCGCGATGGCGAGCGAACCGGCCCAGAAGGGCGGGAAATCGACAAACTTGACCTCGGGATCAAAGACCTGGGCAATCGCCGTCAGGGCGACCGCCGAACCGAAGTAAAACAGCAGTAAGACGAGTATCTCGGGCGTCCCGCGAAAGACAATCGTGTAGCCATTGGCAATCGCGTTAGCGAAGCGATTCTTCGAAAGCTTGGCGGCCGAACCGATCAAACCGAACAGAACCGTCAGAATCAGCGCGACAAAGAACAGTTCAACAACGACCAGCGAACCCCAGAAAAAGTCGTCCCACCAACCGGTCAGAACCTCCACGGCATTTCACTCCACAGGCTTCGCCAGACATGACCACGGGTCACCCCGGGATGGAAAGTGAAACGGCAAGCGCCGCGGCGGGGCTGGGTGAGGTGCCCCGCCGCGGAAAGTAACGCAGGCGGAAACCTGCCTGCTCCAGCCATCCGCATTGACTAATGGATGGCGAAGGGGAAATACTTCAGCGCATAGGATTCCAGGTAGCCATTGTCGGCAAGCGTTTTTATGGCTTTATTCAGGCGCGCTTTCAACTCGTCATTACCCTTGCGAAGCCCAATTCCAACGCCAATACCGAAGTATTTTCTCTCGTCGATTTGCGGGCTGACAAATTCGAAACCGGCGCCGTCTTCTTTACCGAGAAACCGCAGGTGCGCTTTCATGGGATTGGTCATGATCATATCGGTGCGGCCGTTGACCAGGTCGAGATACAGCGATTCATTGGTGTCGTATAACACCACGTTAGCCTCAGGCAGTTCGTTCTTGAACCAGTCGGCATAAGTCGAAGCGCGCTCGACACCAACCTTGAGGTCGGCAAAGTTTGCCGGGATTGGTTTGTCAGCGGAATCGAATAATTTGAGACCGGCGCTTTTCTTTCCGACCAGGCGGCCGACCGAAATGCGGTAGGTGTCGGAAAAATCCATTTTCTCCAGACGTTTATCGGTAATCGACATGGACGCCACCACCAGATCGAACTTGTTGGCCAGCAGGGCCGGGATCATGCCGTCCCACTTCTGGCAGACATATTCCAGATCGGCGCCAATCAGCCCGGCGACACCCCTGGCGACATCGACGTCGTAGCCCATCAGATCGCCATCTGCATTCTTGAAATTAAACGGTGCATAAGTACACTCCATACCGACGCGCAGCTTCTCCGCCGATGCAGTGCCGATACCGATAAAGGTCATCAGGCAGGCGACCGCGAACAGTGATTGTGTGAGTTTCTTGATCATTGCTGTCCCTCCTCAGGGTTTGTATTTTATATATATGGATAATCGACGATGGCGCGACCAGGAAACCCCGCTAGTTACAGGCGATACCGTGAACCAGCTTTCTCAGTAACTTCATAGTAGATCCGGAGCAGTATATGCCCTTTGCCGGGGGTTAGCGAACCTCGGCTAGCCAGGCTGCGCCCTGCTCGCATCGAACGACATTGAAGGTGGTTTGACCCTTATACTCGTGGAAAAGCGTAAGCTATCTCGCAGACGCTTCGGCCAGGCTCAGCAGCGAAACTTGCACCAACAGTTCCCGGGGCCTGATAGCGATGAACTCATCGACTGGTAAAGGGTAAAGGGGTCGGTGACATTTGCAATTGATAATCATTTGTCACCGACCCCTTTAAATCATTGAGTTCCTCGTAGAAACGAAAATTGGCCAGATGGGGTTTCAAGTTTATAATCCGGGACAGCAATGAGGCACAGGCACCTATTCAGCAATGTTTGAACCGTTTTCATATCGCCATCTCGGGGCTGCAATACTCGCAACTTTATCGTTGCTGGTCGCCGGCAACCGCCTGCTCGACCCGGCGCTGGCCGGCGATCATTTTCGAGACAGCCGCGAACAAATGATACGCCTGATCGAAGCCGATGTCCGCAGCACCAGCGATTACCTCAAGCAATCGTCCCTCGATACACGCGTGCTCGAGGCGATGGCGAAGGTACCCCGGCACGAGTTCGTGCCGCCTCATGTAGTCAACCTGGCCTATCACAACCGGCCGTTACCGATTGGCCACGGCCAGACAATTTCGCAACCCTACATCGTCGCGATCATGACCGATTTACTGGATATCGAGCCGGGCCAGCGGGTTCTGGAGATCGGCAC
>Ga0265303_10001599_pt1 | contig 13991 bp, 18 predicted proteins | sample Helome_2_FD_192494 | JGI IMG/M metagenome (GOLD analysis project Ga0265303, IMG submission 192494) | Marine sediment microbial communities from subtidal zone of North Sea - Hel_20160317 (Illumina Assembly) | ecosystem: Environmental > Aquatic > Marine > Subtidal zone > Sediment ... | reverse complement strand
CATCGCTGCTGGCGACGGGGTATCGCTCGAGACAATCTTCTCCACAGCAGGTGACCCGGTCGGCTCGATCGTGCTGTGCCATCCCCACCCCCAACATGGAGGCACCATGAGGGCGCCCATGCTCGAGGCGATCGCACAGGAGGCTGCCCATCGCAGACTCGAAACGCTGCGCTTCAACTTCCGCGGCATTGGCAATTCGACTGGATCATATGGATCCGGAGTTGGCGAGGCGGAAGATGTCGCTGCTGCCGTTGCGTGGATGTTGGAACGTGATTCGCCCCTCGTCGGCATTGCTGGCTGGTCGTTCGGCGCAGCGGTTGCCCTCAACTGGGCCGCCAATGCTGCGTCCCCGCTCACCTATGTGGGTATTGCCCCGCCCGTCGACAGTCCACTGACGCCTTCGCTTCCTGCGCCGGACCGCCTGACGCCTGCCAGACGGACCTTCATTGTTGGGGATCGCGACCAATTCCTTGATGCAAACGAGCTGGAGGCCTATGCGACGACAATTGGGGCAGAGACCGTCAGGTACCCAACGGCGGACCACTTCTTCGTGTTGCGCCACGAACGCCTCGCCGCCGATGTTGTCGATGCCGTGGTGCCAGCACCGAGCTAGCCGTCAGACCGGACGGAATCCGCGATTGCGCACCTCGGACACATCGTCGGGGCCGAAGCTCTGGAGCATGTTGTTCTCCATGAGGGCATCGTCCTGGACGCGGGCAGTCAACACCTCGAACTGATTCGCGTCATCGCAGTCGTACGCCCGCATGTCATCACGGGTGCCCACCCACCGATGCTCTTCGAACCTACGCAGTCTCGCCATGGTTGAGGCTCCCTCCGAGGCAGATGCCCGCGCCGACGTTAGCTGGAGACCGGAATGATGATGCGCAGCGCACCCTGCGAAAGACCGGAGCCAGCGGTGGAAACGATGATCACACCGGACACCTCGTCCTTGGAGAAGTCGATCTCCCACTTCGCATCGGTGCCTGACGATGCATCCAACGCGTAGCCCAGGGCCGGCAGGTTGGCGGTGTAGAAGTCGACGACCGCAGTCGCATCGGCCGGATAGGTGAGGATGACCTCGGTAAGACCCCTCGGGGTATCGACGAGTGTGGACCCGATGACGGCCTGCTCGGGAATCGGGAGATCCGCAGGAACGGTCGAGGGCAGCACACCGCTCCCAAACACAAGATCCTCTGACCCGGATCCTGTCGAACCGGCTTCGGTGATCGTCGAGGTCGTCGTCGATTCCTCTGAGCTCACATCATCACCCGTGCAGCTGGCGAGCAACAGGGCAGCGACCGCGACGACGGCAATGATGAGGTCGGTTGAGCGAATGATTGAGCGGGTTCTGCTGAACATGATGCGGGAGTGTATGGACGGGTTCCCGATACCGATCTCGATGTCAATCAGGCCTGCTCGTCGCCCTCAACTGGCTCCCCAATGGCTCCGATCGCCTCGAGATAGGACGCCTGGAGGTCCATCACCGCGAAGATCTGGTTCGGCTCGTAGGCGTGGCCCTCCTCGAGCGACTTCTCCTGCGTATACGCCGCGGCGGCATCACCACCAACGACCGCCGTTCGGTCGTCCTTCCACACATCTGGCTGTTGGAGATAGTGCATTTCCCACTCGAGGATCCGGCGCACGTCGCTCTTCTTGAGACCGAGCTTGTCCTCACCCAGGCCTTCCCAGATCCACTCGATCGAATCCTCAACGCCGTAGATGGCCGCAGGTTGCTGGATTCGCTTCGACTCCTGCCAGAACATGGCGACGCCAAATGCAAGGACAACGATCATCAGCACCGCGAAAAGGAGGGGTCCGCTCACGGTGATGATGGTAGGTCGAGCTCGTCGGTCGTTGCTGCCGATACGAGATGGTGAGTGGTAGTTTTCGCGTGGCGGCTGCCGACAAGGGGACTCCGTGGAATTCGAAACGATGCGGACGTTCTTCGCCCTCGCGGCGATCGCCTCGAACATCGCGACACTCGGACTGCTCGTGATCGGAATCGCAGGAAGAAGTCGGGGCACCAGTCCGTTCGAGTTCCTCAGGGGCACCACGCTGTGGCTGGCATCGGCGGTCGCGATCGCGGCCACGCTCGGTAGCCTCTACTTGTCCGAGTCTGTCGGGTTGATCCCGTGCAAGCTGTGCTGGTATCAGCGCATTGCAATGTACCCGCTTGCCGTCATCCTTCCGATTGCGGCCTTCCGCAAGGATGGGGGGGTTCGAATCTATGCAGCGGCGCTGGCGATCATCGGAGCGATGATCGCTGGGTACCATCGCTTCATCCAGTCCTACCCGCAATTCGACACGGGATCGTGCTCTGCCACAGGACCGTCCTGCTCGTCACCACTCGTCATGGAGTTCGGTTTCGTCACCATCCCCTACATGGCGCTGTCGGCATTCCTGCTCATCCTCGCCCTCCTGTGGGCGAACCGTTTGAATAGCGCAGGCGCTGTACCAACATCCAGCCAAGCAACCGAGCCCGAGACCGCACCAGCGGACTGAAGCACCCCAACCATTCGAGGATCACATGGCCGAAACGAAGTCATCCAGCAGAACCGGAATCATCATCGGAGTAATCGGTGGTGCGGTCGTACTCCTCCTCATTGCGGCGGTCGTGTTCGGCAACGAAGAAGTCGGCACGGAATACGGCGAGGTCGAGATCCAGGGCGAGGCACTTCCCCTCATGCCCCAGGCCGCACCGATCGACGACACCGCAACGGGATTGGCATATCCCGCCGTGAAGGGCCAGGACTTCGATGGCGACACGGTGACCATCGATCACACCGATGGGAGGGCAAAAGGCATCGTGTTCCTCGCCCACTGGTGTACCCATTGCCAGGCCGAGGTTCCGAGGGTGCAGGCATGGCTCGACTCCACAGGCGGCAACGCCGACGTGGACTTGTACGCCGTCGCAACATCGATGAACTCCGGACAGCCGAACTTCCCACCGAGCTCGTGGCTCGAGCGTGAGAATTGGACGGTTCCGACGCTCAGGGACGACCAGGACAACTCCACACTTCTCGCCTACGGAGCGGGTGGGTTCCCGTACTGGGTGTTCACCAATGCCGACGGCACCGTCGCCATACGCACCGCAGGCGAACTCTCGATCGAGCAGCTCGAAACGATCCTCAACACCCTCGAGACCTAGGCGGCCACCGTGGACACAGTCGTCCACACGGGTGAGGGGTTCACGATCCGATGCATCGTCGTGGGACCGCTCGACAACAACGTGTACCTCCTCACCGATGACGAAACGGGTGCTTCGGCGATCATCGATGCCGCCGCTGAGCCCGATGCTGTGATCGCCCTCGCCAAAGGAACCGACCCTCAAGGGGTCATCACGACCCACGGGCACTGGGATCATCACGGTGCCATCCCCGAGTTGACAGAGGCCCTCGACATCGCCTTCCTGCTCCACCACGATGACGTCGAAATCGCCGGCAAGGATCCCGACTGGTACCTCGACGAGGGCGAACTATCAATCGGGGAGACCAACGGCATGATCCTCCACACCCCAGGGCACACACCGGGTTCCATCTGCCTTGCGCTCGATGGCGTGGTCCTCACAGGAGACACCCTCTTCCCGGGAGGACCAGGTGCGACGAGGTTTCCAACCAGCTCCTTCGCGACGATCATCGAGTCGATCGAGACGTCCCTGATGGGGCTTCCTGATCACACAGTCGTCCTCCCTGGGCACGGTGCGGCAACGACGATAGGATCTGAGCGCCCACAGCTGCCCAAATGGATCGAGCGCGGCTGGTGACCAAGGAGCACCCGTGGAACTAGGCCTCTTCGTCGAACCTCAGGTCGGCGGCTCGTACCAACGACTTCTCGAACTCGCCGTTTGGGCGGAGGATCAGGGAATCGCAGCGTTCGCCCGCTCGGACCACTACCTCAACATGGACAAATCCGCCCACGCAACGGATGCCCTTGTGTCGTTCGGTGGCTTGGCTGTCGAAACCTCAAGTATCGAACTGGTCACCCTCGTCTCTCCCATCACCTTCCGACATCCAGCCGTCATGGTGAAATCGGCAACGACGCTGGACGAAATGTCGGGCGGGAGATTCTCGCTCGGCGTCGGCACAGGGTGGATGGAACCCGAGCATGTCAGGTTCGGATTGGACCTGCCATCGGTTGCTGAACGATTCGAACGGCTCGAAGAAGCTCTCACCTACATGACAACCGCGTTCTCAGGTGGAGGGACGGCGAGTGGGAAGTACTACTCGCTCGACCTCGACACCGTTTCGCCCAAGGCATCACAGAACCTCCGCATTGTCGTCGGTGGCGGTGGCCCGAAGAAGACACCGACACTGGCCGGCAGGTTCGCCAACGAGTACAACATGTTCATCACCGATCGCGAGACGCTCGAATCAAGGCTGAGCGTGTTCCGCGCAGCTGCCGAATCCGCGGGAAGGAATACCAGCGAGGTCCTCGTGTCATTCGCAGGGCCGGCGATGTTCTTCGCAACCGAAGCCGAGCACGATGCGGCAATCAGCGATCGGGCAGCAAAGCGCGGCATCACGACCGACGAGTACACGGCAATGCTGGCTGACCGGTCGATACCTCACGGCACACTCGACGATGGTGCAGTTGCCATGGCCGAATTCGAATCGTGGGGAGTCGGGCGCTACTACGTACAGGAATACGCTGCGCTCGATGATGTCGACACGAACACACTGGGTCCGGTCTTCGCAGCTCTTGGGCGTCAGTAGCCGTCCCATCGTTCATTACACTCATGGCCATGTTGGAAAACCCTGAAACTCAGCCCCTGCTCGTCATCGATGACCTCCACGCGTCCGTCGAGGACACCGAGATCCTCAAAGGGGTGAATCTCACCATCAACCATGGTGAAACCCACGCCATCATGGGCCCGAACGGCAGCGGGAAGTCCACCCTCGCCTATGTCCTGATGGGACATCCGGGGTACAAGATCACCCGCGGCACCATCACCTACAAGGGCGAGGACATCACCGAGGTGGCCCCGGAGATCAGGGCGCAGGCCGGGATGTTCCTCGGCTTCCAGTACCCAGAGGAGATCCCTGGGGTATCGGTGGTCAACTTCCTGCGCACGGCACTGTCGAACAAGTCCGACACCGATTACACCGTGCTGGAGCTACGGCTCAAGGTCGCAGATGCGATGAGTGAACTCGGCATGGACCCATCCTTCGCCGACCGATACCTCAACGAGGGGTTCTCTGGTGGTGAGAGGAAGCGCAACGAGGTTCTCCAGATGGCGGTACTCGAGCCAGACTTCGCTGTCCTCGACGAGACGGACTCCGGCCTGGACATCGATGCCCTGAAGATCGTTGCGGAAGGGGTCGAGCGACTGCGGACCGACGAGCGAGGATTCCTGATCATCACCCACTACCAGCGAATGCTGGACTACATCACGCCAGATGTCGTGCATGTCTTCGTAGATGGCAGGATCGTCGAATCCGGCAACGCGGCACTTGCCGACCAGATCGAGGACGTTGGCTATGACACCTACCGCCCAGAGGTGACAGCCGGGTGAAGGACCTCAGCGCGCTTCGCTCTGACTTTCCCATCCTTCAACGCGAGGTCAACGGAGTCCCTCTGGTGTACCTCGACTCTGCGGCGACAACACAGAAGCCACAGTCTGTCCTCGACGCGATGGACAATTACTACAAGCGACACAACGCGAATGTCCATCGAGGTGCCCACACGCTTGCTGGTGAAGCCACCGAGGACTATGAGGGCGCCAGATCAAAGGTCGCGGCCTTCATCGGCACGTCGGCTGCGCAAGTCGCATTCAGCAGGGGCGCCACAACGTCGATCAACCATATCGCCTACGGCTGGGGCCTGAACCACCTCAAGGAGGGCGACCGGATCGTTGTCTCCATTTCGGAGCACCACGCAAACCTCGTGCCGTGGCAGATCATCACTCGCTATACGGGCGCCGAGCTCATCTACCTCGAACTCGACGACGACTTCATCATCGACACGTCGGATCTCGAGTCCGTCGTCGACGATCGAGTCAAGATCATTGCCTTTGGTGGGATGTCAAACGTCACCGGCGCCATCGGTCCCGTGGAACCTCTCGTAGAGGCAGCAGCATCCGTGGGGGCGATCACCGTGCTCGACGGAGCGCAGCTCGTCCCCCATGCACCAGTGTCAGCGGACGACCTCGGCGTGGACTTCATGGCCTTCTCCTCCCACAAGATGCTCGGACCGACCGGTATCGGCGCACTGTGGGGTCGACCCGAACGACTCGAGGAAATGGAACCCACCGAAGGTGGCGGTGAGATGATCAACATCGTCGAACGCGACCACTCGACATGGGCTCCGGTTCCCCACAAGTTCGAGGCCGGCACTCCACCGATCGCAGAGGCAGTCGGTTTCGGCGCTGCAGTCGACTACCTCTCGGCAGTTGGCATGGACGTGGTTGCCCAGCACGAACGCGACATCACCGCATTCGCGCTGGAGCGCCTCTCAGAGGTCCCTGATCTCACGGTCTACGGGCCAAAGGACATCACCAAGCGCGGCGGGGCAGTCAGCTTCTCGCTCGCCGACATCCACCCTCACGACCTTGCGACCATCGTCGACCAGGACGGTGTCGCTATCCGAGCAGGCCACCACTGCGCACGACCACTCATGAAGTATCTCGAGGTTCCGGCCACAGCCAGGGCGTCGTTCTACCTCTACAACACACCGCACGAGGTCGACGTCCTGATTGAGGCACTCTTCAAGGCAAGGAAGGTCTTCGGCCTCGGCTGAGCACTCCCGACCGAGGCTTATGCTCCCACTTCGAAACTGCACGCAGGTGAAACAACATGGCACAACTCGATGAGCTCTACCGGGAAGTCATCCTGGACCACTACCGCAACCCTCGTCGGCGCGGCTCCCTGACCGGAGACCACCTCCACGCCGACGGGAACAATCCATCCTGTGGTGACGAGTTCGCTATCGATGTCATCGTCGAGGACGGGGTCATCACCGATGCTGCGATGCAGGGCCAGGGGTGTTCCATATCGCAGGCATCCGGTTCAATGATGATGGACGTCATCGTCGGCATGTCCGTGGCCGATGTTGCGGACCTCACCCGGAAATTCAAGATCATGATGACGATCGAAGAAGGTGAGGATCCGGTCGACCCCGACCGCCCCGGAGCGGCGCTCGGAGATCTGGAAGCGCTCCAAGGCGTTCGCAAGTTCCCAGTGCGCATCAAGTGCGCCGATCTTGCGTGGGCCACGCTTGAGGACGCCCTCTCACAGCCAGTCGACTGACGATCCACGAGCTCGCCGTGCCGCTCAGCTCCCCAGCGCGGAGAACACCTCGTACACCATGAATGCCGGCCAGAACAGTGCCTGAAGGAACGACAACAGGTACTCCCAGAACGAGTCTGCCTGCTGCCAGAAATACACGAAGGCGCCGAAGATTCCCAGACCGTAGAGCGCACCTCCACCAGCAGCACCAGCGTTGTTCGAACTCATGGCGAACCACCTCAGATCGACTCACCTGAGCCTATCGGACCGTCAGCCCATCACACGGGCCAGTTCAGACACACCTCGTTGCCTTCTGGATCAGCAAGGACCATTTCGTCCCCGAAACCTGGGAGCGTCGCCCCTCCGAGTGACATGAGCTCCGCGGCAAGCTCAGTCGCCTCCGCCTCCGAATCGAGCCAGATGTCGAGGTGGACACGATTCTTGACCACCTTGGGCTCGGGTACCCGTTGGAACCAAATCGTCGGGCCGACTCCCGTCGGATCCGTAAGGATGGTGGCGCCGTTCTCCACAACGGTTGGCAAGTATCCGAGGGCTACCAGCCAGAACGGTCGAACGACATCGGGATCAGCCACGTCGATACACACCTCAAACCTATTCGGCATGTTGCCTCCTGGGCTCAGTCAGCTGCCGCGGCCTCAGCCGGCAACGCCACCTTCGGTCATCGGACGAAGATCCAGCGCAGCGTTGAGCTCGACCTCTGGCAGGACACCGAGCTCGAGCGCAACCTCACGCACGCCCCTGCCTTCGGCGAATGCCTTCTTGGCAACCTCTGCGGACTTGTCATAGCCAATCACAGGCACGAGCGCCGTGATGATGATCACGTTCTGCTCGAGGAGCCACTGCGCCCTTTCGGCATCTGCCTCGATGCCCTCGATGAGCTTCTCGGTCATGATGTCGGAGGCCGTGGCAAGCAGATCGATCGATTGCAGCAGGTTGTGGGCAATGAGCGGCATCATCACGTTGAGTTCGAAGTTGCCGTTGGCGCCTCCCCACGTGATGGCTGCATCGTTGCCAATCACCTGTGCAGCCACCTGCATCATCATTTCCGGAATGACAGGATTGACCTTGCCAGGCATGATCGAGCTCCCGGGCTGGAGTGATGGAAGTTTGATCTCGGCAATGCCGGTCCTCGGGCCCGATGACATCCAGCGGAGATCGTTCACAATCTTGAACAAGGACACCGCAACGGTCTTGAGGGCACCGCTTGCATTGACAGCCCCGTCCTTGGCGGCCTGGGCCTCGAAGTGGTTTGGTGCTTCGACGAACGTGTATCCCGACCGGCGTGCCATCTCGGCAATGGTGGCAGCAGGGAATCCGTCCGGTGCATTGATGCCGGTCCCCACGGCAGTACCACCCAGTGCAAGCTCGTAGAGCTCAGGCAGCACCTTCCGCACACGATGGGCACCGTTTCGCACCTGGGCTGCGTAGCCGCCGAATTCCTGGCCGAGCCTGACGGGTGTCGCATCCATGAGATGCGTTCTCCCCGACTTGAGGATGTGGTCGAACTCCTCAGCCTTTGCATCCAACGCGTCGCCGAGGCGATCAAGCGCAGGAAGCAGGTTTGCCTCGATGCCAGCAACCGCAGCGACGTGAATGGCGGTCGGGATCGTGTCGTTCGACGACTGGCCAGCATTGACATGATCATTCGGATGTACCAGCTTCGACCCAAGGTCGCCGCCGAGAAGCTCTGTCGCTCGGTTGGCGATGACCTCGTTGGCGTTCATATTGGTCGAAGTACCGGAACCGGTCTGGAAGATGTCGACCACGAAGTGCTCGTCGAGGTCACCATTCATCACCTGCTCAGCAGCGGCGATGATCGCATCGGCCTTCTCGGCATCCACCGACTCCATGTCCTTGTTGACCACCGCTGCCGAAGCCTTCAGGAGGCCCATGGCCCAAATGAAGGTGCGGCCGAATCGGAGATCGGAAACAGGGAAGTTGTCGACGGCCCGCTGCGTCGAGGCCCCGTAATAGGCACCCGAAGGAACCTCTACCTCGCCCATCGAGTCTCGTTCGATCCTCATCGTCCCATCCTCCATTCGTTCAGTGCGCGGCGCTCACGATAGTTGGCGTTGGCGAGTGAGCCGGTTGACAGAACTGGGGCCGACGCAGCCAATCGCCCAGCTACCGCCCGAGAGCGTCGTTGACCGCCTCGGAGAACACGTCGCCAACATCGCCCTCCACCCTCAGGGTCACCGAGGGCATACGGTCGTGCTCGGTCCGGCCGAGGTTCACGATCGCATACGGAACACTGCGTCGAGAGGCCGCTCGCAACGGGATGTCAGCGGCGGGGTACACAGACAGCGTCGAGCCGAGCGCCACCACCAGGTCGCAAGCATCTGCTGCCTGCAACGCTCTCGCTACGGTCAGTTGGTCGAGCTGTTGCCCGAAGCTGATGGTCGCCGGCTTGAGGAGACCACCACACTCGGCACAGGTCGGCGAGGTTCGGGTCTGTTCGAATGCTGCCAGGTGGGGACCGATCGGTGTCCGGTTGCCACAGTCGAGGCATCCGGCCTCGCGCGTCGTGCCGTGCACCTCGATAACCACGCTTGCCGATGAACCGGCCGCCGTGTGGAGTCCATCGACGTTCTGCGTCACGATCGCTTCGAGCTTGGTGGCCTGCTCAAGCTCGACAGCCGCTCGATGGACTGCACCGGGCTGCGCCGCCTCGATAGACGGGGCCGATGCGAGCTTCTGGTCCCAATACTCGACGCGTTTGTCCTCGCTTCGAACGAAGTCGTGGAACTCGACTGGCCGTTGGGTCTTCCACACACCCTGGGGGCCGCGATAGTCAGGGATCCCGGATGAGGTCGAAATTCCGGCACCGGTTACGAGCAGGATTCGATCCGACGCGGCGATGAGGTTTGCGAGCCTTGCGATGTCCGGTGTCATCAACCAATTGTGCCACTTCGCTGCAGCATGCTGGCGCGAAGCCTCCTGCCGGATCCAGGTCGACTTCAGCAAAGCGGTACGGAAAGACCCCATCGAGCGCGCTGGCGATCTTGAATGCCAGCTCGAGTGAAGGCGGATACGTGCTCTGTCCGATCGCGCTGACGGTTTGCCTGGTGACACCGATCGCATCTGCGAGCTCGGTCCGTGTCCTCTCCCCTGATTCGAATCTGGGTCGACGCATCTCATTGGTGACCTTCGTCGGCTTGGCCACAATCACAATCCCCTCCGGTACAGCACGATTCTCGTACTGCCGGAGACGAGCTCGGAGACAAACGACGCTGCAAGGAGTGCATTCGCGATCCGGAAGGACTCCGCCGCGCTGACGCACCTCTCGGCTCGGCCGGTCGGAGCTCCTCACACGGTCAGCTGCTCGCCACCTGGTACTCCGTGTAGCCAGCGCCTTCGAGTTCCTCAGCAATCTCGGCGGTGCCGGAACGCACGATTCGACCGCTCACCATCACATGCACCCGATCGATGTCGATGTAGCGGAGGATGCGGCTGTAGTGGGTGATGATCACGATGCCCAAATCGGGGCCGCGCAACGATTCCACCATCGATGCAACCTCGCGGACTGCATCGATGTCGAGGCCGGAGTCGATCTCGTCGAGGATGGCGACCTTGGGTTTCGCAACACCAAGCAGGTACATCTCCGAACGCTTCTTCTCTCCGCCAGAGAGCCCAACGTTGACCGCCCGATCGCGGAAGCGATCCATGGCGAGCCTGTCCGAAGCCAACGTGATTCGAGCGGCATAGCCGTCGTCATTCGGGTTGCTTGCGTCCATCGCCGCGGTGAGTTCGTCAAGGCTCACGCCCGGAACCTCGATTGGATACTGGAATGCTTCGAAGAGCCCGGCGCGGGCGCGTTCGTCAACCGTCATGCCCATGATTTCGGTGCCGTCGACGATCGCCGAGCCGCTGGCCTGATACTCGGGACTACCCATCAGCACATGGCTGAACGTCGACTTCCCTGATCCATTCGGTCCCATGATCGCGTGGACCTCACCAAACGGAACGGAGAGATCCAGCCCCTTGAGGATCTGGAGATCGCCAATGCTGGCATCGAGATTCGTCACTTCGAGTGCTGTGCTCATGCGCTGGTTCCGCCAATCGTGATCTGTACCTCGCCGTCGACGACAGCGACGGGGTATGAGACGACCGGTTTCGTTGCGGGCAGCGTCAGGGCTGCGCCGGTCGTGATATCGAACTCTGCCCCGTGCCTCGGGCATTCCACCTCAGTGCCGAACAGCTCCCCCTCTGCGAGCGACGCTTCGGCGTGGCTGCACGTATCAGCGATGGCGTGGACGGCATCGCCGACGCGAAAGACTGCAATGCGCTCGTCCCCAACATCGAGCTTCGTCCCTGCTCCGTCGACGAGTTCGTCGAGCCGTCCAACGCTGACGCTGTTCATACACGTCCTTCTTCCTGGGCGGTGACGTACTTGTCGTTGATCCTTGTCCGAACCCAGGCAGCAACACCGTCATGCGGAAGTTCACCGATGACTTCTTCGAAGAAGCCGTGCACTTGGAGCCGATCGGCGCGCTCGGGCGTGAGGCCCCTGCTCATGAGGTAGTAGCGCTGGTCCTGGTCGAGAGGTCCCACGCTCGACCCATGCCCGCACTTCACATCGTTCGCGAGGATCTCGAGGTTGGGGACCGACTGCGCCGACGCACCGTGCGACAGGATCAGATTCTTGTTCGTTTGGAACGACTCGGTCTTCTGACCCGTTTCCTCGATACGAATCATCCCCGTGAACACCGAGAGGGCTTCGTCCTCGACGGCACCCTTGAGGAACATGTCGCATCGCGTGTTCGTACCAATGTGGTTCATGAAGTACCGGTAGTCGAGGGTCTGGTTCTCCTCACCGAAGTAGGCACCGTAGATCTTGGCGTGCGAACCGTCCCCAACGAAGTCAACATCGAGGTGGAGCCTGCCGATGAGACCGCCGAGCCCAATCTCTGCGATCACCACTCCGGCGTCACGCCCGAGGCTGACGACACCGCGTCCGATCGCCCTCGTCGCATAGTTCCAGTCCTGGACGATCGTGAGGGCGAGCCGTGCGTTGTCCCCGACCGTTGAGGTGATGGTTGGCACGACCGTCGCTGCTGCCTTTGTTGTCGAACGGTATCGCACGAACACGGAGGCGTCGGAGCCCCTGGGGACGTCAATGTGCACCCCCGGAAAGCTGGTTGCCGTGCCGGTCACCTGCACATCCACGAATACCGGCTCGGACAGCATGTCTCCGCTGAGGAGAACAGCGCCAGGCGAGAGAGCCTTGAAAGCCGTCGAGAACAGGTCCGCTCCCTCGAGGAGGGCGACCTCGGTAGATGCACCTGCGACCGTACCGATGCCGGGCGTGGTGACGAATCCGTCGACCACGGACACGACCCTGCCGTGCCAACCCCCAACGATCGAATCAACCGAGCCTGGCTGTCCGGGCGCGGAGGCAACGGCATCGAGACCAGGATCGAAGTCCAAATCGATGTAGCGCCAGATCTCCTCGCGCTCGGACGGCATCGCCAGCGATGCGAGGGATTCGGTTGCCTCTGACCGCTTCGCAGCCATCCATGCTGCGTCGGCGGCACCGATCATTTCTCCAACTGTCACGGGTGATCCTTTGCGATGAGCTCCCGCCATTCGAGGCGGTGGAACGCCGTGAGGATAACGGTGGTTCCGGCGCTGATCGACGGTTTCCACCATGTCGGTAGGTGAATATACCCCAGGGCTGCAATGAGTATCTGAAGTCCGTACCTAGCGTTCTGTGTTCACACCCGATCGGACCGCACTGCAGGCACAGACCGCAGCGGTCGAGGAGGTCATCCCACATGAACACCCCCGTGTATCGCTTCGCCGCGCGCCTCGCAGCGGTTGCGTTTGCTGCTACTGCAATGTTCGTCTCGACAGCGAGCGCATCCGCCGCACCCGTCACCGACGAGGACACCTTTGTGTTGACCGTGTTCCCGCACGACACAACGGCGCTGAACTTCTGGGATTCGTGGGGCGCCCGGAGATCCGGTGGCCGCGGCCACAGGGGCACCGACATCATGAGCCCCCGAGGGACGGAAGTGCTGGCTGTGGCAGACGGCGTGGTGACGGACTTCGGTTCCCAACGCCTGTCGGGCTACTTCATCCATCTGGACCATGGCGACGGCTGGACCACCACCTACATGCATCTGAACAACGACACGTTGGGGACCGACGACGGCGAGGGCGGGATCTGGGCTGGTGTCCACCCCACGATTGCCGTTGGCACCGAGGTCAGGGCCGGCGATGTCATCGGGTACGTTGGTGACTCCGGCAACGCCGAGAACACCCAGCCACACACCCACTTCGAGGTCAAGAAGGATGGGGACAAGATCAATCCCTATCCCTTCCTCAAGGAGGCTCTCGACCGCGAGCGTCGGTTGGGCCTGCCAGGGCAGCTGCCCGTCTGAGATCGTACGAATCCCGGCGGCGACGGGCGCCGCTGGATCACATTCGTCCTCGAACCCCCATGGCCGACACTCCATCGGCAGCTATTCCTCCTTCGGAGTCCACGGAATACGATTTGGTTGACGGGTCGCTCCCTTTTCGATTGGAAGGATGGATATGGAAGACCTCGACTTTGCCCGCGTGGCACGTCGCCAATTCGATCGAGCCGTTCCCTTCATTCATCCGCTCGACGGATGGCGTGGCATGGCCGAGATGCTCTTTGCACCGGAGCGCATCATCCGAGTCGCCCTTCCCGTGGTGATGGACGACGGCTTCGTGCACAACTTCGAGGGATACCGCGTACTCCACGACAACGTTCGCGGTCCT
>Ga0265303_10001596_pt1 | contig 14014 bp, 12 predicted proteins | sample Helome_2_FD_192494 | JGI IMG/M metagenome (GOLD analysis project Ga0265303, IMG submission 192494) | Marine sediment microbial communities from subtidal zone of North Sea - Hel_20160317 (Illumina Assembly) | ecosystem: Environmental > Aquatic > Marine > Subtidal zone > Sediment ... | reverse complement strand
ATCGCCAAGGCATATGCCGCAGCGATGAAGTAGCGCTGGGGCATCGGGCGGGGAACCAAACGAGAGTGGGGTCTGCATCGGCGGACCCCACTCTGTCCTGTGCGCGGAAACTCCCACACCACGGCATACATGGGCGCACATATTGAATCTCGTCTGCGCGTTCGCTTGTCAAGGTGCTTACGGGTTGGGTGGACAGGACTGGGTCGGGCCACACCGTGAGGTGGCAGCAAGTCGAACGAGACACATTGGGCAAGCAATCCCAAGACAGTGATCTCGTGTTCTGCAAACCCGACGGGACCTACATCCACCCGGACTGGTTCTCCCAGGCCTTCAAACGGTTGGTGAGCGCGACGCCGCTTCCACGGATCCGTCTCCACGATCTACGTCACACACATGCCACGATCGCTCTCCAAGCCGGTGTGCCGATCAAAGTCATCGCCGAACGCCTCGGCCACGAGGACCCAGCATTCACCATGAAACAGTACGCCCACGTGATCCCAGGCATGCAAGCCGACGCCGCCCGCCTCATCGCGTCAACCGTGCATGCCGCAACACCCTCCGACACAGGCAAACCTCACCCACCGACCCGCCATCGCACCGGCAACCAGCACGTGAGACCCACCTCGAGTTTGACACAGGTTTGACATGACCCGCACCGATCATCCCGAACGCGAGAAAACCCCCAGGAGATGTAGGACTCCCAAGGGTTTTCTTCGTAGCGGGGGCAGGATTTGAACCTGCGACCTTCGGGTTATGAGCCCGACGAGCTACCAGACTGCTCCACCCCGCGTCGCTGTGAGAGCGGAAGTATACGAAGGGGGCTTCGCAACTGACGTGCGACACCGGTCGGCGGGGGAGGAGATGCAAACAAACCCTGATGCGGCGCGGTCAGATGTTTCCTGCGAGCTGGAACAGCGAAATGAGCAGGAGAAGCCCAACGACCGCAAAGGCGATCGCGTATGCATCCTCGAGGAACTCTTTCGGTCGTTGTCTCACGTGACCCTTCTTCCTGGGCCGAGATCCTGGGGTCCCGCCGCATGTCGGCGGGCCCCCGCCTCTCCTTCTCGGTGTGCCACGGTCAGTCGACGATGTTGAGGCTCCCGCCGTGGTTCTGCGGTACTGCTGCTACGCCCGTGATCGCTTCGACGTACTTCACAGTTGCATGTGGAGTCCCGGCAGGGGCTAGCACGTCGCTGTCAATCAGCGTTACGCCGCTGTCCATCTGCGCGGTGCTGCCAACCGCAGGAAGGGCGACCACGAGGAGGAGCACGATGAGTCCGACAATGAGGATTGTCCGCATTGTCCGTCACCTCCTTTCACCCAAACCTTCCCAAACGGGACGTGCGTGTGACTCCCTGCAGGCTCTGCAGGGGTTCACCGGAATGTCACCGTGCCGTCATCGCCGACTCCGAGCGGGAGACAGTCAGCGATGATCAACCGTGTGCGAGCGGATCGTGGCGGCGAGGGCGGCGACCGATGGGCCGGGGGCGGAGCCGTACTCGTCGTGAAGCCGCTGTGCGGCACGGTCATAAGCCTGCTCCGCGTCGAGTGGGCGGTCCGAGCGGTAGAGAGCCACCATCAGCTGGCCAAGCATGCGCTCCCTTGACGGATGGTCGACGACAAGCGCCTCCAGTTCGGGAACGATCTCGTGGTGGCGTCCAAGATCAAGCTGGACGTCGACCCGATCCTCAATGAGAACGAGTCGATACTCCTCGAGTCTGCGAATTTCTGCCTGAGCGAAGTCCGAGTAGAGGAATTCTGCGAATGGAGGTCCTCGCCACAAGGCTTCGGCGGTGAGGTAGCAATTCTGGGCATCCTCGAGCCTGCTCCGATCGGCAAGAGCAGCAGCGTTCCCTGCCAGATCGGAGGCGATTGAGACGTCGAGCTCGCGGCGTTCAAGGGCAAGCATGTACCCCGACGGGTACGTCAACAGGCGGCTGGAGGAGCTGTTTCCCGGCGGTCCCCCGAGAATGGACCGAAGCGAAGAGACCGCTACCTGCACGGCGTGACGTGCTCCGTCTGGTGCCGCCCCGCTCCACAACTCGTCGACCATGACATCCGCAGGCACCACGGCGTCCTTGTGGATGACAAGCATGGCGAGGGCGGCCCTGGTGCGTGCCTTTCCGATTGGGATCTCGCGCCCGCCGAGACACACCCCAACCGGTCCAAGGACTCGCACGAGGAGTCGACCTCCGTCGCCGCACGGACCCATGCCATCGTTGCCGGCGAGGTGTGGAAACGCGACCCCATGAACGAACACAACAGGCCCCCAACCTGTAACCCACGAATCATCTCATGGCGTGCTCGCTGCGTCCATCAGATCCGTATCGGAGTTGTTCGATCGCCCGGGAGGTTGGCTGGGTGGAGAGTCCGTGCCAGAAGGTCGTCGCACTCCATCGGCTAGTGTCACGGATGTGGCGGAGGACTTGCAGGAAGGGACCGGCCAAGAGGTGAAGGCCGACAAGGGCCGACGAACCTCCTTGGCGACGCGCCTGGCACTTGTCGTACTGCTGGTCTCGATTCTGTCGATCCTCGTCTCGGTGCTGGTGTCATCCAACAGCATCGGGAGTACATCCGACGAGCTCATCGAGCAACGGGTGAAGACTCGATCCAACGCCATTGCCACCGAGCTCGATGAGTATTACGGCGACCTTGGCGTCCAGGTTGCCATCCTTGCGTCGGGTGCGTCGGCGCCAACGGTTCTGGCAGATTTCACCGCCGCATACAACGAACTCGATGCGTTGGATCCCGACTCCTTGGGCGACGAGGCCGAGCGTCTCCTCGAGTTCTACACGGATGAGTTCATTCCCCGACTCGCTGATGTTCGGGGCGTCTCCGTCGATCCTGACGAGCTCATCCCTCGTGCGCAATCCGCTCCCACCTATCTGCAGACTGCGTACATCGCCGACAGTAGGGTCGAGCCGAGTGAGCGCCGGCTGATCACCGATCCTGGCGATGGCAGCACATGGACCGAGGTCCACAAGAAGTACCACCCCGCCTTACGGAGGCGGATCGATGCGATCGGCTTCGACGACCTGTTCCTGGTCGATGCAGAAACCGGGGCCGTCGTGTATTCGACCGACAAGGACGTTGCGTTCGGCACGAACCTTTACGCGGGACCGCACAGTGGCACACCATTGGCCTCACTTGCTCGTCGTGTCATCGCCACCGGGGAGCCAGGCGATCTCGAGGCAGCAGACTTCGCGACCTATACGCCGCTCCTCGATCTCCCGTCAGGGTTCCTCGCTGCACCCGTGTTCGACGGGGACGAGCTCATCGGTGTCCTTGCTGTCAGCGTCGACCTTGACTCAGTCACGGAGATCATGACCTCTTCGTGGCGGGACGGTCGGTTTGGTGAGACCGGGGAGCAGTATCTGGTCGGGTCGGACCGGACCATGCGGTCGGACTCGCGGGCCTTCATCGAGAATCCGTCCGAATACCTCCTTCGCGTCGGCGAGCTCGGCGGAGTTGCCGACGAGGATCTCCGGAGGATGCAGAAGCTCGGGACAACCGTGATCTTCCAACCAGTCGACAACGAAGCTGTCCGAGCCGGCCTCGAAGGGGAGGCGGGACTCGTCGAGACGACCAACTACCTCGGCAACCAGGTGTACTCCGCACACCGGCCGATTGCATCCGACGTGTTCGATTGGGTCCTGTTGGTGGAGCAGGAGGTGACCGAAGCCAGCGAGCCGTATCGGGACTACGTCCAGTCGATACTGACGATCACTGTCGTATTCGTCGTTGCACTCACATTTGCAGCCGTCTGGTGGGCTGGGCGCCTCGTTGCTCCTCTCCGTATGATGGCGGCCGCACTGCGGACGACTCGCGAAGAGGACGTTGTCACCCTGGCGCCCGTGACAGGCGTCACCGAGTTTCGCCAGCTCGCCGGCCACCTGAACGACATGGTCACGGGTCTCGTCGAACGGAAGGAGGCTGTGCTCAAGGCCCTGCGCGGCAAGACCGCTGTCCTTCGCACGCTGCTCCCTGCTTCAGCCATCAACCAAGTCTCCGTCGGTGATCGGAGGTTCGTGGAAATGCTGCCTCAGGCGACTGTTGCTGTCATCCACATGGACGGAATCGACACCTTGTTCACCAGCAGTGATGTTGAGGCGAGCCGGCAGTTCCTGACCTCGCTCATCCGGATTGCTGATGAGGCAGCGAGGTCGAATGACCTCGAGCGCGTCAAGGTCAGTGGTGCTAGGTACTTTGCAGTCAGTGGCATGGGCACGCCCTACCTCGACCATGCGCCACGGTCCGTCAGATTCGTGGCTGAGGCCATTCGCTCCATGGCCGCCGCAGCGGAGGGAGCTGGTGTCGAGCTGCGCGTCTCCGGTGGCGTTTCGTCAGGTGCGGTGACGGCCGGGCTGGTTGGAGACAGCCGGCTGGTCTTCGATCTGTGGGGCGACCCTGTCGATGAGGCCGCCAGGCTCGCTCGTCTGTGCCCAGCGAACTCGATCTACATCGGGGCCGGCGCACAGAATCGTCTCCCCGGTGGCACCGGCCTCACGCAGGTCACACTTCCCGGCGACGATACGGCGTGGTCGCTCAGGGCTGATGCGGCGATACCCGAGGTGGCGCCATGAGTGTGCTCTTCGACAATGCGGTTTCGATCTGGGCCATGGTCCTCATCGTTCTCCTGCCGGTACTCATCGTCGCTGGCGGTGAGCTCGAGGAACGACTTCGGCAGCGTCGATCGCCACTGACCGAACCGGTCGCAACGATGCGAACGTGGGTTCTCGGTTTGGCGACACTGTGGGTGCTCGTGGTGATGGTGCTCGGCGTTTCGGCCAGCAACGTCTTCGTCAGAGTTCTCGCGACCGCAATCTGCATTGCACTGGTGATCGCCTGCCTCCAACTGCTCTCGTTCGTAACCAACAGGGCCGAGCAGCGGGCTGAACTCCCGGGGGAGCGAGGAATCCCTGCTCTGCTCCTCCTGCTGCCGCGGTTGCTGGTCTTCCTCTTTGCAGGCTGGGTGATCTTTGCGGGGATTTGGAACGTCGATCTCACCGGTCTGTTTGCGGCACTCGGAGTCACATCCCTCGTCGTGTCGCTTGCGCTGCAGCCGACACTCAGCAGCCTGGCGTCGGGTCTGTTGCTGCTCGGTGATCGACCATTCAGCCCGGGGGATTGGATCAGCTTCGACGACACCGAGGGACGAGTCGTCGATCTGGGATGGAGAACGTCTCGTATCCAAGACCGCAATGGAGACATCCATGTGGTGCCCAACGCCACGCTGTCAACAACGAATCTCGTCAACTACGCCCAACCGAATGAACTTCATCGCGTCGTGGTGCCGGTTCAGGTCGCGTATTCGAACCCGCCCACGTCGGCCAAGGAGATGTTGCTCGCTGCTGCCCGAGCCACCGAAGGAGTGCTGGAGTCGCCTCCACCGAACATTCGGGTCAAGCAAATCGATGATCCGTTGATGGGGTACGAAGCCCATATGTGGATCGACGACTATGCGATCGCTCCGCGTGTGTTCTCGGATTTCGGCTCGCTCGTGTGGTACCAGTCGAACCGAATGGACGTTCCACTGCCGAGTCCGGCGTACGACCTGTATCACCACGACCCGATTCAGGAAGCCGCCGATGCCGAGGTTGGCTTCGAGGAACGCAAGGAACGCATCAGACGGAGTCCTCAACTGCGAGATCTGTCCGACGGGGACCTCGGGCGGCTTGCTTCGGCAGCCCGTGCCGTTCGCTTCAGCAGGGGCGAGAGGATGGTTCCGCAGGAGGATGGATCCACGGACACGTTCGTGCTCTTCGAAGGTGCTGCACGCATAGTCGATCCGCTGAGAACGATTCGCTTCGTCGAACTGTCCGCGGGAGATGTCTTTGCAGTACTCGGTCGATCCTCAGAGAGTGGACTCTCGCCCGAGGTGGTGGCGATGACGGACTGTGAGGTGGTGGTCATCAGCGCCGAGGCGGCCGGAGCCGTGATCAGCCGCAACCCTGCACTCAACGAGGCGCTCAACAGGCTCGAGGTCTCTCGGATGCGTCGGCTCGATCCAACGGAGCCCGTGTCGGTCGGTCCTCCGGGGTCCCTGAACGGCGGGTCTGGAGCGGCCGAACAATCAGCGGCGAACGCCGCTGTGGAGGAGACACCCGATGACGGGTGATCAAGCCTCCTCGGACACCAACGCAACCCGTACGGGTCGGCGTGCGCGAACCGACGTTGCGCGCACGATGATCCTGACAGCTGTGCTGTCGGTGCTCCTGATCGGCGCTTTCAACCTCTACCAGAGCCGTGAGTTCCTCCTCGGGGAGGTTGAAGGACAGCTGGCGGATGTTGCCGCATCGCGGTCAGATCGTCTCGAACGCGGAATAGTGAGTGTGACGAAACTGGCGGAAGCTCTTGCCGCATCCAGGTCGACGACCGAAGCGCTGCAGTCGTTGTCGGCTGGGTTCAACGCGATCGACGAACCGCTGAGCGCCTCTGAGGAAGAGGAGCTGCGGACGTTCTACGCCGATCAAGTCATTGGTGCGGAGTTGCGGGACGGGTCAGTAGTCGGGGACGGGGTGTACCCAACCACCGAAGAGGCCCAATACGTCCAGTACTGGTACATCGCCACCAACCCATTCGAGGTTCGTTCCGAGCTCGTTGACCCCGGTGACGGATCGCAGTATTCGTCGGCTCATGCGGAGTACCACCCCGAGATACGGAAGCTCGCACAAGGCGGCATCGTCAGCGATGTTCTGTTGATCGACCTCGACGGCGACATCGTGTACTCGATCGAGAAACGCATCGACTTCGGCACCAGCATCTTCGATGGTCCGCATGCCGACAGCACCGTGGCTCGGGCCATCGTCCGCCTCCAGGAGGCGCCTGCTGGTCAGGCAGCCGTGGTCGACTTCTCCCCATACGCACCAGCTGGCCTCGCGGCTGAGATGTGGGTGGTCACGCTCGTGCGGAGCGGCGACGAGGTGACCGGCGCGATCGCCGTCGCCATCCTGAGCGAGGTCGTTTCCAACTTCGTGACCGCCGATGGGATGTGGGAGGAGACCGGTTTGGGGGACACCGGTGAGGTCTACATCGTCGGTCGTGACGGAACGCTTCGTTCCGAGTCGAGGCAGTTCCTCGAGGATCCGGCCTCCTACGTGGCCACGCTCGAGTCGGTGTACACCGACCAGCCCGGCATCGCCGAGGCTGTCGAGGCCTCCGGCTCCACGGTCCTCGTGCAGCCCGTGGACTCAGAGCCAGTCGATGTCGCCCAAGAGGGGGATCGCTTCTCTGGAGGAGCCACGAACTATCTCAACCAACGAACCGAGGCGATATCTGGCCCCGTATCACCGAGCTCGCTCGGCTGGGTGGTGGTGGCGGAAGTCCAACGCAGCGAAGTCACGGCACCGCTGATCGACTACTTGTGGAGGCTTGGCGTCGTCGTCCTCCTGGTGATCGCCGCTGCAACCGTTACTGCGGTGTTTGCATCGTCCCGCCTGCTCAAGCCGATTGATCCCATCGTTGACGCAGCGCAACGGGTGAGTGACGGCGATCTCGAAGTACGACTCCCGGACGCCGGTCGTGACGAATTCGCATTCCTGTCCGGGGAGTTCAATGAGTTCGTCGCCGAGTTGAGTCATCGCAAGGCCGATGTCAGCGCAACGGAAGCAGAAACCACAGAGCTGCTTGCCTCGGTCGTGCCCCGACGCCTCGTTGACAAGGTGATGGCCGGAGATCGGGATCTTGCCGAGGCCATGAGCAACGCCTCGCTGGTTGCGATGACGCTGAAGGGCACCATGGGCAACACCAGAGGTTTCGAAGACCTGGCGTACGACAGCTCCGAATTGGCGGCCGGGATGGCTTCGATCGCCCAGGCTCACGGCGCGGAGCAGCTGAGTTCATCGGCTGTCACCTTCCTCTTCGCAACGGGCCTCGATGTCGAAGCCCCCCGCATAGAGGATGCGGTCGAATTTGCAATCGCAGCTGTCGACTGGCTCTCCGAAGCCCTGGAGTCAAAAGGTCTGTTGTTCTCGGTTGCCGTCGGCGTGGCGTCCGGAGACGTCGTGACGGGGGTCATGGGAACGGAACGGCTCTCCGTCGATGTCCTCGGTGCACCGCGGCAGATCGCTGGAGCACTCGCAGAGGCGGCCGATGGCGGGCAGGTGCTCGTCGGTGCGGAGATCGCAGGATTGCTCGGTCACGAGTATCAGGTCGACCGGGTCAGCGGGTTGGAGGACCTTGCTGGTTCGCCGCTCGATGCCTGGCAGGTCCGGAGTCGAACAGCGGTCTGACCACGGTCGATCGCGGTGTCGCCGCCGATAGAGTGATAGCTGAGCTGGCATGTGCAGGAGTCGATGGACGCCCTATGGCTGCAACTAGCGTTGATCGTGGTGCTCGTCGCCATCAATGCGGTCCTTTCAGGAAGTGAGATCGCGCTCATCTCGCTGCGCGAACCCCAGCTGGCTCGTCTCGACGCTCGGGGCGGTACCGGGAGTGTCGTGGCCGAGCTCGCACGAGAGCCAAACCGGTTCCTGTCGACCATCCAGATCGGGATAACGCTCGCCGGATTCATGGCTTCCGCGGTGGCCGCCGTGAGCCTGGCACAGCCGATCGTCGGCTGGTTCTCCTGGGCTGGCGACGCCGACGAAACGCTCGCCATCATCACGGTGACCCTGGTGCTCTCGTTCGTCACCCTCGTCTTCGGCGAGCTTGCCCCCAAGCGCCTGGCGCTGCAGAAACCAGAGCAATGGGCCATGGCAACCGGCCGTGTGCTGCACGGCTTCTCTGTCGTCATGACCCCTGTGGTGTGGTTGCTGAGCATTAGCACCGACGCCGTGGTGCGTGTCTTTGGCGGCACGCCGGGTGCACACCGCAGTGAAGTCGACATCGAGGAGCTGAAGGACATCATCCTCGCCAACGCAAGGCTGTCCGATGATCACCACGAAGTGCTGCTTGGCGCCGTCGAGCTGGTGGAGCGAACTGTTGGTCAGGTCATGACGCCCCGCCCAGACGTTCGATTCGTGGCATCCGATGCCTCCGTGTCGGATGTCGTGGCCCAGATGATTGATTCGGGATTCTCGAGGCTTCCGGTCACCGAGACCGATCGTGGCCTCGACGCGGCAATGGGTGCGGTGAGTCTGCCTGATTTGGTGTCGGCAGACCAGACGGCACTGGTCGGTTCGCAGGTCAAGGACGTTCCGGCGTTCCCGGAGTCGTCTCCCGTCCTGGTGGCGCTTCGAAATCTCCAGGCGGCTCGGCAGCAGTTGGCATTCGTCGTCGATGAGCACGGAGGCATCGAAGGAATCGTCACGGTTGAGGATCTCGTCGAGGAGATGGTCGGCGAGATATATGACGAGTACGACGAAGACGTTGCGACGGCCCGAAGGGATCCAGATGGCAACTACATCGTCCCTGGTCGGTTTCCCGTGCACGATCTAGTGGACCTTGGCATCGAAGTTCCCGCGGGCGACTACACGACAGTCGCTGGCCTCGTCTTCGCGACCGCAGGCCAGGTACCTGACGCAGACGACGCTGTGATCGTCGGTTCGTGGCGTATCACCGTGCTGGCGGTCGACGACAATGCCATCGAGGCTGTTCGATTCGTGAATGACACGCAGTGAGGCGCGCCGAGGCGTCAGTCCTCAGGTTTGGTGACATCGACGACTGACGCGTCCAGAGCCGCGATGAGCTCGCTGGCGTCCACGCTGATCGAGACGCCGTGGTCCCCGCCACCGATGGAGACGCGGCTGGCGGCTCCAAGCTCTGCGTCGGCGAGAACTGGCCATGGATGTTTGGCGCCGAATGGTGTGATGGTCCCTCGTGCGTAGCCCGTGGCGGCCAGGGCCTCCTCGGCATCAGGCATCGATAATCTCCGCTCACCTACGTGGCTGCGTAGCTTTGGCCAGTCGATCACTCTGTCGCCAGGCACCAGCACGAAGAGATAGTCGCCCTCACCCCTCCGCACGACCATCGTCTTGATCACAGCCGCGGGTTCGACCCCTCGGAGGGCGGCAGCCTCCGCCAGTGAGCCAACTCGGCCGTGGCGAATCACATCGTGGTCGACCTCCGCGAGCCGCTGATCTGCAAGTGCCGGTGTCTCTGTCATCACGGTGTCCCCTTCCTTCCCGATCGATTCTGGTCGCTTCGGGTTCGATGCACGACGTCGGATTCGATACCGTGGTGCGCACCGAGGAAGGGCGAAAGATGGCACAGGTTGATGCGATCCCAGACCTACTGGTGTCCCATGGGGTTCCAGCCAATCGCGAAAGCGGCGGTCGAACTGGCGCGCTCCGGCAACCAAGGCTCGCAGGTCGGCCTCAGCACTGAGGTTCACGACGGTGAATCGAGCAATGTCGTCGATGGTCTGGCGGACCTCGGCCAGCTGCTCGCCGCCGTCAGGGCCGATCGGTGCTAGCTTCGCCAGATGCTGAACTCCTCCGGACAACCCGCTGAAGCCCTCATCCTGTTCGGCATCACCGGCGATCTTGCCAGGCGAAAGCTATTCCCTGCCCTGTACGACCTGACCGCGGAGGGCGTCGCGGACATCCCGATCATCGGCGTCGCGTCAAGGGGGTGGACCGACGAGATCCTGAGGGAGCATGCGAGGGACGCTCTCGAGGCTGCAGGGATCACCATCGATGAGGAGGTCTTTTCCAGACTCGCCGGAAACCTCTGCTACGTCTCCGGCGACTATCGCGAACCGGACACCTTCGTTGACATTGCCAAACGGGCGGACGGTGGTGCTTGCGCCGTGTCGTATCTGGCCATTCCTCCTGACCTGTTCGATGACGTCGTTGAGGGGCTTTCCTCGGCAGGGCTGAACCGCGAGGGTCGCCTCGTCCTCGAGAAGCCCTTCGGCAGGGACACGGAATCCGCCCAGCAGCTCAACGAGATCGTGCACCGCCACTTCAGTGAGGATCGCGTCTATCGCATCGACCACTTCCTCGGAAAGGAAGCGGTCCAGAATCTGATGATCTTCAGATTCTCCAACACCATCCTCGAGCCTGTGTGGAATCGGCACTACATCAGGGGCGTCCAGATCACCATGGCTGAGGACTTCGGTGTGGAGGGCCGCGGCAAGTTCTACGACAATGTCGGCGCTGTGAGAGATGTGATCCAGAACCACCTGCTCCAGGTGATGGCCCTGCTCGCTATGGAGCCTCCGGTCTCGGAACACCCGGACGCACTCCGCGACGAGCGCGTCAAGGTGCTGACTGCCGTCGAATCGCTGACAGCGAACGACATCGTCCGTGGGCAATACGAGGGTTATCGATCCGAGCCTGGCGTGGCGCCGGACTCCGATACCGAGACCTTTGCGGCGGTCCGGCTGGAGATCGACTCCTGGCGTTGGGCTGGCGTACCGTGGATCATTCGAGCAGGCAAGGGACTCGCAGATACCGTGACCGAGGCTGTTGTCGAGTTCCAGAGGCCCCCACGTCCGCTGTTTGCCGACAGCGATTGTGTCCCAGGGGCCAACCGGCTGACCTTCCGCACGAAACCTGACGAGGACATTTCCCTGTCCCTCCAGGCCAAGGTCCCCGGTCCGACAATGGTGAGCGGGCCGGTTGACCTCCACCTCCAGCACGATCGCAAACGGGGACGGGACGCTTACCACCGACTTCTCGCCTCCGCCCTCCAAGGCGATCCTTCGCTGTTCGCGCGCCAGGACGGTGTGGTGGAGGCATGGCGTATTGTCGACGACATCCTCACGGGGGCAGATCCCGTGGTCGACTACCAGCGCCACACGTGGGGCCCACGGAAGGCGGACCGACTCCTTGGCGAGGATTGGGCATGGGCAACTCCATGAAGCATCATGCCTACTGAAACCTTCAGAACCCGCGCGGGTGCCATGATCCCAGCGGTGACCGCGGACCAGATGCGTGAGATCGACCGAATTGCCATCGAGGAGACTGGGCCGAACCTCTATCAGATGATGGAGAACGCGGGCCGGTCGCTTGCGATGGCGACGGTCGAGAGGCTCGGAACGCACGCCAGGACAGTGTTCGTTCTGGCGGGTGGGGGAGGCAACGGTGGAGGTGGCATCTGTGCAGCCAGGCACCTTGCCAACCATGGCGTGGATGTGACCCTCGTGCTTGCGGATGAGTCCGGCCTCGGTGAGGTGCCAGCCCAGCAGCTCAAGGTCTTTGCCTCAACATCTGGAGACATCCGTTCACCGGACAAGCTCTCCGGCCTTGGCGCACATATCGTGGTTGATGCCCTGATCGGCTACAGCCTCTCAGGTGCGCCACGGGGCGTGGTCGCCGACCTCGTCGGTTTCGCAAACACACGCGGCGAGCAGGTCATTGCCCTGGACGTCCCCTCCGGAATCGATGCCACGACCGGGGAAGCCGCCGGTGACCACATCACAGCCGACTTGACGGTGACCCTCGCGCTGCCCAAGACCGGTCTGGACGTAGCAGCTGTAGGTCGGCTGGAGCTTGCCGACATCGGCATCCCGCGCGCTGTCTACAAACAAGCGGGTGTCGCCGGCCCCGCAACCGCATTCGGCCTTGGCTACCGCATTCGGATCACGCCTGCCGGAGGCGGCTGACGATCAGCCGCAGGCAACCGCTCCGAGATCGTCAACGTTGCTCGGCGGAAGCTCGTAGGCCGCGAGTCCTGGTTCGAACACCGGTGTGGCAGCCAGATCCGTTGGCGCCTGCGAGGTTTGGCCTTCGCCGACGCCGCCGACCACGATCTCAAGCGTTCCAAACAGTGTGCCCGTCGTGTCGACCGGAACCTCGGTCAGGTAGTACAGGAGGGAGCCACACGCGTAGACGCCCGATGGCGCCTCGGCGATCTTCGGTACGCCGTCACAGATGTCTTCTATTTCGCCTTCGTGGGGTGAGTCCGAGATATCTACCCACGTTGTTCCATTGTTGATGGAATTGCCAGCGCAGATGGGTTCTCCGCTGGCCGCGTCGAACCCTCTGTACAGCACCACGTACAGTCCGTCCCACTGATACCAGTGCGCCTCGACAGATCCGGCCGGGAACAGGTCGGCACCGCCAGCCGAGTAGGGCTGGAGCTGACCGATGATCGGTGTAGCGGCGATCGTTGCGCCCGTTGGTGCTGCAGTCGTCGTGGTTGTTGGTGCTGCAGTCGTCGTCGGTGCCGAGGTGGTTGTGGTGGCTGTAGTCGTCGTGGTTGTTGCTTGCGACGTTGTTGTGGCCTCGTCAGACCCTGCTGCGGTCGTCGTGTCAGTGGAGTCCGACGAGCACGCTGCAGCGATCATGGCGAGGACGCTGAACAGTAGAACAATGCGCTTCATGGGTCCTCCGGTGTTGGGGAGGTTTCAACCTAGCGAACATTGGGGCCGGCGTCTGGAGGATTGTGGTCGCGGCACATCGCGGAGTGGCCATGGCTCGGACGACTCTCGCGCTGGTTGTCAACCGGTGCCGGGGTCGATCGCTCCGTCGTCGGTCCCATCCGATTCCAGCTCTGCTCCTTGGGGTCCGTCGCCCCACCACAGTGTTCGTTGGGGGAACGGGATCGTGATGCCTGCATCTCTCAAGCCGGAATAGACGGCCATCGCTGCGGCGTTGGTGGCGGCCCACTCGGACAGAACGTCTGGTGCATGTGCATATCGGACGCGTATGGTGACGCCGGATTCGGCGAAACCGCGTATCTCGGCAACTGCCGGTGGGTCGGCGAGTATCTCGGGTTTCGCCTTGATGGCGCTGAGAACCGAGCTCAGGGCAAGGGCGAGATCTGTGCCATAGGCAACGTCGACCGCAACCTCACCCATCCGATAGGGATAGTGCGTGAGGTTGGCGATCGCGTTCTCGATGACCACGGTGTTCGGCATGTACACCAGCTGGTTGTCGATGGTTCGTATCACGACGACCCGCGAATTCACTTCCAGCACCTCTCCGGTGTATTCGTCGGTGGTGATCTCATCTCCGGGTTCAAACGGAGCTCTCGCCTGCAGCAACACTCCTGCACCGAAGTTCTCGATCAGCGATCGTCCTCCAACGACCATGACGATTGCCACGATCGCGATGAAGATGATGAGTGGAGCGGCTGTGAACCCGACGAAGGTGAGGGCGACGACGACCGAGAACGAAACGATCGT
>Ga0265303_10001595_pt1 | contig 14024 bp, 11 predicted proteins | sample Helome_2_FD_192494 | JGI IMG/M metagenome (GOLD analysis project Ga0265303, IMG submission 192494) | Marine sediment microbial communities from subtidal zone of North Sea - Hel_20160317 (Illumina Assembly) | ecosystem: Environmental > Aquatic > Marine > Subtidal zone > Sediment ... | reverse complement strand
CCGCTACCCTGACCCGGGCACGCGGCATCGCCATCGACAACGGCGTGCACTACGCCTATACCGGAAATGTGCACGATAACAAGGGCTCGAGTACCTGGTGCCATTCCTGCTCAGAGCTGCTAATCGAGCGCGACTGGTACGTGCTGGGACACTGGGGACTCGATGCCAGGGGCTGTTGCGCCAACTGCGGCACACCGTTGCCGGGGCATTTCCTCGATCGACCCGGACATTTTGGTGCCCAGAGAATTCCGGTTAATCTCAGCCGTTACCACTAGACAACGTCATTCGTGCTGCTAAACATCGCTTTCCGAAATTAAACAGATCGCAGGTTCACTAATATCCTAAGGCCACCTCGAGGGAATGCCAGCAAAAGGCGCTCCCAAACGGCAGAAAGCGCCGTTTGGTCCATCCATGGAACTGCTTGGAGCGCGGCGTCCCTGCCGCGCTACACTTTTGCGAGCATTCCCCCGAGGGGGCCTCCCACTGTAGGTAGAAACCGGTTACTATATTTGCTCCAGCCTTGAATAAGTCTTATCGAGATATTTATGAATAAATCCCGTGCCTCCTGTATTTACTGCATCGCGCTTGGTCTGTTATCGATGGCCACCAGCGTTCAGGCCATACGTCCCGGATTTACCGGTTTGACGGCCCTTGCCGACTCTCCTGACGCCGCCTTCTGGAATCCGGCGGGCACGACCCGCGTGCCAGAATCGATCGAGTTGCAACTGGTCACAGCCTACAGCCATAATGATTTCGAGGTCGACGAGGCAACATTTGCCGGAGGGGATCCACACGAAGAAGATGAGATCAACTTTATCCCGGGCGTCTACTATGTTAATCCCCTGAATAACAAATGGGTATATAGCTTATCGGTGAATGTGCCTTCCGGTTTTGGTAGCGATTATGGCAGCAGCTGGTCTGGCCGTTACCTCTCGAAAGAAAGCTCGCTGGTGTTTCTCGCGATCAACAATTCCCTGGCTTATCGTTGGGACGAGGCCTGGTCTTTCGCGGCAGGCATACAGGTGATGTATGTTGGTTCAGAATCGCAAACTAAAGTTGATAACATCGGCCCCCGCGGCGATGGCCGTTTGAAACTGGACGAGGATGGTGTCGGGGCCGGAGTTACCCTCAGTACATTGTATGAATTCAGCCCGGATACCCGCTTCGGCATAATCTATCGTTCTGAAACGAAGATCGACCTGGATGGGAATCCCGAGCTCGATAATATCGATAATGCCTACCTGGCGGTACTGAATGATCTGGATTTACTGGGGGAGATTGATGTGGATTTCAAGGTCCCTCAAATATTACAGCTTGGCCTGTTTCATCAAATTGATGATCGCTACAGTGTCACTGCCGATATTGTCTGGATCGACACGTCAGCATTCGGGGTTACCTCGGTTTCGGCGGGATCGGATACCGTATCGGTAGAATCCACCTTCGAAGATACCTATTTTGCAAGTATCGGAGTTGGTTATCGTTGGGATAAAAGAACGCAGATGAACGTCGGCATCGGCTATGTGGCATCTCCGGTAGACGATGATGACCGGACCCTTTATCTGGCGCTAGACGAAGCCTGGGTATATGGCATAGGCATCGAAAGAGAGCTGGACAGCGGCGATATTCTTAGCGTCGATTTCGTATATTTGAACATAGGCGACGCCCCCGTGGATCAGGAAAACTCAGCCTTGTCGGGCCGGGTAGAAGGCGAGTACAAAAACAACTATGCTGCGCTGCTGGATTTCAGCTATCGCTTCAATATGTAGGCCGTGACCCGTCGATTCCGGGCGATGCAGGCTGATGAATCTGCTCGCCCGGCTCTACGGGTATCGAAATTTAATAGACGGAACCGCTAGTCGATGCGGTAGCTAAAGGTGTGGGCGTCGGGATTCTGTTTGCGGGACGTTGCGCGACAGGGACGTCGCGCACGAGCCCACATGGATGTGTTTACGGCGTTCCTGCAAACAGAATCCCGGCGACCGCACCGCTCGCAGGAACGATTCGATGACGGGGTCTATTACAAGATTCCGATACGTCAACCCAGCATGCGCTGGGGGGCCGCTTTGGTGGGAATGACTAGTGGGTGCGCGGAGATGACGCTGACGGTGAATAGCGGCGATTTTGCTTGAATAAAAAATTGGCAATCTTTATATAGTGTCGGCACATATTAAAAATCCGAGCGTATGCCATGCCCAGCAAAATCCTGATTCTGTTTGCCCACCCTTCGCAGCATCGCTCGGAAATCAACCTGCCGCTGATCCAGGCTTCCAGCAGCGTCGAGGATGTGACGGTCGTGGACCTGTATGCCGAGTATCCCGACTACTGCATTGACATCGAACGCGAACAACAACGCCTGCGTGAACACAACATCATTGTTTTCATGTTTCCGCTCTACTGGTACTCGACCCCGGCAATCCTCAAGGAATGGCAGGATCTGGTGCTCGAATATGGATTTGCCTATGGACACGACGGCACTGAATTACACGGCAAAACACTGCTCTGCGCGATTACCGCGGGCGGCACCGAAAACGCGTACCGGACCCATGGCTACAACCATTATTCGATTCGCGAATTACTGCGTCCGATCGAACAAACCGCTACCTTGTGCGGCATCTCGTATCTACCACCCTACGCCCTGTTTGGCTCACGTACCGCGCTTGAGGATGGCAAACTGAATGAACATATCGAAAACTGGCAACAAATCCTGATCTGTTTGCAGCAAAACCAAATCGATGTCGACCGCGCGGCACAGGCCGACAAGCTCAATGAATGCGTAAGCGCTGCAAGCCAGGTTACATCATGACCAGCTATTTTATCCAGGCCTTTATTTACCTCTGCGCCGCGGTCATCGCGGTGCCGCTGGCGAAGCGTTTCGGGCTGGGTTCGGTGCTGGGTTACCTGGTTGCCGGTGTCGTCATCGGGCCTGTGGTTGGCCTGGTTGGCGAAGAAACGCAAACCCTGCAACATTTTGCCGAGTTCGGCGTGGTCATGATGCTGTTCCTGGTTGGCCTCGAACTCGAACCCAAAATGCTGTGGTCGATGCGTAATCGCCTGTTGGGACTCGGCGGAATGCAGGTCAGTCTGACCGTGGCTGCGATCATGCTGATCAGCCTGATGTTTGGCCTGGACTGGCGTATTGCGCTGACTATCGGCCTGATCCTGGCACTGTCATCGACCGCGATCGTGTTACAGACCCTGAACGAAAAAGGCCTCGCCAGAACTGAAGGTGGGCGCGGTGCCTTTGCAGTATTACTGTTTCAGGACATCGCGGTAATACCCATGCTGGCGCTGATCCCGCTGTTGGAAATGCCCGCACTAGTACAGGCAGCCAGTGATGTAACCCAGCAAGCAGCCGCGAACCACGGCCATCTCGACCTGGTGTCAGGCTTGCCTAACTGGGTTTACGCCGGCGTCGTGCTCGGCGCGATAGCCACTGTCGTATTAGGCGGTATTTTTCTGAGTCGCCCATTGTTCCGCTACGTCGCTCAATCCGGTCTGCGCGAGGTCTTTACCGCAACCGCGCTGATGCTGGTAATCGGTATCGCGGCGTTAATGAGCCTGGTCGGTTTATCGCCGGCACTCGGCACCTTCCTCGCCGGCGTGGTACTCGCCAACAGTGAATTCCGCCATGAGCTCGAAACCAATATCGAGCCCTTCAAGGGACTGCTCCTCGGCCTGTTTTTCATTACCGTGGGTGCCGGCATCGACTTCGGTATACTGGCGCAGGACTGGATGCTGGTTGGCGGCATCGTCGCGGCAGTCATCCTGGTCAAAGCAAGCGTGGTCTACCTGCTCGCCAGGACCTTCGGCATCGGTTCCAGCGATCGCTGGCTGGTCACGCTGGGACTGGCGCAGGCCGGGGAGTTTGGTTTCGTACTGCTGAGCTTCAGCCTGCAAAACAACGTGATTCCAGCCGATATTGCGCAGCTACTTGCCCTCGTGGTCGCCATTTCGATGTTCCTGACCCCTGCCCTGTTCATATTCTTCGACAAGGTGCTGGTGCCACATTTTGAAAACGGCGGGGAACAGCGCCAACACGATGTGATAGATTCCAGTGGTCGTGTACTGATTGCAGGAATTGGCCGCTTCGGTCAGATTGTCAACCGCTTGCTGGTCGCAAACGGTATCGAAACTATCGTCCTCGACCATGATGCCGGGCAGGTCGATAACATGCGCAAGCTCGAAATCAAAAGCTACTTCGGTGATGCGACCCGGCCCGAATTGCTCGAAACCGCTGGCCTGGAAGACGTTGACCTGTTCGTGATCGCCATCGACGATCGCGAACGCGCGGTCGAGCTGGTACATCATATCCGCCAGCGCTGCCCGCGTCTGGCAATCCTGGCACGCGCCTTTGACCAGATTCACTATTACCAGCTGAAACAGGCTGGCGCGGAATTCATCATCAAGGAAACTTACCACGCCGCGCTCGATATGGGTTGCGAAGCGCTGACCCGACTCGGGTTTCATCCGTTTCGTGCAGAGCAACTGAAAAATACTTTCATCGTGACCGAGAATGAAACCGTGGAGGACATGTATGCAAGCTGGGTATCTTCTACCGACCACGGCATGACCCCGGGTTACCGGGAACTGTTCATGCAGCAGGAGGCGGCGATTCGAGCGGCCATGCAGGGGGATCGCAGCGATCGACACAGCGTCAGTGAGCGTGGCTGGAATCCTCCGCCCAAGGGCTATACCGAGGATTTTGCCCGCGATATAGCCGAGGACACTGACTAAGATAGAGTCTAGTAAAACTGACTGGCAGGCCGCACTTCGATACTGTCACTGCGCTTTAGCACCCGAGCGAACTCGGCAAACAAAGCCTCAGGCTCATCCCGGAAATGAACCGTATTCACGGTACAAATACAGTCAATAGAACTGGCCGGCAGTGGTATCCGCATGCCTCCTGACCAATTAAGGTCGAGCTTTCCCTGGTTGATGAAGCGTCTAAACCGGTACTTGCAAAAACGAATCTAAATATCTTCTGGTAACAGTTGTTGCAGGTGCTGCACGGAGGTGACGGTCAAAACACGCTGGCTCTGCTCGATGAGACCCATGCGCGTCAATTTATTGAGCTCCCGCGTCACCGCCTCCCGATGAGTATTCACCCGGTTGGCGATCTCCCTGTGCGTTGGGAAATCGTGGATATCGGCAATATCGTCATCAGACATGTTTTCCCGGGCAAGCCGCAGAACTTCCGTTCGCACCCGGTCTTTAACATCGAGGGCGCCATACTGGTAAACACGATCAGTCAGGAAGCGGACCATTCCTGCAAGTTTTTTCATGGTTGCCGCCGCGATACCGGGGTATTCAGCGATAAGCTTCCAGTAATCATTTCTCGATATGACGCCGACGCTCGAAGATTCCAGGGCAATCACACTGGCCGTACGGGGCAATTGATCAATGGCCGATAATTCCCCGAAAATTTTCCCGGGACCAAGATCCTGATAGGAAATCTCTTTTCCGGTAAGGGAATAGATGGTAACCCTGACGCGTCCTGACCCAATTAAATACACATCACTGCCTTCACCCTTGTAAGGAATCACTTCGGCCCCTTTTTTGTATTTTTTCCATTTGATCAATTTCGAAACCAGGCCACAGGCATCATCATCCAGGCATTCAAATAATTCGGTTTGTTGCAGCGAGTTAATCATGTCAAAACTATGCTGGTGGTCATTTTCCATGCTTTACGATCGCTCAAACTACCCCTGAACTCAATCTTTTTTTTTATTTCGTTGAAATGGACTGGTCCTGTAACTGTGTGGGAAATACCACATACATGACCCTCGATATATTGAAAATAGGAACCGTCGCTTTTACTTATACAGAAATTTCCAGGTAAAAGCACCGAACAGAAATCTGCCAAAGCAGATTAGAGACAACTAGAGGAAAAAGTAATGAAGCTGCTCACTCAAAACACGATTTCTCTTTTTGAGAAGTGGATTGCAGCTCGCCAATCGTACGTACCGAATACCCCAGGTGACGCAATCGTTTCAGGCTACTGCCGCACATCCGGTATAGACCGGCAAGCAGCATTGCCAGAAAGTTGCGCTCCTCGCCTGGCTGGCATTTTTTATGCAGATGTCGCGGCATACGCGCGGCCGACCGAACAGGACGAGGCAGGCACGCATCTTTACCTGGTAGAGGCTATGAAGCTTATGAAGGCGCATATCGATGCCGATCACGGCCGCGTAGCGCACTTCGCAGGTGATGCCATTCTCGCTGAGTTTAAGGATGCTGACAGCGCACTGCATTGCGCAATCAATGTACAGCTGGCAGCCCGGCAATGGAATGCCACTCTCAATCATGAAAACCAGATCCAGTTTCGGATCGGGGTCAATTTCGGTGAAGTTATCGCCGACTACGATGACATCTATGCCAATGCGGCGAACCTCGCGGCGAGACTGGAAAGCCTTGCCTGCTCCGACGGTATCTGTGTGTCTGACACAGTACGCACCGAGCTTGCCAACAAATCTGCATTTAAATTTATGGCCCTGGGAAAGCAGTATGTCAAGGATGTGCGCCAGCCGATCGACGCCTTCTGGATAGAATTCGATCCGCTGCAGATCATAGACACCGAAAAAACAGGTGTAGTGAAAATCTCAGCGCTGACCTAATGAATAGTTACTCCAGTTGTCGGGACCGTCGCTTCTCTCCGGGGTGCGGTCCCGATTTTTTTTAATCGCCCATTACAAAACCCTGCGGGACTGGCCAGGGAATGTGGATGAGCAACACTGGAACACTCGGATAAATCATCAAACGGAGGTGAACCATGGGTACAAATATCGAGGTTTTATTCGGTGCCTCTCTTATCGTGATATATGCCTCTGAAAGATTCAACACGCCATCGCAGGTACGCGCTTCTACGACAGCAGGCAGATACTACATGGCAATTTTTCTTTACCTGCTTATTTACCTGGTAACCTTTCTGGTATTTACCTACTACCCGGGCATCGCAAGTGGTCTAAAAAAGCAGCTCGCTGCAAACGATATTAGTGTCGACTGGGTGCTGAGCGGATTTTTCGATCCGCAAGATTCGAAAATTATATTTGTCGCACTCGTCCTCTCTTTGCTGGTGCCTAAAATGCCGATGATATCGAAGGTCGATAAAAAGCTCAGGGAATTTCTGCATAAGCTTGCGCTCATCCCTTACGAGGCAATACGGCGCAGTCGCGATATGCAGGCGATGGATTTTGTAATACCCGACGCCAATCGTGAAAAACTGGAAAATGAACTCGAAAGGCTTGGATTTGATCGCGACAAAATCGATCTGAACACGGAAGACGCCCTGACCAGGGGAGGATTAAATATTATTTACCTGATAAGCAGCATAAAAAACTGGGGGACAGAGAGCCGGTTTTCGAACTTCATGCAGGACCGAAGCGAGCAGCAGAACCGGTTGCAGGAACACCGCAAACGATATGTATCCATGATGCAGAATCTGATTGAACTGGACGAGCAGATCAAAATAAACCCGGGGATGGAGGCATTACAGGAAACAAGAGATAGTTTTCGCAACAATATGCAGGTGGAACGTGAGGCGCTTTATGCCGATATCTGTGATTTTATCAGCCATGCCGTTCTGACTTGCTGCCTGACCAATGGCAACATTAAAAAAGTCACCAATGAACTGGGATTTATCTGCGACCCGAGCAAGCAGTCGAAACTGCTCCAGGCCGTTAATTATACGCTCGCGCTGTTTTCACTATTGTTAGTATTCGTATTGCTCAGTTTTATTCTGCTGCTCGGGACTAACGGTGATATTGAACGCATTCTGCTCATCGTAACAATGATCGTGAGCATTTACTCGGCCGCGGTAGTCTGTGCGTTATTCCCCAAACAACTTTGGTCGTTATTCAAATACAGGAATAAGGTTTATCCGGTTTGTGGGTACCTTCTGTCTGGCTTGATGGCAATGTCGTCGAGCCTGGTTATAAGCATGTTTTTCAAAACACTGGTCTTCGTCAAAGAGGATTCTATAAGTGGGATCGTGGCTCCATTTACTCTGGCCTGGCAAGACTTTTCAACCGTATCCTACCCGTGGATTATCATGAGTTTCGTGGCCGCTATTTCAACTGCTTTCCTGTCTGACTGGACGGTCCTGAGTAACAGACCGATTTACCTGAGACGATTTTTTGATGGCGTACTGCAGTCAATCATCCTGATTGGTGGATCAGTAATAGTTTATTTATGGCTGGTTGACCTTGAATACACGCGTGTGCCCAATCTCACGCGGCTGGTCACCATCACAGGTGGTATAGGCTTCCTGATTGGATTTATAGTGCCCAACTGGTATCGGAATTCATATGTCATTGAACCTGACCACGAGGATGACGAGAGCAGGACTGTCCGTAACACGCAGATGAACATACTGGCCACGTAAAAATTCAATGACCCGCCTCAGGGTAACCAGTATTTAAAAGTAACCTGGCGGTTTAGGAGTCTGGTCCTGCACCCCGACGAACACGCCATGGAATCGGCTCGGAGCCTGCCCCGAACTTGCCGCCTCTACCGAGGATTTTGCCAGCTTTACAGCGAAGGAAACTGACAAGGATACAGTCTAGTGAACCTGACTGGCGGGCCGCACCGCGATACTGCCACTGCGGTAGGGCTGCCAGAAGGCAGGCGAATCCTCCGGAGGATGTGGACTGTCCGGATAAAAAATAATCCAGCCGTCGGGGTTTTGCTGCGCCCACTGCAGGACCTTGTTATCGCGGACCTCCTCCAGCGGCTGTTGCAGGCGGCCGAAAAAATGATACTGCCCATGATAATTTGCGTTGTTGACAATGGCTGCCCCAGCAGCCTGTTTCTGTGCCACGAAACGACTGACTGCGTGTAAATCGTAGGCCGGCGCCGCAACATGGATAACGCCCGCAATTATCAGTAACAGGGCCATCACTGAAGTCGAGCCAAGCGCAATGACGGCAGTATCGGGGCGGGGCCAGCGCGATGGCGAGAGTAAAAATCCACCCAGGCCCATCAGTCCGAGCCCGGTCAAGGGGGAAATATTTTGTATCCATGTGGGCCAGTGCGGCAGTGGAGTTAAATAGGTAATAACGAGCAATACCACTCCGATGCTCACCAGGAATAAGGCCGGCACCAGCATATGCAGGCGCGTGTTGGGCTGCCAGTGTTCGTCCAGGCAGCGGGCGGCGAGTAGCGCGAAGGCAGGAAAAAGTGGTAACAGGTAATGTGGCTGCTTACCCGCGACGAGACTGAATATGGCTAGCACCAGCAACATCCAGTAGAGACACATGCGGCTGCTGCGATCCAGGCCGCCGCGATATAGCCCGGTAACAGCCTTCCACAACCCGCCCCAGAGCAACCAGGGAAACAACATGATGGGCAGTAACGGCAAATACCACCAGAACGGCCGGTCATGGGCAAAGGACTCAACCATGCGCCCCGTCGTCTGTTTCCACAGCAGATCATTTTCGAACCCAGCCCCGCCATGCGCAATTGCCGGCAACACCCAGCACAGGGCCAGAACCACGCCGCCGACAATGCCGGCCAGCAGGCTAAAATACCAGCGCCACCAGCCAGTGGCCGGCTGTTCTATCCATAACGGTGCCAGCAGTGCTGGCGGCAGGGTGTAGAGCAGAATGACGGGGCCTTTGGTAAGTAGTCCCAGGCCGATAGCAGCAGCAAAAAGTCCCCAGCCCCAATGGCGACCACTGCGTGCCTGCAAAACACCGAGCAAGGCCAACAACGTGAAGAAGACCATAATCATGTCGAACATGAGTCTGGGCGTGAACAGCCCCCAGTACAGGCTACCGAGGAGAATTGTCGGTGCCCACAAGGACACATTAGTCCGTTGCGGCCAGAGCAGAGATGCAGTGCGTTGTGTCAGCCAGAGACTGGCCAGAGCAAACAGGCCGGGCACCAGGCGTGGCCACCATTCGCTTATGCCAAACAGCCACCAGCCGAGGTTGATCAACCAGAACAAAAATGGCGGTTTGTGGGCATAAGTTTCACCATTGAGATGTGGTACCAGGAAGTCGTGGCGCAGCCACATTTCCCAGGCCACCGAGATATAGCGGGTCTCGTCTATGGGCATCAGGGGCAGTAAATACCGGGATATAAGCACCAGCAATAGCCACCCTGCCAGCCAGAACAGCCACCAGCGAAAGCTTATGTTCTGCATTGGCTGCTCGATGGCGCCTGGCGGGCAAACCCGCAAAGCTGCCGGTAAATTCCTGTCTTATTCAGCCTGGCTGGAATCAATTCGAATCTCCGGGTGGCAAAGGCGAAGATTTAACCATACGACGCCACGCATATCTACGCTATCGACGAGGACTGTTTTGGCAATACTTGACGCCGGTCAGTATGTACCGCCGCCAGTTTTTTACAGTAGCGGATATCATCTAAACCACCGAGACCATGGATGACGGGTCATATAACCCATGCAAACCTGTCCAGCGTCGATGATGCCGCAGCGAACAGGCTGATCGCCGCCTTCGACAACCCGGCTGTTTTCGGACATCCGGTGCAATACATCCGCTTAATAGAAACCCATATTTCATGGATTGTTCTGACCGGGGATTATGCGTACAAGATCAAGAAACCGGTCGATTTCGGATTTCTCGATTTCTCGACCCTCGAAAAGCGACGTTTTTACTGCACCGAGGAACTGCGCCTGAATCGCCGCTTCGCCCCGGATATTTACCTGGAACTGGTCGAGATCCGGGGTAGTCAAAGCGCACCCCGCTTGCACGGCAGCGGGGACGTCATCGAGTATGCGATTAAGATGCAGGAGTTTCCACAACAGTGCCTGCTCAGCGCCCACGCCGCCGACCACGACCTGAACACCGATCTTATCGACGCCATCGCCACCACGGTTGCCGCGATGCATGCCGCTAGTGAGCGGGCCGATCTGGCAAATGATTTTGGCGCTGCCACCGTGGCGGCGAAATGGAGCGAGGAAAACATGGTGCACATCGCCCAGGCGATCGGCGCCGAGTTCCTGCCCAACAGTTATTTCCAGTTAAAACGCTGGTACCAGGAAAACCATAGCTTGCTGACTCAGATCGACGTACGTAAGCGGGACGGATTTGTGCGCGAATGTCATGGTGATTTACATCTCGGCAACATGGCCCTGATCGATAATCGGGTAACCCTGTTTGACTGTATCGAGTTTAATCCCCAGCTGCGCTGGATCGATACCATGAGTGAGGTCGCGTTCGTAGCGATGGACTTACAGGCTCGAGGTTACCCCGAATATTGCTGGCGCTTTATCAATCATTACCTGGAAATCAGCGCTGACTACGCGGGTATCAGGCTGCTGCGCTACTATTTTATCTATCGCGCCCTGGTGCGCGCCAAGGTAGAGGCGCTGCGCGTGGAGCAGCAAGACCGTGACGCGAAAACCTACCCGTCCCAGCTCAAACCCGCGCTCGACTATATCGAGCTTGCCGGGCTTTGGGCCCGCAGCCATCGCGCCGGCATGATTATCATGCATGGCCTGTCTGGATCGGGAAAATCGACTATTGCGGCACAACTGGTCGAGGCGCTGGGGGCAATACAGCTGCGCTCCGACGTAGTCAGAAAGCATCTGTCAGATCTCGATGCAGCAGCGCAGACCGAGTCGGCGCTGGACCAGGGCATCTACACTGAAAACGCCACCGAGTTAACCTATCGCAGCTTGCAACAAATCGCACAAACAATCATCGAGGCGGACTTTACGGTTATCCTGGACGCAACCTTCCTGCAGCAATCACGTCGCCGGCAAATGCTCGAGACGCAAACCAGTACTGCCTGCAACAGGATTATTATCAACTGCGAGGCACCTGTAGCAGAACTGCGCAAGCGCATCATCGAGCGCGAAGATGACCCATCGGAAGCGAACCTGGAAGTGCTCGAGCAACAACTGCTTACCAGGCAACCTATCGACGCCGATGACGAAGCATTCGCCCATATTGTCAACATTGGCAGTGGCGGCATCGGTCCGCAGCAAATCCAGCAAATCAGGGAACTACTGGCTAGTTAACGGTCAGCACATCGGCGTCAACGATGTCGAGCATTTTCTCGGCGGTGTTACCGATCAGCTTACCACTAATCCCACTGCGCGCGAGCGTGCCCATGACGACAATGCTTGGATCGGTCTCGCTGCAGATCTCCCGCAGGGTTTCGACGATGCCACCCTGGCGCAGCACAACCCGCGGCGGATCAACACCATAAATTTCTCCCAACTGCTCACTACTGATATCGCCGCCATGGATCTTTAACGGTAACTGCTCGGTATCGATCATATCCGCATAGGCGCAGGCAATGTACAAATCCATGCCTACGATATCCGCGAATGCTCGCGCATCGCGCATAATTGTGTCGTTCAGCCTGGCGTGCTGTGGATCGCCGGATTCCAGATCGAGACAGGCCAGAATTCGATCTGACTCCCATTCCTGTGCCTGACCGGTGAACAATATCGGGCAGGCACAGTGCTGCATCAGGTAGTAGTCGGAAGTCTTGCTGAAAAACCGGCGCGCCTTACTGTGGTGAAAACTCGACTTGATCATCAGGTCACAAGCTGACTTTTGCAAAGCCCGAACCGATGCATCGATCCATTTACTATTCCAGATCACTTCGGTGCTAAAGGGCACATCGCTCAGCCTGCAGGGTTGCATCAGCGTATCGAGCCAGGTTTTCGCTTCCTCCAGCTTGTGCTTTTTTAAATCCTTGCTCGACGAGTATTCGCCCTCTTCGCCCAGACCCTTGTGGATACACAGGAAGGCATGAATGTGGCAATCCCCGAGCTTGGCGATGAGCAAGGCTTTTACCAGGGCGGGCTGGTGGGCAGTGGTAGGGTCGATGATAACGAAAAACCTGGTTTTCTGCTGTTTCATGTCAACCTCTTCTAAATTTCGAAATAATGTATTACTTGACCGTCAGACAACTGCATTCTGCCAGTTGGGAAATCTTGTGCGAGGTACTTCCGAGCAGCAGACTCTTCAGGCGACCAAAACCCCGGTTGCCGCAAACAATCAGGTCTGCCTTGCGATCCCTGGCAAAAGCCACCACTTCGTCGGCAGGACTGCCCAGCACGGTCCTCGCATCGACATCCCGCGCACCGCAATCCTCGGCAGTCCTGCGCGCCTGGACGACCAGAAAATCGCCATATTGCAACATGGCTTTTTCCGAGTCAGCCGAATTCTGCACCATCGTATTCACCAGATTGACCGGCGCTTGCTCGAAGTCAATCACCATCCTGGGCATGGGTTCGATAATATGTTCGACTTCACCCATTTGGCGCATCTCGGTGGGTATTTGCATATGACCGGCATCGATCACGTAGATAATACCGAGCGGTACTTCGTCTCTTACCGCGAGCATGGCTCCAAGCTCCAGAGCCCTGCTGGCGTGCACCGAGCCATCAAAAGCAACTACGATAGATTTAAACATCGAATTCTCCTGATTCTGTGTCTGTTACCATTGCATCACTTTCGCAAGCCATGAATCTTGACCCGAATCAAGTACTCGATGGCTATCCGGTGGCCGTCAGGTATTGGGCAGGTTTGATCGTAAATCTGAATCTGAACCACTTGTGCAGCTCCATCACTACCATCACGGAAAGTGCCAGACCCAGTAATGTCAGCCACTGACTAAAGCTAACCGGGCTGGCACCGAGCACCTCTCCCAACCAGGGGGTATACATTGCGCCGATGTGGACCAGCTGGGCGATAATGGTGCCGCCGAGCAACAGCTTGTTGCGCAGCGGGTTGTGGCGGAACACTGACAGGGTTTCCGAGCGGCTGTTGAATACATGTACGTTTTCAAATAACACCATCAGCAGCAGAGTACTGTTGCGTGCCTGATCGAGACTGAAACCCTGGTCCAGCAGGTATTTAAACAGACCAAATGCGACCACCCCGATAACGATAGCTGAAATGATGACCCGTTCGAGCATAATACGGTTGAATATCGCCTCTGTGGGCGGCCGTGGTGGCTGCCTGAGTTCACCGCCCTCACCCGGTTCAAACGCGAGCGCGATATCCTGGATGCCATTGGTCACCAGGTTCAGCCACAACAATTGC
>Ga0265303_10001594_pt1 | contig 14036 bp, 17 predicted proteins | sample Helome_2_FD_192494 | JGI IMG/M metagenome (GOLD analysis project Ga0265303, IMG submission 192494) | Marine sediment microbial communities from subtidal zone of North Sea - Hel_20160317 (Illumina Assembly) | ecosystem: Environmental > Aquatic > Marine > Subtidal zone > Sediment ... | reverse complement strand
TCAAATTTGTGGGCAGCACTGTGATCTATGCCCATATGCAGGCGACAGGTATGGTGAATGATCACGAAGTCAACTGCTTCCGTTATCAGCAAGTGTAGAATTCAGGATCTCGAGAAATTCGTTTCGAGGAATGGTCTCTGCCCCCAGGCTTTCGAGGTGCCCGGTATGCATTTGACAATCAATGAGCATATAGTCTTTAGCTTGTAATTCTTCTACCATTTTAACAAAAGCGAACTTAGATGCATTGCTCACTTTGCTAAACATGCTCTCTCCACAAAAAATGCCATTCAGATCAACGCCATATAGCCCCCCAACCAGGTCATTATCTTTCCAGACCTCATAGGATACTGCGATCCCTTTTTCATGAAGCGCTACATATGCTTCCTTCATATCTGAAGTGATCCAGGTTCCTTCCTGAGAGGGACGTCTGGCTTTCGCACAGGCATCAATGACTTCTTCAAAACATGTATTTTTTGTGATTCGGAAAGGAGGATCCTTGAGAAAGCGTCTCATACTTTTGGAGATCCTAAGTTTCTCGGGAAATAGCACCATCCTGGGATCCGGACTCCACCATAAGATCATGGTGTCTTCGTTGAACCATGGGAAAATTCCAGAGGAATAGGCCAATAAGAGGCGTTCTGCCGATAGATCGCCGCCTATGGCTACCAGTCCATCCGAACTGGCATTACCAACAGCTGGGAACCACAATGCATCCCCAAGGAATGGGATTTGGGTAGAACCCTCTTTCATAGCTCGTAAATTACGCTGTCTTTAATCGTTAAAAAGGCAGATCGTCGTGATCTTCCTCATTGAGGTCATTTGCCGGTTCAAAGGCATCCATTGGAGGTGTAGGAGGCACATCTGATGGCTGGTCATTCTGAACCTTTTCAATGCGCCAACCCTGGACAGAATTGAAATACTTTGTTTCGCCCTGTGGATTTACCCACTCCCTACCTCGAATATTAATACCCACTTTGACTACTTCTCCAGGTTGAAAGGCGTTGAGTAATTCAGTTTTATCCTGAACAAATTCTATAAGAATATGTTGTGGGTATTGTTCTTCGGTCGTTATTATTAACTCCCTTTTACGGAAACCGTTGCTTCCATATGTTTTTGTCTCGTCAATTAATTTGATCTTCCCTTCTAATTCCATTTCATTAAAGTTTTGCCAATAAGACTTTCCAGGCGGAAAGTACATCATTTTCTATTAAATAATCCTGGGCCCGTACATGAAGTTTTTCAGTGTCTTCAGCACTTAACAATGCCCTTAATTCGTGGTTGTCAGCCACAAAATCTTCTATATCCTGTTCTTCTGGTAGTTTTTCAATATTTCCCAATTTTCCGAGGTCGTTGCCAGTAAGGATATGGGAATCCCTAATCGTCCCCGGTATCGAATCTACGCCTATTCCCAGTGAAGACAAAGGTTTGGGCACTTCGAATAATCCGGATACGGCACGTGTATACCAATTACCTCCCATACGTGCTACCTGGTCTATTTTTTTGGGATCAATGGATCCCTCTTTGGATAGAATGTCTTCACTTACATGGATTTTAACCACTTCACATATGATCAGATTCCCTGCACCTCCTTCACCCCCCAAGGCTTCAATGCGAATAACTTTGCATTCAAATTGAACAGGTGATTCTGCTACCCTGAATGGCTTTATTTCCTCAGAGGGGAGCATGGTAAGTCCGCTTTTGATAAACTCATTAATGCCTTCCGGATATTCTGTACTGCTCAGAGACATTTGCTGCACCATGGCGTAATTCACAATATTGATCACAACTTCATAGGTCTCTTCCGCATTTTGCAGCGTATGTTTGGTTGTATTATTGCGCACCCGGCGCGCAGGAGAAAATATAAGGATTGGCGGATTTGCACTAAACACATTGAAAAAGCTAAACGGTGCCAAATTAGGATTTCCATCCAGATCCAATGTGCTAGCCAGGGCAATGGGCCTTGGCCCGACGGCTCCCAATAAATAGCCGTGCAATTCCCGGGTGCTGACCTCCGAAGGCGCTATGGATTTAAATGAAGACATAGGGCGCAAAGGTACACAAATGGCTTTCTTTTTGGAAACCGTTTATCGAAGGATGTGCGAATTAATATAGCAATTAGCTATCTTTAAATACTAGTTGCAATGGCGATGAAATTTAACCCAAAGAAGAAGGCCTCCTATATATTTTTGTTAATAGCTTCCTTTGTTATTGTCAGCTTGATCCTGTGGAATACCAATAGCTTTTTTCAGAAATTTAAAATAGAAGAACGGTATAAGATGGAGATCTGGGCAACGGCACAGACTGAGTTCTTGTCGTTACCTGCTGACGCAGATCCGGGAAACCTAGTATTGCTTGTATTTCAAAAGAATACGTCTACACCTATGATCCTTGTGAGTAAGGATGGCTCCATAAAAACCAATAATATCCCTGAAGACCTTGCCCAAGACACCGTATATCTGTCAAAAAAAATGGCGCAGTTCAGAAATGAAAATACACCCTTAGTCATGGAAGATAAAGGCGAGCTTCTGGCTACACTGTACTATGGGAATTCGGAAGTTTTGAATAAACTTAAGTTTTATCCCCTGGCCTTAATGCTCATTATCTTCCTCTTTGGAGCGGTGATCTTTTTCTTTTTCAGGACGAACAAGGCCTCTGAGCAAAACAAGCTATGGGCCGGTATGGCTAAGGAGACAGCACATCAGATAGGCACGCCTCTTACTTCCCTGTTAGGGTGGAATGAACACTTGAAAGCCGAAAATATTAATCCCGAGATTACACTGGAGATAGAGAAGGACATCGGTCGGCTACAGAAGATCACAGATCGATTTTCTAAAATTGGTTCCCTCCCGAAATTGGAAAAACTCGATATTGTCAAGGAGACCCGAGATGCCTATGCTTATTTGAAAAGGAGGAGCTCAAAACTCGTTCATTTTTCATTTCAGTCTAAAGCCGATTCAATTCCGGTCTATTTGAATAGTGAGCTTTACAATTGGACTATCGAAAACCTTGTAAAAAATGGAATAGATGCTATGAAGGGCAAAGGGCATGTATCCATAGAGATCATGCCGGTGGGTAAAAATGTTCAAATTCTCGTTTCCGATACAGGCTCAGGAATCTCAAGGCGGGATTTCAACAATATTTTCAACCCAGGGGTAACCTCAAAAAAAAGAGGGTGGGGCTTGGGACTCTCTCTTGTAAAAAGGATCGTAGAAGAATATCACAAAGGAAAGATCAAAGTTCTTTCATCGAGTAAGGAAGGAACTATCATGCAAATCACGCTCAAAGTAGCCGACTAAAACCCTGCTTATGGCCAAAGAAAAACAAATCGTAATTAAGGAAGCAAAGCTTACAAATAATTGTCCTGAATGCTTCAATGCTGACCTAACACTCACATTCTATCAAAAATTAACTTCCGGAGCCTTTTTTCACAGGATTACTTCCGAGGTAAGTCGATCACTTGTCTGCAATATTTGCGGATCTACGATCTACCCTGTTGCCTGGACAGATGAAATTGAGAATTCCGTAAAATATTTTGAGAAATTAGCAAAACCCAGAAAGTCGCGGGTTAGAGTTACTTACATATTTATCATACTGGTAATCTTCCTCTTGTCTTTTATCACCATGTTGATCTATGCTTATTTGGAGGATATCATTTGAGCTGTTCTCGAATAGCGCTCGCTATTTTTTCAAACTCATCCGGAGTTACTGAAGTCTTGTTTTGAAAAGTTGCATCGCCCATAGAATTTAAGGGTATGAGGTGCACATGTACATGTGGAACCTCAAGACCTATAACTGACATCCCAACTCGTTTACAAGGTATGGCAGCCTCTATCGCCTTACCCACCTTCCGGCAGAATGCCATCAGGCCCATGTAGGTCTCCTCATCCAGATCCATGATCTTGTCTACTTCTTTTTTGGGAACGCATAATGTATGTCCCGGGGCATTAGGTGCGATATCCAGAAAGGCAAAGTATTCTTCCTCTTCAGCTATTTTATAACAGGGAATATCCCCGGAGATGATCTTTGAAAAAATGCTACTCATTTATTACCATTTATTAACTAGCGGGTAATTTCCAGTATCTTAAATTTTAAGGTGCCGTTTGGAACTGTTATCTCTGCCACATCCCCTACTTCTTTCCCCAACAAGCCATGTCCAATGGGAGAAGTTACGGAGATCTTTCCAGATTTCAGATCGGCTTCACTCTCGGCCACAAGGGTATAAGACATTTCCATCTTATTCTGCAAATTTTGAAGCTTTACGGTGGAAAGTACCAGGGCCTTGGTATTGTCCAGTTGCGATTCATCAATGATCCTGGCATTGGCGACAACATCTTCCAATTTGGAAATTTTCATTTCCAGAAGCCCCTGAGCTTCCTTGGCAGCATCATATTCTGCATTTTCAGAAAGATCGCCTTTATCCCTGGCCTCAGCAATAGCCTGAGAGGCTTTAGGCCTTTCTATATCACGCAGTTGGTTTAATTCTTCTTTCAGTTTTTGTAACCCTTCTTCCGTATAATAGGAAACATTGCTCATGACTTAAACTATTTTAGGGTATCCCCCTTCTTTGTTATTAGGTATTCGTTTCGGAATTATCTTAAATATAACTTGGGAACGAAACATAGCTGCCTTCAAATGAGGGACTTACCCCAACAGAGAGTGGGTGTAAATCAGGAAGTTGCACAGTGTGTTTCATCTTAGTAGTGTTACTCTAATAGGAAAATCCCCTTTAAGGTAAGAGGATTTAGCTCAAAGATACATAATTTTGTATATATCTGCATAGAGGTCAGTAATCATGGGACATCCACTAAAATTATTATGGGCAATTCTATTAGTAGTCTTTGTCTTATCCTGTAGTAATGATAAGGGTCAAAGAAATCCTTATCTCCCGGAAATCGGATTTCGATTCGATATCGATGTGAATCTACCTTTATACAACCCGCTAATCAATCCAGGGAATCCTATCTATATTTCCAGTGCCGGCGTAGGGATACGGGGAGTCATTATAATGAACACAGGTTTTGATGTTTTTCGAGTCTTTGAAGCCAGCTGCCCAAACCATTCTCCTTCCAATTGTTCCACCATGGCAATAGAAAGCCAGGTTGCAGTATGCTCCTGCGAAGAATTTGAGTATAGCCTATTCACGGGCCAACAATTAAACAGGCCGGATGATGGTTCCCGTTATTTCGATATGCTGGAATATACAGCCAGATCTTCAGGAAGCGTAATTACGATCACGAATTAGAATTTGACCGTTAGTCCTAATAAGGCATTGATTCCTGCCTGAGGATAGTATCCTGCTCCCTCTATAGTTGTTAATACCCCAGGAACTGAAAAGTCGTCATCATAAGTGAAGAAGTATCCATTGGACTCATAGGTGGCATTAAAGATGTTATTGATCAAAGCACTGACCATCACTTGGTTTATCCATCCTTCAGGTTCCCATGTATATTGAATGCTCAGATCGGAGTAAGTATAGGCTTCAAGGAGCGAATTCTCACTATCAATATTACCCATATACTGTTCGCCTACATATTTGGTAAGTAATGCCAATTGCCATTGTTCTGAGGGCGAGTATTGAAAAACATTACCCGCCACAATTCCAGGGGAATAGGAAATGTGGGTGTCTCCTAATTCCTGCAAATTCCCATCTCTTTCGAAGAAAAAATCCCGATTCCTATTGACGCTTAGTGCGAGGTTTGGTTGCCAGATGAATTGCTTTCCGATTTCAAATCTGGCATCGATCTCCAGGCCCAAACGATAACTATTGCCAACATTGGCCCGCAAAGGCGCTCCTACATCATTCAAGGCTCCTGTCAGAACAAGTTGATCTGTATACGCCATATAATAAAGATTGGCATTGAGTAGGGTTTTGTCCTTGTAATATCGCCATCCCAATTCAAAATCATCTAATTTTTCGGGGCGCGGACTTCCATTTTCATAGTCATTTCTATTGGGTTCTCTATATGCCTTTGCATAGGATAAGTAGAAGTTTTGATGCACATTCAGCACATAAGATACCCCTGCTTTGGGATTAAAAAAACTGAAGGTATCATCTACCATTCCTGTGTCTTCCCCATTAGCCTGGTAGGAAACACCACGCCATTGGATATCGCCAAATAACTTCCAGTTTGGATCGATTTCGTAGTTTACTTTTCCAAAGATATTGGCATCTGTTTTACGACTGGTATCGTCATAATATCGATCACGGATAAAACTATCCGATGCATATCTGGCCCAGATCACTTCGCCAAAATGAGCTCCCTCATACCAGCTATGGGCCCCTCCAAATACCATTTGTAAGGCTTCCTTCTCATAATTTAGGGTGAACGTTGCCCCGTAAAAATCATTGTCTAGCCATCTCCTGCGCACAAGATCAGTTGTTGAAACTTCCTCTCCACTGATTGTTACTGGTGTTATCCCGTAGGTTGCAAAAGAATCGTCTTCGCGAAACTGTTCAAAATAGCCACGCCCTCTTGTAAAATGCAGACCGATGTTTGTTTTCCAATTTGATCCAAGTCCTTGATTGAAGAGGAATTGAAAATGATCCTGCTTATAATTGTCTACCTCATTATCATAAAACTGTAGCTGTCCATTTTCATCTGTATAGATCCCAGCCGGATTGAATGTCCTATCAGTTTCAAGTGTTTCGGCATCTATCCCGAACCAGGATTGATAGGTTATTTCATGACCCCCAAACAATAGGGCTTTAACGAGTGTATTATCGTCTTTATAGGCCGCCTGCAAGAAATAGGAATCCAGGTCTGAAGAGGCCCGGTCAACATAACCATCTGAGGTGATCCTTGACAATCTTCCCGCAATTTCAAATCCGGAACCCAGTCTGCCCGTACTGAATTTTAAATTATGTCGCATCGAATTAAAACTTCCCCAAGCTGTAGCTATTTGTCCAAAAGCTTTATCTGAGTAGGCATCGGTAAGCAGGTTTAAACTTGCGCCAAAAGCTCCCGCCCCATTTGTTGATGTTCCCACACCTCTTTGAAGTTGGATATTTTGGGTTGAGGAGGCAAAATCGGGCATATTAACCCAAAAAGTTCCTTGCGATTCTGCATCGTTATAGGGTATGCCGTTAATAGTTACATTCACCCGTGTGGCATCACTACCCCTGACGCGAATTCCCGTATACCCGATCCCGGCCCCGGCATCTGAGGTAGAGACCACACCGGGTAGATAATTTAGTAATACAGGTACATCCTGACCGAGATTACGTTTTTGTAGTGCGTCTTTCTGGATATTGGTAAAAGTCACAGGCATATCTGAAGTGGCCCTTATCGCAGTGAGAAGAACTTCGTCCAGGACAACTTCCTTGGCCGTAACACTGTCTATAGAAATATCCTGGCTTAAAGCCAAAGCAGCCGTAAAAGTCCCTAAAATAAGACATATAATATCTTTCATTCGTCTGCATCTTAACGAATAAAAGGGGTTTTACTCTTTGTATTTAGTGATTTGATATTGACCCTGAAACAGTTATTAGATTTGGGTCATTCCCTTGGCGGCATTACCCGCCCAGGTTCATTGGGTATAATCTCAGCAAACCACATTTCCGGAAATACTCCTTCATCTGAGGTTAGCACCCCTTTGAGATTGGGCAAAGATACATCCGAAATTCAGCTTTAAAAAATAAAAAAAAGGCCGTCTAAATAATTAGAGCAGCCTTTTCAAACAAACCAACAACCAAAAAAAAGATCTACTATGTTGTATACCAGTCTAAAAGTTCCTCTATATAGTCTACTTTTAAACAGAGGGGGGGAATCTCTTGGTCTAGTGCCTTTTTAGGGGGATCTTGGCTGAGAACAAGTAATGGTTAGTGTTCACGCTTAAACTTTATTTAATTCCGTCCCCAGAGTATCGTTTTCCATTTTGTCCTTACTCAGGGTGAGTGATTTTAATTCTTTTTTTCTTTCTTCTTCGATCTCGATCTTATTCCCGGTCATCAGTGTAGGTATGACGATGTATAACGATATGATAAAAACTGTTATACTGGCGAGAATCAAGAATCCTAATATTATTGTTTCATCCATTTTCTTTCGCTCTGCCTGGAAAGCTTTGGTCGTTCTTTCCTGACTTCACTATGTAAGACACGAGGATTTTTAAAAAGTCACTTTTTAGTCACAAAATATTTAAAATATTTTGTAAATATCTGGTTTTCAACTTTTTAAAATTGGAAAAAATAATGCTCAAATTGAGCATTATGCGTAAAAAGTAATTTTTAGATGTACTAACCCACCTGATGAGAGGGTCTCAAGAGGTCATTTACAGTTTTTACCGGATTAAAAGATTCCAGTGGGACCTCTACAAATATCGTATTCCAGAATGCCATAGCTCCATTCCAAAGTCCTGGTAGTTCCAGGGCTTTTAATTCGCGACCATCTTTGGTCTTTTCTGTAATAAAGCCCATGTTCTGATCTACAAAATTCACTAATTTGAATTTCTCGCCCTTGTAATCCTTGACTCCGCAGACTATATCAACCGGATTAAAATGCGTGGATTTTTGAAAGATCTTCAATTGTTCCGGATGATTCTTGTTCACTTGGGCAGATTCTATGATCTGTAATGAAACATGCTGGTATTGATCTTTGATCCAAAAGGGTCCGCCCCCGGGTTCGCCTTCGTTTTTAACCATACCACATATTCGAATAGGCCTGTTTATCTTGTCTTTCAGGATCTCTATTTGTTCAGCAATACTGAATCCAAAGTATTTGTCTAAAAACCGTACATTAAGTTCTTCTTCTAGAAAGGTTTTGATCTCTTGCATCTGATCCCCATTTAATTCTGAATCATCAATCAGTTTGGCATATTCAAAGGTCTTTTCCTGTACATTAAGCAAGTGACCTGCAAGAATTTTTTTATGTTTGGCCACTTCCTTTGCTAAGCCGGGCACGACTACATTATCGATATTCTTAATAAAGATAATATCGGAATCTAATTCATCAAGGTTCTCAATAAGAGCGCCATGACCCCCGGGTCTCAACAGAAGGCTGCCATCATTATTTTTAAATGGTTCATTGTCCAATGCAACTGCCACAGTATCTGTACTGGGACGTTGATAGGAATAGGAAATATCAAAGTCTACTTTGTCAGTTTTAGTTAAACGTTCCTCGGCTTCCTTAAAAACTGCGCGGAATTTCTCCAGGTGTTGAGAAGAAATGGTGAAATGTATATCTACCTTATCACCGGATCGGGCATACATCATTCCCTCTTTCAAATGCTCCTCAAAAGCTGTGGCTACATGATCCGGGTATTTATGAAATGGCAGTAGTCCTTTGGGATAAGAAGCAAAATTCATTTTTTCCGAATCCAGCATAGCCTTAACCCTTTCGAAAAAAGCGTCCGATTCTGAAGCATCCGCTTCCGCTTCAATGCCTTCCAAAAGTTCATAGAAGGGTAATAACTGTTGGTTTTCGAACAATTCCTTAATACTTACATCCTCACTTCTCTCTGAGTACTCCCGGATGGTTTCACGATACGGTTTATACACCTCAACAAAGGAGAAGAGGGATTTGAACATTCGTGTGGCCGCCCCTGATGCCGGGACAAACTTAGTTACATGAACATTCTTGAGGCTTTTTTCAAAAGTCGCAATGCGTTCTTTCTCTTGTTGAACGGTAAAACTAAGAATGCCATTTAACAAGGTTGCCGGCCGCTCTAATTGAACATGAGGTATACCATTTTTAAAGATTTCCAATTGCCGGAACACCTGTTCTTTTGAAAGTCCATGTTCGGATAATTGTTGAAGTTCCTTGGCTGTTAGTTCCTTCATGAACGGTTTAGGTGTTGGTTAATGGTTAAAATGGCCTGATTAAAGCGTTGATCTTTATCTCCCTTTAAAATAACAAAATTCCTTCCATATTTTTCCAGGCTAGCTTTAAATATTTCAAAGATAGTTTCTCGCTCAAAGGGTTTATCTCTTAAATCGTCCTTTACCCAAGGAATATCAATATTTGTCAACAGATAAAGATCGTATGCATTCTCTAAGGCATATCGTTCCAGCAAAGGATCGCAATAGTCATTAAAATAGATCTCTGAGTATACCTTGGTCTCCAGGAGATCTGTATCGCAGATCAACAGTTGATCTGCCTTTTCGCTTAGGGTATTTTCCAGATGCATCTGCCCTCTGGCGATAGGAAGCAGATCTGATAACTCACAAATTTTCTTTTCCAGATCCCATTTTTTCTGAAGGTATTCGCGGGCATATTCCGGTACCCAGGAAGTTTTATAATGATTTGCTAGTTCTTGTGCCAAGGTTGTTTTCCCGGTTGATTCCGGACCAAATAGAACTACTTTAACAAGGTTTGTGGGCTTTTGTTTATAAGCTGCTTCCATGCTTTATATCCGGCAATAGCTATTAGTGTAAACACAAGGTATTGGAACGCTGTAAATATAAGTCCTTTGTACAAATACAGAGGTATTGAAATTATATCACCAATGATCCAAAAGATCCAGTGCTCAAATTTTTTACGAGCCATTAACCACATGGCAACAAAGAAGATAGCCGTCGTTAACGTATCTACATAGGCTGTCCAGGCATTGAATTTATCGAAAGTCAGGTAAATCGCTGTGGTGAACAAAATCGACCCAAGAAATAATATTACGCCCCACCGTATTTCTTTGGTATTCATTCTTGTAACGGGAATAAAATGGGTCGGATCAACTTTTCGCGTCCATACGTACCAACCATAAACACTCATCGCCAAATAGTAGGCGTTGATCAGCATATCACCCAATAAGCCGTATACTCCGAGGACATAGACAAAGATTCCCGTACTAACAATACCTGTTGGGTATACGAGTATGTTCTCCTTCTTCGCATACCACACGCTCAGGAAACCAAAAATAACCCCAACAACCTCCAGTGTAACAAGATAGAAGGGAACCTCATCGTATTGAGAAAAAAACCAGTCCAGGAGGCTATTCATTACTTCTTTTTAGGGCAAAAACGCAAGTGTAACCATAAAATTCAAGAAATTCAATATCATAGGAGCTATGATCGGCATAGAATTTAATTTTGCCTGATGTTTCCAGAGCATCTAAAGCAAAATCGTGAATATAAATATGATTCAAAAAACTCAATCCTTTTGTAGCATATATCTTATAGAGGGATTCTTTAGCGCCCCAAACAACCGTAAGTTTTCGGATCAAGGTTTCCGTATTGGTAATAGAATTATACTCTTTTATAGGCGTAAACTTATGGGCAATAGGAATGATCTTCTCGCGCTGCTTTTCAATATCTATGCCTACCTCCTTCTCCTTACTTACTATAATTCCCGTGAATATACCCGAGTGTGTAATAGATATGAAGGAATCATCTTCTAGGTGAGGTTTCCCAGCCTCATCGTAAAAAAGGTCATTATCGGTATAGCCGGCTTCTGCAAGGAGATGCCTGATACTCAGGTATCCTTTGCGGTGAATCTCAGATCGCATCCCTGCTACACGTAATTTACTATTCTCGGTTAGAATGGTGTCTTCAGCCAGGAAATCCTCGGATTCTTCTACTTTCCAAATATAGATTCGGGTTGATCCCGATACGCTAATTGTTTGATAAAGAGGCATAGAAAAATTTAGGTATTCCGTATCTTTGCAGCTCGGAAAAATCTATAGAATTATTTCCGAAAAGTATAAAATAAAAAGCAATGCGAACAAAAACACTTACATACCAACCATACAAAGTGAAAGATATTTCCTTAGCCGATTGGGGCAGAAAGGAAATTGCACTGGCTGAGGCAGAAATGCCCGGACTTATGGCGCTCAGGGAAGAATATTCAGCTGAACAACCATTGAAAGGCGCGAGAATTGCAGGCTGCCTGCATATGACTATTCAAACTGCCGTATTGATTGAAACATTAGTCGCCCTCGGCGCTGAAGTTACCTGGAGTTCATGTAATATTTTTTCTACTCAAGACCACGCTGCTGCCGCAATTGCAGCCACAGGTATTCCTGTTTATGCCTGGAAAGGGATGACAGAAGAGGAATTTAATTGGTGCATAGAGCAGACGCTTTTCTTTGGTGAGGAAGGTCAGCCACTTAATATGATACTTGATGATGGAGGGGATCTTACGAATATGGTTTTGGATAAATATCCGGAATTGACTTCGGGGATCAGAGGCTTGTCTGAAGAGACCACTACAGGAGTACACAGGCTCTATGAGCGTTTTCAAAATGGAGATTTGCCGATGCCGGCCATCAATGTGAATGATTCGGTTACTAAGTCCAAGTTCGACAATAAATATGGATGTAAGGAAAGTGCTGTAGATGCTATACGCAGGGCTACAGATACTATGCTCGCAGGAAAGCGTGTCATAGTAGCCGGTTATGGTGATGTAGGAAAAGGTACGGCGGCTTCTTTTAAAGGCACTGGTGCTATAGTCACGGTAACTGAGATCGATCCCATTTGTGCGCTCCAGGCCTGTATGGACGGTTTCGAAGTGAAAAAATTAGAAACGGTAATTGACAAGGCCGATGTAGTAATAACCGCTACCGGTAATAAAGATATTATTCGCGAAGAACACTTTAGGGCGATGCGCGACAAAGCCATTGTATGTAATATCGGGCATTTTGATAATGAGATCGATATGGCCTGGTTGAATGGGAAATTTGGCCATACTAAAGATGAGATCAAACCGCAGGTAGATAAATATACCATAGATGGCAAGGATATCATTGTCCTTGCAGAAGGCAGGTTGGTCAACCTGGGATGCGCCACCGGTCATCCAAGTTTTGTAATGAGTAATTCATTTACTAATCAAACCCTGGCACAGATCGAACTTTGGAATCATACTGATAAATATGAGAACAAGGTCTATACGTTACCTAAGCATTTGGATGAAAAAGTAGCCAAATTACACCTCGAAAGACTTGGTGCTGAGCTTACTGAGTTAAAGAAAGATCAGGCCGATTATATTAATGTAGACATAAACGGACCTTACAAACCTGAGTACTATCGGTACTAAAAAAAGGAAAGAAAAGATCACAAAAAAACCCGCTGTTCATACAGCGGGTTTTTAATTTGAGGTAATCTTATTAATTATGCCTTGAATGGCTCTATGGAAACAAAGGACTTACCATTCGCTTTCTTTTCAAACTTAACGATACCGTCAACTTTTGCATGAAGGGAATGATCTTTTCCGGAATACACATTCTCACCGGCATTGTGCTTTGTGCCACGCTGTCGTACAAGAATATTCCCTGCAATAGCAGCTTGCCCACCAAAAATCTTAACACCTAAGCGTTTCGATTCCGATTCTCTACCGTTCTTTGAACTACCTACACCTTTTTTATGTGCCATGATATGCTCTTTTTAGAGTTTATATTATTTGCTTAAAGCTTTGATGAGATCCGCCTTTTTCATTGAAGAATATCCGGTGATCCCTTTGGCTTTAGCCATTGCTTTTAATTCTGCTACAGTATTGCTGCTAAGATTCACTGTGGGAGCAGCTTTTTTAGGAGCTGCCTTTTTGGGAGCTGCCTTCTTTGCTGTAGTTTTAGGTGCCGCTTTCTTAGGTGCCGCAGCTTTTGGCTTGGCCTCCGCTTTAGCCGCCTCCTTTTTAGGAGCAGCTTTCTTAGCACCCTTGGCAACAATACCCTCAATTTGTAATTCAGTAAGATATTGCCTGTGGCCGTTCTTGACCTTATAGCCTTTTCTTCTTTTCTTTTTAAATACGATCACTTTATCGCCTTTAAGATGTTTAACGACTTTCGCCTGTACAGCGGCTCCGTCTATAGCTGGGGCGCCAATTGTGATATTCTTGCCATCTTCGATCAGTAGGACGTTGTTGAAGCTTACTTTCTTGCCTTCGTCTTCCTGAAGTCTGTGGACAAATACCTTTTGGTCTTTTGCAACTTTGAATTGCTGCCCTGCTATCTCTACAATAGCATACATAGTATGAGTTTTAAATTATTCTGTTTGCCAATCCTTATTCATAAGGATAAAAGCGGGTGCAAATATACTGCTAAATCAGTAAAAGACAAGGCTTAGCTTCGCAAATTGTTGGTGGATTTAAACAATTGCATAAAGGAAAGTGTAA
>Ga0265303_10001593_pt1 | contig 14042 bp, 10 predicted proteins | sample Helome_2_FD_192494 | JGI IMG/M metagenome (GOLD analysis project Ga0265303, IMG submission 192494) | Marine sediment microbial communities from subtidal zone of North Sea - Hel_20160317 (Illumina Assembly) | ecosystem: Environmental > Aquatic > Marine > Subtidal zone > Sediment ... | reverse complement strand
CTGCGGATGAGGTAATGTCAAAACAGGTTAAAAGAACAGCCGTGCCGCGTCGCTTCAGTGTTATAACGCGCCTGATCTGGACCATGCAGCCACGCTTCAATAATACGCGTGGCCGGCGTGCAAAAAACCTGCTGGGTGAACGCCGTTTTCGGGCTGCATACGATTTTCTGTTGTTAAGGTCAGAGGAAGACAAATCCTTGACGGGTTTGTGCAAGCACTGGACCGAGGCACAAAAAGGGGTGACGTTGAATACTGGTCAGCATGAAAAATATAACAAGAATTCCCGCCGCCCCCGACCGCGCCGCCGTCGACCTCGAAAATCGTCGGCTGCGAAGTCCTGACCCCCGGTTATCAAGACTGTAGTTTCATGAAAGCATGGCTGGGACTCGGCAGTAATCTGCGACAACCCGTTTCTCAACTCAAGGATGCACTGGGCAGATTGGGACTGGTTGAAGGCATCGAAATATCGAAAGCATCAGGTTTGTATCGGACGCCTCCCTGGGGGGATAATCAGCAGGACGATTTCATCAATGCCGTTGTACAAATAGAAACAGATCTGGATCCCATTTCCCTGTTGCATGCCTTGCAATCGATAGAAAACAAAATGGGCCGGCAACGAAGCGGGCGTCGCTGGGGTCCAAGGCTGATCGATATCGACCTGTTGTTATATGGTGATCAGCGGTTCGAGTCAGCAGAACTTGAGTTGCCACACCCGCGTATGCACGAAAGAGCGTTTGTTTTAATACCACTTTGCGAGCTCGATAAAACAGTCACAATTCCCGGCCATGGCGTGGCGCATGAGTTGCTTCAAGATCTCGGTTCCTGCGGTGTTATCCGTTTGGAAGAAGGGGGGCCGAATTAGCATGCCCGGTGTTAGCCAACAGGCAATCAATGTGGCATGCCGGAACAAGAATAGGCGGATTGCAGATTTGTTGTTTTTTTGTCCGGAAAAGGTTGCAATTGTGGGCATTAGTGGTATTATTACAACCAATCTTGGTAAGACTGCAACACGAACCAGGATCACAGGGCGCAAAAAGACGAATACATCACTCCAATAGACTGCCCTTCTCCCTAACCGGAGAAGGGCATTTTTTTTGGCTTTAATATTTTTCGGATTCGTTGGTGTATGTCTATCATAATCAATGATATACAGTTAATTTATGATGCTCACGCCCGGAAATTACCTTTGCGGTTCAGTTGTTTCCGGTGCGGAATCAACCATTTCAAAAGCCGCGTCGTAATCAGGCATTAAAAATAGATCAATCTGAGGTGCAAAAGAACAACATGAAACAGAGCTTTCTTCAAACGTTGCATAAATACAACATGAAATCTTCACTAAAATCATTGTCCGCATATTTAGGCGAACCGGATCGCTTTAATAATTTCAGTGCAAAAGACGCTGGTTTACTGTTAGATTTTTCCCGGGTTGGGATAGATCAACAATCGTTAAAACAATTGCTGGAGTTGGCAGAAGAAGGCGGCCTGGCCGAAGCGCGCGAACGGCTCTTTAGTGGTCAGCACATCAACTTTACAGAAAAACGACCGGCGCTGCATATGGCGATGCGCCGTGATGACGTACTTGCAGGTCTCGATGCTGAAACTGTCAAGCGTGTAACTGAAAACCGGCAGCGCATGTTCGGGTTCGCATCCGCGTTTGCTGCCGGGCATTTACCGGGTAAACCGGATCAACCGGTGTCCCATATCATTCATATAGGTATAGGCGGTTCCGTGCTGGGGCCACGTCTTTTAATCGAGGCCCTGGGGAAGGGCGACTCACCGCAGGTACATTTTCTTTCCTCCGTGGATGCGCATCTGCGCACCGGCTTACTGGAACGTCTGGACCCGGCTGAAACTGCCGTTATCATTGCGACGAAAAGTTTTACCACCGGTGAAACATTGCTGCATGGGCGCAGGGTTCTGGATTGGATGAAGAATGCAATGGGGCAGCAGGCAGCGCTTCAGCGCGTTTTTGCTGTCAGTGGCAATCAGCAGGCAGTTGACGCTTTTGGCGTGTCACGGGAGAACACCCTGTATCTGCCGGATTGGGTTGGCGGGCGTTATTCCATCTGGTCCACCGTCAGCCTTTGTGCCGCAGCAGTGATGGGTGAGGGTGGCTTCGCTGAGTTTCTTCGTGGTGCTGCCGAGATGGACCGGCATTTTCAAACAGCTCCTCTTGCAGAAAATCTTCCCGTCCTGATGGCGCTAACAGGCATCTGGCACCGTAATATCTGTGGTTATCCGGCACAGGTGGTTATTCCTTATGATTATCGCTTGCGTTCGCTTCCCGCTTACTTGCAGCAACTGGTGATGGAATCAAATGGTAAATCGATTGATAGCCAGGGCCGGCGTGTAGATTACGGTACCTCCCCGGTCCTGTTTGGTGAACCGGGTACGGATGCCCAGCATTCATTGTTCCAGATGTTTCACCAGGGCACTGATATTGTACCGATGAGTTTTGTCGGGGTTATCAATCCGGATCATGAGGACAAGGAAGCGCATGCCGCCTTACTGGCCAATATGCTGGCGCAGGCGACCGCCCTGGCAACTGGCACAGCAGGTCTCGGAAGTGAAGAGGGTTTGGATATACACCGGAAAATGCAGGGCGAACGGCCATCCGAAATCATTTTGCTGGATAAGCTCAACCCCTTCAGCCTGGGTCAGCTACTGGCTCTGTATGAACACAAGGTATTTGTCGAAAGTGTGATCTGGGATATCAATCCGTTCGACCAGTTTGGTGTTGAACTGGGCAAAGTGGTGGCGAAAAACATCCAACCGGCTTTGGAAAATGATAGTGAGTCGGTTCCGGCCAACTACGGGCTGGACGCGCTATTGGATTATATCCGCGGTAAAAAACCCTGATAGCCCCACAGAATTAGCCGGGTGTACTGTCCCAATAGACAAAGAGCGTTCTCGCGGGTTAAAAAAACCGGCTATCGGGGACTGCATTTGATATTAATCCGAAATCAAGCTTTTTTGTCCTGTTGGGGTCGGTTATGCTTCGCATTTACAGTTAATCGGACAGGCTAGCCGGCCGGATCAATCATGCATCAAACGCCTTACAATCCATCAGAAATCGAAGTGCGTGTTCAGGCGCGCTGGGACGCCAAAAAGACTTACGAAGTGACGGAAGACCCGGGCCTTGAAAAGTTCTATTGTCTTTCCATGTTGCCTTACCCGTCCGGTGCCCTGCACATGGGTCATGTCCGCAATTACACCATTGGTGATGTGATCAGCCGTTACCAGCGTATGCTTGGAAAAAATGTACTGCAGCCCATGGGTTGGGACGCTTTCGGACTGCCGGCTGAAAATGCCGCGATCAAGAATAATACCGCTCCGGCCAAATGGACCTATGCCAATATCGAGCACATGCGTGGCCAGTTTCAACGGCTGGGTTTTGCCTATGACTGGTCACGCGAGTTCGCAACCTGCACACCGGAATATTACCGTTGGGAACAACAGATGTTCACGCGGCTAATGAAAAAGGGCCTGGCCTATCGCAAGGATTCCGAGGTCAATTGGGATCCGGTTGACCAGACAGTACTGGCCAATGAACAGGTGGTAGATGGCCGTGGCTGGCGTTCAGGTGCCGTTGTTGAACGCCGGAAAATTCCACAATGGTTTTTGCGTATTACCGATTACGCTGATGAGTTGCTTGACGGCCTGAATCAGCTTGAGCAGTGGCCGGATGCGGTTAAAACCATGCAGCGCAACTGGATCGGCCGTTCTGAAGGTGCCGAGTTTGCGATGCAGGTGTGCGACCCGCAGGGAGCGATAGAACCGGGTGTTGAATCCGTCAGCGTATTTACCACGCGCCCTGATACGGCATTCGGTATGACCTATGCGGTGCTTGCCCCCGAGCACCCCCTGGTGGCCCAGGTGACAACTGAAGCCCAACGGCAACAGGTTGAAGCCTTCGTCGAGTCAAGCCGGCAAGCCAGTGAAGCCGATCGCACTTCGGCTGAGGGCGCCCTGGATAAACGCGGGGTCAATACCGGTGCATTTCTTTTCAACCCGTTCACGGCTAAACCGGTACCGTTGTACATCGCCGATTACGTCCTGATGGGATATGGCACCGGCGCGATTATGGCCGTGCCCGGACAGGATCAGCGAGACTGGGATTTCGCCAGGGCCCACGGCTTACCCATCGTACGAACCGTGAAAACACCGGATGACTGGGAAGGTGAAGCCTATATCGAAGATGGCGTGGCCATCAACAGTGAGTGGCTTGATGGACTGGAAGTAGCCGAGGCCAAGGAAAAAGCCCTGTCATGGCTGGAAGCCGAAGGTATCGGCGAGCGAAAAGTGAATTTTCGACTGCGTGACTGGGGCGTTAGCAGGCAGCGTTACTGGGGTTGCCCGATCCCGGTAATTTACTGCCCGGATTGCGGTGCATTACCGGTGCCGGAAGATCAATTGCCGGTCGTGTTACCTGAAGACGTCACATTTATGGGTGTGCAATCTCCGATCAAGGCAAATCCCGATTGGCGTAAAACCAACTGCCCGGAATGCGGTGGCGAAGCTGAACGGGAAACCGATACCTTTGATACCTTCATGGAGTCATCCTGGTACTTTGCCAGATATTGCTCACCCGGTGCTGATGATATGGTCGATGAGCGGGCTAATTACTGGCTGCCGGTAGATCAGTACATCGGTGGTATCGAACACGCCATTTTGCACCTGATGTATTTCCGTTTTTATAACAAGCTGATGCGCGATGCCGGGTTATTGCAGGCCGATGAACCTGCCACACGTCTGCTGTGTCAGGGTATGGTTATTGCGGAGACGTTTCGCCGTGACGCCCCCGACGGCAGTACCATCTGGATCAACCCGGCAGACGTTGAGGTTGAACGGGATGACAAGGGCAAGATGACCGGTGCATCCCTGATTTCGGATGGCTTGCCCGTGGAAATCGGTGCGATTGAAAAAATGTCCAAGTCCAAGAACAACGGAGTGGACCCGGTACACCTGGTAGATCGCTACGGTGCAGATACGGTTCGCCTGTTTTCAATGTTCGCGTCACCGCCGGACCAGTCTCTTGAATGGTCGGATTCAGGTGTCGAGGGCGCATTCCGCTTTTTGCGTCGCCTGTGGTTCATGAGTACCGAGCACATTGTTACCGGCCCGGTTGAAGAACTGGATAGCAAGCAATTGAATGCGGAACAAAAGACCATTCGCCGTTACGTTCATGACACCATTGCCAAGGTCAGTGACGATATAGGGCGCCGCCAGACATTTAATACCGCAATTGCCGCCGTAATGGAGTTAAGCAACCACCTGGGTCGATTCGAGGATCGCAGCTCACAGGGTCGAGCGGTGCTGGATGAGGCCTGGAGGGCCGTGGTACGCTTGATGGCTCCAATCACCCCGCACATCTGTGAAACCCTGTGGGAAATGCTGGGTGAGACAGGTAGTGTGGTCAGTGCACACTGGCCGGAAGTCGACGAGTCGGCTCGTGTACGTGATCAAATCACACTGGTGGTCCAGGTAAACGGAAAGCTGCGCGCCCGTATTGAGTTGGCACCCGGCAGTGATCAGGAGCAGGCAATGGCAGTTGCAAAGGCTGATGAGAATGTCACGCGGCATACCGATGGAAAAGACATCCGCAAAGTCATTTACATTCCAGACCGGCTCTTGAACATCGTGGTAGGTTAACAGGCTGAATAATGACTGAATTAAATCGTCTGCTTTGTTTTACAACACTCCTCTTGCTGCTCAATGCCTGTGGGTTTCACCTGCAATCGAAGCCTGATTTTCCACTGGAAATGCAACAAATCAAACTTGAGGTTCAGGGGCCCTACAGTCAGTTCGCACGACGACTGGAAACCCATTTGGAGCAAAACGGGGTCAACGTGGTGACTACCCGCCCTGACGCAGCTGTGCTCGAGGTGCCACTCAACACCACGCGCAAGGAAATCCAGTCCATCGGTGATAATGCCCGTGTGCGTGAGTTCCTGATTCGTCATACCGTCCAGTTCCGTTTGCGTGCCAGTGATGGCACCGAGATGATTCCCCTGCAGACCATTGAGCAAAGCCGGGTTTACAGTTTTAACGAGCAGGACATACTCTCTGCAGAGCGTGAAGACGAGTTTTTGCGTAAAGACCTGGCTGACAGCCTTGCGCGTATGGTTGTCAGGCGCCTGGGTACCTTCGGAAAATAGCAGCGATGAAGGTAACCCGCATATTTTACCGGTTTCCTGAATGATGGCGCCGGACAGATGCAACTGGGCGCTGGGCTGGACTGAAGACCATAGCCTTAGCTATGGCCTGAAGGAAGACCAAGTTCAGTTGTATATGGACCAGCCAGCGTCGGGATACTGGTGAAATATGCGGGTTAAGGCGGATCAACTTGCCGGCAGTCTGAAACGCGGACTTGCACCGGTTTACCTGGTCGGCGGGGCAGAACCACTGTTATTGCTTGAATGCTGTGACCAGATCAGGGAGGCGGCCCGTGCCCAGGGTTTTGTCGAGCGTGAACTACTCCAGGTTGAACGTGGGTTTGACTGGTCGGCATTGCGCCAGGCTGCAACACCAGGGTTATTTGCGACCCGGAAAATTATCGATTTACGTCTGCGCACCGGAAAACCCGGACAGCAAGGTGGCAAGGCGCTGACCGAGTGGGCAGATGCACCTGATCCGAATATGATTTTGATGGTGAGCTGTGAGCAGTGGGATAAGGGTTCACGCAGTTCCAAGTGGGCCTCCAGGCTGGAGAAAGCCGGTCAGCAAATAGATATTTGGCCTATAAAAGCGCAGGACCTGCCTCACTGGCTGGAACAACGTATGCTCCAGCATGGTATGCAACCTGAACCTGAGGTACTGCGCATACTGGCAGACAGGCTCGAAGGCAACCTCCTGGCTGCCCGGCAGGAAATAGATCGGCTGGCATTGATCAAGGGTGCGGGTACGGTAACCGTGGATGATGTGATGAAGGTCGTGGCTGACAGCAGTCGTTTTGACGGGTTTACCCTGGCAGAGCATATGCTAAGTGGAAACCTGCGTGATGGGCTGAGGGTCGCAGCGGGTCTGAGACGCATGGAAACACCATTGCCGATGCTGCTCGGAGCGCTGCTGAGGGAGCTTAAAGTCGTTGAAACCTACCGCCTGGCAGTACGGGGTGGTGAGGCTGAAGCCATGGTGTTCAGGCGTCTGAATGTCTGGCAGAACCGTCAACAAACCGTCCGTTCAGCGGCCAGGCGTCTTGACACGCTTAAGCTGTTTGGCGCGTTCAAAATGTTGTCGTTGATTGACCGGCAAAGCAAGGGACGGGCCCAGGGCGATCCCTGGCAGGGCATTGACACCTTGCTGCTTCAATTATCAGCTTGAGCCAGGCTGGCAGGTACACTGAATGATTAACGGGCAGCGTTCTCCAGACGAACCGATTGCCCTGTTCGGTGGCACGTTTGACCCGGTTCATTACGGCCATCTCCGTTGTGCTGATGAGGTGCGTCGGAAACTGGGTCTGAACAATCTCTACCTGCTACCCGCCGGTACCCCTCCGCACCGCGATACACCTTCCGCAACTGTAGAACAAAGAATGGAAATGTTGCAGTTGGCGCGCCAGGAGTTCCCACAACTATTGATCGACGATCGCGAAACACGGCGTAGTGGGCCCTCGTATATGGTCGATACATTAACGGAGGTGCGTTCCAGCCTTGAGAACCAGCCAATATTGTTATTGATCGGGCAGGATGCCGCTAACCTTTTGCACACCTGGTTTCAATGGGAGCGGTTATTTGAGCTTGCCCATATTGTAATTTTGACCAGACCGGGTACACCTGCGCAGTATCCGCCCGGGTTGGCAAAACAGGTTCAACTCCGTTCAGCTTCTGATATGCAGGAGTTAACCAGAACCGAAGCAGGTTTTGTATTTCAGTTGGAGGTTGAGTCGATCGATGTTTCTGCAACAGGCATCAAGCATATTCTTCGTTCAGGAGGATCACCGGAGTCGATGCTACCGGCGGCGGTATTGGAATATATCATCAAAAACCGTCTTTACTTAGCGTCCTGGTCAAAGAGTTAATCATAGGCTTTGCTTTACGCGACCCGCTGTGACAGTTAAAATTGCAGTACTTATTTTACAGGTAATTTCATAATTTGAATATCCAGACCGTTCGTGACGATTTATCCACCGACCAGTTGCAACAACTCGTTGTTTCCTCGTTAGAAGACTTCAAGGCCATGGATATCATGGTGATTGACGTATCCGGCAAGAGTCCTTTGACCGAGCGTTTGGTGATTGCATCAGGCAATTCGACGCGGCATGTGAAATCCATGTCGGAGAACCTGGTTGTCAAGGCCAAAGCTGAAGGTTGTTTGCCGTTGGGCGTTGAAGGTGCGCGTGAGGGTGAGTGGATACTGGTTGATTTGAATGATGTTATTGTTCACTTGATGCTACCCCAGACCAGGGCTTTTTATAACCTGGAAAAACTCTGGGAAGCCAGCGCCGACCGGCGCAGCGGTGTAAACAGTTCTAACTGAAGGAGTGGTGTCCTGATGCAATTGCTGGTAGCCGCAGTTGGCCAGCGTATGCCAAATTGGGTCACTGAAGCGTGGACCGAATATTCCCGCAGGATGCCACCGTCCCTGGTATTGTCCCTGCGTGAAATCAGCCTTGCAAAACGTTCAAAAAACGCCGACACGAAACGATTGACCGCGATCGAAAGCCGGGCAATGTACGAGGCTATGCCGAACCGCGCGAGGGTCATTGCACTGGATGTTCAGGGTCAGGCATGGTCAACCGGGAAACTGGCACTTCGCCTTGAGCAGTGGATGGGTGATGGTCGCGATGTGGGTTTCATGATTGGCGGTCCTGAAGGTATTGATACCCAGGTCATGCAAAAAGCAGATGACCGCTGGTCTCTTGGACCCCTGACATTGCCACACCCCCTGGTCAGGGTGGTGCTCGCCGAGCAGTTGTACCGGGCCTGGACTATCACGCAAAATCACCCGTACCACCGCGCATGAATTCACGACCGTCCATCTTGCTGGCCTCGGGGTCACCACGACGCCGGGAATTGCTGAAGCAACTGGCAGTAGATTTCGAGGTGGCATCTGCGAATATCGATGAATCCCTGCTCGAAGGCGAAATACCACGCGATTATGTTTTACGTTTGTCACGCGAAAAGGCGTTGGCGGGATTCAACCAGAGCGGTGGCAGGCTGCCGGTATTGGGCTCTGACACCATCGTGTTACTGGATGGTGAAATTCTTGGCAAACCCGAAACAAGAAAGCAGGCCGAGAGTATGCTTAAGCGTCTGTCGGGTCGGTCACACGAGGTTTACTCAGGCGTTGCATTGGTACTCGATTCTCAAACTGTATTTGATACGCTCAATATCACCTCGGTCACATTCGGTGAAATGCCAGCGGCGTGGATCAGAAAATATTGCCAGGGTGACGAACCCATGGACAAGGCTGGCGCGTATGCGGTACAGGGCGGCACTGGTCAGTATATAAGCCGTATTGATGGCAGTTATTCAGGGGTGATGGGCTTGCCGTTGTTTGAGACTGCCGAATTGCTCCGCCGTGGTGGGCTTCTGGTATGAACGCTGGCCATCACAGTATCGGATTTATTGACTTTCATCAGCGCCAGGGCCTCGCCGGATGCTATCCTATCAGTCTTGAATTGAACACCTGCCGGTGTGGGATGATACGTGTATGAGCGAAGAAATCCTGATCAATGTCACGCCTACGGAAACCCGTGTCGCCGTTGTAGAAAATGGCATGCTGCAAGAAGTCTCCCTTGAGCGTAATAGTTACCTGGGTTATTTGGGGAATATTTATAAGGGAACGGTGTCAAGGGTGTTGCCAGGGATGCAGGCTGCTTTCATAGATATCGGGCTTGACCGGACTGCGTTTCTGCATGCCTCGGATATCTACAAGGTCGAGCGTGAACAGATGCCGGATGACCCGCCACCGGAGCCATCCATTACTTCCCTGGTTAGCGAGGGCGAGTCGGTGATAGTACAGGTCATCAAGGATCCGTTGGGGACCAAGGGCGCTCGACTTACAACTAATTTGAGTATCCCGTCGCGATTCCTGGTGTTACTGCCCGACAGCGAAACCCTTGCCGTATCGCTGCGTATCGAGGATGAAGCGGAACGTGATCGTCTGAAGGGCCTGTTGGCCACCATGCGGGAACACAAGGGCCGGCACGGTTACATTGTCCGCACCAATGCTGAAAATATAAATGAATTTGCCCTGTCGGCCGATATGACGTACCTGGGGAAAATCTGGGAAAGTATCATCGGGCAAACCAAGGTCAGCAAGCCCGGAGAATGTATTTATGAAGATCTCGCACTGCCCCTGAGGGCTTTGCGTGACCACATGCATGAAGATGTTGAAAAAGTCCGGATTGATTCGGAAGAGGAGTTTGGGCGACTGAAACACTTCACCGGCAACTTTTTGCCCGAGTGGGAACAGCGTATCGAATACTATTCCGCCGAGCGTCCGATATTTGATCTTTACGGAATTGAAGACGAGATTGACCGGGCGCTGCATCGAACAACCCAATTAAAATCAGGGGGCCACCTGGTCATAGACCAGACCGAGGCCATGACGACAATCGATGTGAATACCGGTGGATTTGTTGGCCATCGCACATTGGAAGAAACCATCTACAAAACCAATCTTGAGGCGGCGCAGTCCATAGCGCGGCAACTACGCCTGCGGAACCTGGGTGGCATCATCATCATCGATTTTATTGATATGAATAATGATGAGCACAAACGCCAGGTCACACTGGCCCTTGAGAAGGCGCTTGAGCGTGATCATGCAAAAACCAGTATCTGTGAGTTTTCACCTCTCGGACTGATTGAAATGACCCGCAAACGCACAACAGAAAGCCTCGGGCATTTGTTGTGCGAACCCTGTGCGGTTTGCTCGGGAAGGGGCGCGGTAAAGAGCGCGGAAACCGTTTGCCTGGAGGTGTTTCGGGAAATCATGCGCTCCAGTCGGCAGTTTGAAGCCAGCCGTCTGCTGGTGGTTGCATCGACTTGCGTTGTCGACAAGATTCTGGATGACCAGTCTACGACCGTTGCCGAAATCGAGGAAACCATTGGCAAGTCGATCCGCTTCCAGCGTGAAGACCAGTACACCCGTGAACAGTTCGACGTGGTGTTGCTGTAGGTCATTATGGATAGTCCCAGATGAACAATATCCGTAAACTTTTCCGGCGACTCAGAACACTGCTGTGGACTGCACTGACACTGCTGACGGTGCTGGCGGCGGTGATCGTGGGAATCGGCAAGTTGTTGATGCCCTACAGTGTTCATTACCAGCCTGAACTTGAAGCATGGCTGAGCCAGTCATTTAACCAGCCGGTCACGGTGGAAAGCTTTAGCGGTGAGTGGAAGGCCTTCGGGCCCCGTATCATACTGCAGGGTTTATCCCTGATGCCCGAAGGTGCGAGGTCTGAGATCGCGATCAACCGTGCAGCACTGGATATCAAGCCGCTAAACGCCCTGATTCCTGGAAGACCTTTGTATAGTTTCAGGATTATTGGTGCCGACCTGACCCTGGTTCGCACATCCGATAACCGTTACATGCTTTCTGGCCTGGGTGTCAGTGATACAGGGTCTGGCAAGGATTCAAGCCCCGGGTTGCGGGACGTGGCGTTAAATGGTGAGGTTCGATTGCAGGATATCAGTCTCAGCTATGACGACCCTGAACGGGGTATTCACCTGGTTCTAAGCAAAGTGAACGGACGCCTTACTGCGGATGGACGTAATGTTTTGGCCGAGATACGGGCGAGCATGACCGACAGGGACTATCTGCGGGTGGTGGGTGACCTGGATGTAACCGCGCACGTCAGACTGGATTCCGAACAGCATCTCGCAGAAGCCAAGTGGCATGTAAAAACCGGTGAGCTGATATTGGAGGAACTGGTCAGACAACTGCCATCCCATCCACTGGTTCCGGCTGCGGGAAGGGTCAATGCCGAGGTGTGGGGTGAATGGCAACAGGGCAGTCCGCAGGAGATGCAGGGTGTGCTTGATCTTCGTGACGCACAATTAAGTTCACAGACCGGACCGCTGATTATTGACCACCTGAATAGCCGGTTTAATTTTAAATTCACGGAAAGAAAAAACTGGCGTTTGGATCTGTCCGACGCCTTGATCGGATACGCGGGTGAAGAGTGGCAAAGTGAACGGTTTTCAGTGGCCAGAAACCTGCCACAGGATCTCGGTCTTTGGGTCAGTTCCGATTATCTTGAGCTGGAATATCCTTTGCTGCTGACCCAAAGAATCATTGCGACCTATAACACCCCGTGGCCGGTTGCTATTCCGACACGAGCGCAGGGTGGTATTACAGAGCTTGACTTCATATTGGATGCAAAGTGGCGTTTGAAGATGATGAAAGGCCAGCTTGAAAACGGTCGTTTCTGGGGCTGGGAAAAGGGGCCTGATATTGAAGGCATCAATGCACAGATTGAGTTGGATTCAGGTGCGGGAAACGTCAGTTTCAGTGGACCGTCAGTCAAGCTGGACTGGTTATCCACATTCCGGCGGCCTGTGATTGCCGGATTCGTAGATTGTAAACTGGAAGTTCAGTGGCTGAACAAGAGCGACTGGCGGTTTGATCTGAATTACTGTCAGGTCGAAAACGATGATATCAGTGCACACGGTCGTGTGCGTATGGCATGGGGTGAAGGTAAACCCAACGTTGATATAAACGTGGCAATGGCACGTGGCGATATTTCGCGTTTTGGGGATTATTGGCCCGAAAATGTCATGAATAAGAACACCTTGAGTTGGTTACGTGCTTCTTTGATCGGCGGCGAAATTGTGGACGGACGTTACTCAATGGTTGGTGATATGGATAATTTCCCCTTTCTGAACCATGATGGGCGAATGCAGGCCATTGCGCCGGCCAGGAATGCTAGCATTAAATATGCTGACAATTGGCCACTTGCGAAACAGGTCGATGGGAGAGCCTGGTTCGAAGGCCGTGGTATGCAGGTTGAGGGAAAAATTGGTGACACTGCCGGCGAAGTGGTTGACAGGGTAACTGCCAGTATTGACAATTTTAAGAAGCCGGTTCTGGATGTGACCTATCAAACCTCCACCCAATTGCCGGGGTTAATCAGGTTTATCAGGAGTACGCCGTTGCTCGACGGATTGGAACTGGATCCGGATCAGTTTGTATTCGAGGGTGAATCGGACATAGACGGCCATATTCATATGCTGCTGGGAGATTCCGAGGAGCCGTTACAGGTTGGGGGTACTTTGTTGTTGAAAGGCAATCAGTTCACTGACCTGGCTTCCGGGGTTGTGATCGATGGGATCACCGGAGACCTCGCCTATAACCGTGACGGTCTGAAGGCGTCCGGCTTGCCAGCTCTGTTCAGGAACTTTCCTGTCAGCCTGGACATTGCTTCCAACTGGGATGCAGACGAGGTATTCCGCGCACATGTATCCGGTAAATTGCCGGTTGAGACGGTTGTTCCGGATGAACTATTCGAGCTTGAGCCGCTGTTCCACCGGGCCACTGGTACAAGTCACTGGGATGTTGCACTGACTGTCGCTTCGGTAGAAGGCCAGGAAGACCGGGAAGTCTGGCTGGAAATATACAGCGGACTTCAAGGCGTGAGTATTGATCTGCCCGCACCAATGGCAAAATCCGATGATGTAACCTGGCCCCTGGTGGTACGCTATCCTGTTCGCGCTTACCAGCCTATTTTGACGACCGATTTTCCGGGCAAAATGCAACTCGAGATGGAACTGTCGAAGGATGACTCCACACCGGTCCGGGCGGCTGTTGAGCTGGGTGGAAAAGTTAAGAACCTGCCCGAAGTTGGTTTCTTTAGCGTCAACGGTTCAACTCCAAGCTTCGACCTTGAAGGTTGGGTCGACCTTGCCATAGACAAATTTTCAGGCCAGGTAGAGAGTGACGGACTGACCTTAAAGAACGCCCGCGTGGATGCAGACCAGATAGCAGTCTTCGACCGGTTGTTCAACGATGTCGGACTCTGGATGACTTTTGAAGACGGTATTATTACCGGCACATTTGATGGCCGGGATATCAACGGAACCGTTCGCTATTAC
>Ga0265303_10001592_pt1 | contig 14043 bp, 13 predicted proteins | sample Helome_2_FD_192494 | JGI IMG/M metagenome (GOLD analysis project Ga0265303, IMG submission 192494) | Marine sediment microbial communities from subtidal zone of North Sea - Hel_20160317 (Illumina Assembly) | ecosystem: Environmental > Aquatic > Marine > Subtidal zone > Sediment ... | reverse complement strand
CACCTGCGCATTTTTCCCGGTCGACCAGGAAACGATTCGCTACCTGCAGTTAACCGGGCGTGACGAGACAATCCTGCAACTGGTAGAGAATTACTGTCGGGCCCAGGGTTTGTGGTACCAGCCCGATACTCCGGATCCCATGTTCAGCAGCAGCCTGACGCTCGATCTTGCGTCGGTCGAAGCCTCATTGGCCGGACCCAAACGCCCACAGGATCGCGTGTCACTTTCCAGCATCAAGGAGGCCACGCAATCGATAATTGGAAAAACTGGCGCCCAGAAGAGGAGCTCGGATGACGAGCTGCTCGATGGTGACGTGGTTATTGCCGCGGTCACCTCGTGCACCAATACTTCGAACCCCAAGGTAATGATGGCGGCGGGATTGCTGGCGCGCAATGCGAGAGCGGCGGGACTTGGCACCAGGCCCTGGGTCAAGACTTCATTAGCGCCCGGTTCCAAGGTTGTTACCGAGTACCTGAATGCGACCGGGCTGCAGCAGGAACTGGATGCTATCGGTTTTAACCTGGTCGGTTATGGATGTACCACCTGTATCGGTAATTCAGGGCCTCTGCCCGAAGCGATCGAATCCCAGATCAGGGATAGAAATTTAAATGTAGCCAGCGTACTTTCCGGGAATCGCAATTTCGAGGGACGTATTCATCAGCGTATCAAGTCAAACTGGTTAGCCTCACCGCCCCTGGTAGTCGCCTATGCCCTGGCGGGCAGTACCTGCATAGACCTGACTTCAGAGCCAATCGGGGAATCAGGCGATGGCAAGCCGGTATTTTTGCGCGATATCTGGCCGAGTAACCAGGCGATCGCGGATGAGGTCATGAAAGTTAACCAGGCTATGTTCAAGGAGCAGTACGCGGACGTTTTTAGCGGCGATCGTAACTGGCAGGATATCGAGGTTGGCGATGCGTTGAACTATAGCTGGGATGATGCCTCTACATACATACGCAACCCACCTTATTTTAAGCTCGACAATAGCAAGCAGCTGGAACCGATAGTGAACGCGCGCATACTGGCAATGCTCGGTGATTCGCTAACAACAGATCACATATCTCCCGCGGGGGCGATTGCGGTTGATAGTCCGGCCGGACGGTATCTGCTTGAAAATGGGGTTGATAAAGGTAGCTTTAACTCTTACGGGTCGCGCCGCGGCAATCACGAACTAATGATGCGTGGTACTTTTGCCAATATCCGTATCCGCAATGAAATGACGCCTGATGTCGAAGGTGGTATGACTCGCTACATGCCGGGTGGCGAACAAATGAGTATCTACGATGCGGCTGTGAAGTATATGCAGCAGGGAACACCGCTGGTGGTGATTGCGGGCAAGGAATACGGAACCGGTTCGAGTCGCGACTGGGCCGCCAAGGGTCCGCGCCTGCTGGGTGTCAAAGCGGTAGTTGCCGAGAGCTTTGAGCGCATTCATCGTTCCAATCTTATTGGTATGGGGATTTTACCATTACAATTCATCGACGGAATGGATCGTAAGCGGTTGAATTTAACCGGGGCCGAAAAAATCACCATTAGCGGCATGCAAAAAGGTCTGCAACCCGGGCAGCAGCTGGAATTATCGATTACTGATGCAAGTGGCAGCGTTCTAGCGGTGGATGTCTTATGTCGCATCGACACCAGCGACGAGGTTGCCTACTTCGAGGCCGGTGGCATACTGCAGTACGTGCTCGATAAGGATCGGAATTGAAAACATATGCTGATCACTTTTAAGACCAGCGCCTATGCCAATATTACGATGTTTGGTGATGTCGGGCTCAAGATGCTGGAAATGATAGCCTTTGGTACCCGGGTACCCGGCGCAATCAATGCCGAAGACCTGCCGCAGGCATTGGATAACCTGAAGACGGCACTGGAAAAAATGCCGGAACAGGTTGAGGCCGCTGGAGATGCCGACGATGATCAACCCGCAGTCAGTCTGCATACTCGTGCGGTTCCCCTGCTCCAGTTACTGCAGGCCGCTGTCGAAGAGGAAACCTATGTTCGCTGGGAATAGTTCTATCCGAGACTGATTAATAAGGTAACCTCACGAAACTAACGATAATAAAAATACCGATAACCATAACCATTATAAAGTTGACATCATGACAGATAAAACGATTTTGCTCGGCTATGCGACCCAGGATAAAACTCACGGCGCCGGTGTTTACCCGGTTCACCTTAATTTGAAACGTGCCAACCGTCATGGGCTTATCGCCGGTGCCACGGGCACTGGTAAGACCGTATCGTTGCAGGCGCTGGCCGAAAGTTTTTCTCAACAGGGGGTACCGGTGTTCCTGGCCGATATCAAGGGTGATGTTTCCGGTATTAGCCAGGCTGGAAAATCCCATCCCAAGGTCAATGAAAGATTGCAGGCCCTGGAACTTCCCACCGATCAATGGCGCGGATGCCCGACTGTATTCTGGGATCTTTACGGCAAACGAGGGAATCCGGTGCGCGCCACAATATCTGATATGGGGCCGGTGTTGTTATCGCGGTTGATGAATCTGAACGACACCCAGTCCGGGGTTTTGAGTATTGCCTTTGCCGTGGCCGACGACAATGGCCTGTTGTTACTGGATCTGAAGGATTTGCGCTCCATGCTGCGGCATGTCTCGGAAACTGCCTCAGAGTTGAGTAGTGTGTATGGCAACGTCTCTAAAAGCTCGGTCGGTGCGATCCAGAGACGCCTGCTGGTTCTCGAGCGCAGCGGCGCAAAAAAGTTTTTCGGCGAGCCCATGCTCGAGCTGGATGACCTGATGAAGGTCGATGCCAATGGTGCTGGTATTATCAACATCCTCGTGGCTGACAAACTGATGCAGGAACCCGCCGTATACTCGACGTTGTTGCTGTGGTTACTTTCCGAACTGTTTGAGAATTTACCGGAAGTGGGCGATCCCGATAAACCCAAGCTGGTTTTGTTTTTTGACGAAGCGCACCTGATGTTCAAGGATACGCCGAAAGCGCTGGTTGAAAAAATCGAGCAGGTCGTGCGCCTGATTCGGTCCAAGGGTGTCGGCGTTTATTTTATTACCCAGAGTCCGGGTGACATTCCTGATTCTGTATTGGGCCAATTAGCGAATCGCGTGCAGCACGCGCTGCGTGCATTCACCCCGAGAGAACAGAAGGTGGTCAGGGTCGCGGCACAGACGTTCCGCAGTGACAAAAGCTTTTCGGTGCAGGATGCGATCACCGAAATGGGTGTCGGGGAGGCACTGGTTTCGACACTGATGGCCAATGGTGCGCCTTCGCCGGTCAAACGGACCATGGTAAAACCGCCGGTATCCCGAATCGGGGCTGCCAGCAAAACCGAGGTTTCTAAAGTCCTGAAACAAAACCCGTTTGCGAAAAAATATGCCACCACGGTCGATCGTCATTCCGCGTTTGAAAAGCTGGCCAAACGCGCTGAAGACGCGGCCAGTGAGGCTGCGGAAAAAAAGCCGCCGCGAAAACGCGTCAATTCAGCACCGAAACCTCGTGGTCGGTCGCGCCAGGGCGTTGTCGAAACTTTTGCCAAGAGTGTTGCACGCAGTCTTGGCGGCAAGGCGGGGCGGGCACTGGTGCGGGGTATCCTGGGTTCGCTGTTTAAAGGGAGATAAGGGGTCTGTTTTTAACTGTTAGCTATTCACCATTGAATTGACCACCGCGCTCCAGCCATGGGCGATATTTTCGTGGTTGTAACCGCCACCCCCCATGGCCAGCATACGGCCCTGGCAGTAGTCATCTGCAATAATGCACAGCCTTTCGGCGGCATAGGCGTGTGACGCCGGACTGAATTCCATGTTGGTAATCGGATCGCCCTTGATGCTATCGGCGCCACATTGCAACAGTATGAATTCCGGTTCATGTTTACGCAGGTAGTCCTCGATTATCGGCCATACTTCCTGGAATACCGTGTCGTTGGAGAAAGGCGGTACCGGAATATTCAGCTTGGTACCCTCAGCTGGACCAGTCCCGGTTTCGTTGACAAAACCGGTGCCCGGGTAAAGCGTTCGGCCGTCCTGGTGGATGTCGGCGAAAATCAGCTCGGGATCATCTTCAAAACTGTAAAACACCCCATCGCCGTGATGCGCATCAATGTCGATATAGGCGACCCGCTTGATGCCATACTGCTGGCGCAGGTATTCGATCGCGATGCCGCAGTCGTTAAACACGCAGAACCCGGCCGCAACATGGCGACGGGCATGGTGTAAGCCCGCGATTGGGGAAAATGCGCGTCGAAACTCGCCTTTCATAATGCGATCGATTGCGTCGGTGACCGACCCGGCGACGTGGCTCGCGGCTTCGAACATGCCGACAAAAGAGGGGGTATCGCCGCCATCCAGGTAGCCGTGTCCGCTGACCGAGTAATCACGCACCTTTTCGATATAGTCGCTGGTGTGAAACAGGTGGATACGGTCGCTGCTTGCCGCTACCGGGGTCTGAATTGCGAGCTGCTTATCCAGGCCGAGCCGGATCAACTCTGCCTGAAACACGTCATGGCGTTGTGGCCCGAATGGATGGCCGTCCTTGAAGCCGTAGTCGGCGAGGGCCTGGCCAAGATAAATACAGGTGTCTTTGGAGGGCATGTGCGGGTACCGGTCAAATTACCGAACCCATTAAAAACCAGCCTTGCGAGCAGGTCAAATTCTAAACACTATTCGAATCAGCCCTGGTCCTTCTGCTGACCGATCACCCATTGGTGATCGCATTTCTGGCAGCGCGCGTAAATGGGGTGTGCTCCGACGCGAACCTCGAAGGAGCCATAGGTTCCGCAGGATTTGCAGGTGGCCGAGTTTGCACACAGTTGGGCAAACGAAAACTGCATCCAGAAGCGTCGGAATAACTCGATTATTGCTATTCCAATCAGGTACAGCACTAAAATCGACAGGATAGAAAAGATACCGGAGAAATTGACACCAACAAATTCGATAATGGCGACGAACAGAAAGCCGCACATCAGGCAGCTAAGCAACCAGGCAAAACTTAAGAAAAGCTGCCGTTCGTGCCAGCGATTGAACTTTATCTGTTGCATGAGCCTGTTTTGCATGATTTCTGCCTCAAGTAATTAGTATATTCCTGATGTCGGCAAAATTCTGAAAATATTTAATCTGGCGGGATTCACCTACCCGGGATTAGTCATTTGCGGCTAGCTGTTTCTGCAATAATTTGCAGGCTTCGCGCCAGGGCTCAAACGCGGCTTGTTGTTCCAGCAAATCGAGCCCGAGTTTCGAAAAAGTCCCCTCGGTTGCGATGCCGCTGGCAATTTCCGCGGGTGAAGTATCTTTACTGGCCAGGGCCAGTTCGGCTGCTCCCTTCGCCATACCCATGACCAGTTCCGCGCTAAGGTCTGCTGGTAGTTCGGGTCCCTGGGTCGCCATGATTAGTTCCTGGTAGAGCGAAAAAAACCAGCAATAAACGCAGGCGAGTACGTTGCCCTGGTTAAAGTGGGCCTCATTTTCGGTCACGATTGAAGTGCCGCAACAATTAAAAAATTCACCCACAAAAGCGTTGCCTGGATAGATAAGGGTAGGGCTGGCGCCAGCCTCGGCGCTACTGACCGGCATCGCACGTACGATTTCAAGTTCAGCCGGAACCGCGCAACGTAGTTGTTCGCTATCTATACCGGCAACGACACTGATCAGAGTCTGGTTATCGTTGAATTCGAGCCTGGTTAGCGTTTCCAGGCAATCGGCGGGGCGTGTCGCAATGACGATGTGGTCGCTGTTTGCAACCACGGACTGGTTATCGGGCTGAACCGCGCAGTCATAATTTTTAGCGAGATGCTTAGCATTTTCGCAATTTCGCGGGCTCAGCAGGATGGGCCCCTGGTAGCCGCCGCTCCGAACTCCCTTGATGGTGTAAAGTGCCAGCGCTCCGACACCGATAAAACCAATTGTCTGCATTATGATTCATGTCCCCGGGAAAAATCGTTTCGTCCCGTTTTGTCTTCACCGCGCAACAAAAACAGCGCCCGGTTCGAATAGCCATGCGGAGAGCCAGCCTCTTCCTTGATCTTGCCACTATTGTGATTATAGAAACTGGTCGCCGGCATGATGCGTAAAACCAGTCCCATGCGACGCCTGTCGGACAGATTGGCATCGGAACCGTGCACCAGGTAAACATCGTGTAACGAAATCTGCCCGGGCTCGAGCACGATATCGCGTGCCTGACTCAAATCAACCTGGTTATCGTCGATCACCTGGGCCAGGGTGTAGTCTTCGCGATGCTCGAAATGATGCGAGTAAATCTGGTGATCGAGATGCGACCCGGGAATAAACTTCATGCAACCCTGTTCAGGTGTCGAGCCATCCAGCGATATCCAGACCGTCAGCGTTTCCAGAGGTTCGATCGGATAGTAGTCCCCATCCTGGTGCCACGGAGTCGCTTTGCCGACACCTGACGGTTTGCCGAATATGGTGACGCCCCACAAGATGAAGTCCGGACCGATAAGCTGTTCGACCATGTCGAGAATGCCAGGGATGCGTGCGAATTCGAGCCATTCGGGATCACCCTTGACGCCGTATGTACCGGTAGCGTCGAGATGGGGGCCAAGGATAAAGTCCGCGGAAAAATCCGGATTGTCCCGGTTATCTTCGAGTAGATTCTGGTAAAGCTCGTTGATTCGCGTGAGACTCACTTCGGGTAGGCGATATTGCGACGGAATCACCAGGCCATCACGGTGGTAGGTATCGATTTCCAGGTCAGTCAACGGCATCGCCAGAGCATATTACAAAGGCGTAAACGGGTACAGCCAGCCACGTCAAATCGTGATATCTTTTTGGGCATAATGAATCAGACGATACTTGAAATTACCAGTGAGCCAATCGGGGTCGGGCAGGAACGTGTCTGCTACCAGCATCCCCAGGATGCAGGCAAGGTTGTCAAGATCCAGAAAGGGGAGAGCGTCAAGCAAACCCGGCGTGAGCTTGAGCTTTATAGAAATCTGTCACGGCGCAAGATGAGTAATTTTGAACATATCCCCCGCTATTATGGAATGACACAGACCAACCTGGGTGAAGGCTTTGTTGTCGATCTGATCGCGGACTTCGATGGCGCTGTCTCCAAATCCCTGTGGTGGCATTTCGAACAGGGCTATCCAGTCGCTGAATTTTTACCCTACCTCGATGAACTCAGGCAATATCTGCTTGATAACCTGATCGTCTTCAGCGTCGATATGGGACGTTATAATATTCTATTCCAGAAAACATCGCCGCAGCAGGCACGTCTGGTCGTCATAGATGGTCTCGGCAATCATACCGCTTTCAACTGGCTCGATAACATCGCCTATTTTGCGCGCCACAAGATAAATCGGCGTTGGCGACGTTTTATAGGCAGACTGCAAAATTACTCGGCCGAAATAATGCGCGCCAACAACGCCACTCCTAAAACGCTTGAAGCGGCATATCGAAAAACAGGATAACCGCTTCAGTTGGCCACCAGGAACGATACCTTTGCGCTCGCTCAGATGGTGATCTCGATACGATCAGGGACGGAGTAGGTCGGTACGAGTACGAATGGTAGCTCTAGGGATTTTCGCTAGCCGACTGGCAGTCGATACAGAGACTGGCATAGGCTTGCGCCTGCAGACGCGCGAACGCTATCGGTTCCCCGCATTGCAGACAGGTGCCATATTCCCCATGGTTTATCCGCAGCAATGCGAACTCGATGCGTTTTAGTAATTGGTCAGCCTGCTGTTGATTAGCGATCGCCATTTGCTGCTGTTGAATCGCATCGATACGTGAAACCCGACCAACCGATTGCTGGTCAAGTGTTACCGGTTTGGTAGACGAGTCAGTGCTGAGCATCTGCTCTTCGAGCGCCTGTTGGCTTGAGATGAGCAAAGAACGCAGTTCTTCAATTTGTTGCTGATTAAGTTCTGTTACCGGCATGGATCAGGATGCCACGACAGATTGCTGGTTCGTGTCGATACCATAGTCGGTGCGGGTAATTTTATTAGCATGCGTATGCTGGCGAATACTGCGATTTCTGGCGATCGACTCGGGGTGGGCGTAGCCGCGTCCGTGGTCCAGGTGCGCGCAACTGCAGCGATAGCGTACCTGGCGGGTTTTAATGCCCATGTTCATCAGGCGCTCGCCAAATTCCCGATCCTGCCCGCCATATTGCATCCGCTCATCGAAGCCATTGGTGGCAAGAATGTGCTTTTTCCAGGTCGATGAGCTGTGTCCATTCCAGGTAGCCCGGGTAATGGTAAGCGCATCCAGAATCGCGCCCAGGGTCGGATGAGAAAAAAGCTTGGCAATTTTTGGCGTAAAGGGAACACCGTGCTTAAACAGCCAGCCCGGGCGCGTGCATTTTCCATCGAGAATGTCCTGCCTGGTAATCGCTCTCGATACCTCTAGCGGCAACTTGAAATATCCGCCTGACAGCAGCGTATTTTCTCGTGCCAGTTCGACATGGTTTTTAACAAAATCAGGGTGGGGGATGCAATCGCCGTCGGTAAAGATCAGGTACTCCCCCTGGCTCGCGACTATAGCCTTGTTCAATATCCTGCATTTTTGAAATCCATCATCTTCCTGCCAGATATGCTGAATCGGAATATCGATTTGAGGTTTCAGCGACTCGATTACATCACGGGTTTCCTGCCCGGAACCATCGTCGGCGACGATAATTTCAAAATCGCGGAAGGATTGCATCGAAAAACCCCACAGGGTTTTTTCCAGCCACTTTGGATGGTTATAGGTCGTAAAAATTACTGACGCAAACATCAGCAGAGCTCGTCGTAGATTAGTTCCAGTTTGGCGCATTGTTTGCGGATATCGAAATGCTTTTCGACCCGCTTGCGCCCCTCAACACCCATATTGTGGCGCAGGGTGGAATTTTCCAGCAAACTTGCGATGTTATCTGCCAATTCCGCGACATCTTTTTCCTCGCTTAGCAGCGCCGTGGTTCCCTCTTCAACCGCTTCGACCAGCCCACCGCTGCGAAAGCTGACGACCGGGGTTTGCAGGGCCTGGGCTTCGAGAAATACCATGCCAAGGCCTTCTGCATCACCACTGGTCGCGGTGATACTTGGGGCAACAAATAGCCAGCATCTCGCCAGCTGCTCACGAACTTTGGCCGCGCTGGCACTGCCGATGAACTCGACATTTAAATGCCGAGCTGTAGCTTCCTGCTGTAGCGATGCTTTTAACTCGCCTTCTCCGATGATAGTCAGGCTAAGGTCAGGGTAATTCGTTTTCAATTGCTCAAGTGCCTGTAATAAGTAGGTACAGCCTTTTTTCTCGACCAGGCGGCCAACGAAAAGCAATGAAGGCCGGTCGGTTTCAAGCTTGGATTGGGTGAACTTGTCGAGATCAATACCGATATAGTGTTGAACCAACTTGTGCTCGGGACATCCTTTGGCTATTGCCTGTTGTGCAATGAAATCTGATACGGCGATTACTCGATCGACTTTTTCAAAAAATCGCCGGTTAACAGGGTTCTGTGAAACTGCATTTTCGTACTTGGTAATATCGTGTCCGTGGACCGTGGTGACCAGGGGGAGACCAAGCTTTTCACTCAGAATTGAAGCATCGAGGCCGTCGCTGAAAAAATGCGCGTGAATCAGTGCCGGGGTTTGCATGCCGATGGCTTTTATCCAGGCATTGTCTCCGCCAAATCCTCGGCGAAACAAAAGTTTGGAGAGTGAAGTTACTTTGCTGTACTCGCTCAGCAAGATTCGGGTTGATCCTGCCAGCAAATCAAATCCAGAGCTATCTTTTTGATACCCACAGAAAACCGGTTTGTAACTGGGTAGCAATTTACCCTGATCTGCGATGAACGTTTCCGAGTACGAGAGCAGGCGCTTGCGAAAAATTGCAACAGTTGAAGTCAAGGTGGTTTACTCATTCCTGTGTCGGAGTAACGATCAAGGCCAGAATTGACAGGGTCAGGAATCGGACAGGTTGCGCCGTATCTGCTTAATTGCCAATTGCAATTTAATATAGCGACTTATGCCACGCAGGCCAAGCCTGTCGCGAACCAAAAGACGAAAAAGTCGCAGATCCCATTGCTGGAATTTCTGTTCTATTGTCTGCAATACCTTTTGGGCATGGAACGGCGGAATCTTGCGACATTCGCGAGCGATCTGGGTCATCGTGCGCAACAATAAATCCTTGTGTGCGCATTTCTGTTCGTTGCTGACAGCAAATTTACCTGAATTCTCGACGGCGCCGAGCCAGTCATTATATGAACCCTTTTCATATTTGCGACCTGTGGATCCGGTTTGATGTTTGCGATAGAAATAGACCTCCTGGTTAAGCAACACCAACGACCGGGCTAATGAAAACATTTCGCTGAAATACAGTAGATCCTGTGCCATACGAACCCCGTCGGGAAATCGCAGATTACCGAGCACGTCCCGCTTGAACAATTTACCACCAATGTGACCTCGTACCCGGCTGTGTCGGTAAAGAGCGGTTAGGACATCCCCGCCAGATATCAGGGTTATCCTTTTCACATGGTCGGGAGCGGGGCGCCTGCCATTGTCATCGAAGAGGATGAGATTGCCTTTCACAATGTCTGCTTTATATTGCTCGGCGGCATCAAACAGGCTTGAGATTGATGCAGGAGGAAGTACATCGTCAGGATCGAAAAACATTACATAGCGTCCTTGCACCTGCCCCAATCCAAGGTTCCTTGCAGAACTAACTCCGGCATTGGTTTTGCTTTTTATGAGAGTGAACTTGTCAGGGAAGTTACTCACGAATCGCTGGCATATCTCAAGGCTATCGTCGGTTGAGCAATCGTCGACCAGAATCACTTCGTAAGCGTGTTTGAAGTCCTGATTAGCAATGCTCTCCAGGCCTTCCTCGATATAACTGGCGACGTTGAATACAGGAACTACCATCGATACCATGATACCGTTATCGCTGATGTAAGCGGTCGTCATAGATGACTATCTGAAGCTTGCTTTGGCTTGCCAGTGCTAATCCAGGCCAATAGCAACGCTAGTATAACGGCGACGAACATCGTGGCCGATTTGCCTTCGAAGTGATCCTCGGCGAAGCATCCAATGATGTAATTCATGCATACCAGAATAATCGCAAGATGTGGAACTTCGGATTCGCGATCAAACGCCTTTTGCGACATCGCGATGTAAACCGGCAGACCTATTACCAACAGGAACAAAATCAATCCCGGAACCCCGCGCGTGGTAAGTGCCGCAAGATACTGGTTATGCACGTACTTATAGCGATGGACTGCTTCATTAACCTGGTAACGTTCCGAATTAACCTGAGCCAGGGGCTTAAAGGCGCCGACACCGACGCCCAGCAGCGGATTTTCGAGAAACATATGCCACCCGGTTTTCCATAGCTCGAAGCGCAATCCGAGCGAGCTTGTTCGAGAGGGATCACGGTAATCGTCGGTGGCAAAGTAGTTGTTGATACTTTCGATACCTTGATCTATGCGTGACTTAACGATTGGTAGCAGATAGGAACCGGAAATCAGCGACAGGATAACAACCACCAGTGTTGTTTTTTTCCAGACAGCCTGGGACCGGGCCAGGTAAATGGTAAACAGGATTCCCAACACCGCCAGGGTCATCCAGGTGCTGCGGGATTTGCTGAAAACCACGTTGGCAATTCCGAGGATAAAACCTGCCGCGGCCAGCCAGCGCAATAAGGTTTCGGGTTTTTCAATAAAGTAAAACAACAAAATACCGGAAAGGCAGAGCTGAATGGGCCCGAACGCGTTGGGATTCATACCCTGCGCCCGGTGGTCGACTCCCTTAAAAAAATCAATCAGGATGTCGATATGCGAAACAAGGACACTAGCTAGGAAGGCAAGAATAATTATCCTGTCGGGGATCTCCACTTTTCTGAACACGAAGAAAAGCGGGATGAGGAAAAGGAAGTAAAAATGGCGCCCCCACACAAAGGATGCACCTCTGCCGGGTTCCCCGTTGGCATAAAAACTAAAGGCAATCCACAGAAAATTGAAAATAATGGCGGCAAACAACAGGCGCTCTAGAAAACTGGTATCTCTAACCAGTTTGAAATTTAATACGAGATAGCCGAGAGCCGTCAGGCATAGCAACACAAACCATGTTTTGGCAGTATCGGTATAGCGTGGCAGCATCACCACGAACAACACAAAAAACGACGTAACCAATACGGTTAACGCTTTCTCCCTTATTACATGAACATCTAGGTTCATTCAATATTACCTATGCAAAAAGCCACGCCAGATCAACCAGATCGCCAGCAGTAAACTAAAGTAACGACTAATCGATCTTACTCCGAGGCCGTCTTTAAAAATTAACGATGAAAGTCGAATACCCCATTTGACGCGACGATCCTCAATAACGGGAAAGATCCTTTGTGCCATACCCAGGGGCTGGGTGCGACATTCGCGTGCCAATTGGCTTAGGGTTCCCAGCAACAGGTTTTTGTGAGCCCTGATCTGCTTCGAGTTATTGGCGAATTGTAGCGTCTTTTTAAGATAGAGTTAATCGTGAATCTTTGCCGGTATTCGACGATGCAATTGGTGTTGACCGTAGTGGTGCCTGGACTGGACGAGAAAAGATAATTGAATAGTTCAGAACCCACTTCACCAATAATAAACCCACCACACTGCGTGCTGCGGGAATGTGCTCGCGGCCATCCCTGGCCGCGATCCCGCGTTCGCAAGCCCTCTGCCATCGGCTCTACATGCTTATTCCGAATTAGTTTAACTGACCGCTACCCGCCGGACGGGGAAAACTGACAGCGATTCCGTTACTTGTTTAGTGCTTCAGCCCCAAACGAGCGTCCATCACGATTTTATAAGAGCGATGCCGGAATGTTCAAAAGAGAACCTGGACGCATAGACACGGTTCCAGTCCGACAGCAATCTACCGGTTTTTATTTCGTGAACGGTTGCAGGGCTCGAGTTGCACCTGAGCCTGCAGCTACTTGCACGGGATCCGGGGAATTTGCTTACGGATTAAGCCAGATCAATTAACAAGATAGGGTGTTAGGTGATGAAGCACCGATGGATAGGCTTCATACCATTGGCGATACCGGCGATTCCAGACCCGGGTCAGTTTGCGACGTGCGAACGAGCTGCTATAGCTTGCTAGTGGAATGAAATGGTTATGCCCGATCCCGTCGATTACGATCAGTAAAAACTTGTCCAAACCGAGTCGTTTGACCAGAATGTTGGTCGGATTCAGATCGTGAAATACGATCCATTGGGTGTAAAAGTATTGTTTCAGAGTTTCAATTTCCGTGGTTACCTGGGAATTGAAACACTCGTTCTCCTGGGCGAGATAGTAATTCAGCGATTTTGATACCTGTCCATCGTCATCCCGCACCATCTCAAAAATTGCGCCCTGTCCCAGGTTGGTGTCAACCATCCCATGAAATCCAGCAAGGTGGCTAAACTCCGCCCCTCGTCGCTGCAGACTCTTATAATAATTTATTTCTCGCCAGAACCTGCCGGAACGACGTTCAGGGTGCAAAACCTTGATACAATAGTTAGGATCTTCCGGGTGCCGGTAACACTTGCGGTCGGTGCCTTCGGCCACGAAATACTTCTCGGAAAGTAAAACCGTATCGCACATTTGAAAAAGGCTATCGGCAATCAGCAGAAATCATGGTTCATTCCTGGACTAATCTCCCGGCAGGTCGACACCCTTTGATCCGCCTGGTGACGTAGAAAGGTATTCAGAAGGGCGACCTTAGTCTATATTGGCGCATATTGGTCGCATCTCTTAGGGAGTCGTAATTGACCGATTCAGTCTAACACGACTGTAGCTTGCGTTCATCGATGGTTGTACAAACCGCGGAGACCAACCATGTCTTTGTCGGAATGCATTGATATACTGGTTGTGCGATTTGGTTTTTTCACTGCTTATGCCTGATTCACATCCATTGGTTTGTCGCTTTGGTGCCCTGGGCGACATGATACTGATTACTCCGTTGCTCAAATTACTCTTCCAACGCAGCGGTTTGCCTTGCGATATCGTCGCAATTGGCGCCTGGAACAAGCCGTTGTTCGAGCGGATGCCCTACGTGCGAAATGTTTTTTGCATCGACTCACGCTCGACGCCCTACTGGTTTAACCACAGCCAGCGCGAAC
>Ga0265303_10001591_pt1 | contig 14047 bp, 18 predicted proteins | sample Helome_2_FD_192494 | JGI IMG/M metagenome (GOLD analysis project Ga0265303, IMG submission 192494) | Marine sediment microbial communities from subtidal zone of North Sea - Hel_20160317 (Illumina Assembly) | ecosystem: Environmental > Aquatic > Marine > Subtidal zone > Sediment ... | reverse complement strand
GCTCATGAACGAGCCTGCCCGTAACTGCGATCTGCCATCACCAATGCTCCGCCCGGCACAATGGCGCGGGCCAGTTAACGAATGTCACGAGTTTGACCGCCGGGCGCCAGGACGTCTGGTCGCAGTCGGTCAGATTTTGGTCCGCCGCAACCGGCTACGGCAGTACCTCGATCAGCTCCACCTCGAAGGTCAGCGTGGAGCCTGCCGGAATCGAACCCACCGCGCGGTTGCCGTAGGCGATCTGCGGCGGACAGGTCAGGCGGGCCTTGCCACCCTCCTTCATCATCGGGATGCCTTCCTGCCAGCAGGGAATGACCCGGCGCAGCGGCAATTCCAGCGGCTGGCCGCGTTCGACGGAACTGTCGAACACGCTGCCGTCGGCCAGCGTGCCGTGATAGTGCGCACGGACCACGTCATCTATCGTCGGCGCCTGGCCGGTGCCGGGCACGAGTTCCTCATAGACCAGGCCGGAAGGCGTCTCGACGGTAATCGCTTCCGCTACCACTGCGTCCTGGTGATTTTCTGCGGTTGCCACAGACGCTAAAGCAACGGACGCAAGGGCGAAAATCAAACAGTGCACAGCACGATGGCTGAGAGAGGAAATCAAAAACATCATTACATCCCTGTAGGAGTTTGGGGGTTTCGACGAAATGCGGATAACGGAGGGTTCAGCCCTTCGTCGTTACCTCTTCATAGAATTCGTGGGTGTGCTGCGGCAACAGGTTCGGGTACAGCTGCGCGCTGCGGGCCTTGTCCAGGGAACGGGAAAACCTGACGCGGTCTTCCGCAGTGTCCCACTGTTCCACCATGACGAAATGCACGCCCTCCGGGTGCGGTCTTTCACTAGCGGCCGCCAGTTCTTCTTCGGACACGTAGTTCTTCACGATCTCGAACATCCGGCCGGGCTGGGCCCGGAAAATCTGCCGCCCGCGAAAGCCCGGGGCCGCGCGCATCTGCTCATCCATGTCCTGGTAGAAACGACTGACGTCGTCTTCAGCGCCGTGCTTGGCCATTAATGTTGCGATGTAGGTCTGCATGGGCAAGGCTCCTTTTCTGATTCGCCACGCCGTGGGCCGCAGCCAATGGTGGCGACACTACACCGCGGTGCCGGCGAGGCCAAGCCCGAGAATCCGCAACCCCGACCCCGCCGAAACCCCTTCATGAGCAGCGCCACACCCGCCATTCTCTGGTTTCGCCACGATCTGCGGCTGGACGATCAACCGGCACTGGCCGCAGTTTTGCAGTCTGGCCGGCCCGTCGTGCCCGTGTATATCCTCGACCCTGAGCCGGCAGATGGCCGCCCCCCGGGCAGCGCGAGCCGTTGGTGGCTGCACCACAGCCTGGAATCGCTGGCAGCAAAGATCGAGGGGCTGGGTGGACAGCTGATCCTGCGCCGCGGGCCTGCCGTCAACGCCCTGCGCCAACTGGCCGAAGAAATCGGCGCGGCAGCCGTGTATTTCACCCGCGCTGCCGAACCGGATGCCGCAGCAGTGGAAAAACACCTCAACGCCACGCTCGGCAACACGGTCGAGCTACACCGTTTTGGTGGCCAGCTGCTGTTCGCGCCCGAGCAGGTGTTAAAGGACGACGACACGCCGTACCGGGTATTCACACCATTCTGGCGCGCGTGCTGCCGTCTGCCGGCGCCATCAGTCGCCATCGCCGCACCCACGCGCTGGCCGGCTCCCGACCCGTCGCCGGCGTCCGAACAACTGGCAGACTGGCAATTGCTGCCCACCCGCCCGGACTGGGCCGTTGGCCTGCGCGAGGCCTGGCAACCCGGCGAAGCCGGCGCGGAAGCCGCGCTGGACCTGTTCCTCGACGCACGGGTTCGCGACTACAAAGGGGATCGCGACCGGCCGGACCGGCCTGGCACTTCGCGGCTGTCGCCGCACCTGCGCTTTGGCGAAATCAGCCCGCGGCGCGTGTGGCACGCGGCCGAAGCTCATGCCGTGCGTGCGGGTGGCGGCAACGGCGTAGAAGCCTTCCTGCGGGAACTGGGCTGGCGCGAGTTCTCCTACCACCTGTTACACCACTTCCCGCAGCTGCCCGACACACCGCTGCGGCCCGAGTTCAGCGATTTTCCGTGGCGGGACGACGACGCGGCCCTGCAACGCTGGCAGCAGGGCCTGACGGGCTACCCCATCGTCGACGCCGGTATGCGCGAGCTGTGGGCCACCGGCTGGATGCACAATCGCGTGCGCATGGTGGTGGGTTCATTCCTGGTCAAAGACCTGTTGCTGCCGTGGCAGCAAGGTGAGCGCTGGTTCTGGGACACGCTGGTGGATGCCGATCCGGCCAACAACGCGGCGAGCTGGCAATGGGTGGCGGGCTGCGGTGCCGACGCCGCACCTTTCTTCAGGGTCTTTAACCCGACGCTGCAGGGACAGAAGTTCGACCCGCAGGGCGCCTACGTGCGCCGCTGGATCCCGGAGCTGGAACACGTGCCGGACCGGCTGGTGCACAAACCCTGGGAAGCGGGGGGCGACGACCGCCCTGCCCCCGGGTACCCGCAACCCATAGTCGATCACGCCTTGGCGCGACAACGGGCGCTGGCGGCCTTCCGGGCAATCAAGAAACCGGCAGCCTGAGCGGATGCCGGTACTTGCCGGGTTCAGTCGGCGCGGACAGACAATACCGGGCAGTCGGCCATCCGCAGCACACCCTCGGTGGTGCTGCCCAGGATCAGATGCTTCACGCCGGCGTGGCCGTGGGTCGTCATCACGATCATCTCGGCGCCGTGCTGCTTGGAATAGTTCGCGATCTCTTCGGCGGGCCGGCCTACGAGCACCTTGGCCACCGTTGGCTTGCTCATGCCTTGCAGGTGTTCGCTGACAAAATTCTGCAGCCTGCTGTCCGCCGACGAGGCCAGTTCCTCGGCCGTCGGAATGGCCACCGGGCCCATATCCAGCGTTGCGTAGATATGCGGTTCCTCCACCGCATAAACGCAGTGCAACTCCGCGTCCATGACCGAAGCCATGCGCCGGGCAATCGCCAGGGCTTTGAGCGACAGTGCCGAAAAGTCGGTGGGAAAGACAATTACGTTGTTAGCCATCGGTCCGCTGCCTCCTCGACAGAATCTGATGACTAATTTAAGCTATTTTTGCCTGCCGCGGACAAGCGTGGAGAATGCCTATGGCGTCGGTGGCGTGTTTTGGCTGCCGAGGGCCGCGACCAGCCGGTCCGCAATGCGCAGGCCTTCCAGGTAATCGGGCGTCAACGGACTCCGGCCGCCGACCCGCAATGGGGTGTCTACTGCCGCCTCCTGCTCATGCTCCAGCAGCGCCAGTGAATAGGCAGCCAGGAGCACGGTGGCCTTATCTACAGCCAGCCGGTCACCGAGGCCGGCAATCAGGCCGGCCAGCAGCTCGCGATGCCTGGGGCCCGGGCCGCGAAACGCATCGCCGGGGGCTTGCTCCAGCTGCAGCCAGCGGGAGGCTGCCTGGGCCAGGCTGTCGGCACTGCGCAGCGTCTCCAGAGACGCGGCAGGCGGGGGTTGCAGGATCATGGAATCAGGCTACGCGCCGCAGTGCGTTAACCATTATCATTTCGCCTCACATCGTGGTCATCTGAGGTCAGACAGCGGTGGCGCCGGCATGATGCTCGAAAATACCAACCTCGCAACCGGCGCGCAGCTGCTGGCGGAAACCCTCGAGCGGGACTACGGCATCGATCCCGCCGACGTCTTCGCCGCGGCGGAGCTCGACATGTCGCGCCTCCGGGTACCGGGCGCCCGCTACCCCTGGCCGAATCTGCGGCTTCTGTGGGAAGAAGCGACCCGACGCTCAGGAGACCCTTGCCTGGGTCTTGCTGTTGGCGCCCGCAGCCGTGTCGGCAGTTTCCAGGCCATCGGTTGCTCGTGGATCTCCAGCGCGAGCCTGCTGGAAGCCTTGCAGAGGCTGGTCCGTTACCGGCGCGTGCTGTCCACCGCAGATATCGACGTGCGGCTAGAGGTGAAAGAGCCGGACGATTGGGAACTGTCCGTCCGCTTTCCGGACCCGTCCATGGCCGCCGGTCGGGCCAATGTGGATGCCTTTGTCCGCGGCATGGTGGGCCTGATGCAGGCGGCCACGCGACCAGAGTTCTACCCGCGGGTCGTCCACCTGCCCCACGACGATGCCGGCCAGGCCGATCGTTACCACGCCGCACTCGGACCCGGCGTGCGTTTCGACCAGCCTCATTGCAGCATCGCCATCGCGCGCGCTGAAGCCGAGGCCCCGCTGCCGGGCGACAACCCGGAGCTGGCAAACGCCAACGACATGGTGTCGGAACGCTATCTCGCGAGCCTTGATCCGGCGCGCATAGCCACCGAAGTGCGCGAGCTGCTGGTGGAAATGATGCCGTCGGGCACGGTGCGCCAGGAAGACGTGGCGCAGCGTATGAATCGGAGTCTCAGCACGCTGCAACGCCAGCTCACAAGCGAGGGCCTTAACTTTCAGCAGCTGCGGGACGAAACCCGGCGACGCCTCGCCGAGGACTACATACGCACCAACGAATTGTCCCTGAGCCAGATCGCCTATCTGCTGGGCTTCTCTGACCAGAGCAACTTTTCCCGGGCCTTCAAACGCTGGACCGGCATGGCACCGCGCGAGTATCGAGCTCCCTAGCGCTAGAGCCAGACCCCAACGGCGACGACTATCCACACAGCCGCACCCAACACGCAAGCCAATAAAATGCCCTGCAACGCGTGAGATTCGCGAGTTTGACGCACTTCGACCACCCTCTGACGGAGCCCGCGGCCCACCCGTTGGCCGGAACTCCTCGACACCTCGTAAAGGCCGGTGCCAAAGCCACCGGACTAACCCTGCCCGGCATGATTCCGAATTTAGACCTTTCCAAACTCTGCCTCAAGTCCCAGATTTCTGCTAACCGTGCGCGTTCGCGCCCGCGGTGCACGATTTCTTGACTTAAGTCGCAGCGCCCTCGCGCCGATATAGCTGACAGTCAAGCGTTAGCCCGTGGGCTGTTGTTGCCTGCCGAGGAGCCGGAATGACCACCGCAGAAGACCTGAATGCCGCCGCCTTCAAATTTGTGCAGGGCCTGGCCACGGACCTGGACCAGGACGACCTGGAACTGCCGGGCTTTCCCGACACCGTAGCGCGGCTGCACCGCGACCTGGCCGATGAGAGCAAGTCCGTGCAGGACATCGTTGCCCTGGTCAATTCGGAGCCGTCCCTGGCCGCACGCCTGATCAAGCTGGCCAATTCGGCCGCCTTTAACACCAGCGGCCGCGAAATCAGCGACCCGCAGATCGCGGTAAACCTGGTGGGGTTCAACGTGGTGCGCAGCACCGCAACGGCCTTTGCGATGCGCCAGATGGAACAGCAGGACTGGCTGGAACCGGTACGCCCGATGCTGGCCAAGATCTGGCGGCGCTCCAACGGTGTCGCAGCCATCTGCCATGCGCTCGGCGGCTGCGTCGAAGGCGTGCGTGCAGATGAGGCCCTGGCGGCCGGACTTTTTCACCAGCTCGGCAACCTGTACCTGCTCACCAAGGCCCACCGTGAGGGGCTGGAAGTAGCCAACCATCCCGCCTGGGACGGCGTGACGCAAAACTGGCACCCGACGATCGCCCGTGCCTTCGTCGAGTCGTGGGGCATGCCCGCGCACGTGGGTGAGGCCGTGGAGCAACAGGACGGCGTGGCCGGCGGCGATGCCGAGCATATGTCGTTAATTGCCCGACTGGTGTCTGCATCCAAGCTCTACGACAGTCTGCAGGAAGCCAGTAACGGCGCCGCGCCGAAGGTAGAAGAGATGCTGGCCCCGGTGCAGCTGTCGGGGAGCTCGTTCATGGACCTGGTGGCGACGAATCAGGCTGCCATCGACGAGACGCGCCAGGCGATCGGCTGAGCAGGCGACCGCGCGGGCAACAGGCCACATCTCGCCGCCGGCCGCCGCCGTCATGGCGAGCCGCGTTTACCGCAGGCGGAAAGATATATTCAGACGGTGGTTATTGGCAGACGCCACGTGCGCACGGCGGGATCGGCCCCGTCCGGGCCATACACGTCGGCCTGATCACCCTGGCCACGCATCAGGGTCAGCGTGCTTTCGACTCGCCGCTGCTGGCGACGAATGATGCGGCCGTTGGCTTCATTATGATCACGACAGTCGCGGGTCAGTTCCAGCAGGCGGGCCCAGCGCTCGGCGATGGCCGGCGACTCGGCCAGCGTCTCCATGGCGGCCGGACTCGGGGCCAGTTCACGGCGCTGCTGTTCCAGGCCGGCAGCGGCAGCGAGGTGCGCCTGCTTCTCGGCCGTCAGGCTCTCCAGGGCCGAAACGTCCCGGGCTTCCAGCGCAGTCTGTTCGCGCGCCAGCACGTTCAGCACCGACTCCAGGGCCGCCAGCTGCTGGTCAAGGAGTTCGGTCAGTTGCGTGGCAGCGGCCGGGTTCATCCGAGATCCTGCTCCAGGCGAATCAGTTTGCGGGCCAGCCGCTCGGCGTCGATTTCGTAGTCACCGGCATCCAGGCGCGCGCGCATGCTTTCGACGCGGTCGTTATCGACATCCGGCAGATCCTTCAGACGCGTTTCCACGTCACGCAGGCTGCCTGCCTGGCCGCTCAGCTTCACCGAGTCCCTGGGGGGCTCGGGCCGCTGCTGCTTGCCAGTGGCACTGGTCGGATCGCTCTTCTCCACCCCGCGGTTACGCGACGGGTTTATGTCAAGCCCCGGCCGGGCGTATGCACTGATTTTGTCTGCCATGGCTCGTTACTCCTGCGCAAACGCGCACGGTCCCGCCTATATATCGGCAGGTACTACGGGCACCTTTAGGGCTAATTGCAGTAAGTGTCGCTGATTCACTGCAGCAATACCTCGACGGACTTCGCGGACCGGACGATTGCCTCGACTTCCCGCCCGGAGCTCTGATTCACGACGCCGATCACCTGGCCGCGGACACCGTCTTCCTGGGCCACGCCGGCCATGCGAATGTCCAGACCACCAGATCGAGCCTGCAGAATGACCTGCTGGCCGCGTTTCACCAGTGCCGGCATTTCCAGGTGGCCGGGAGTGACCGCTTCGCCCGCTGCCAGCGGCCGACGCAGCTGCTGACCCACCGCATCTGCAGCTGCACTCAGGAAACCGTAATCCAGCTCACCGGTATCCCGTTCCGCCAATGAAATGTCGGCAGCCGTCAACACACTGTCGCGCGGCATCGCCCGCTTGGTGACCACCACCTGCTGAAAGACCGAAAGTTGCACAGGCACGTGCAGCTTCCATGGTTTCGGTCCGGCGCACTGCACCCGGGCGGTAACACGCGCCGAGCTGCGCGCGCGGAACGGCACCGAGGCCTCCAGCGGCTGGCCACAGGCCGGCAGCCGAATGCGCCGGTCCAGCTCGCCCGCCACCGCGTCGACTCGCCCGCCCGGTGCCAGCCACTCGGCATTGATTGCCGCCGCAGCCGCGGCACGAATTTCCTCATGGTCCTGCCACCGCAGAGCCTTTTCTGCAGCTGCGGGCGCCGCGGCGCCGGCGGCCGCTACCACGACCAGTATCTGCGTGAATCTGTTCATGGCCTGATCGATGCAAGACCCGTGCCACGTGCTGCGTCAACGCGAGCAGGCACGAGCCGTAATCAATGTGATGACAGACCTGAACGACAACCTCGTTCCGACGAGCACCGCGATGCGACTGGTGGCAGGTCTGGCGGCAACCGCTTGCCGCTCCGGGTCCCGCGGCGGCAACGCACCGGCAAGAAGCTGCCGGAGCCCGTCGATGATTCCGTGTGACGCCGGGCGCCATGCACGTTGGCACGCGTCTTGCTTTAACACCGACAGGAACAAAGCGAGATCGCGAAATGCCGATCAACCTGGACAACGAATTTGCACTGCAAGGCCGCGCCCTCGGGGTGGCCAGCCAGCGTCTCGGCCTGCTGGCACAGAACGTCGCCAATGCCGACACGCCGGGATACAAAGCCCGCGACGTCGACTTCAAGGCAGCGATGCAAAACGCCGGGCAAAACGCGCCGTCGATGCAGGTCACGCACGACAAGCACATCGGCCTGCCTCGCGCCGACACACGCGCCGAGGTCCTCTATCGCGTACCAAACCAGCCGAGCATGGACGGCAACACTGTTGATGCGCAGGTCGAGACCGGCGCCGTCGCCGAGACGGCGGTGCGCTACCAGGCCACGCTCACTTTTCTGAACGCCAAGATTCGCGGGCTGCGACTCGCGATTACCGGGAGCCGATAGCCATGTCTCTGTGGAAGGTTTTTGATATTGCCGGTGCATCAATGAGCGCGCAGTCGGTGCGCCTGAATACCACGGCCAGCAACCTGGCCAATGCCAATACGGTCTCGGGCTCTGCGGAAGAGGCCTACAGTGCGCGCCATCCGGTATTTGAGACAGTGATGGACTGGGAGTCCGAGGCCAGCGCCGGGGTGCGCGTGTCGGACATTACTACCAGTGACAAGGAGCCAGCGAAGGTTCACCAGCCGGGTCATCCCGAGGCGGATGCCGACGGCTACGTCTACATGTCCAACGTCAATCCGGTGGACGAGCTGGTGAACATGATTTCGGCGTCCCGCGGTTACCAGAACAGCGTGGAAGTCATGAACACGTCCAAGGAATTGCTGCTGCGCACGCTGCGGCTCGGGCAGTAACCGCAAGGAGCTGACAAACCATGATCAATATGCCAACCACCGATTTCGACCTGGGTGAACTGACCCTGCAGAAGCCAACCCAGGAAGAGCGCACCGAGCTGGGCCAGGAGGACTTCCTGATGTTGATGGTCGAGCAGTTCTCCAACCAGGATCCATTCCAGCCGGTGGAGAACGGCGAATTCATCGCGCAGATGGCGCAGTTCAGCCAGGTGTCCGGCATTGCCGAGATGAACCAGTCACTGGAGCGCCTCGCCAATTCCATGTCGGCGAACCAGGCGCTGCAGGCCGCCACAATGGTCGGCCGCTCGGTATTGGCCGACGGCAATCTCGGCGCGCTGGGTAGCGAAGGCGGACTGAAGGGCGGCGTCGACCTGCCCTACGGCACCAGCGCAGGCTACGTCCGGGTATTCAATCCTCGCGGTGAGGTAGCCGGCGAATTCCCGCTGGGCACCCGCGGTGCCGGCCTCGCCAGCTTCGAATGGGACGGCATGCTGCCCGACGGCGAGCGAGCTGAGCCGGGGACCTATCGGGTAGCGGCCTTCATTCGTAACGACGGTGTCGAAGAGCCGCTGGCGACCTACGTCGGCTCGGAAATTCAGAGCGTGAGCCTGTCGGCCGGCGGCCGCAGCGCGCTGTTGACCACGGCCAACGGCCAGCAGGTCAGCCTGTCCCAGGTTAAAGCCATCATGTAACGACGTTTCAACATGGAATGTTGAGCAGTTAAACGAGTACGAGTACCAAGGAGTAGAGAGATGTCATTTCAAGTTGCACTGAGCGGTCTGAACGCCGCGTCCACCGACCTGCAGGTCACGTCCAACAACATCGCGAACGCCAATACCTTTGGCTTCAAGTCATCGCGTGCGGAATTCGCAGACGTCTACTCCGGCGAAGCCACCGGCATCGGCGCCGGCGTGCGGCTGACCGACGTGCGCCAGGAGTTCACGCAGGGCAATGTCGAGATCACCGAGCGCCAGCTGGACCTCGGCATCTCCGGCAACGGCTTCTTCGTCGTGAATGACGGCGGCGGCCTGCTGTACTCGCGAGTTGGTGCCTTCGGCCTCGATTCATCCGGTTTCGTGGAGAACGCCGAGGGTGAGCGCCTGCAAATCTACCCCGCTGACGGCGCCGGCGGCTTCAATACCGGCACGCTGAGCGATCTGCAGATCACCACGGACACGAGCCCGCCCGACCCGAGCGCGAACGTGGACATGAATATCAACCTGCCGGCGGATGCCGCCGCACCCAGCGTCGTGCCCTTCGATCCGAACGATCCGCAGACCTTCAATCACAGCACGTCGACGATAGTGTATGACTCCCTCGGTGTGGCCCACACGGCCACCTACTACTTCCTGGAAACCGGTGGTGCCTGGGAGGTCTACCAGACACTGGACGGCAACCAGGTCGGCGGCGCCCAGCCCTTTGACTTTGCGGCCGACGGCAGCATTACAAACCCGCCGAACGGCGTCCTGACCTACCCGGCCTGGGATCCGGCCAACGGGGCGACCCCGGTCACACTGAACCTGGACCTGTCCAACACCACCCAGTACGGCTCGAACTTCGTGGTGAACAGCATCAACCCCGACGGCCGCTCGGCCGGACGCCTGCGCAATATCGAGATCGACCAGACCGGTATCGTGTTTGCCAGGTTCTCGAACGGCCAGTCCATTTCCCTGGGCAAAGTGGCGCTGGCCAATTTCTCCAACCCCGAAGGGCTGGCGAAGGTGAGCGACACGTCGTTCCAGGAAACCTTCAACTCCGGCGTCCCGCAGCGCGGTGAGGCCACCGAGTCGAACTTCGGCCTGATTCAGTCCGGTGCGCTGGAGGCTTCCAACGTAGATCTGACCGAGCAGCTCGTGAACATGATCACGGCGCAGCGCCTGTTCCAGGCCAACGCACAGGTGATCTCCACGATGGACACGGTCACCCAGACCATCATCAACATCCGTTAATGCAACGGTAGGCAGGAGTAAAGGCGAATGGACCGGCTGATATACACGGCGCTGAGTGGTGCTAGCGGGAGCATGCAGGCCCAGTCTGTGGTCAGTCATAACCTTGCCAACGTCGGGACGCACGGCTTCCGGGCGATGCAGCACACGCTGCTGAGTTCGCCCGTGGCCGGCGGCGGACTGGAGTCACGAATCGCTGTCGGTGAGCAACCGTTGAACTGGGACGACTCCCAGGGGCCGGCTTTGCAAACCGGCCGCGAGCTCGATATCGCCCTGGACGGCCCGGGCTGGCTCGCGGTGCAGGCCCCGGACGGTAACGAGGCCTACACCCGGGCCGGCAGCCTGCGGCTGACGCCGGAAGGCCTGCTGGAAACCGCGGGCGGCCACCTGGTACTCGGCAACGGCGGGCCCATTTCGTTGCCGCCTTACGAAAAGCTGGAGATCGCCGCGGACGGCACCATCAGCATCGTGCCCCAGGGCCAGGACGCTACCACCATCGCGGAGGTTGACCGCTTCAAGCTGGTGAACCCGCCGCGCGAAGGCCTGGGCCAGGTGGGACCGAGTCTCTTCGCGAACGTCGACGGCAGTCCTGCCGAAGCTGATCCGGCAGTAAAGATCACTAACGGTCAGCTGGAAGGGTCCAATGTCAACGCGGCCGCGGCCCTGGTGCAGATGATCGAATTGTCCCGCCTGTATGAGATGCAGATCCGAACCCTGCACACGGCGGAAGAAAACGCCGAGCTGGCCGCCCAGCTCATGCGAGTCGGCTAATGCGGATAACGATGCGAGTACGGAGGAACTAGAACATGCAATCCTTGTGGATCGCGAAAACCGGCCTGGATGCGCAGCAGACGCGCATGTCGGTGATTTCGAACAACCTGGCCAACGTCAACACCATGGGCTTCAAGCGCAGCCGCGCGGTGTTCGAAGACCTGCTGTACCAGAACATTCAGCAGGCCGGCGCGGCAACGTCCCAGGACACCGAGAACCCCATCGGCCTGAGCATCGGCACCGGCGCGCGGGTCGTCGCCACAGAGAAGACGTTTCAGCAGGGCGGCAGTGTCGACACCGGCAACCCGCTGGACCTGCTGATCGAGGGCCGGGGTTTCTTCCAGATCCTGCTGCCCGACGGTGATATCGCGTATTCGCGCGACGGTGCTTTCAAAATCGATTCCGAAGGCCGGATGGTGACGGCTGCCGGCTACGAGCTGCAGCCGGGCATCACGATCCCGGACGGTGTCGAAAGCATCAGCATCTCGCCGGACGGTATCGTCGAGGCGAAGTTGCCGGGTCAACCCGATCCGGTGCAGCTCGGGTCCCTGCAGACCGCAGACTTCATCAACCCTGCCGGCCTGCAGCCGCGCGGCCAGAACCTGTTCCTGGAAACGGCTGCCAGCGGCACGCCGCAGCTCGGCACGCCTGGACTCGACGGCCTTGGCAACCTCGTGCAGGGTTCCCTGGAAGGCTCCAACGTCAATGTCGTCGAGGAACTGGTGGCCATGATCGGCACCCAGCGCGCTTACGAGATGAACTCCAAGGCCATCTCCACCGGCGACCAGATGCTGCAGTACCTGAACAACAACCTGTAGGTGAGTTCATGAAGCACGCAATCAAACGGCTGACTCGCTCTCTGCTCGCCATGGCCACTGTGGGGGCCGCTGCGTTGAGTGGTTGCACCACCGTTATCGGCCCGCAGCCCGGACAGTACCCGCCAGCACCGCCGCCGCAACCCGTGGCGCCGGCAGCCGTGAACGGTGCCATCTTTCAACAGGCGTCTGCACAATCGCTGTTCGTCGATGTGAAGGCGGGGCGCATCGGCGACACGATCACGATCCTGCTGAATGAACGCACCCAGGCATCGAAAAGCGCGAGCACCGATGCCAGCAAGAACAGCGACTTCGATTCCGGCAGCCCGGTCCTGTTCGGCGATACGCGCCGGGTGGACGGCGACCGAATCGGCGAGACCAGCTGGGAAACGGAGCAGGATTTTTCCGGTGAGGGTTCCAGCAGTCAGAGCAACCGCCTCGACGGCAGCATCACGGTCACCGTGTTCGACGTGCTGCCGAACGGCAACCTGGCCGTGCGCGGGGAGAAGTGGCTGACCCTGAACCAGGGTGAGGAATACGTGCAGGTGACCGGCATCGTGCGACCCGCAGATGTCAGCACGCAAAACACCGTGCCCTCGTTCAAAGTTGCCGACGCGCGAATTACCTACAGCGGCAAGGGCACGCTCGCTGACGCGAACAAGCCCGGCATCGTCGCCAAGATATTCATGCGGTTCTTCCCGCTCTGAGCAGGGGTAAACAGTGAGAACAGGACGCATCAAATTCAGAATCAGCAACCGGCCGCTGCTGCTGCTCGGCTGGTTGCTGGTCACCATGGCGCTGGGCACGGGCGAGGCCTCGGCCGAGCGCATCAAGGATCTGGCTAACGTCGCGGGCGTGCGCACCAACCAGCTGGTGGGCTACGGCCTGGTGGTGGGCCTGAACGGCACGGGTGACCGCACCACGCAGGCGCCCTTCACTACGCAGTCCCTGGTCAACTTCCTGGAGCGCTATGGCATCACGCTGCCGCCGGGCACGAATCTGCAGCTGAAGAACGTGGCGGCGGTCAGCATTCAGGCCGATCTGCCGGCCTTCTCCAAACCGGGCCAGACCATCGACGTCACGGTGTCGTCCATCGGTAACGCCGAGAGCCTGCGCGGCGGCGCGCTGCTCGCCACGCCGATGATTGGCCTGGACGGCAATACCTACGCCATCGCCCAGGGCAACCTGCTGGTGGTAGGCCTGAGTGCCACCGGCCGCGACGGCAGCAACGTGTCCATTAACGTGCCGAGCGTCGGCCGGATTCCAAACGGCGCCACCGTAGAACGCGAGGTGCCCAACAGTTTCGCGCAGACCGATTTCCTGACCCTGAACCTGCACCGCGCGGATTTCACGACCGCAACGAACCTGGCCAGCAGCATCAACGATTATCTCGGCGCCGGCACCGCGCAGCCCCTCGACGCGATGTCCGTGCAGATTGCCGCGCCACCCACGGCGGCCGCGCGCACGTCTTTCGTCTCGGTCATTGAAAACCTGGAGGTGGTAGCGGGAGCCGCAGCCGCCCGGGTGGTCATCAATGCCCGCACCGGCACCGTGATCATCAGCAACGAGGTCAAGGTGCTGCCGGCGGCCGTGTCCCACGGCACGCTGGTGGTCAGCATCTCGGAAGACTTTGACACCAGCCAGCCCGCCCCCTTTGCGGAGCGCGGCCGGACGGTGGTTACGCCGGACAGCAGCATCGACGTGTCGGTCACCGGGCCCGGAACCTTCATGGTCAAGGGCGGTATGGACCTGAATTCGATCGTGCAGGGCATCAACAACATTGGCGCTTCACCCGCCGACATCGTTGCGATCCTGCAGGCGCTGAAAGAAGCGGGCGCACTGCGTGCGGAACTGCTGGTGATTTGATCAGCGGAGTGATGACGTGATCCCCGGAACTTCCGTCTACAACGACTTCA
>Ga0265303_10001589_pt1 | contig 14060 bp, 14 predicted proteins | sample Helome_2_FD_192494 | JGI IMG/M metagenome (GOLD analysis project Ga0265303, IMG submission 192494) | Marine sediment microbial communities from subtidal zone of North Sea - Hel_20160317 (Illumina Assembly) | ecosystem: Environmental > Aquatic > Marine > Subtidal zone > Sediment ... | reverse complement strand
TTAAATTTTATTTTGTTTTTTTAATTCCTGAACGTAAGGAACATCTTTATATCGTTCTATAATTTCTTCATCAACATCAAATCCACGTTCCAATGGGAATTGTCTGTTTACGGCTGGTAAATAATAAACATTTGGTTTGGTTCCCAAATGTTCAAGATGTCGATAACCACCACGGTCTTTGATCAATTCTGAAAATCGAACCGTTTCTTCACCGTTTGTAACTATATCTTCATTTTTGTCACCAAAATAAATAACACCCATTGGGCAAGATTTTGCGCAATGTGGTAATTTACCTTGTCTTAATAAGTCTGGGCAAAAATCACATTTCATCACTGTACCTTCTGCAGCCGGAACACTTGTCTCAGGTGAATAAGGTTGATCGGTATTATCAAATTTATCTTTATGTCCCCAATTAAATTGACGTGCAGAATATGGGCAACTTGTTATACAGAATTTACAGCCTATACAACGATCATTATCCACTAAAACAATATTATCATCTCTTTTAAAGGTAGCTCCAGTTGGGCAAACAGTTACACAAGGAGGTTCATCACAGTGAAAACAAGGTTTGGGGAACCAATAAGGTGAAGCCTCTTCATTGTCTTGAATTAACTGTACTTTCATAAATTCTTCATGATAGTCAAGGTTGTGAGCTTTTTGACAACTTTCTACACAATTTCTGGCGTTCTTACATTTGGCCAGATCAATCACCATCACAAATTTTCTGTTTGGTATTCCTTTTCTTGACTCAGCTGAAGTAACGTGAGCTTCTGGATATTTGTTAATGCTTTCAGCATTAACTTCAACTATTTTTCCGTCTGGTGTTAATAATCGAACTTTCTCACCAGAAGGTTCTTTTTCTTCTTCTTGAGAAAGTGCAGATACTAGCGACACTCCAGCTACAGCAGTTACACTAGACATCAATCCTAATTTTAGGAAATTTCGTCTGTTTGAACTGTCTTTTTTTGATTTTTTATTTGCCATAATATTAAAAATACATATAAGTTTATGCGTTAATATTCTAACTCAAAATTAAATATTCTTATCAGTTTTATTCATGACAAATGTCATGTTCAGTAACGTTTGTTACACTTATAAATAACCAATTCCGGCCAATCATAGTATCAAGCTAATTTTGAAAACGAATGTTTTGTTTTAGGATGGAATAATTTTATGATTTAACTATTTTGAATAGATTCATAATTAAATATACAATGATGACCCACATTCCAAAAGTTAATAAGTTTGGTATTATAAGAAGGTATAAGGGCGTCTTACTTCTTGGAGACCACATCTCTCTATCATCAAAAGTAGACTCATCTACTATTGGGATACCAACAGGAGCAGAAATGAGATCTTTCACAGTTCCATAATCATCACTTTCATTCAATACTATTTCAAAAGTTAACATTCCATCAACACCTGGTATTCCATCTTCTACGGGTACCAGTATGGACCCATTATCATCGGTATTATTAAATTCTTCACCAATTTTTAACGGTCTAAATAATCGTTGTATTTGAACGTCTAATAACTCACCTACAATAACACTGTTCGAATTCGCATCCTTTAGAGTTGCACTTATATAATTAATACTGTCTTTTGTAATTAAATTCGCTTCAATAATGGCATCCTTAAAGTTTATACTTTTAGAGACACTTTTGAGGGTATCATTACCTTTAAATTGAACAACAACGTTATATGTTTTTGTAGAATCAGGCCTTATAACGCTGAGGCTTTTAAGAATTAATCTACTCTCACCCTTCATATTTGTTTTAACACGGCCTAATTCAATTTCTTCATCATCAAATTCATTCGTCACTATTAGTTCAATGTTTGAAATATTGACGTTTCTTTTATTTATTCGTGAATTAGCTTTGATATCAAAGTAAACTTCGCCATCCATTATTTTAACATAATCTGTCCTGATCCTTACTCTATGCTTTTGTACTTCTTGGGCCCATAAATTATTTAAGGAAATACTCAATAAAAAAACACTCAATACCATAAGAAAAAAGTATCGTATTTTTAACAAACTTTTACTCGCAATATCTCTATTGATTATATGGTTTTCGTTATTTTTCCTGATTAAATTCATGATTTATTATTTTCTTCCTTTTTCAATAATTCTCTCTCTTCTGCTGTTCTTTGAATAGGAATCACAGGTAAGTATCTTACTAATATTGTAATAATCAATAGTGCCATTGCCAATGTTGCAGCCGTAATTAACCATTCGTGTAAACTCGGAAAATAATGACGCCATGATTCAGGTACACCTTGTATTGGTAAAAACGGATGCAATAAGGTAGGTGTAACAATTAGATAACGCTTCCACCATGAGCCTAAAACCACAAGTAAACCAATCAAAAACATTGGCAATGGTTTTCTTCCTTTTTTAAATAATAAAACGATAATTGGTATTACTAAACCACCAACTGTAACAAACCAAAATAAGGGTGCATATTCACCTGTAAACAATACATTGGCATGTGTAATTTCTTCTTTCTTCGAAGTTAATTGAGGTAATAAATATTCATTAATATTAAAATATAGGTATATCAAGCAAGTCAAGACTAAAAATTTACCTAGTTTATCAAAATGATAATCTGTTATGTAGTCCTCTAATTTGTAAGCTTTTTGAATAACATATACAACAGCCACTAATGCTCCCACACCGGCCACAGAAGCGCCTGAAATAAAGTAGGCACCCATATTGGTGCTATCCCAACCTACTCTAAATAATGTTGAAAATAACCAAGCATCAATGGTTTGCAGCATAAAACCTGCAGGTATCGTTAAAATGGCAATTATATGAATTGATTTTAATTGAATTTTCTTTTGGGCATCACTACCTGTCCAATTCAATGAAAGCTTACCATACCATTTACTTAACTTAGGTTTGGTTTTTTTATAATGTTTCTTCAATAATGCTAGATCAGGCAACAACGGAAAATACAGTAATAATAAGCTAATGACTATATAAGTAGGAATAATAATAACATCCCAAGTAATGGGTGATTGCAATCTTGCATGAATAAACAGATTTAATAATCTATCTGGTCTACCCATATCTATCATAATAGTTATGCCTGCCATAATGATAGAAGCGAGAGAAATAATTTCAGCAATTCTTACAATTGGTGTTCTCCATGAATTATTGGTTAATCTTAAAACAGCTACTGTTACAGTACCGACAAAACTAGTTGCTACAAAAAATACAAAATTTGAAATGTAAATACCCCACAGTGCATAATCGTTCATATTGGTCACCATTTGCCCTTTTATAACCTGATCTATGTAAGCAATAATTCCTAGAACACTAATTACAATTAATGACCAAGTCCAAATTACTCCGGCCTTGCCAAATTTTCTAGGCGCCAAATCCTTAGTTAGTTTGTCGGTATTCTTCATAATTATTCAGGTTTATCAACAGATTTAAAATCGGTGAAATCCTTTAGACCATCTTCAAAATCAACTAAACGATCAACTGGTGGCAAATAGTAAACACTTGGTTTGGTTCCCAAGCCCTCCATCAACCTATAGCCATGTTTATCTACAATTAGTTTACTCAAACGTAGAGTTTCCTCACCATTGGTAACCGTATCTTCATATTTATCTCCAAAATAGAATACACCATTAGGACAGGCCGTCACACAATGAGGCAATATATTCTCTTTAATAGTATGTGGACAAAAATCGCACTTATCAACGGTGCCTTTTACACTTGGCATACCAGTAAATTCAATAGAGTTATGTTCTACATGCTGCATATGCATATTCATGGTAATCTCAGTTTCTTCACCATAGGCAGGTTCACTCCAATTAAAAACCCTGGTTGAATCTGGGCAGGCTGCCATACAAAAACGACAACCAATACATCTCTCATTATCGATCAACACCAAACCGTCTCTTCTTTTAAAAGTGGCATCAACCGGACAAACAGTAACACAAGCAGGGTGATCACAATGCATACAAGTGGTCGGCATCCAGTATGGAGCGGTATCTTCATCTTCCTGCATTTTATAAACTTTAATCCAGGCATGGTCTCCCGTGATATAATGGTGTTTGTTACAGGCTATCTGACATTTTAATGCATTTTTACATTTGGCCAAGTCTATTACCATGACAAACTTGCGGTTTGGCATTCCTTCCCTTAAATTATACTTTTTTTTGTGATCTTTTGAATGCTTTACGTCAACAACTTCTGATGTATCTACTTCGATCAATGTACCATCTGTTGTCATCAATTCCATTGTTTCAACAGTATTGTTATCCGTTTTTGCTTTTAATTTAGAAGTAAATTTTGCTAGTCCAATTGTACCCAATGCCGTTGCAAGACTTAATTTTAATCCATTGCCAAGAAAATAACGTCTTGAATTTTTCTTGTTATTTTCCATAATGCGTATGAATTAAATTTTATTACAGTTTTCTGCCTAGCCAGTTAAGAAATGATGAATTTGATATATTCTTCTTAAGAATTTTTGATTTTTTTAAAGTACTGACTTTAACTTTTACAGTAGTACCGTCAGGTTTTAACAAAGTTTGGTATTCTTCTTTGCTTGGGTCAGTAATTTTAGTTGTAGATGATCTTCCAAATCCTAGAAAAGGTAGCAAAAAGGCACTTCCTAAAATAGGTAGGATACCTCTTCTAGAGACTTGCCTTCGTTTTCTAGTGTTGTCTTTCATAATTTATGGTACTAGTTAAACGTTAAAATAAAGACTAAAACTATTTTCTTTTTTCAATAGAACTAATTCACTTATAATTGAATGTTGTATAAATATAACTTCAAAAAATAATCTAGATAATGATTTAAGTCATGTTTTTATTATTTATAAGAAACTGTTTATCAGTGTGTTATTAATATTTTAAAAAATTTGGCTGAAAATAATCAATCTGAAATGCTATTTTCATTACCTATTAAAGTAACTATAGTCACATAAAAAATCTTTAATAATGAGATGTTAACTACAATAAGTCGTAATAAAAGTTTAATGATAATGTTTAAAAATTCTATTCTAAGAGGATTAATATACAAATGATAAAATTGAGTTGTATCAACAAAAAAGACAGAATAAAATTAATTATTCTGCCTTATTAGTTTTTAAAGAATACTAGTTCTAAAAATTATAAATTCTTGTTATATTAAAGCCAATTAAGATATCTCCGCTAAAGAAATCGTTAGTGTTCTTCATATAATTTTGTTGCGGAACGATACCATTATGGTTGGTAATAAAAAGCTGGAAGGCATGTGCGGAAGTAGCAAATTCAACTCCTAGACTTACGCCTGGCAAATTAAGATCAACATCAGAATCTTCAAATTGAGTTATCGGTTGGCTATAGTCAAACAAAAGAGAGGTTTGAGGACTCACTTTAATACGACCGCCAAAAGCAATAGCAACCCTGTCATTTTCCATATCGGCACCCACTAAATTAAAGTGTGAAACACTGGGGGCCAATTGTAAAGAAATATTCGGGCTAAAACGCCTGGCTATTACTAACTGATGAAAATTTGAGAATCTGTGTTGTGCAACAAAAAACTTGCTTGCTTTTCTTGCATCAATTGTAAAGTTACCATAATATGATACACTTACAGGTACTTTGTTAGAACGTGTTTGTCTTAATATTCCCACTTTCCAGTTAAAATCTTGCAAGCGATCATTTTTAGTTGTTCCGTACCCAATGGTCAATCTTTCATGAATGGCATAGCTCAAAGCGATTCGAATATTCGAACCATCTCCATAAATACCGGCCAACGTGTTTCCCTCTTTAATGTTCCCGAATCTATGTTGCATTGTTACCTCTAATGCATTTTTATTAAATAATACATTGGTTGGATTATCAATAATAAAAGAGCTTTCAAACGCAGGACGTTCCAGTTTTTCTTTAACTTTAATTGTATCCTTATCTTGTGAAAAAGTTAATAAGGGTAAAATAAAGAAGGCTAAAAGTAATATTTTAAAATTTTTCATATGTAACGTCTTATTTTTAGTTATCGAGAGCTCCCTCGTTTATCCAAAGTTCTATCAATGCCAATGAGTTTGCATCTACATCTCTATGGCCATCAACCGCTAGAAAAGTATAAAGTTCACTAGCATCAGCGTTACCAGGGGTAACATAATCTGGTACTAGCGAGTCATACTCATTGCCGGCCCTTAGATCAGGATCTCTGGAAGCATTGTGGCAGTCAGCGCAATTGTAGGATTCAAATATATCTACGATGTCAGTTGCAAATTTAGCTTCTGTCCCAGGAGGTAATATAACATCAGGTACTATAACCTCTTCATCATAATAACAAGAAAAGCATAGCAAACTTAAACTGCTAACCAACACTATTTTTAATAGTTTTTTCATTTTGAATTGTTTTAATTTTAATAAACTTTTACTTTAGTTTCTAACAGAAATTTTAAGTTTGTTACTAAGCAAAATCAAAGCTATTTAATAAAGTCCAGGACGATTAGTCCTGGACTTTTAAATATCTAACTATTATTCTAATGCTTCTATTGAGTTGCTAATTAAGGCTTTTGCATAAGCAGGGTTATGAACACCATAACTCATATCTTCGTATACAAATAGGAAGTTCCATGCAGCTTCGCCTACAGCAAGAGGAACATTACCTTTTACAGGATGCCATGCATCTTCACTTGCTTCATAGTGAAGTGCACCAGCCGTTTCTAATAATTCACCTAAATGAGCCATATCAGCAGCTAAACCTGTAACTTCTGTTGGAACAGTAGTATGACATGCTGTACAAGAATTATCTGATGGTATCCAAGTATGGAGGCCATTACTGCCATTATCAGTTGCACCCATATGACAACTTACACATGAGGCTCCTTGTCTGTGTGTAGAAGATGCTACGGCTGGGTATGCTACTGAACCAGCAATCTCAACTCCTTGAATACCTTCTAATAAAGTAGCTTGTGGGCCATGGTGTGGTCCCCAATGTGAGCTTGATATAAAGAACATACCATCTCCATCAGGATCTCCAGTAAATGTTCTTCTTGGTTGGTGACAACCAATACAAGCGTTGCTTCCTCCTCCATAGTCTATCATTGTTCCATCAGTAATTAATGATACTGGCTCAAGTGCTCTTAAAGCGTAGTCATTACCGTCATTTTCAAAGTCAAAAGAAATGTGAGTTCCGTGACAAGTATCACAACTAATAGGTGAAACAACAGCTACGGGATTGTTTGTGTATAAAATTTCTCCAAATTCACCTAATACTGGAAAATCGTCTGAATCATCATCAGGAGTACCATTATCGTCAAGTAATACTTCTGGCTCTCCTAATCCGTAGTAACCAGCTGGATTCGTAGTTCCTTTTGTAATAAAGTCTACATATCCTTCATGTGAGTGACATTGTGCACAACTAGCTCTGGCACCTGCATATTCTACCGCACCTTCAGTAAGTCCTTTAGAGTGGAAAGATAATTCGTAAGCAGCATAAATGGGTTCTCTATGCGTATTAGAGTGACAAGATATACACGAAGCAGCAGAGCCATCAACGCCATCTGCGCCAGCAGCACCATCAGCGCCAGCAGCGCCAGTAGCACCATCTGCACCTGCAGGTCCTTGCAGAACGTCATATTCCGTTTCGCAACTCATAAACATTAAACTTGATGAGAGAATTATCAAGAATCCTATTAATTTTAAATTTTTCATAATATTTAGATATTTGTATGATTAAAAACTAGCATAAATTTCGGAACATAGAAATAATAAAATCATGACTTAAGTCATGTTTTGAAAAAATTTTAACTGTTGATTTTCAGTTATTTATGCATTATTTAGAACTGTTCTAATTAATTATATAGAAATTTGTGTCACTTTTGTTACTGACAAACGTAGTATTTGTTACTTATAAACATAATTTCAAAAACATTTGATTACCGTTTTGAAGGAAATATTAAAGTGTTGAAAGACATTAGATTAATAAGTTATACCTTATTATAAAGACTACCAATAAATTGTATGTAAGCCTTTACTTTCTAAAAAAACATTTGTCTTACTAAAGTGCTTATTGCCAAACCAAAAACCTCGGTTAGCACTTAACGGAGAGGGGTGACCGCTTGTAAGTATATAATGTTTGGATGCATCAATTTTTGAGCCTTTCTTTTTGGCATAACCACCCCACAATAAAAAAACTACATTTTCTTTTAAATCAGAAACTTTAGTAATGACAGTATCCGTAAATATCTCCCAACCTATTTTTTGATGAGATCCTGCTTCATGTGCCTTCACAGTCAAAGTTGCGTTCAACAACAGTACTCCTTGATCTGCCCAACGCACTAAATTTCCACTTTTAGGGTAAGAATTGTCCAAGTCATTTTCAATTTCTTTAAATATGTTCATCAATGAAGGAGGATGGCTAACACCATCATTCACCGAAAAACACAAACCGTTTGCTTGCCCAATATTATGATATGGATCCTGACCAATAATTACTACTTTAAGGTCATCGAAATGACAATGCTCAAAAGCATTAAAAATTTGTGATCCCGGAGGGTAACATGTGTGTTGCCTATATTCCTGTTTTACGAAAGTTGTTAATTTTATAAAATATTCTTTTTCAAATTCTCCTTGTAAAACTGACTTCCAACTTTCTGTAATATTTACATTCATTCATCCATTTTTTATAATTTTCATAAACCCGTTTATATGCAAGTTGCAATTAATCCTATCTAACAATACAGTAGGTGAATATAGATGACCACTAATTTGCTTAAAACGAATTCTCACAAAGACGTTTTTTTATTTACTTTTGTTGAAATTCAAATATACAATTTTGAGTAGTAAGATTAGCAACAAAACCTTGAATGACCTAGAGTTCTTTACTGTACTTGAAAGCATAGCGAGTTATTGCAATACAAATTTGGGAAAAGAAGCAGTTTTACAATTTGAGCCTATTCAGAATGAACATATCTTATTGAATCAGTTATATCAAACCAATGAGTATTTAGCATCATTTCAAAATGAAAATAAAATACCTAATCATTATTTTGATGAGATTACTAAAGAAATACACATTTTGGGTATTGAGGATAGTTATTTAGAAGCTACCTCTTTTCAAAATATTGTTACTATTTCTAAAACCGTAAATGGGTTGATCAAATTCTTTAAAAAATTTAAAGAATACTATGCCACATTGCACTCTTTTTCAACAGATATTGAATATACTAAAGTTATCATAGAATACATTGATAAAATTATCAGCCGGTTTGGAGAAGTAAATGATAATGCCAGTATCGAGTTAAAAACTATCCGTAAAGACATTAATTCAATTAGAGGTCAAATTGGAGCAAGTTTTACAAAAGCTTTGAATCATTATTCAAAACATGAATTCTTAGATGACATCAGAGAATCTGTCGTTGATAACCAACGTGTATTGGCAGTTCAATCTATGCACAGGCGTAAAGTTAAAGGTACTATTTTAGGAAATTCTAAAACCGGAAGTATTGTTTTTATAGCTCCGGAAGCAACTTTAAAATTTAGTAGAGAGCTTCAAAACTTATTATATGAGGAGCAGGAAGAAATTATTAGGATTTTAAAAATACTGACAAACAACATCAGGCCTTTTATTGGGCTGTTAAAACAATATCAAAGTTATTTATCACATATAGATGCTGTAGCCGCAAAAGCCAAATATGCCATACAGATCAACGGCTTACTACCAAATATCTCTACTCATAAAAAAGTATATTTAAGAGATGCCTACCATCCAATTTTATTGGAAAATAATAAAAAACAACAAATTGAAACGGTACCTCAAACTCTTGAACTCAACGAGCAACAACAAATTATTGTAATATCGGGACCTAATGCTGGAGGAAAAAGTATTACTCTTAAAACTATTGGTCTATTACAGCTTATGATCCAAAGTGGAATATTGATACCCGTGCATGAGCGTAGTGAAGTATATTTTTTTGAAAGTATTCTTACAGATATTGGTGATAACCAATCTATCGAAAATCAATTAAGCACCTACAGTTACCGCTTAAAGAACATGCGTATTTTTTTACGCAAATGCAACAAGAATACCTTGTTTCTAATTGATGAATTTGGTACCGGAAGTGACCCCGAACTGGGTGGTGCATTGGCAGAAATATTTTTGGAGGAATTCTACAATAAAGGTGCTTTTGGCGTAATTACAACCCACTATTCTAACTTAAAAGTATTGGCAGATGAACTAGAAAATGTGTGCAATGCCAACATGCAGTTTGATGAAAAAACATTAGAACCATTATTCACCTTATTAACAGGTCAGGCAGGAAGTTCATTTACTTTTGAAGTAGCTCAAAAAAATGGTATTCCATTTAGCTTGATCAACAGAGCTAAAAAGAAAGTAGCACGAGGGAAAATAAGACTAGATAAAACCATATCAAATCTTCAAAAAGAACGCAACAAGCTTCAAAAAACGTCTGAAAATCTTGAAAAAGAACAAAATAAGGCTAAACAACATTCAGAAAATTTATCTGTAAAAGAATTAAAGGTTCAAGATAAATTAGAAAGTTTTCAAGAACTATATGATGACAACCAAAAAATGTTGTTTATAGGTAGAAGAATTAATGAACTTTCAAATAATTTCTTTCAAACCAATAATAAAAAGAAATTGCTTGCTGATTTCATGAAATGGGTCATGATGGAAAAAAATAAATATACTAAGAAAAATAAAACAGTCCCTAAATCAAAAGCAACGGTTAAAAAAGAAAAACTACATAAGGTTGCCGTCGAAAAAAAGTTAGAATCTACTAGAAAAGAAGTTTTAGTAGCAGTAAAAAAAATAAGGCACAAAAAAAAGGTTATAGAGAAACAGATCACAACAGCGAAAGCAAATTATAATTATAAACTCAACGACAGGGTAAGACTAATTGATGGGAGAGCTGTTGGAACCATTGACAAAATTGAAAAAAATATAGCTACCGTCAATTACGGCTTGTTTACTACAAAAGCCGATACCAGTAAGTTAGAATTAGTAGAAGCTGCGAAATAAAAGCTAATTAATTATAATGCGGTTATGTTAATTACTAAATTTTATTTCATAATTTTAACAAATCAAACTATTAAGATTAACCTAACATTAACTAAATGAAGAAAATTCTAGCTCTTTTGCTTTTTCTTTTGTTTATCATTTTAGCATGGTTTAGTTGGAAATGGTATCAAAATACTATCCTATGCTGTGATGATCCAATTGAAATTGAAGCAACGAAAAATCTTGCACCACAGGTCGAAAAATCAGGACCATTGGTGTTTAACTGGAACTCAGAAAAAGCCGTAACAAATGATCTTTGGCTCGCTCAGAAAAAGGAAATTCTATCAGTGAATACTGAAAATAAAATTTTACGAATTGATGGGCCTTTTTATAAGGACGAAATTAACAATACTACTTTTGATAATTTAGGATTGGCTAGGGCTGATGCGATAAGACAACTATTACTTGATTCCATCCCTTCAGAAAAAATTGAAATTGATTCTCATTTGGAAGATTTTTATGAGGAAGCAAAATCAATGCCATTCGGAGGTACTGTTTTAAATTGGGATACCCGAAATGAAAATATCAAAGAAATAGAGAATAAAACGCTCATATATTTCCCATATAACTCGACTGACAAGTTAGACAATGAAAATATTAGCACCTATTTGTCAAGTGTTACAGATGCTTTAAAAGGCAATGACAAGAGGGTAACTTTAACCGGACATACCGATAATATTGGGAATCCGCCTTTTAATAAAAAACTAGGTATGTTAAGAGCCATTGCCATGAAAAAATTACTTGTGAACTCAGGTGTTGATGCCAAAAGAATAACATTATTATCTGAGGGACAGGCTAAACCTATTGCTTCTAATGAAACCGAAGAAGGAAGACAAAAAAATAGAAGGGTAGAGTTAGAAATAAAATAAATTCATTAATCAATAAAAAATATAATTATGTTATCATTACAAATAAATACAACAGCTTGCGATGGGTCAGATATGTTTTGGCCTTGGATATTATGGTTATTAGGCGCATTTATATTGGGTCTGCTGTTAGGCTGGCTACTCCGTCAAATATTTGGAGGTAAACCAGATACCACTGATTACGATGCTAAAATAAACGGCTTAGAAGTAGAGCTAAAATCTTGTCGTAACGAGAAAAGCAAATTAACAGCAAGTCTGGCTGCCGCAGCAGCTGCAGCTGTTGCTTCTACTAAAACAGAACCGGATGCTACATCACTTGGAGCAACAACCATTATAGCAGATGACTCCGTTAAAGATGATTTAACTAAAGTTGAAGGAATAGGACCTAAAATTAAAGGCCTGTTTAATGAAGATGGTATATGGAGTTTTGTGCAACTTTCAGAGGCCTCAACAGAAAGGTTACAAAAAGTATTAGATAATGCAGGCCCTCGATACAGAGTGCATAATCCTAAGACTTGGGCTCAACAAGCTAAATTAGCAGCCGAAGGTAAATGGGATGAACTCAAAAAATGGCAAGGTGAGTTAAAAGGAGGAAGATAACCCCCTTTTATAAAAACAAAAAGCCCAACTGAGTTGGGCTTTTTTATTTAATCAACATATCGTTCCATCTCCCTGTCATAAAACTGAGAGGCTTGTTCGATCAATTCGGTTACTTCATTGGTTAATTCGGTTTCACTATTGGAATCCATTTCTTCTAGCCATTCAACCTCATCATTAACCAAATTAATAAAAAACTGAGGATATTCAGTATGCATAATAAAAATATCATCTGGAAAATCAGTATTATCACACAGTAAAAACTTTGGTAGTATCATTCGTTCTCGTTTATTAAATTTTGTATCTCATTATAAATTTTCTCACCTACCCTTTTCCCGTATAAGTTCATGGAAAAATCAGCAGTACTATCTTTAAAATTTTGGAAAGCTTCAACCATGCTGGCAGTACTACTCCCTACGATCTTAGCATAGCCGTTTTCTACTAACTCCACCCATTCAGTTTCATCTCGGGCAATAATACAGTGTTTCTCATTGAAAAACGCTTCTTTTTGAATTCCTCCGCTATCAGTAACCACCATTTTACAATGTTTCAATAGTTGCAACATATCAAAATATCCAATAGGTTCTATCATGGTTATATTATATGTCAAATGGTGCTTTTTCAAGATCTTTTGGGTACGTGGATGTAAAGGCAATACTACTTTACAATTTGTATTAATTTGTTCTAATCCTTTAAAAATGGATTTTAATTTTTTGATATCATCCGTATTTTCCTGCCGATGAATTGTCGCTAGAACAAACTCATTATCATGCAAAGACATGTCGTTTAATATTGTTGATTTCTTAATTGTTAATTTACCATAGTAATCAACGGCATCTTTCATAATATCACCACATTTAACCACCCTTATAACAGAATCAGAAAATCCTTCACGGCGCAAATTGACAATAGAAGTATCTGTTGGACACAACAGTAAATCAGAAATTCTATCGGTAATAATTCGATTGATCTCTTCAGGCATTTTCATATTATATGATCTTAATCCTGCTTCAATATGAACTACTTTAATATTCAATTTTTTGGCTGCTAAAGCTCCCGCCAATGTCGAATTTGTGTCTCCATAAACAACTACTGCTTTTGGTTTTTCATCTAACAATAGCTTTTCAATTTTTTCCAACATCTGCCCCGTCATGGCACCATGAGTCATTCCATTAATATCTAGATTATATTTAGGCTTCGGAATTTCCATTTCTTCAAAGAAAATATCACTCATGTTAGCATCAAAATGCTGCCCGGTGTGTACAATAACCTCATCTATTTTCTTATGCCTTGCAATAATCCTGCTTAACACAGCAGCTTTTACAAATTGAGGCCTGGCACCTAGTATGGTTACAATTTTTATCATAAGACTAATTTCTTAATAACATCAGCCAGTTGGGCTGTTAAATTTTTACGATGGTATTGTTCTATACTTTTTGATTTAACCACTAATTTATGCTTTTTATATGCTTTATACATCTCCAAAATTTCTTTTTTCAACGTTTCTTCATCATCAAAACCAACTACCCTACCCGCCTTTGTAGTATTGATAATTTCAGCTAAATCT
>Ga0265303_10001588_pt1 | contig 14065 bp, 12 predicted proteins | sample Helome_2_FD_192494 | JGI IMG/M metagenome (GOLD analysis project Ga0265303, IMG submission 192494) | Marine sediment microbial communities from subtidal zone of North Sea - Hel_20160317 (Illumina Assembly) | ecosystem: Environmental > Aquatic > Marine > Subtidal zone > Sediment ... | reverse complement strand
CGCTTTCTTGCTGCCACTTGCCAAAGGCCTGCTTGAGTTCATCCAGGGCCTTAGGATTATAGAGGGGGGTGTGCTTTTGATCTTTTAAGGCTTCTTCCAGCACCTGTTTGGTGGTCTTCTTTTTCTGGGTCATTTGAAACCCTTTTATAATAAGGTTGATGCTCGGGTATAAAGGTGATCTCAGACCGGTACCTGATACCTCAAGCGGTTGATTGGAACATAAAAGTTCTTAGCTGAATTTTGGTAAAGGAGCAACTTTTTATATCTCTGCGTATTTTTGAGCCTGTGCTTTAAGATTTTCCAAATTCGCTCAATAATAAAATTAAATGCGGCTTATCCTCTTGACAAACAAATTTAATTCAATTATTAATAATAATTATCGAATTAAATTCAATTAAAATGGATAAGCTCGATCATAAAATACTAAAGGCGTTCCAGTTGGATGCCAGGGTCAAAAATGCCGACCTGGCCCGGGAACTGGGCGTGGCCCCTTCGACCATGCTGGAACGGGTGCGTCGGCTGGAAGAACGCGGTTACTTCAGTGGTTTCAAAGCTGTTATCAATCCTGAAAAATTAGGGTTAACGGTGCAGGCCATGGTCTCGGTCTCCCTCGGTCAGCACTCCACCAAAACGATCCGGCCTTTTGAAGAGGCCGTCAAAGCCATCCCCAATATTCTGGTCTGCTATCATGTCACCGGACGGTTCGATTATATCCTGCACGTGGTCGCAAAAAATCTCAAGCAGCTGGGAATCCTTGTCAAAGAGCGCATCGCATCCATGCCCGGGGTCGGAAAAACGGAAACATTTCTGGTTTTTTCCGAAATCCAAAACGATAACGGCTTCCCCCTGGATGAAGCTGAGGAAGCATGACACAGGCAATAGTGGAAAAAGTGTAATTAGGACACTGATTAACACAGATATACGCTGATTTTAAATCAATAGCATTTTTTTCGCCCTCGACGAACCAAAAATAAATCTGTGTAATCCGTGTTCATCCGTGTCCCTAAAAAAAAGGAAAACCCGTCATGGCCAAGAAAAAAAGTGTACTTGATTTCCACGAGATGAAAAAAAAGGGTGAAAAGATCACCTTTTTGACGGCCTACGATTATCCGACGGCCCAGTTTGCCGAAGAGGCCGGACTGGACATGCTGCTGGTGGGAGATTCTCTGGGTATGTGCGTTTATGGTTACAAAGGAACTATCCCGGTGGTGATGGATCAGATGATCTATCATGCCGATGCGGTTCGCCGCGGCGCACCGAACATTTTTGTCATCGGTGACATGCCCTTTATGAGCTACCAGTCTTCCATTGAAAAAGCTGTCGAAAATGCCGGACGCTTCTTAAAAGAAGCTGACTGCGACGCCATTAAACTCGAGGGCGGGGTGCGCATCGCGCCCCAGATTAAAGCCATCGTTGAAGCCGGGATTGTTGTGATGGGTCACATCGGCCTGACCCCCCAGTCTTCGGGCCAGCTGGGCGGGCACAAAGCCCAGGGCCGCACGGCCGAAACAGCCAAACTTGTGGTGGAAGACGCCCTGGCAGTACAGGACGCCGGTGCCCAGATGATTTTACTGGAAGCCATTCCGCCGGAGATCGGCAAATATATTACCGAAAATCTGAACATACCGGTTCTGTCCATCGGGGCGGGACCCCACTGTGACGGCCAGCTATTAATAGTCTCCGATACCATCGGCCAGTTTCAAGCTTTCACCCCCAAGTTCGTTAAAAAATACTGCAACGTGGCAGAAATGGTAACCAAGGCCATGCAAGACTATGCGGCCGAAGTCAGGGGCGGCCAGTTTCCGGGGGACCAGCACTGCTACACCATGATCACCGGGGAAGAAGAAAAATTTTTAAAGTTAATAAAAAAAGGAGTATCCTCATGAGCGACTTAAGACAGCAACTGAAGATATCGGAGCAGCGGCTGCAGGAAGTCAATGACCTGTTAACCGACCCCGATAATGAATCCGTCGGACAGATCCTTGAAATCGTCGATAAGTACGGCGGTCCGGAAGAAATCAACCGCAAGGCGGCCGAGGCCCGCGATTTTAACAACCTCATGACCCGCTTAAAGGAAATCAATTCACCTTACGTTGCCGATATTGAATGGTTGATGGAACAACGCGACAAGGGCACTTTTGTCTCTAAAGCCGACTATTACGACGGCATCATGGGTAAGGACGATGGCGGGGCCGGCATCAACCGTGAAAATGCCGTGACCCTCGAGATCAGTGCCCTGCAGTTTTTCCCCTGGCTGATTACCGAAGCCAAACAATCAATTGAAAACAAAGAACTGATGCCCGCCCGTTATATCCGGGTGCGCAACATGGTGGAGCAGTCTGAGGACAACGGCGATATTTTGGCCACGGCCGCCGGTATGCAGGTGGTGGGCGCCACTTACGTTGAAACCTTGGACACCAAGGGCACAGATGGATCCAATATCCATCTCGGGGGCCCGGACACCATTACCGGTTATTTCGGCGGTATCGGCCAGCCCAACAACCACCCCTACAAATGGATCGATGAGTATCTTTATTATTACACCACCTATGGGGTGCGCCAGGTGCTTAACATCAATGCCGGCACCATCCTGGCAGCTTACCTACTCCACAAGCTGGGAGTGGATAACGAGTTTAAAATTTCCGTGTTCATGGGCAACGACAACCCGCTGGCCATCCTCTGGACGTTGATGGCCGCGCGCCTGTTTGCCCGCGAGGACGGCACCACCTCGCTGATCGGTTTCAATCTGTCCAACTCGGCCGATAACTATACCCTGCGCCATGCGGCTAAAATACGCAAATCCCTCGGCCTCGAAAAGATAGTGCGGTTTGAGCATCACATTACCGAAACCCAGAAATCCATTGTCTGTCAGCCCTACAACCGGCGCGATGAGCTGGTCGAAATCGCCGGGGAAGTTGCCAATATTGCCGCCAAACATGAAGGCGGTGATCCTGAAGTCGACAGCGCCCGGGAACATCCCAGCGATATATTAGACTACTTCGTTCCCAAAGAAGACATTATTTCCCAGGGATTAATGGGGGCCATGGAGCAGAATTACCTCGACAAGCATGATGCCTTAAACCGCACTGCCGCGGCCCTGCTAAAGGCCGGTATTGACGTGGTGTGTGCCCATAACCTTCACAAGTAAATGGCTTCTGCCTCACCAGAGGAGGAAACAGAAAATGAGCAATGATCCTTTGACTCATCTATACAGTCGCGAGACGCTGTGTGCCCAGCCCTCTGCCATTCGTGACATCTGTGCCCTGGTTGCCAAACCGGAGATGCGATCTCTGGCCGGCGGTTGGCCCGATCCGGAAAAATTTCCCCTTAAAGCCATTCGCCGGATCTTTGATAAGCTGATTACGCAACACGGCGACCGAATGCTTCAGTACGGCTCCACCGAGGGTCTGATCGAACTCAAACAGATTCTGGCAGACCGGATGAACACCGAAGGGATGCCCGATGTTGGCCCTGACAACCTCATGATTACCCATGGCTCGGCCCAGGGCATGCATCTGGCAGCCCAGGTTTTCGTCAACCGGGAAGATGTGGTTTTCGTCGGGCTGCCGACCTATTTTGGCGGCCCGGGTGCGATCCGTTCCCGAAGTGGCAAGGTTGTCGGTATAGCGGTGGACGATAACGGTTTGAACGTGGACCGCCTGCACATGGAGGCCACACGACTGAAGGCGTCAGGCAAGCGCGTCAAGGGAGTCTATACCATTCCCAACTTTCAGAATCCAACCGGGGCAACTCTCAGCCTCGAAAGACGCCGGCAGCTTATTCGTCTGGCTGAAACCCATGACCTCATCATCTTTGAAGATGATCCTTACGGTGAATTACGCTTTGAAGGAAAGCCTCTGCCCTCGCTTAAGTCTTTGGACCGCAGCGGAAGGGTGATACATTTACGCTCTTTGTCCAAAACCTTTGTTCCGGGTCTGCGATTGGGCTGGGCCGCCGGAGATTCCGGCGCTATTCGCCAAATGGTAGTGGCCAAGCAGTTTGCCGATGCCGCCACCAACACACCGGCCCAGTATATCCTGCTTGAGTTCATCCGCCAGGGACTTTTAGACAAACAAATTCAGGAAAATGTAAAATACTACCGCAACAAACGGGATTTTATGCTGGCCCAGATGGACCGCTATTTTCCCGATGAAGTGACCTGGAACCGACCCGGGGGTGGTTTTTTTGTTTTCGTACAGCTTCCCGAGGACATGGATGCCGCCGATCTTTTCCGGCAAGCGGTAGATAAAAACGTGGCCTTTGTCACCGGCCAGCCGTTTTTTGTAGACGGCAGCGGACATAACACCCTACGCCTTTCCTACGCCCAGGCCGCTTACCAGGATATCGAATATGCCATCCGCAAAATCGGGAATCTGATTAAGGCGCATATCATTGGCCGCAAGACCAATAATGCTGCTTAGAAGCGGTTACAAAAAGCTTGTGGGCCTTGCCTCTAAAAATACAGGATATAAAAATGAATTTGATAAAACTTCCCCGAATGGACTGTGAAACGGTCAGTAGCGAAATTGGTAATTTTGTTATTGATTCGGTTCTTGGAGTTGGTGCCACTGGTTGTGTTGTGGGTCTGTCCGGCGGTGTCGATTCGAGCACGACGGCAGTCCTGATCAATAGGGCCTTTGCAAGATACATTAAAAAAAAAAAAGCGAATCAACTTGAACTGGTGGGGTATATATTGCCGACCAGTATCAACAAAAAAGCTGACATCCAGGACGCGGAAATCCTGGCAAAGACGCTGGATATTCGCCACGAGATTCATAGGATTGAAAAGCTGGTGGCTGCCTTCAAAATTACCAACCCGGAAGCATTTGAAGAAAACTACCACCGGGGAAACCTGATATCGAGGGTCCGGGCCAATGTATTGTCAACTAAGGCGGCCACCGAGCATAAAATACTGGCCGGCACCGGCAACCGGGATGAAGATTTCGGTATCGGCTATTACACCCTGTTTGGCGACGGAGCGGTTCATCTAAGTCCCATCGCCGGTTTATCAAAAAGGCTGGTCCGGGAAATGGCATTGTTCCTGGGGATCGATGAAACCATTGTCAATCGCGTGCCCACCGCCGGCCTTGAACCCGGCCAAAGCGATTTTAAGGATCTTGGATATGATTATGATGTGGTGGAACTGGTCACGGAAGGTTTGAAGCAGGGATTTACCGGTAAGCAACTGGCAACCAGCAGGCAGGTGGCCCCTCTGGTGGAAAAGCAGATTGCAAACTACCGGTCGGTATTCGGCAACCCGCAACTGGACTCAATTGATAAGGTCATCGAGGATATTCACAGACGACACCAAACGGCAATGGACAAAGTAAAAGTCGTCCACCCGCCGACCCCCCAAATTTCTTTAACCTATGATTAACAGCCCAAGGAGCAAGAATCAATTCGCCGTCGTTTCATGAAGTAGTAATAAATACACATTTTATATTAAGAAAATAAGGTGTTGACCCTATTGAATTTGTGAATTTTTTTGCTAAGAGTGTATCATATGAGGGGGCTACTAGACATCGACCTCTCTTCCTCTCCTTTTTGGGGTGGTTCGTTCTGAGCCACCCTTTGTATTTGCGCCGCTGTTATTGCGATTGTTAAAAAAACCGTTCCGTTAATCGATTCATTTTCGAACGCATTGTTAAATAGTAGTAAACAGGGGTTCAACGAACAGCAGCATCCTGCCACCACAAACATCCCCGCCCCTGGTCCCAAGATCATCTAAAAGGCTCACTTCGACCAGTTCCGGTGTCTGGGTGGTGATCAGACATCGAAGGGCGGCGCTTTTAACCTCACTTTCACCGCATCCGCCGCCCACGGAACCATAAATCGTTCCATCGGCACAAATAATCATTTTGGCCCCGACTCCCCGCGGGGTGGAACCGGCAGTTTCTACAATGGTGGCAAGTGCTGCATCAATACCCTGGTTCTTAAGGTCGGTAAGTTTTTGGAAGATTTCGCGATCAATCATAATTCGATACCTACGGCTGATCTCAGGGACCGCGCCTGGGTGCCGCCCTTTCGGCGAACACACACCAGCTCTGCAACGATGGAGAGCGCAATTTCCTCCGGTGACTCCGCACCGATGGGAATCCCGATAGGTGTAAATACATCTTTGAGGCGCTCGCGGGAAAAGCCTTTTTTCTCCAGCCATTGCAATACAAAACTCACCCGGCGGCGACTGCCGATTAACCCCACATAAGCGGCTTCCTTGGGCAATATCTCCATCAGGCAATCCACGTCATACTCATGACCCCGGGTGATAATGGCCACATGGGTAGATGGGCCCAGTGGCATCTCCCGCAGGGCAATGGTAAAATTTTCGGCGATGGTGGTGCAGTCGGGAAAACGGGATGGGTGGGCAAAATCAGAACGGTCATCGAGCACACTGACACTGAACCCGACGTCATTGGCAAAACGTGCCAGGGGTATAGCGATGTGACCTGCGCCGCAAATCAGCAACCTGGCCTCGGAAGAAAGTACATTAAAAAAAACCCGCAACCCTTCTTTAAGCTCAGCGATACCACTTCTTTTCCGCTTAAGCGCCGCCAGAGCCTGATCCCGTAAAACCAAATTCAAACGAGTCGAGTTCAATCCGCTATCAACGGTGCCGTCGCCAAGCACAATCGCTTTGCTGCCCGGGGGAATACCTGCCGTATCCGAGGCGATGACTGTCGCCAGGCAGAGAGTTTCTCCGGTTTCCAGCAATTTTTTTACCCGCGCAATGATCGCCATATAATCAGATTACTCTCTAAGACACCTCAATTTAGCAAGATCTTCGGCATACCCATAAAGATGAAGCCCCTTGCTTTCCACAACCATTTCGCCGTCTTTGATACCTAGTTCAGCGGCCATGTATTCTTTTAGGTTTTGAATGGCCGCCAGGTTGGCCGGAAATCCATTCCAGAGATCCCAGGACCGGAAATAGATAAAAAAGTGCAGGGTGTCATCCTGTATGCGAGTGTCAATGGAACGCAAACAGGGTGGATCCAGCAGTGTCAGATCCGATGGGTGAGCCACCTGCAGCACAAGCTGGTTGTTGCGCTGGCCGAATTCTTTATAAGTATTGATAACCCATTCAATCTGATTCAGGTAAAGTTGACCGTCTTCTCCAAAAACAGCCTTACCGTCCACCTCGCGTTTGTCGATAATTTCAACATTACCCTCTTCCCACCAGGCTAATTTGTCACCGGTCAAGGGTACCTTTGTCAGGCGTTCGCCATAGGTATAAGATTCACCTGGTTCTTTGCGTGCGGACATCAAATATTCAATATAGGCCCGATCATATCCAGGACCGCCATAAATATAATCATGCTCAACCGGATTGGGAATGCCGCAGGCCGATGGGATATCCGGTATCAACGGCTGAGTGCCGGGATACTTCACGTGCCCTATAAAATAATCGTATTCCAACCGGGTTTGGCCGGCATAGGATCCGCGATTGATCACAAACCGATTTCCATGATCCAGAATATCGTTTACCGCCAGAAACCACAAATCCGGCAAATCCCGAGCTTGTATATGGTGTATATACATTGTTTTAAACCTCGTTGAATAGATAATTGGAATGTTGGTTCAATAGCTAGGATTTCGGAAGGTATGTTGTCTCGGGTTCAGGGTTCAAGGGTTCTGGGTTATTTGTAGGGCAATTTGCATTCGCTTGCACCTCGCAACGTGCGCCACGCAACCCGGAACCCGTATAACTCGTCTATATGTCAAGTGTATTAACCTCTAATGCATTATTCTGAATAAATTCCCTGCGCGGCTCAACTTCTTCACCCATTAAGATCGTAAAAATTTCATCGGTGTCCACCATATCTTCAACCATCACCTGGAGCAGGGTTCGCTTATCGGGATTCATGGTGGTTTCCCATAACTGATCGGGGTTCATCTCTCCCAGACCCTTGTAGCGCTGGATATTGATACCTTTTTTGGCTTGTTTTAAAAGCAATTCCATCAGCTCGTACTTGTCTTTGGCCGTATCAGCCAGCCGCTCTTTTTCAGTCGAAAAAATATTAAAGGGCGGTAAATCATACTTTTTAATATTGTTTCCGGTCAGCAGGGCTTTTTGATAATCAGAGGAATAAATCAAACCCCGTCCGATTTTCACCGGTACAAAAGACTTGCCGCCGATTAATTCTTTTTCCAATTCATCATCTTGACCCATTATCAATAACTCAAAAACATCTCTTTCTTCATTCCAGTTCAATGCATTGACCTGATAAGCCGATTGAATCAGGAGGTCTCTGAGGGCGGTCATCCTGCTTTCGTCCTGTAAAAATTCCTTATCCCCAACGCCCTGGTTTATCAACAGTTCCACCAGTTCGGATGGGATGCCGCGTTTATCCAGTTTTGTGAGCCGTGAATAATATTCGGTCAGATCGCAAACAAAAAGATAGAGTTGATGGCCGGATAGCTTTTGACTGTTGTTGCCACTAGTAATATATTTTTGGTCGCAGAGCTTTTTTAATATCCAGTCGTTGAAATCCATTTCATCTTTCAGATATTTCCCACTTTTACCCTTGCCTACTTTAAAGAGCGGCGGTTGGGCAATGTACAAATAGCCCCGGTCCACAATTTCGGGCATCTGTCGATAAAAGAAAGTCAAAAGCAGCGTGCGGATGTGGGAACCATCGACATCGGCATCGGTCATAATAATGACTTTATGATATTTGATTTTTTCTATACTATATTCTTCTTTGCCCACACCGGTTCCCAGCACCGTAATGATATTTTTTATTTCTTCACTGCGCAATATTTTATCAAAGCGCGCTTTTTCAACATTTAATATTTTCCCCTTCAGTGGTAAAATGGCTTGAAATTTCCGATCCCTTCCCTGTTTGGCAGAACCACCGGCCGAGTCGCCCTCGACGATAAATAACTCCCTTAACGCTGGATCAGATTCCTGGCATTCGGCCAGTTTTCCCGGAAGGGTGGCATCGAGCAGGGCCCCTTTGCTTCTGGCAATATCACGTGCTCGTTTGGCCGCATCCCGTGCACGGGCGGCGTCAATCCCTTTGGCAATGATTTTTTTAGCAACCGATGGGTTTTCTTCAAAAAAACTACTTAATTTTTCATTGATCAAAGACTCTACCAAACCTTTGACTTCGCTGTTGCCAAGTTTTGTTTTGGTTTGTCCTTCAAATTGGGGCTGGGGTATCCGCACGCTGATAATGGCGGTAAGTCCTTCCCTGACGTCATCTCCGGTAATTTTGGCCTGCAGATTTTTTGGCAGGTTACCATTGGTAGCGTACTGATTAATAGAGCGCGTCAGACCGGCTTTGAAACCTATTAAATGGAATCCGCCCTCTAATGTGTTTATATTGTTGGCAAAAGAAAATAGTTTTTCAATATAGGTGTCGTTATACTGGATAGCAACTTCTATATGAACATCATTTTTAATCCCCTCCATAAAAATGGGTTTATGAAGGCCCGTGTGTCTGCGGTTGATGTATTCAACAAATTGTTTGATGCCGCCTTTGAAAAGAAATTCTTCTTTGGCATCTGAGCGTTCATCTTCAATAGTTATCTGAACACCTTTGTTTAAATAGGCAAGTTCCCGCAGCCGGCGAACAAGGATCTCGTAGCTGAATTCAGAGGTGGTAAAAATCTGGTCATCCGGTATAAAATGAACTTTGGTGCCGTTTTTGCGGGTATTTCCGATCACCGATAGTTCACTGGTCTTTGCCCCTCTTTCATAGGTCTGATAATGGATTTTGCCGTCGGAATAAATTTCAACTTCCAGAACACTTGAAAGCGCATTGACTACGGAAACTCCCACACCGTGAAGACCACCGGAAACTTTATAGGAATTAGAATCAAATTTTCCGCCGGCATGAAGCTTGGTCATCACAACTTCCAATGCCGGTATTTTTTCTTTCTTGTGAATACCGACCGGAATACCGCGCCCGTTATCCAACACACTGACACTGTTATCCGTATGGATGGTCACCTGGATCAAGTTGCAAAATCCGGCCATGGCTTCATCAATACTATTATCCACCACTTCATAAACCAGATGATGGAGTCCGGCTACATCTACATTGCCGATATACATGGACGGTCGGAGACGCACAGCTTCCAGACCTTCCAGTACTTTAATATTGTCTTCGTTATAATTATTGTTGTTTATTTCTTCGTTCATATTCTCATCGGCATGATTACGCTTAAATAAGATTTGTCTTTTTCGCCCTCTAATTTGCAAGGCTTTTGGTCATCTACGATGTTCAGTACAATGTTATCTTCGTCGATCACGCCCAGGGTGTCTATAAAAAATCTGGGATTGTACATCACTTCCACCGGATTTCCCCTGTAACCAATTTCCATATCCTCTTTGGACTCCCCGATGTCGGGATTGGTGGAATTTATTACCAGTTTGTCTTGGGTAAAATGAAAAATAACTCCCTTATATTCATCTGAAGATAAAATGGACATGCGCTTGAGCATCATTAGAAACAATTGACGATCCAATAAAATATCATTTCCTTCTTTTTTAGCAACAATATCGCCATATTCCGGATAATCCCCCTCCAGCAGCCTTATAATCAGGGTTTCCTTTTCTTTTTTGACAATAAAATTGTTATCTTTGATTCCGATTTTAACAGGTCCCGCAGATTCAAGAAATTTAGCAACTTCCATCAGTCCTTTTTTGGGGATCAATACATTGTCGCCGAGGGGTAAATCAAAATCCTTATCGAATATAAAATCTGCTTTAGACAGGCGACTGCCATCGGTGGAAACCATTCTGAATAACTTTTGATTATCATCCTGGATGCGTTCGGCATAAATTCCGATGATATGAGCCCGGTTATCATCGGAAGCACCGCTTATAATAACTGTTTTTTCAATCATTTTATGAAACGCCGTTGAATCTATCTCAAAAAATTCAAACTCTTCTATTTTCGGGATTTCCGGAAAATCGTCCGGATTCAGGCCGACAATATGATATTCGACATTCTGGTTTCCGATTTCGATCCAATGATTTTCAACTTCGGCGACGTATATATCCTGACTGGGAAAATCTCTGACAATTTCGTATAATTTCCTGGCATTAATGGTTATTACTCCCTGGGTATCAACATTGGCAGGATAAAAGCCTTCGAAACCGGTTTCAAGATCGGTCGCATTAATTGATATCCCGGATTCAGCGGTTTGAATCATAACATTGGTGGTGATGGCAAGACTGGTTTTACGTCCGGCCAACCCCTGAATTTTGGCTAAAACAGGCAGAATGTCATTCTTATTAATTGTAGCCTTCATATTTAATTTCCTTATTAAATAAATAAAAGAAGGAGTTAATAATGTACTGTTAATAAATCTAATAACTTTATAAATTATTAAAATTATTTAAAATTAATCAAAAATAATTACCTAAAACATATCTATAACTACATTAATAAGAGGCATGATTTAGTCAGTTAAAATAAAAATGTTCACAAACATGAGGCTATCAACAAAATATGAATGTTTTTTCGACAAAAGCAATGTTTATAACTAAATAATATATAATTTTAGCCTTAGAATAATCTGACTGCCCTGCTGGAGCTCTATTTACTGTGTATCCGGAATTAAATTAGGATGAATGGATCCATTTTCTAATGGTGGCAGTCTCTTTTCCTTGCCAATCATTTGATATTCTCAATTTGACAAAGTGGGCAAAAAGATTTTTAAAGAATTGCAGCAATTTGTCATAAAGAAACAGCTTTTCAAGTAAATATCCTTCGAGGTCTTCATCCGATTCAGGCAAATCTGTTTGGGGTATACTTAATCTGCTGATATTTAAACTCTCACCTTTGAGAGTAAACCGCCATACCAATTCAGCGGATCTGTAAACCATATTTAATTCAGTGACCAATGCGCCATTTTTTAATGCCAGAACACCTTCTTCCAAACCTGCGCCTTCCCCTTTGATGGTAATGCGCTCAGCCGATTCTTTGCGGCGGTTTTCAAATACAATCCGGTTTCCAATTTCCAGGGCAACAAAATCAGGATCAAAACTTTTTAATAGATTTTGATTCTTTTCAATCACATACCATATCCAGGTCAAAAATTCTTCCCCGAGAAATTTATAACGGTTGTAGGCAACGGCGACATCGAGCATAATTATTGTATTAGATTACAAATAAATTTATAGTATTCCAACCGGGGCAAAAGCTCAGGATTTACTTAACGAACGGTGTTGGAGATATTTTCTGCAACTCATCGCGTTGAGAATCCGTTAAATTAGAATATATGTCAGCTGCGGAATAAGGAAAAATTCTTCTAAGCGACAGGCCAAATGATTTGGAAAAAAGGGTTTCCAATTCTTCATTGGCCGCTTTCAGATTGGAAAAAAACCACAAGCTGGACTCTTCCAGGTTCCAGACCACATCGTAAATGTTAGGAGTTGCCGGAATCCGCAAACACAATGCGTTTAGGACATGATCTTTAACCAGTTTTTTTTCGGTTTTGGATAAATAATCACGCCCGCTTTCCGACATTCTCCTGGCGGCCTCAATGGTGTAGTGTTTTTTTAAGACCTTGGCCGCAATATTTTTTTTATCGATTCGCAGGGAAAAAATAAAATAATTACCATAAACAAATGAGGAACCGCTAAAGTCAGGCTGGAAAGGTTTGTCAAAAGAAGTCCATCCCACCGCTTTGTCTGAAACCTGCTGATCAATATCTGAAATAGTATGCTTGGTTAACCCGTCGGCAACCGTATCTATTATCTGAGAATTAAATTTACCCTGAACATTGTATTGGGTGATCGACACTGTGCTGGAAGAAAGACTCATAATTCAATAATAAATTCAGGATCGTCCGGCTATCTCAGATAGATTGGTACCAAGAGGGGTTATATACCACATATAGTATTGAAAACCTTTTGAAATAAATATATAGCCTGTTTGGACCCTTGTTACAAGCAAAATCTCTTGTCAAATTAATTTCTTAAAATTACAATTCGGTGATTATCTGTGTTGTACCGCTTGCCAGAATGATGTTCCGAAATACGGAATTGCGGTATAGGTGGTTGCAGAAAAAAATGTTTGAATAAAGCAACGTTTTTTTTCAATCACGATAAAGGAGACATATGAAATTCATTGCCGATTTTCATGTACATTCAAAATTTTCCAGGGCAACGGCCAAAAATCTGGATCTTGAAAATTTATACATTGCAGCCCAAATTAAAGGGGTTACAGTGGTCGGCACCGGTGACTTTACCTATCCGGGATGGTTCTCCGAAATTTGTGAAAAACTTCAGCCGGCCGAACCCGGCCTTTTTAAACTCAAAGACGAATACGCCAGAATCTGCGATAAAGAGGTCCCCTTGTCATGCCGGGCCGAGGTTCGATTTATATTATCAACTGAAATAAGCAATATCTATAAAAAGAACGCTAAAACCCGTAAAAATCACAACCTGATAATGGTTCCGGATCTGGGAGTTACCGAAAAGTTCAACGCCAAATTGGATAAGATAGGCAATATAAAATCCGACGGGAGACCGATTCTGGGTCTGGATGCTCGCGATCTTTTTGAGATTTTACTGGAAACCTCAGATGAGGCCATTTTAATTCCGGCCCACGTCTGGACGCCCTGGTTTTCGGTACTGGGTTCCAAATCCGGTTTCGACTCCATTGAGGAATGTTTCGAAGATCTAACCCCTAACATATTTGCCGTTGAAACCGGACTATCATCCGATCCCCCCATGAACTGGCGGGTATCGGGGTTGGATGGTTTAACCCTGGTGTCCAATTCGGATGCCCATTCCCCCCAAAATTTGGGCCGGGAAGCCAACCTGCTGAACACCGACCTGTCATTTAAGTCCATAAAATCAGCGATAAAAAGCGGAGATCCGGATCAGTTTCTGGGCACGTTTGAGTTTTTTCCGGAAGAAGGCAAATATCACTTTGACGGACACCGCACCTGTCATGTCCGCCTGCACCCACAAGAAACAATTGAAAATAAATGCAAATGTCCGGTTTGCGGCAAAGACCTGACCCTCGGCGTATTATACCGGGTGGAAGAACTGGCTGATCGCGGGCAGGATCAAATAACACCCAACCGTCACCCCTTCTACAGC
>Ga0265303_10001587_pt1 | contig 14068 bp, 10 predicted proteins | sample Helome_2_FD_192494 | JGI IMG/M metagenome (GOLD analysis project Ga0265303, IMG submission 192494) | Marine sediment microbial communities from subtidal zone of North Sea - Hel_20160317 (Illumina Assembly) | ecosystem: Environmental > Aquatic > Marine > Subtidal zone > Sediment ... | reverse complement strand
TGGTCTGTCAGGTTCACTTGATCCCTGTTCTTAAGCGCCCCTGGCGCGATTGATGAGATACTGAATCAGTAATCGAGTGCCGGTGCCAGTTGGGCCTTTTGCAATGCAAGGCCGTTCCCCTATACTCCAATCGGTGCTGGCAATATCTAAATGCACCCACGGATGATCGCCGGCGAATTTACTGAGGAACATTGCGGCAGTAATCATGCCGCCTCCGCGCCCGCCAATATTCCGCATATCAGCCACGTCACTTTTTAATTGCTCAAAATATTCATCCCACAGCGGCATCTCCCATACTCGTTCGCCGGAATCATTCCCGGCTTGCCGAAGGGCTTTTTTGAGCATATCGTCGTTGCCTAACATCCCGATGGCAAATGCTCCCAGCGCCACAATGGCAGCGCCGGTTAACGTTGCCACGTCGATGACGCAGGCGGGTTTGAGCCGGGAGGCATAGGCTAAGCCGTCAGCAAGAATCAGCCGACCTTCTGCATCGGTGTTTTGCACCTCAACGGTTTTGCCAGAAAGCATGGTAAGAATATCGCCGGGTTTCGTTGCCCGGCCTCCTGGCATATTTTCCGTGACGGGAAGGAGTCCGGTCACATTAATGGGGAGTTTCAAGCGAGAGGCTGCACGGACGGCAGCCAAGACCTCGGCCCCACCGGTCATATCGGCTTTCATGTGTTCCATATTTTCTGACGGTTTCAAGGAGATGCCGCCGGAATCAAACGTGACCGTTTTCCCGACCAATACAACGGGACGTTGCGCCTTCGGACCACCGGAATATTCCAAGATAATAAAATGCGGCGGTTCAATACTACCTTGCGCCACGCCTAGCAACCCTCCCATGCCGAGCTTTTTCATGTGCTGGCGATCCAACACTTTCAGCCGAATTTTCGATTCCTTGGCGATCGCTTTGGCTTCAGTCACGACGCGCGAGGGTTTCATGATATTTGCGGGATGGTTGCACATATCTCGGACAAAGCAGGTAGCTTCCCCGAGCGTCTGCCCACGTTTTGCTCCTGCGTTGATTCTTGGTTGGCTGGCTGAGGTCGGCGCTAACAACGTACAGGATTGCAACGTTTTGCGGTCTTCAGTTTGATCTGTGCGATATTCAGAAAAACGGTAATCCCCTAAGATCATGCCTTCCGCCATAGCTTGGGCCACCTTATCAAGCTTGTCCATAGTTTTGGGCACATCAGGCATCATGCAGGCCATGCCTTTGGCTTTGACTTGTCTGGCTCGTTTCACGGCCGTGCCCATTGCTTGTCGTATGCGTTCAAGCGTCATGGTTTCCCATTCCCCTAGTCCGACAAGCAAGACCCGTTTTGTCGACAGTTTTCCATTGATATGCAAGAGGGTCGTCTGGTTAGCCTTTCCCGAAAATTCACCATTTTTTCGGAGATCGTTCAGCTGCCCGCCCAATTTTTTGTCTATAGGCCTGATGGATTTGCTCCAGGCCTTTTCCTGTTCATAGCCCAAACAGACCAACAAATCCGTCGTGAAAGTGGTGGCGTCACCACTCTTTACCAAAATATTCATATGCCTCCTTAGAATAATTGAAAATGTGTTCTCCAAAGGTAATCATTGATAACTCAATTTTCATCCTACACGCCCCGTGTTTCTGGGTCCCAAATGAGCTTGTGTAATTGAACTTGAAAGCGAACGGGAAGTCGGTCACTCAGAATCCACTCAGCTAACGGTTGCAAGTCGAGGGATCCGAAGACAGGACTAAACAGAACCGGGCAACGGTCTCCCAAACTGTAATGTTTGACAATGTCTCTTGCCCATTCATAATCCGCCTGATCCTTCAAGACAAATTTCACTTCATCTTTTTGCGAGAGGTGGTCCATGTTGGCCCACTTCATTCGATCGGTCATACCACTGCCAGGGCATTTTACATCCATAATGATGGAAGCGCGGGGATCAATCGCAGAGATGTCGAAAGCTCCGCTGGTTTCAATCATGACCTGATGCCCAGCATCGCACAACTTCGTTAACAATACCAGAGCTTCAGGCTGATGCAACGGTTCCCCACCGGTCACTTCAACAAGTGGGCAACCATAGGATCGTACTCGATCTAGAATGGTTTCCAACGCCATGGTCTCTCCACCGTGAAAGGCGTATTCGGTATCGCACCAGGTGCAGCGAAGCGGGCAACCTGTCAAGCGGACAAACACACAAGGCTGGCCCACATGGGTGGATTCGCCTTGGATACTATGAAAAATTTCTGTGATTTGTAGAGTCTGAGACGTGGCCATGGTAGAGAATTGAATCAAACTAGCGTAACGGGATTGTACCGAATCTGTGAGGCCTAGGGGAAAGGAATCAACAAAGTGAGGGTGTAGGGACTATGCCCATTGTGTCACGGGCCAACCCTGTTGGCGGGCAATACGGGTCATACCGCGAATAGGGTTCACGACAAAGGGATGTCCGACCAATTGCAATGCCTGAAAGTCACCGGGGCTGTCTCCATAGGCATAACTTCGACTCAAATCCAGATTATATTGAGCAGCTAGCCGTTCGATATACCGTCCTTTTCCTTCACCATAGGGTAACGGAGCAAAGACACGGCCGGTATACAGTCCAGATTGGGATTCTAATTTGGCACCAAAGAACAAGGGCACGCCCAGTTTTTCAGCTAAAGGTTTCACCAAACAGTCAGGTGATCCACTGACGACTGCCACGACATGTCCCGCATTGGTGTGGTGAGCAAGGCGGCCTAAGCCTCGAGAGGCCACTCGTGGTAAGACAAACAATTCTACATATTCCATTGCCAGTTGTTCAATTTGGGAGACATCTTGTCCAAGAAGATACAGTTTATTCCGGCGGAGAGGACTGAGCGAAAATGGTGGCATGTGTCGAAGAGCATACCGGAAACTATTCCACAACTCTGGCCATCCAACCACACCGTCCTGCCACAAATACCGAAAAAATCCTATTTCAATAGAGGGTCCTGGGACCAAGGTATTATCCATATCGAAAAACGCACCTACCCAATGTTGAGATTGCGTGAGCGGGGCTGGTGATGAAGAAGAGAGAGTCATAAATACGTCAGAGCGAGAATGAGCAATCCATGAGGGATTGTTGGCGATTCTACCCGCCAGGCTATGCGTTGACAAGGACTGCGGGAGGTTTCATAATCGTGGCAACGAGTGCCGAAGTGGTGGAATGGCAGACACGCACGTTTGAGGGGCGTGTGGGGGTTTCCCCATGCGGGTTCAAGTCCCGCCTTCGGCACCAATAACCTACCGACTGCATACGCTTCCCGTCATCAGAAACATTACTAATCTTCATACGAGAAAAAGCGGAACTTGAACGGGGGTTCTGAAGGGGGTATTCCCCCTTCATGGGGTGACCGGAGTGTAGCGGAGGCACAAGGGGGCGTGGCCCCCTAGTGGGAGCAGGGGCAGGCATCCGCTCCTGCGACTTCAAGTCCCGCCTTCGGCACCAAAATCCTCCCTACTGTTACTCTTCCCATTATCAGAAATCGTTCAAAATCTTCGGTGGTGGATATAGTTCACTATCTATTGCATTCAAGCAGTATTTTTTGGGATGCCGGGGCTAGTTCCGGTGGCCGAGATCCTTACCCTAGGCTTTTAACTCCTTCTCCTGGTCAGGAAGAGGAATAAATCTGCTGGTTACCCTTCAAATTCTTCCTATTTCTTAATACATTGATACAGGTAGGTGAGAGGCGTCTCTTTAGGGCTTTACACTTTTCTTTTGACATATCATGACTCTGCGCATGATTTTCTCTGAAGGTCCGACGCCTGCCACATAGCCCTCTGGGCGGACGTTCTTGGCGGCCGGCGGGCACTGTTTGAGCGAAGCGAGTTTGCGCGCCTTCATTGTTCTCGAGACGGTCCAATCTGATAAGGCGGGTGGGGCGTCAATGGTTTTGTCTACTTTTGCCAAACCAAAAGTAAATCGCCTGCCGGGGCGAAACCCGGCGGCACCAAATAATTGAGGTATAAAGGAAGAGAATGTGAAAACCCAAGATGGTTATAAGGTTGTTTTGATTTTGGTGAGTACTTCGCTGTTTAGCTTGGGTTTGTCTCTCGGCGTTTTAGCTGTTGCTGCGGAACCTTTTGAGGAACCGATGCCTTTGACCGTGGATGAATCTGATTCTGCGGAAGAGCATCTGCGGCTCGGAATAGATTTTTTTCTGACCAATGAATTGGATGTGGCGATTGATGAGTTCCGCGAGGCCGTTCATCAGAAGTCGGACTACACGGATGCCTACCACAATCTTGGTGTGGCCCTAGCCAAAACAGGAGATTTAACTGGCGCGATCACGGCTTGGACCGAAGCTGAACGGCTTGATCCTGAAGCCGTGTCATTAACCTATTCCCTGTCGGCGCTGGTTTCCTATAACTATGGTGTGTCATTGGTTCGAGATGGTCGGGTTGAACAGGCGATGAAAGAATGGCGGGCCGCGCTTCGCATTCAGCCCAATTTTGTTGAAGCCCACTATGCGTTGGGTTTGGGTTTCTTAGCGGAGCAGAATCCGCCTGTAGCCATCGCGCATTTTCATTCTGTGCTTTCTTGGGCACCGGATTGGTTACAAGCATATGCAGCCTTGGGGCAGGCTCATTATGAATCTCATGAGTATGATTTGGCGCGGGCGGCCTGGCTGAAGGCTCTGGCATTGGATCCTGGTGAAGTCAGAATCTATGCCCATCTGGGCCTCCTAGCCGTGCAGGAAGGGAATTATCAAGAAGCCATCGAACATTCTCGTCAAGCGGTGGCTCTTCAACCGGATCTGGTTTCTGCACATTTCAATTTAGGTGTGGCGTTATTGGCCAAGGGGGAGGGGCAAGCCAGTGTGGAAGCGCTAGAGCAAGCACTCGTGTTGGATTCCCGCTTGACGTCCGCTCGGTTGTTGCTGGGAGTGGCCTGGAGCCGCAGGGGTGATTGGGCCCGGGCAGCGCATAGCTGGCGGGAAGCACTCCAGCAGGATCCATTTGGCTCAGACACGTTTTGGCTCCATGACAATTTGGGAATAGCACTGGCATCAATGGGACATTTCCAAGATGCCACGAAAGAATTTCAATGGGTGGTTGAGCAGCGGCCGGAATGGGCTCACGGGTGGTCACAGTTAGGTGTCACGCTAATGTCGGAGAGGCGGTGGAGTGAGGCAGTGGGAGCGCTTGAAACAGCTGTTCAACTGGAACCTAACTGGGCCCATCTTTATTTTACGCTGGGAAATGCGTATGCCGAGCAGGGGGAATTGGCTTTAGCGGTTCAGGCATTTCAGGAGGCGGTCAGGATTGCCCCGAAATTTGTCGATGCGCTGTTTCATTTGGGTATCGTGCTGCGCGCTCAAAATCACTTAGGAGAAGCGGTTGATCCACTTCGTCAAGCTGCCGAAGGTGGATCGCGGGAAGCTCAAGGGTTGTTAGCCTCTATGTATGTGAATGGAAATGGAATTGATCGCAATGTGCCATTGGCGATGTTGTGGTGGTCTCGGAGTAGTCGTGGTTCAATTCCGGACACGATCACTCGAACGGCTCAAAATCAACTGGCCCAATTTCGCCGGAGGCTTCATCAGCAATCATTCCTTTCGACGGAACAAGAGGATGTGCTGACGGGATTTGGCTTGATTCGCCAAGATCTTGCCAATCAAGCCCCTCTTGAATTGCCGGTCAGTTCATCGCTTGAAGACGCCAGATTTTGGAATCGGGTAGCTTCCCAAAGGTTTGTTCTCCCGTGGATGATTGAGCGGGCGTTGGCGCTAGATGAGTCGGCCCAGAATATTTTGCGTGAGTGGTATGAAGAACGCGTGACTGAGAAATTTCCTCTGCAACATTCTTCCCTTGAGCAGTATTGGCTTCAGGTTGCAAAGGAAGGGGACCGGGTTGGGTGTGAGCTTATGGAGACAACAATGCCTAAGGAAAAATTTCATAACGTTCGGCAAGCTTGTCAATCGATGAGTAAATAAACATGGTCTTAGGTGAATCATGAGTGAGCCAAGTATGGGTTCTCAAACCAAACATGCGTTGGTGGGCACGGCTGTAGTGGTTTTCTCTACGGCCATGAGTTTCGGTTTCTCACATATCTTTCCTCAAGGAGAACAATGGCTTGCCGAATGGCAATTGTTGCATCGGTCTCCTCCACCCATTGCGTCATCGATTGTCCTTGTTCGTGTAGAGGAAAAGAGTCCAGCCCTTTGTGGAGAGGGGCGATGGGATCTTAATACTGTGGAGGCTATGGTCATGGCGTTTCATCAGGCAGGGGCGTCGGTCATCGCCCCGATGATTGACGCTTCCCTTCCTATTCCGTCCGAATGTGGAGGTTTGTCTGGACTTGTGCACCTGGCGGAAGTGACAAAAACTGTGGGATCGGTGGTCTACCCTGACTCGGTCCCACCAGCTTTGGCCAAAGCTGCAATTGATACAGGCACTCTGAGACTGGCCTCAGATGGGGATGGGATGGTTTCAGGCTTCACTTTCAACGGGGCTTCTTTGAATTCTCTAAGGCTGCCGTTTGGGGCGGCTGTTGCCGCGTTGGCGTCAACGAGTGAAAGGGCTCGAGTTATAGATGCGTTTCTTTATGTCCCAGGCATGATGCCAAAGAAGGGCGAGGTTCTATTCCCGACGTATACATTTAGGGACGTATGGCATTTATTGCAAACGGGAGAGAGGGAAAAATTGGTTCGACTTTTCCAAGGAAAGATCGTGTTCCTCTTTTCGGGGTTATCAATGAGTCAGGCTCTGTCTACACCACGGGAGTCAAACGTTCCGGTTGCCCTTCTTCATGCAAAACTGGCTAATGCAGTTCTGAGCAACTCATGGGTCTCGACAGCCCCATTTGTGGTTGCGTTCTTGGTGACGATAGGCCTCGGAGGGCTGTTTGTGGTGTTCATGTTTCGTGAGTTGTCTCTGAGTGGTTTCGGTCTCATAGGCCTGTCCATTGTGTTGATAGCAATTGGTTTCCACTTTTTTGGATTTCATTGGGGTTGGATTTGGCCGCTCTGTAGTATGGGGCTATCTATTGGGATGACCATAGTTGGGGTGGGTCTTTGGAGGTTCTTGCAGTCTCGGGCCACGGTACAGGAACGAATTGCCCAAAGAGAACAGCAATTGACGCAACTCGAAAAAGAATTCGCAGGGAAACAGAATCATGTTCGACAATTGGAGCAACAACTGTACGATGCCCGACACCAGACGAATCAATCCGTGACCGTTATTGAAGAATTACAGGTATCTCAGGATACCGCCCTTTCCCAATTGGCAAGGTATCAGGATGAGATGCAAGAGACTCGCCGGAATATGGATCGATTGCAAGAAGAATTAAACGGTCTTCGTCAACACGTGCCGCCATCTCCAGCTGAGTTTTCTTCTGAGCCTACCACGATAGATTGCCAAGAGCTGATTCAAGAATGCGAAGCCTTCAAGATTGTAACTCGTGATCAAGCCGTTCTTGGACTTTTTCAAAATCTAAAGAAAATGGCAGCAACCCAGGTTCCCATTTTGATTTTGGGAGAAACCGGCACGGGAAAAGAAGTCTTTGCCAAAGCGGCTCATGCACTGAGTCCTCGTCGGCAAGGTCCTTTTATCTCGGTGAATATGGCCGCGATCCGTTCTGAATTATTTGAAGGGGAATTATTTGGCCATGTGAAGGGTGCCTTTACCGGAGCAGTGGGTCGAACGGGATTTTTAGAATCGGCTCATGGCGGGACACTTTTTTTAGATGAAGTGGGTGATCTTCCCATCGACCTACAAGCCAAATTGCTCCGATTTTTAGAAGACGGGGGATTCCACCGAGTGGGACAGAGCTGTGTCACCCACGTGGATGCACGCATCATTGCCGCAACGAATCGTGATCTTCAACACGAAGTGCAAGCTGGTCGTTATCGGGAAGATTTGTACTACCGATTACGGGGTATGGTCTTGACGCTCCCACCCCTGCGAGTGCGTAGCCGGGCAGATCATGTGTTGTTGGCCCAGTCTTTTTTGCAGCAATGTGCGCATGTCCAACATCGAACAGATTTAGCTTTTACGCAAGGGGCATTGGATGCAATCGTGGCACATCAATGGCCAGGTAATATTCGTGAACTGCGACAAACCATTTCACAGGCTGTCGCGTTGGCAAACGGGCCTATGATTACCGAAGGGGATTTGAATTTAGAAGAGCCTACAAAATCGGCGGTTGGAGAAAATTGGGTAAAGGAAGATTTGGGACAGCGAGAAGATGCAATGGTGTTGGATTGTTTACGACGCCATAAATTTGAGATGCAAGCTACGGCCACAACCTTGGGTTGGGACCGGGGAACGGTCACCCAGCGATTAAAAGGCTTGGGGTTTCAGGCACTCATGGAATACCAAGGAAATATCCAGGCGGCTGCGCGTGCATTGGCTGGTGACGAGAGATTTGTGCGAGTGGTCGAGGGGCGACTACGGGAATATGCGAATAATTTGATACCCCCCTCAAAACACTACGGGTCAGTTGAGGAGGCCATTGCCGACTGTCGTAAACGCTTTCGGAATTTACCGGAGCGACATTTTCCAGCCGTTGAGCAATTGATTCAGGCGCGTTTCGCTACGCTGTGAAACATGAGAAGAAAAAAGCGAGAAGTCAGCTCTGTAAAACGAGTCCTTTTCCTTCTCACTTTCCCCTTTTTCTTTCTAGGCCGGAATAAACTTCAGGGCTGCGGAATTGATGCAATAGCGTAATCCGGTTGGTTGTGGGCCGTCGTCAAATATGTGGCCCTGATGTCCGCCGCAGCGCGCGCAATGCACTTCCGTCCGAGGATAAATGATTTTCCAATCGGTTCGAGTTTCGACCACTTTTTCTGAAATTGGTTGCCAAAAACTTGGCCAACCGGTTTTGCTATCAAATTTGGCCTCTGATGAAAAGAGTGCCAAGGTACATCCTGCGCATTCGTAGGTCCCTTTGGCTTTATTGTCATTGTATGCATTTGCAAATGGCCGTTCGGTTCCCTCTTTCCGTAAGACTTGATATTGTTCGGGTGTGAGGAGAGCTTTCCATTCTTCATCAGTTTTAGTGATTTTTTGAATGTCCGAATTCTCGGGTACGGGATTACTGGCTGCCAGAGATACGCCTAAAGATTTGGCGAGAACTCCGAGGCCCAATGCGACACCGACTTTCATAAGATTCCTCCTATTTAACGACATATTAGACCTCCATGGGCTAGTTGTAGATCAACAAGGTGCTCAGATCGGGACCTTGTTGAGTCTCAATCTGATCTACATGAATAGTCTAGCAAAGTTACTAATTGTTACGGAAATATGGCTAAATTCTTTGACGCAACTCGGAATAATTTTTACAATAGGGGTGTCTCGGATAACCCCAAAAAAGAGTAGGCAATCTCGTCAAAAGAGTTGAACACATACTAGAGGAAACGATGTTCCGACATGGTTTAGCCACATGAGTGACGGAAGGAGTTGTTATGGATGTACAACCGCTAGATATTAAAATTGAAAGCCGAAATGTTGGCATGACTCCACGCTGGAAAACGGAAATTGAACGGCGGGTTGAAGCCTTGAAAACCGGCATTATTCGTCCCACCCATGCTCGGGTCACACTCACAAAAAATGCCCATCATAAAAAAGGCGCGGATAACGCCGAAGCCTTGGTCGTCATTACCCTGCCTCCTAAACGGACGGTGACTGCTAGAAAAGAATCCAAAACCTTCGAGGAAGCCATCCGTGCCGCCTTTCAGGCCGTCGATCATGAATTAGAAAAAATCGAAGAAAAGCGAGCAGCCCGTGCCGCTAAAGCAGCCGGGAAAAAAGCTCAAAAGGTAGGAGCGTTGTCGGTGGCGTGATTTGGAATTGAAGAACCTAGGTGATGCTAACCTGTAATAAGAAAATCACAGGAAGGAATGGAATAGAGTAATTATTTAGATTTTGGGTATTTTGAGTAATTCCTTACCGGCCTGCATGATCTCGGTGAGGCGCTCGGGAGTGCTGGCCTCACCGTAGCATCGAACAAAGGGTTCGGTGCCGGATGGGCGAAGGAGATACCAACCGCCGTCGGATAAGAGTAATTTGCAGCCATCCAGTTTATTGACCTGGGAAACCGCTACTCCAGCAAATGTGGTTGGGGGATGGTCAATCACCTGTTTGACTTGCCCTTTCATTGCTTCATTAATAGCGAGGTCTTCTCTTGAGGAATAGAGCACTCCCACTCGTACGAACAGATCTTTCAACAAGGCTTGAATGGTTTTTCCCGTAAAGGCCACCATTTCAGCAACTAACGCCCCAGCCAGAATCCCGTCTTTTTCAGGGACATGGCCTTTGATCGACAAACCGGCACTCTCCTCACCACCGAAAACGATTTCTCCTTTAGCCAGCAATTCTCCGATGAACTTGAATCCCACGGGTGTTTCGTGGACTGTTAAACCATGGTGCGTCGCCACGGCATCGATTAGATGGGTAGTGGCTATTGAACGGGCTACGGCGCCGGTCCATTGGCGACTTTTGATTAGATAATCTAAGAGAACCGCCAAGATATAATTGGCTTGAATATAGGTCCCGTCCGCGTCCACGACTCCAAACCGATTCCCGCCTTCATCGGTGGCGAGCCCTAGATGAGCCTCTTCTCGACAGACGCTGTCTTTTAATTCTTTTAACGTTTCGTCTGAAGGCTCTGGCCGAAACCCTCCAAAATACGGATCACGCCAATGATGTAGAACGGCCAGCTTGGCCCCCGCTCCCCGTAGAAATTCGTCGAGATAATTTCGTGTTGTCCCGAAAATCGGGTCAAAGATCACGCGAATGCGACCGTTGCGAATGCGGTCTCGATCAACAATGTGTTCTAAGGCTTTGAGATAATCCGGTACAGGATCAAAATATCTCACCATCCCATCGCTTTCTGCGCGTTCCCAGGGGGACCATTTGATATGTTCGCCATGCAACAAGGGCAGAATACGCAGTTCAATAGCTTTGGTGGTTTCGGGTAATGCCGGCCCACCCCAGTCTGGCGTAAACTTGATGCCATTCCACTCAGGTGGATTGTGGCTGGCTGAGATATTAATCCCACCGGCCAGTTTGCGATTAATGACGTGGTAAGAAATTGTCGGAGTTGGTGTATCCCGATCACACAGTAAGCAAGGAATGCCATGGGCCGCCATGACTTCCGCCGCGACCTTGGCAAATTTTTCTCCTAAAAACCGAGCGTCATAACCGATCAGAATGCCCTGCTGCCCTATCTTTTGTTGGCGGAGGTATTGGGCAATGCCTTGGCAGACAATGCGGATGTTCCGGACTGTAAAGTCTTCCGCAACAATAGCGCGCCAACCTGATGTCCCGAATTTAATAGCGTCCATAAGAACGATGAAAGAAGTTAGATCAAAAAAGCTAAGGTCAGCCAAGCCATGAAGAATGTCAATTCAGTCTCTCAATGATAGGCAGAATAGATGATTTCCCTCTATTTGCCAATGACGGAAAGGAAACTCTCATGCAAACATGGTTGATTTTTGGTCAGGTGGCCCCAGAGAACTCAAAAAGCCATATAGCCTATTCCGATCGTAGCTCACACCAGACCGGAGTGTGATCGGAGGGTTTTTCCATACCGCGAGGATTTCGATCCACCTCGGCAGTGACCAGTCGATCGACTGCCTGTGGCGAGAGCATCAGGTGATCGATGCGCAGGCCTTCGTCCCTATTCCAATGCCCCGCTTGATAATCCCAGTAGGTATAGAGCCCCAGTTCGGGATGTAATGCACGAAGGGCGTCGGTGTAGCCTAAGTGGCACAATTCTCGAAAACGAGCACGAGATTCTGGTCGGCACAACGCATCATCGGAAAAACCCTTGGGGTCATAGACATCGTGATCGGTGGGGCAGACATTAAAGTCACCAGCCAAGACGACCGCTTCCTCCAACGCCAAGAGGGAGCGGGCATGGGTCAGTAATCGATCCATCCATTTGAGTTTGTACGAGAATTTTTCCGTACCAACGGGATTTCCATTGGGGAGGTAAATGGACGCAATCCGGACGTTGCCTATCAGGGCTTCCACATAGCGGGCTTGTTCGTCAGAAAGATCGCCGGGAAGTGCGTTGTGCTCTACCTCAATAGGCATCTTGGAGAGAACGGCCACTCCATTGTAGGTTTTTTGCCCAACCACGGCCATGTTGTAGCCCAATTCGTCGATAGCCATTCTGGGAAATTGGTCCTCAGTGGTTTTGAGTTCCTGTAACAGGACGACATCCGGATCAGCTTGTGCCACCCATTCCATCAAGTGAGGAATCCTGACCTTAATGGAGTTCACATTCCAGGTGGCAATTTTCATGAGCAGAATTAAGCAGCGTTTTAAAAGATTATAATGACGAGGAGTGCGATGATGACTCGATATCGCGTTGGAAGATGACTTGAAAGCCCTGAAATTGTTTTTGGAACAAGGTCTTCAAAATGAATGGCGTAATGCCAAAGAACAAGACACCATAGATGCAGATTTCCAGCAAATATTGAGAGTCTTCAGAGACGGTGTTATTGAGAATCACAGGAACTGCCCATCCGATGGTCATGCTTACAAACGCTAGAATCACCACATGTCGCCACACCAGAAACCACATCAGTTTTAATAATTCCCCATACGTTGGTATCTCCATGATTCTTTGTATTCCTTTCTCTTTCCACATATTCAGACAATTCAATGCGCGTCGTCCCAGGACGAGCCATGGCCAACATCGACGGTGAGGGGAATGGAGAGTTGTAGTGCTGGGAGTGTGGCCGATTCCATGACCTGCTTCATGACTTGGGCGGTGCCCTCTAATGCAGATTCCTGAACTTCGAAGAGGAGTTCATCGTGCACTGTCAACAACATGGACGCTTTGCCGGTTAAACTATGTTGTTCCAACGCCTGAGGCACGCGGATCATCGCACGTTTTAAAATATCGGCGGCGGTGCCTTGTAAGGGTGCATTGATCGCGGCGCGTTCGGAAAAATTGCGTCGAGCCGGATTGGTGTCGTGGATGGCCGGGACGTGGCACCGACGACCAAAGAGGGTTTGCACATACCCGTGTTCGCGACAAAATTGTTTCGTGCGTTCCATATAGTCTTGAATCCCAGGATATCGCTCAAAGTAGGATTTGATATAGGAAGCTGCTTCTGATTGTTCAACCTTTAATTGCCTGGCTAAGCCAAATGCACTGATGCCATAGATGATGCCGAAATTAATGGCCTTGGCCTTTCGTCGAATTCCTGAATCCATGTTTTCCAACGGAATGTCGAAGACTTGGCTGGCGGTCAGGGCGTGGATATCTTGTCCGTCCCAAAACGCCTGTTTTAAGACGGCGATATCAGCCATATCCGCTAACAATCGTAATTCGATTTGGGAATAATCCAAAGACAAGAGTTGATGGCCGGGTTCTGCTACAAAGGCCCGACGAATTTTGCGACCTTCTTCTGTTCGGATCGGAATGTTTTGGAGATTGGGGTCAGTTGAGGACAAGCGTCCGGTCGCAGCTGAGGCCATGGCATACGAAGTATGCACTCTGTTGGTCTGCGGGTTGATTTGGTGAATGAGGGCTTCAGCATAGGTACTGCGGAGCTTGTCCAAATGCCGCCACTCCAAAACCTTCTCCGGCAATTCATGCCCCTGTGCGGCTATGGATTCTAAGACATCGACTCCGGTTGCGTAGCTCCCGGCTTTGCCTTTTTTCCCGCCTTCCAATTTGAGATCATCAAAGAGCACTTCGCCCAATTGTTTGGGCGAACCCACATTAAAGGATTTCCCTGCCAGTCGATGAATCTCTTGTTCCAAGGTCAGGAGCCGTTGTGAAAATTCCTGCGAAACTTGTTTGAGCTGAGTCATGTCGACCTTGATGCCCTTTTGCTCCATGGCGGCTAGCACGGGAATTAAAGGCCGTTCGAGTGTTTCATACGCCGTGGTCAAATGTTCCTCAAGGAGACGTGGTTTAAGAGATTGGTGTAGGCGAAAAGTAATGTCTGCGTCTTCCGCTGCATAATCCAGAGCCTTCTCCAATGGAACGTGGGCAAAGGTGACTTGCGATTTGCCAGTGCCAGTGACCTCTTTATATTTGATTGTGGTGTGTCCCAGGTACAGGTCCGCGAGGTCGTCCATTCCGTGGCCATGTTTCCCGC
>Ga0265303_10001586_pt1 | contig 14068 bp, 8 predicted proteins | sample Helome_2_FD_192494 | JGI IMG/M metagenome (GOLD analysis project Ga0265303, IMG submission 192494) | Marine sediment microbial communities from subtidal zone of North Sea - Hel_20160317 (Illumina Assembly) | ecosystem: Environmental > Aquatic > Marine > Subtidal zone > Sediment ... | reverse complement strand
TAATCCTTCAAAAAGCTTTTCGCCGGGATCAACAAAATCTCCGTCTTGATTTAAATCAGCCCAAATTCTCCAAAATTTTTGGTATGACGCCCCCACAGGCCCATGCGTTAACGTCACTGAATAAGGTGTAGCTTTTTGAATCTCGATCACTTCAGAGGAAAAATCCGAGTAACCGCTGGCCGTCGATGAATTGGAAAAATCCCCTACAGTCACTTTCGCAATCCATTGAGAGTTATAAATCTGGCCTGCACTCGTACAGTAGTCTGTTGTTGTTTCCTCGGCAACGGTCAGCGATTTAGATTCGCTATACTCTTGTCCATCGCTGTCGGTGACGGTCAATCTTACCGTGTACGTTCCAACACTCGCATAGGTGTGGGTGGGATTTTGTGCTGTGGATTCGTGCCCGTCGCCAAATTCCCACAGCCATGAAATACTGTCACAAAAGCCTTTGCTATTATCCGTAAACTCGACTGTTAAAAAATTGGTGATACCATAGTAAAAATCGCCTTGCGGACTTTGTCGAGACTCGATGAATATATCGACGGCTTCAAAGGCCTCTTTGACCTCCTGGGCACAATATCCAAGACTGACTGCGGCGTCGTATGCTCCCTCTGCGCCTTGGACAAAATTTGTGCTGGGTTCCCAATAGTCTTGATTGGCTTTGACAAAAACTTCAAACGCCTTTCTCGTGTTCCACCCAGGTGTTACTGCCAAATTATAAAAGGCCTTGTTAAAAACACCGCTGCTTCGATGAGTATCCATTCCTTCTAAATAATCATTGGCGCTGTCAATTGATACCCCATCTTTTTGAGGATCATCCATATAGCGCAATGCGCCTGAGCCCTTCCAGACCTCCCAGCCTACCATGAAATCATTGGACCCTTTCAGATAATACTCGGCAGCCTCACCAGCCATATCCGAAAATGCTTCGTTAATGCCTCCTGATTGATCGAAGTATAGAAGGTTTGAATTCTGCTCGGTAAACCCATGGCTGATTTCATGTGAAACCACATCCAGTCCAACCAGAGGATAAAAATTGGTCGCACCGTCACCGAAAATGGCTTCGGTACCAGTCCAAAGTGCATTTTCAAGATTATTACTCCAATGAACTCCTATTACAATCTGAAAAGGCAAGGGCGCCGTATTAAACCATTCTTGATATAGATCATAGACGACTCCGCCAAAAAAATGCGCGTCATTTAAAGGGCTAAAACCACCATTTATTTCTTTAAAGGTGTTTTGATAACATTCAAATGCATGAACGGTGGGGGGTGAACTGCCATTATGCAGGTCCCAGGTCTTTACCTTTACCGTATCCATAAAACAATTGAAGTCGACTTCGTCAACCTCAAAGGCCGGAAAATCTAGCCCGTATTGGTATTTACCGGTTTTTTCGTTTCCCCCAGGTCCGACCCCTTCAGTGTATGTTAATGCATCAAACTCTTTAATAATTTTTCCTGTACTGGCATCTAAAATAATGGTGGGGCGCGAAGGATATCCTCCTTGCTGTACGTCGGCAAAAAAAGAAACCACATAGCATACCAGCGCTTCACCTGAAGCGTCTAAATATATCATTTTGTGGCTGCTTTCATTTTTAAATTCCCAGAATTGATCGACCAGCTGACTATTCTCAATGTGCCTTTGTTTCATATTGAGCAAAGCCTGTTGGGCATCGAAATCAGTGTGTAAGAACTTGGTTATATTGATGTTTTCCGCTATATCTGAAACCGTTGTTCCGTGAAGGCTAACAATATTGCCGGACGGATTTTCAGCGACGATGATGTGATGCCCCCATATCGGTATGCCTTTGAACAATTGATTATAACGCAAATGGGTGATTTTTTTTCTGTCTGTCCTTTTTCTTAATAGCTTTAAATTCTCTTGGGGGTCTAGTACTAGGATATCTTTCAGTTTGGCTGCGGAAAATTTTGGAAATCGATTGAAGTGTGATTTGATTTTATGGTCGCGGGGTAAGTATCTTTTTGTTGCTCCAAATCCCAATGAAACAAACAGCAAAACAAACAAACCTGTTAGGGTGGCATAAATGAGTCTTTTCTTCATAACATCGCTTGTTTTCCCTCCTGAAATCTGTTCTACCTTCAATTGAAGATGTCGAGATGAGTCAATTGGGAGCAACGCTTGCTCCCAATTGACGGTGCTCAATGATCCTGCCTGTTTAGGTGGTTATAAAGCCAAATGGCGGATCAAGTACCAGGAGTATCACCATTACCACCATTTTCTTCACAAAAGCCATCACTGCAGAACTCGGTGTTGATAATACCGATGTACTTCAGGATGACACTATCCGGGCCGTACCACACGTCAACCGTGTTGGTATCGGGCGGAACTTCTATCGTGACATGAATCATGTCGCCCTGCTTCAGATTGTACTCCATTTGCCCGGAGCCATTGGTTTGACCCGTTTTGGGGGCCGCCATAACCAACCCCTCGGGCCAATGGGCCTTGGAGGTGTAAGACACACCGTCCAGGGGAATACTGACCAGTCCGGGCAGCGTGCGGGCATCCAGAATCAATTCGGCGCCGGATCCAGCGAACCATTCTGCGAAAGCAGAGGTTGCAAAAGGACCGGGCACGGCCGAAGCCGAGACCACCGGATTCCAGGCCGGGTTGAACATCAATTCGCCCCAGGGCATGCGGTAGCGCCCGGTTTGATCGGCATATCTGAAGATGTTCGTCTCGTTGTGCTTCAACACGCAATCATAGATGTTCAGATTGATGTCGGCTTCCGGTTTCATTTGCAAAACGATCCACCACTCATACGTGCCTTCATTCCAGACGTCTGTCAGCGCAGAATCAAATCCGTAGCAGGGATTCCGTTTCAGTTGGCCCGCATTCGTGTCAAATTTTTCTCCCCACTGCCAAGATAAATCGAACCACCAGCCGTAGCGCCAGTAACTGTTTAACTCCAGTGCTTGGTTCCGTCCCTGATTGACGAGCTGGTAGTAAATCGTTCTTTGTGAGAAGAAATTATCGTCATCAAAATTAACAGCGTCATATTCCGGAGTGTTTCCGGCCCATGCCACCGTGGAGATGAGCAAAAATGCACATAAAAGAACGGTTAATTTAAAAAATTTCATAATTGTCTCCTTAATAACAATTTAGGTTGATTTGTTCAATTACGAATCCATTCTCAATTTACTAAACGTTTGATCACCCCCTTTCCGGGACCCTAAAAATACCAGGTCCAATTTCATGTCTTGGCTATGCAACATAAAGTGATTCTCCAAGCTAACTTGTATCACCTCCTTTCATCCTCATCTAATTCTAAGATCAAGCTCAGCGCATTCGAGTTGAAATGATTTTTGCCAACCCTATGTGAAAGGATCATAAACAGTGGCAAATAAATCTGAATATTTGGAAAGCTTCTCAATAAATTCTTGCCACTTGTTTTTCTGTTCGGCTGTAATCGAAACAAAATGCTGACCACAACGGGTTTGATGAAGATGCCTATTGCAACAGCGCCTTCCTCCCACCGTTCGCGAAAAGGTTTTTTCACAGATTACAGACGGAAGGTAGAGACGCTCTTGGTCATAGGCCAAAACATCTATAACTTCTGAATTTGTATCAGCCTCGCCCGCATGATTGAATTCAAAAGACAAGCCGCCCATACCGACATCTCTTACCCATCCTACTCTTGCTGAGTAGTGGTCAAAGACATAGAGCATTTCATAGGGAATCATATAACGAACAAATTTTCTTCTTTCAGTCAGTACCGGCATATTGGCCACTCTGCTATTATTTCAGAGGTTGGCCTTCTTTTAGCACACTATTGATTACAAATTGCTTACAAAAAGGAAAAATTTTTCAATTTATCTTCCAGACATCAACATCGATCTTTTTTTCCTTGTTGTATTCACAAAACTAAATGATGCGCATTATGCTCTTGGTTCGGGCATTCTGGTAACCGGCAGCTGTGTCGTACTAAGGATCTATTTATCCGATTATCAATGCTATATTACTATATGCTTTATATTGTTCTGGCCGGGGGCGTGTTAGGAGATCGGTGAATAATGAGAAGATAATAAGATTGCTTAACTTGGGATTTCTTGCCATCAGTACTTTTGAGATGACGAATTTTTTGCAGATACTATCCAGAACGGTAATTGAGGCTCAGTTGCGATACTTGGACGGTAGCGCTAACCCCCGCAGTTTTCTTTTTTACAGGTGCTCTTTTGGCTGGTTCGCTCTTCGCCGGTTTTTAACTGCTTCTGATGATGGCCGCGCTAAACGCGGATTCCGTGTTATTGAACTCGAAGGGTGTAATCTTCCACCTCACCATAGCTGAAATTGCCGCAGGAGTTCGGATACCCCCCGTAGCGCATGCTGACACGAAGCCGAATGTCACCCGCCACTGAATTTGCCGGCACAGAGATTGATCCGCTGACCGCACCACTGCCAGAGCCTTGAAAAAGGATCTCGCCGGCATCTTCAAAATCACCGTCGCGGTTAAAATCGGCCCATAAGCGCCAGTATTCGGTATACGAAGATCTTGGAAAACCGGGGGTCAGGGTCACCGCAACGCCGGTTACCTTTTGCACCGGGATGATCCGATCGGTAAAATCCGAATATCCATTGGCACCTGAAGGATTGGAAAATGACCCCACCGTCACCTGTTGAATGTATTCATAGCTTTGGCTGTTGCCCCGGGTCGCGCAGTAGGTTATCGGTTCGCTGACCACCTTCACATCGCTGGAAGTGGTATCCTCCCCATCACTATCGTTGGTGACCGTCAGGCTGACCGTGTAGGTGCCATCCTCACTATACGTGTATGTGGGATTCTGCTCCCTGGAGCCGCTGCCATCGCCAAAATCCCACTGCCAGCTGACAATACTGCTCCCCGGTGCGCTGCTCTCATCGGTAAATTCCACCGTTAATCCATCGGCCGCATAACTAAAGGACGCTTCCGGTGCCGGTATTGCACCGGATATCTCTAGGGTGTAATCCTCCACCTCGCCGTAGGTAAAACTGCCGCAGGTGTTCGGATTCCCCCCATAGCGCATGCTGACCCGCAACCGGGTGCTGCCTGCCGCTGCGCTGGCCGGCACGGTTATTGACCCGTTCACCGTGCCGCTGCCGCTGTCTTCAAGCAGCATCTCTCCGGCATCATCAAAGTCACCATCCTGGTTTAAATCCGCCCAGATACGCCAATATTCATTATAAGAGGCGCCGGCAAAGCCGGGGGTCAAGGTAACATTCACGGCGGTACCCTTGGACACCTCAATGACCTCGGCGGTAAAATCCGAATATGCGCTGGCTCCCGAAGCTTTGGAAAAAGACCCCATCGCAACTTGCGCAATCCATTCATAGTTCTGGTTGTTGCCATTTGATGCACAATACTCAATGACCTGACCTACCTGAATTACGGCCTGCTTCGTATCGCTATCTCCGGCATCGTTGGTTACAGTCAGCGCCGCCGTATAATTGCCGGCCTGTGCATACGCATGGGCAGAATCTTGAAGATCAGACGAGTTGCCATCGCCAAAATCCCAAGTCCAGGATGTAATCTCACAATTGCTGCATGTGCTGGTATCCGTGAAATTAATGTTTAAGTCATCAGTTTCATACGTAAAATCAGCCTCTATCGCTTTCGGAATATTAATAGAAATATCCACCGTTTCGAATGCTGCCTTCACGGCTTGAGCGGAATAGCCCAGATCGATGGCGGCATCCCATACGCCTTCCGCTCCCTGCGTGAAATTGGTGCTGGGCTCCCAGTAGTCCTGATTGGCTTTTACGAATACCTCAAACGCTTTTTGGGTGTCCCAGCCCATGGTATTTGCCAGAAGATAAAAGGCTTTGTTAAATACACCACTGGAATGATGAACATTCATTCCGCTGTAGTAATCATTGGCGCTGTCAATGGAATTGCCGTCCTTGGGTGGATCGTCCATATAACGCAAGGCACCGGAACCTTTTCGAATATCGTAGCCGACCGCGAAATCATTAGTTCCTTTCGAATAAAGCTCAGCGGCTTCGCCGGCCATATCCGAAAAGGCCTCATTAATGCCGCCGGATTGTCCGGAATAGATCAGATTTGAATTTTGCTCGGTGAATCCATGACTGATCTCGTGCGCGACGGCATCCAGTGCCACCAGTGGAAAAAAGATGTTGGCGCCGTCTCCGAATGTCATGGTTGAGCCATCCCAGAAGGCATTCTCATAGTTGTTGCTGTAGTGGACTCTTAAGACCAGCTGAAAGGTCAGCGGCGCAGTATTAAACCAGTCGCTATACATATCGAAAATCACTGCTCCGAAAAAATGGGCGTCATTTAACGGGCTGTATGCCCCATTGATTTGTTTAAAGGTATTTTCAAAGCAGTTGTAGGAATAGGCCGTCGATCCATAGGTACCATGGTTGAGATTGACGGTTTTGACATTCGCCGTATTCATGATGCAGTTGGAGCCGGATTGGGTAACTTGAAAGGCCGGAAATTCCGTACCATATGTATATTGGCCGATTTTCAGATTGCCCCCGGGCCCAATCCCATCGGCATGGGTCAGGGCATCGAATTCGGTGATTATCTGGCCGCTGGCGGAATCGATAATGATGATGGGCCGTGACGGATCTCCTCCCTGGACAACATCCGCAAAAAAGGAGATCAAATAGCATATGCGCGCCTGACTGTATTGGTCGATATAGACTATTGTTTTGCTGACCTCATTTCGAAATAGCCAGGATTTATCCGGATGCTGACTGTTGAAGATATGGCGTGCCTTCATCTCAGATAGAAAATCCTGGACGGTTGATAATAAATTCGGCAACGCAACGATATCTTGAGCAATATCTTCGACCTTGGTGCCGTGCAAGGAGGTAATCTTGCCCGACGGAGTTTTAGCCACGATGATGTGATGCCCCCAGATCGGAATACCTTTAAACAGCTGATTGTAGCGCGAGTGGGTGATATTGTTTTGATCGGTGCGTTGTGTTATTAATTTGAGACCCTCCTTGGCGGACAAACCGAGCGAAGCCTTCAAATCCGGGGCCGCAGCGCCCTGCAGCTGGATGAGTTGGGATTTGAGTTCCGTAGCTGCCGGCAGGAATACTTTGGTCGCACCAAACCCCCAGGAGATAGACAGCAAGTGGACAATAGAGAAAACCAGTATAAAAATGACATTCTTTTTCATTTCACCTCCTTTCATTATGTAAGGTAAGAACAGCACATGCAGTCTTAGATGCAAATTGGACTATTGCGATCTTCACATGCAAAAATCATACAATAACAATTGGTTTTTCATGAATTAGTATTATCAGCAGGTTAAGTGCTTAATAGGAATAGTTATCAGAGGAATTTGTGAAATACATGTGATAAAACTCTGGAATATTTTTCACATTTACTGGAATTTAACGGTTGATTTGAGCTTGGGATCACTTGCCAATAGCACAACTTGCTTATTTTTTAAGATACACCTTACGTATATCACAGGAATTTCAGTAATGCCAAAAGCTTTGGTATAGAAGCAGTTACCACAAATTGAATCTATCTGAATTTAAAACTGATTACCTCTTCCTTAACTTCCTCCTGAATCCTATTAAGCCGATCAGTCCAGTGCCAAGCAGAAGCATTGTGGCGGTTTCGGGAACCGGTGCAGCCGTATCGTGAACATCATTACCGCAAGTATAGGCAAACCTTATTGCCCTGCCATCAAGTAACCCATAAGTAGGAAATTAATTCTTTTTTAGACGCTGAAAAGGATACGAAATACGGCACCGTTTTCAGGCTGGCAATTTTTAGCGGGGCAAGGCAGGGTGAACTGTTAGGTTTGAAATGGTCGGATGTTGATTGGGAAAATACCATTTTTGAATCAAGTGGTAGCAAAATGGTAGCAGAAACGAAAAAAGGAAAATGGCTCAAACCATAACCCCTTGAAATTACTGGTAGGCGGTACTGGATTTGAACCAGTGACTTCTACCGTGTGAGGGTAGCACTCTCCCGCTGAGTTAACCGCCCGTATCGTTGTGGATTTTTATAGATAATGGTTCTTTAGAATTAAATCAAGAGCTTTTTTCAAACGCTTTACCCGGGCTGTCTGTCTTCGGTTCCGGTTCGATACCGTTTTCGGTTTCGCGCAGCGTATCTTGGGCCGGTACATCTGCCGGTAAGCCGGCCTCAAATGATTTCGTTTCCTCGAGTCGTTCCCCTGTGGCTTCTATGCCACCTGAATTCTCCAAAAGGGTTACTGATGTCGCGGCGGTATCAAAAATATTTGCATCCGTCTTTTCGGTGGCGGCAGCCCCGAGTTCTTCGATTTCTTTGGGCGTTGGTAGGTCTCTGAGACTTTTCAGGTCAAAGACTTCCAGAAAACGCCTGGTTGTTGCATATATTAGCGGGCGGCCGGCAATCTCCTTGCGGCCCAGGATCCGGACGAGTTTGCGCTCAAGGAGCACGCGCAGAACGCCACCGCAATCAACTCCCCGGATATGTTCAATGTCGCTGCGGATGATGGGTTGTTTATACGCTATGATTACCAGGGTTTCCAGAGCCGGTTTGCTCAGGCGCAGCGGCTTCGGCTGGATCAGCTTTTTAATCCATTCGGTATATTCAGGACGAGTTCGGATTTGATATCCACCCGCAACTTCGTCAAGATAAAAGCCACCCTGGCGTTGCTCATATTCAGCCGCTAATTCATCGGCAGATCTTCGGATTTCGGCGGTTTCGGCCTGGGCGAGAATGCTTTTTATCCGATCAACCGTCAGCGGTTTTTCGGCTACAAACAGCAGGCTTTCGATGATATATTTGATATTTTCCATAAAAAGAAGTGCCTATATGTAAAAGATCCGTATCACCCCGGTTTGAACATGTTGGACGATCCGTATCAGAGTGAGTTTGACCATTTCTAAGAGGGCCAAAAACGTGACGATGATCTCATTTTTATCCGGGGTATCGGAAAACAACTCTAAAAAAGTTATCGAATTTTGGGTTTCAAGGATGTCTATGATTTGGGTGATTTTATCTTTGACCGATATTTCATCGGCCCTCATATCTACCCGGTGTTCATCGGAGATTTTTTCAAGAATTTTCTGAAAGGCGTCAATCAGCTCGAACAGGCCGATCTTAATAAACTCATCATCCGAGCCCGTTAGAAACTCACCGCGGTCTGGATTTCGAATAAATGCTTTTTCGCCCAGCAGATTGCGCTCAACCAGCTCATCGGCGGCCGACTTCATCTGGAGGTATTCCACCAGAGGGCGGGTGATCTCCTGCAGGACATCTACTTCCTCATCTTCACCATCATGGACCGGCAGCAGCATCCGTGATTTCAGCTGGGTCAGGGTAGATGCCATCAGAAGAAAATCACCGGCGAAGTCGATATTCATGGCCTGCATCCACTCGAGGTACCGGAGATACTGTTCGGTGATCAGAGCGATGGGGATATCATAAATATCGAGTTCATTTTTCCGGACCAGATGAACCAGCAGGTCCATGGGGCCCTCGAATATTTCATCCAGCTGAACGCGGTATAGTGCTTCTGGCATAATGCCTTTTAATTACAACTGCGCTTATCTTTATGTTTTGAAATTTTATTAGCCCAACTATATAAACAGCAATGTTACGAAACAAAATTTCTAAATTTCTAATTCTATATCTTAATCGCCGCCCTGACCACTTCCATAGTCTCGCGAGCGGTTTTGCGGGCGCGGTTGCTGCCTTCGACCATAATTTCGTGCACCATCTCAGGCCGCGCTTCGTAGTAGGCGCGTTTTTCACGAATCGGTTCAAGGGCTGATATAAGGCCCCGGGCCATTTTCTGTTTGCATTCCACACACCCGATTGCCGCCGTCCGGCATTGTTCGTCGATTTCCTTAACCGTATTCGCGTCAGTGTATAGTTTGTGGAAATCAAAAACGTTACATATATCGGGATTCCCGGGATCACTCCGCCGGGCGCGTTGAGGATCGGTGATCATACGGGATACTTTGGCTCTGATTTCATCCGGGCTGTCTGACAAAAAGATGGCATTGCCGTAACTTTTGCTCATCTTGCGTCGATCCATGCCCAGAATTTTGGGGGTTTCCGTTAAAATGGTGGCCGGTTCCGGAAATACATCTCCGTAGAAATGATTAAAGCGCCTGGCAATTTCCCGTGTAATTTCAACATGGGGTGCCTGATCTACGCCTACGGGGACGCCGTGGGGTCGGTAGACGATAATATCGGCGGCTTGCAGCACGGGATATCCTAAAAAACCAAAGGTGGACAGGTCCTTGTTGCTAAGCTCGCCAATTTGTTCCTTGTAGGTTGGATTGCGCTCCAGCCACGGCACCGGCGTGATCATTGTCAACAGCAAGAAGAGTTCGGCGTGTTCCTTGACAAAGGACTGAACAAACAGCGTACTTTTTTCCGGTGTCAGTCCGGCACTGAGCCAGTCAAGCATGATCTCCTTGCGGTTATTTTCAATGGGTGCCGTATTGTCATAGTCGCTGGTGAGCGCATGCCAGTCAGCGATAAAAAAATAGCAATCATACTCATCCTGCATATTCACCCAGTTTGCCAGTGCTCCCAGCAGATTGCCCAGGTGAAGAGGTCCGGTGGGCCGCATGCCACTTAAGATTCGTTTTTTCTGGTTCATTAACTTTTATTTTTCCTCCTTGAGATTCTACCCCCTCCCCAAAAACATATCGGGTTCTGTAAAAAAACGACTCTATCAAATTTATCGACAGTTGCAATTAAAAATCCGAGGTCAGTCCAGGACAGGAGTCTGACATGGCTTATTGCTCGGCAACCAGCTGGCGGGCAAATTCGATTTCATCTTTTTTGGATTTGAGCTTAGCGTCCAGCCTGGCGTCTAAAACAGCCTCCATCACCTGCCGGTAGGCCGGGCCGGGTTTCAGCCCCATTTTTTTCAAATCCCTGCCTTTTAATGAAAGCTTGATGCGACGAAGATCTGTAAAAAAATGGGATATGGATTTTTTTACGGCCTTATTTTTGGCGATTGCCATCATGTATAGAATCAGCTCAGTTTTAAATCCGGTAAGTTTGCGGTAAAGAACGCTGTCGGATACCGGCAAATTTCGCTCAAACCAGAATACACATCTATCGGCTTCGAATCGTTCAGCACACAATATTTTTTTGTCATCCGGTGCCAGTTCGAAACGACGGCAGATCTCTTCTGAAATATGGGGCTTGCAATTTCGGATCAAAGCCAGAAAATAAACGATCCATTTCTTATAGGATTCCTCCAAAAAAAGCAAATCATGCCAGGACAGGACTTTTTTAGCTGAATTAAGGGTTGCCAGTAAATCTTTGTTAAGCTTGACCGATGGGTGAATCACCTTTAATAGATCAAAGTCATTCAGTCGTTTGATGGCAGCCACCGGATTTTCTTCCAGCAGGATGAGTCGCAATTCAGCAAACACCCTTTTGCCGCTTAGCTCTCTGAAAAAATCCATGCTGATGGCGTTGGCGATCAGACCGGCGGTTAATTTACCAAGGGTGAACTCAAAACGCTGCTCAAATCGGATGGCGCGAAACACCCTGGTGGGATCTTCAACGAAACTAAGATTATGCAACACCCGAATAATTTTTTCCTTGATATCCCTGCGAGCGGAAAAAAAGTCGATCAGCGTACCGAATTTATCCGAATTCAGTTGAATCGCCAGCGTATTTATGGTGAAATCTCTGCGGTAAAGATCAAGTTTGATTGAGCTCCTTTCCACCACCGGCAGGGCGGCCGGAAATTTATAATACTCCATTCGGGCTGATGCCACATCAATTTTAAATCCATCCGGGAAAATAATGACGGCAGTTCCGAATTTTTCATGGATATGGATGCGGGCTCCCACTATTTTGGCATAATTTTTGGCAAAGGCAATGCCATCGCCTTCAATGACAATGTCAAGGTCCTCATCACTGCGGTACAAAAACAGGTCCCGGACAAATCCGCCGACGGCATAGGCCCCTGAACCAATTTGATCTGCCACTTCCCCGATTTGCTGCAAATTTCTAATCAGATTGGCTGAAAGCCGTTCTTTCATAAACCGGACAACATTGCGGGTATGCGCATGGGGCGGTTCCTTGGCGGGATCGGGAGCCTCACCCGGCACAGGCTGGGAACGCCGCACAAGGATATTTAAAAGATCTGTGCGGGTAATGACCCCGGCGATCATCTCATTTTCCACAACCGGCAAAATACGTTGTTTGTTGTCGATGATTTTCTTTTGTATTTCAACAAGATCAGCATCCGGTCGAACACTGGCTACTTCCGTGGTCATGTAGTCTTTGACCTGAACCCGGTCGAGCTTATGGTAGAGGGCTTTTTCGATCACCTGTCTGGTGATGTATCCGCAAAGCTTTTCGGTACCGTTTTCTTTTTCCGTGACCAGAAGCGCATTCAGATTATAGCGTGTGATAATATTCCGGGCTTTTTTGCAGGCAACATCGGGGCTGATGGAGATGGCCGGCGATGACATCAAATCCTTGGCCTGGCGACTGGCCCTGATTTTTTCGTAAAGGATTTCCACCAGCCTGGTTTCCGTTTGCGCCAGCGTTTTGCCCTTAATCGATGCCGCCGCCGCATAGGGATGACCACCGCCGCCGAGGGGTGTCAATATTGCGCCCACATCCACTTCGTTAATTCTGCTGCGGGCCACCACGTAAATTTTATTTTCCATTCGTGCAATGGCGAAAATAGCGTCGAGATTTTCCATTTTCACTATTTTTTGAACCAGAAAAGCAAAATCGGGCATATATTTTTCCATGGTGACGCTGGCAACAACGACTTCGATGCCATTGATGTAGTATCGCGTAACCGCCTGAATCATATCGTTTAACAGTACAACCTGCTCTGGGCTGAGTTCTCTGGCAATCAGATTGGAAACAATATTTAAATTGGCCCCCTGGGACAACAGATAAGCCGCGGCCAGAAAATCCCTTTCAGTTGTTGAAGGAAACGTAAAAGATCCGGTATCCTCGTAAATTCCGAGGCACATGATGGTGGCTTCATCCGGAGAGATGTGGATATTTTTTTCCCGTATGATCTCGGTCAGGATGGTAACATTGGCACCGGTCTCGCCATGGATTTCGATTTCGCCTTTGATATCGTTACCGGTGAGCGGGTGATGATCATAGATATGAATTTCAATCCCAGGCTTGTCCAACAGGTTTGCGAGTTTGCCGATGCGGCCGATCTGCCGGGTGTCCACCAGAACCAGCCGGGTGATGCTTTCGAAGTCAATTTGATTGATATTCACCATGTTGAACAGATAGGCCATCGAATTGATGAAGAAGTTTTTTAAATTTTTTTCCTGAGAGCCCGGAAAGATCACCAGCGCACCCGGATACAGCTTTTGGGCGGCCAGCATGGAGGCTAATGCATCAAAGTCGGCATTTACGTGGGTGGTTATGACTGTAACGTCTCTATTTTTAATTGATTTTTTGCTTTTAGGCACAGTCGTTGTCCGTGATACCTTAGTGCTTCGACTCGCAAATAAGGTAATGTATTTAAAGGGCTTAGATCAGTTCATCGGCTTGCTCAGCACTAAGTCCTGAGTAAGTAAATTTGTGATCGAATTTACGAATCGACGGACTTAGGAAGATCGAAGCACCATCGGGTGCAATTAGAACATTTCCCTGGATTGGCCATATTGTCAAGCATTCAGACCCCATAGGTTAACATATTTAACCTGGTATTGTCACTATCGTATTCCCGGTCACGTTTGAATCCAACAGCTTGCAATCCTTGACTTTCCAGTGGCCATATAATAGGATCAATTTTACAGTGGATGGAGTAATCCCACCACCTAAACTTTCAACCGAAAGGTCATGAGCGCTGGATTCAAAAAATGATAACCGACGCCTTTGGGCACTGATGCCAAAGGCGTTTGTATTTTCCATAATTTAATTAAGTTGAGTATAGTCGCGCCGTCAATTGAACCCCTTATTTTCGGTGCTGTCAGGGAGCCAAGAATCATCCGCCGGCGAAAGGGGCGAGCTATAAATTTATTTTCAACAATTATTGTCTAAAAGATTTAAGTTTTTTCCTCTCTGGCCGATAATGATTCTGAATATTAAATTATCGCCAAAGATGCCTGCTCGTGATTAAAAATCACAGTT
>Ga0265303_10001585_pt1 | contig 14070 bp, 14 predicted proteins | sample Helome_2_FD_192494 | JGI IMG/M metagenome (GOLD analysis project Ga0265303, IMG submission 192494) | Marine sediment microbial communities from subtidal zone of North Sea - Hel_20160317 (Illumina Assembly) | ecosystem: Environmental > Aquatic > Marine > Subtidal zone > Sediment ... | reverse complement strand
CCGGCGGCAGAGGCCCGAAGACCTTGACTACCGTGACCCGCTGGGCATTCGCCTGGGCCACCGCTGGACCGCGGTGGCCTCGGCCGGGCTCTATGTGCCCGGCGGTACCGCGGCCTACCCCTCCTCGGTGCTGATGAACGCACTGCCGGCACGCGTGGCCGGCGTGCCCCGTGTCGTCATGGTGGTGCCGGCGCCCGATGGGGTGCTCAACCCGCTGGTTCTGGCGGCGGCCAAGCGTGTCGGGGTGCACGAGATCTACCGGGTTGGCGGCGCCCAGGCGATCGCCGCGCTGGCCTATGGCACGGCGACCATAGCCCCGGTCGATACCGTGGTCGGCCCGGGCAATGCCTATGTCGCGGCCGCCAAGCGTCAGGTCTTCGGCACGGTCGGCATCGATATGATCGCCGGACCGTCCGAGATCCTGGTGGTGGCGGACGGGGCCAACGACCCGGCCTGGATCGCGGCCGACCTCTTGTCGCAGGCCGAGCACGACACCGCCGCCCAGTCGATTTTGATCACCGATGACGCGGCCTTCGCCGATGCCGTGGCAGCGGCGGTCGAGAGCCATCTGGTAAAGCTGCCGCGCGCCGAGATTGCCAGGGCCAGTTGGGAAGCACATGGTGCCATTATCCTGGTGCCAAAGCTGGCGGCGGCCGCCGCGCTGGTCGATCGCGTGGCGCCGGAGCATCTCGAACTCGCCGTGGAGGATGCGGAAGCCATGGCCGCCGGCATTCGCAATGCCGGGGCCATCTTCCTGGGCCGCTATACGCCCGAAGTCATTGGCGACTACGTTGCCGGGCCGAACCACGTCCTGCCGACGGCGCGCAGCGCACGCTTCGCATCGGGCCTGTCGGTCATCGATTTCATGAAGCGTTCGTCCTTGATCTCCTGTGAAGCCGATGGCCTCGCCGCGATCGGACCGGCGGCGATCACCCTCGCACAGGCCGAAGGACTCGACGCCCACGCGCTCTCGGTTCAAATTCGCCTGAACCGATTCGACAGCGGCTGAATGCCGGGCGTGGAGCGACCGAGCTGCAATGGACGATCAGAACCCTGACGACAAGCGACGCCTGGCCAACATAACGTTGGATGAGAAGAGCGTCGTTCGGCGCAGCCCGGAGGTCGAGCACGAGCGGGCGGTGGCGATCTACGACCTGCTGGAGGGCAACCACTTCGCGCCCGCGGAGATCGACCAGGGCCCCTTTAACCTTCATCTGGCGATCGAGGAAAGCCGCCTTCAGTTCGATATTCGCGACAAGTCGGAGCAGCCGCTCGCCAAGATCGCCCTGCCTTTGTCGCCCTTTCGCCGCCTGATCAAGGATTACTTCACCGTCTGCGAAAGCTATTTCGAGGCGATCAAGACCGCCAGCCCGTCACGCATCGAGTCGATCGACATGGGCCGTCGCGGCCTCCACAACGAAGGTTCGGAATTGCTGCGCGAGCGCCTCGACGGCAAGATCGAGATAGATTTCGATACGGCGCGACGCCTGTTCACGCTGATCTGCATTCTGCATATACGGGGCTAGGCGTGAATGGCGGAGGTGCCCGGAGCCGTTCTGTTCAGCTGCAATCGAAACTCGGTTCGTTCGCCGATGGCCGAGGGCCTCCTGAAGCACCTGTTGGGGCACAAGATCTACGTCGATTCGGCCGGCGTACGGCCGCTTGAGGTCGACCCTTTCGTGGTCGAGGTGATGGATGAGATCGGCATCGACATTTCGAAACACCGCTCCAAGTCCTTCGACGACCTGGAAGACACCTCCTACGATCTGATTATCTCCCTGTCGCCGGAAGCGCAGCATAAAGCGGTCGAGCTGACGCGGACCATGGCGTGCGAAGTCGAGTTCTGGAACACGCTCGATCCCTCCATGGTCGAAGGCAACCGAGACATGCGCGTCGATGCCTACCGTCAGGTCCGCGACCAGCTCAAGAAGCGCATCGAGGAGCGTTTCGCGCTCGATCTCAAACCCAACCAATAAACCGATACAGAGGCCGCCGTTCGGCGTAAAGTTTGTTTCCCTTGGGGTTTTATGTATTATCCGCCGCACTCGGTGCCGGACCGGCGCCGAAACAGCTAATTTGCACGGCAATTTGAACTGATCTAGCAAAGAAGAGGGCATGGCGAAAGAAGACTTGCTTGAGTTTCAAGGTATCGTGGCCGAGCTTTTGCCGAACGCAATGTTCCGCGTGAAGCTTGATAACGACCACGAAGTTTTGGCTCACACCTCCGGCAAAATGCGCAAGAACCGCATCCGCGTTCTCGCAGGCGACCGCGTGAACGTCGAAATGACACCCTACGATCTCACCAAGGGTCGCATCACCTTTCGCTTCAAGTAGTTGGACGGTCGGCGATGGGCGCCGGGTCAAGCGCGCCGTCGCGAACGTCTCCCTCTGGGATGCGGGCGCCGGTGACCACTGACAAGCTGGTTTTGGCCTCGGCCTCGCCGCGGCGGCATGATCTGTTGCGCCAGATCGGCATTGAACCTGCCGCGATCGATCCGGCGGAGATCGACGAGACGCCGCTCAAGGGCGAGCTGCCGCGCGATCACGCCGAACGCCTGGCCAAAGCCAAGGCCGAGGCGGTCGCGGTCCGGCACGCGGGCGCCTTTGTTCTGGCGGCCGATACTGTGGTCGCGCTGGGCCGGCGGATACTGCCCAAGGCCGATGATGAAACCACCGCGCGGCGCTGCCTGGAGCTGCTTTCGGGCCGGCGTCACCGGGTCATGGGCGGTGTCGCGGTATGCGCTCCCGATGGCCGCGTCGCACGCCGCCTGGTGACCACCGTGGTCAAGGTAAAGCGTCTCACCGAACTGGAAATCGAGGCCTACCTGGCCAGCGGCGAATGGCACGGCAAAGCGGGCGGCTATGCCATTCAGGGCCGTGCCGCCGGCTTCATTCCCGCCATCAACGGTTCCTACAGCAATGTGGTCGGCTTGCCGCTGGCCGAGACCGCGGCCCTCTTGAGCGGCCTCGGCTATCGGCCGTGAACCGCCGCCTGCTTATTTCGGCGGCGCCCGGTGAGACCCGGGCCGCCTGGATGGAAGATGGCCGGCTGGCCGACCTCGTGGTGCAGCGCGACGACCGGCCGTCGCGGCTCGGCGACATCTTTCTTGGCCGCGTTGCCAAGGTCGACAAGGGGCTTGATGCGGCCTTCGTTGAACTGGGCTTGTCGCGGCCTGGGCTCTTGCCGCTCGGCGAGGCGCCGAAGCGTCGGCTCAGCGAAGGCGATGCGGTCGTCGTGCGGGTTCTGCGCGAGGCGGCCGGGTCCAAGGGCGTGCGTTTGAGCGCCCGTATCCACAGCCCGCCGCCGGGGCTGGAGCAGTCCGCTCGTGACAACAAGCCGCCGGCGCTCCTGGTCCGGGGCGATGACCCGATCGACCGCATGCTGGCTGCCCGTCAAGCGCCCGAGGAGATCGTCATCGACGATCCGGCGGCCTTTGCCGAGGCGAAGCGCCGCCTGGCCGGGCAGGGGGAGGAGTTGATCGGCCGCGTGAAGCTCGATCTGGACCCGGCATCGCTGTTCGAACGCGAGGGCGTGGAGGCCGAGATCGAGACCCTGCTGCGGCCGCGGGTGGCGCTGCCCTCCGGAGGCTTTCTGCTGATCGAGCCGGTTGCGACGCTGACCGCGGTTGACGTCAATAGCGGCGGCCATGGCCCGGTGTCCCAGCAGGCCTTGGCAGTCAATCTGGAAGCGGCGGCGGAGATTCCACGGCAACTCCGGCTGCGCGCGCTGTCCGGATTGATCGTGATCGACTTCCTTACCCTGGAAGAAGGGCGCTTTCGCAAAAGGGTCGTGACCGCCCTGCTCGGCGGTCTGAAGCACGACCCGGAGCCGACCCGGGTGTTCCCGATGGCTGCTTCGGGTTTGGTCGAGATGACGCGGCGGCGCGGCCGCCCCGCACTTCACGAGCTTATGACCGAAGCCTGCGGTATCGATGGTAGTGGCCGGCTAAAGGACCCGGTAACGCTTGCGTTCGAAGCACTGCGGGCGGCGCGCCGGGAAGCGACGGCCTGGCCCGGCGCCGGGCTCGCCATCAGGGCCGCGCCGGCGGTGATCGCGGCACTCGAAGGCCCAGTGTCCGCGGCCCGCTTGGCGCTCGAGCAGCGGCTCGGCCGACCGCTGGCGCTTGCCACCAGTACGGGCGGGCCTGGCGAGGCTCCGGAGGTGGCCGCGACACCGTAAAGCTTGTCTGAAGCCAAGCCGCCACGTCTTTCAAGGCTGCGGCGCCGGGCACTCGCACCCGGACCTTTGCCTCCTGTTAACCCTTGCTAAGCCAGAATTGGGGTGGGAGACGCCGCCGCAAGCACCGACCGTTCGAAAGCCGAGTTCCGATGCCCTTTGCAATGCGGACTTTCACCCCCATCCAACGATCTTCCATCAAGGCCGAAGGCCTTGGGCTTCTGCCCCCGTTAGGCGCTCCGGCCCGGCGGCTGGCACTGTTCTTGCTGCTTTTGATCATGACGGCCTGCGGCCCCAGCGTGCCACAGGTTGCGCCCTTGCCGGAAGGCGGCCTCGTACTGGCCTTCGGTGACAGTTTGACGTTCGGCAAGGGGGCCACGCCGGAAGACAGCTATCCCGCCGTGCTCGAGCGTTTGATCGGCCACAAGGTGATTCGCTCGGGCGTCCCCGGCGAGGTTTCGGCAAACGGCCTGCGCCGCCTGGCCGAGGTTCTGGAAAGTTATCGCCCGGACCTTCTGATCCTTTGCCATGGCGGCAACGATTTCTTGCGCCGGAAGGACCGCAAGGCCCTCGAAACCAACATCCGGGGTATGGTGAATCTGGCGAAGTCACAGCGCATCGACGTACTCTTGATCGGCGTTCCGGAGCCGGGCCTGCTGATGACCGAAGGAGCCGAGCTCTACGCACGCGTTGCCGAGGCGTTCGACATTCCCTACGAAGGCGAGGTCCTGGCCGACATCCTGATTCGAGGCGGCCTGAAGAGCGACACGGTCCATCCCAATGCCAAGGGTTACCGCAAGCTGGCGGAAGCCGTCGCCAAGCTGTTGCGGGGGAGCGGGGCGATCTGAACCTTGCGGTCCGGCCCGGACAGCACGGCGAAGCGGCGTCACCTTGTGGTCGCCCGGTTACCGAATCCAGGTTAGACTGCCGGCCATGAGTGAAGACGAACGCGTTGTGCCCCTGCCGCGCAGGCGCGCGGCCCGCAAGGGCTGCCCGATCTGTGGCGCCGCGCCGAAACCGGACCACCAGCCCTTCTGCTCGACTCGCTGCGCCGAGGTCGACCTTGGCCGCTGGCTCAAGGGTGTCTATCGGGTGCCGACCGAGGAAACAACGGGCGAGGGCGAGGCCATGCCGGACGACGAGGCCTGAAACCGGTGTCAGTGCCAGGCCGCGCGCGCCTCGCGCTAATGATCTTTGCCTTTGGTCTTCACGCCGGGCCGGTCGCGGGCTTCGAGGCCGGCGTGCTGGAATCGGTGGTCAGCGTCCTGCCGCTTTGGCCCGGCCACCAACGCGGCGGGCAGTCCGGTCAGGCGCCGGGGCGGGAGCCGGAGGGTACCGCGGTGGCGATCCGGGCCGGCGGCTATCTGGTGACCGCGCTTCACATCGTCGAGCGGGCGTCGGAAATCACCGTACGGCTTCACGATGGCCGTCTCGGGCCGGCCCGGCTGGTAGGTCGCGATCCAGCGACCGACCTGGCGGTGCTCAAGATCGATCAGGATCTGCCGGTGCCGGAAATCGGGTCCGAACCGGATCTGGGTGAACCGGTTTGCGCGGTCGGCAACCAGTTCGGCCTCGATCTTTCGGTCACCTGCGGCGTGGTTTCGGCGGTACGCCGCAGCGGCGTCGGTTTCAACCCGATCGAGGATTTCATCCAGACCGACGCCGTGGTCAACCCCGGGGCCTCCGGCGGCGCGCTGCTGGACCGGCAGGGCCGACTGGTCGGCATCCTCTCGGCCATCTTCACCAAGGGGTCCGACGCGCATATCGGCGTCAACTTCGCGGTCTCCATGGCGCTGGTTCGCCGGGTGAGCAACGACCTGATCGAACAGGGCCGGGTCGAACGGGCGGCGCCGGGCTTCGCCCTGGCCGAGTTGAACGATAGCGAGCGCCAAGACCTGACCGGCGTACGGATCGCGGCTCTTGCCCCCGGCGGGGCCGCGGAACGTGCCGGCTTGCGGGTCGGCGACGTGATTACGGCGCTGGCCGGCCGGGCCGTGCGCAAGACCAGCGAGGTCATGGCCGCCTTGCACCTGCACCGACCCGACGAGACCCTTGAGGTGCGGCTGCTGCGCGATGGTGCGGCCCTGTCGCTCAGCTATCGCGGGCTAGCGGAAGACCGGCATTAATCACCGGTCGGGTCGGCAATCCAGCCGTGGCGGACCGGGCTCGAGCCGGCGCCGTTCCAGGGCGCGGCGCGGCGCAGGATCTCGGCCTTCAGTTCGGCGGCCCGCCAGCCCGGATGATCCGCCAGCAGGCGTGCGGCCAGGGCGACGACGCGCGGGACGGCGAAGCTGGAGCCCGAGCCCTTTGTCGGTCCGCCATCGAAGCCGACCACGTCCAGGTTCTCCGCGGGCACCATAAGGTCGACGCTTTCAGGCCCCCAGTTGGAACCCGGTGCCAAGCGCCCGGCGCCATCGGCCGCGGTCACGACAAGAAAGTTGTCGAGCGGCAGGACCGCGGGATAGAGCGCCCGCTCCTCGATGTTGCGACCGTTGTTTCCGGCGGAGATCACAAAGAGAACCTCCGGGTGGGCGGCGGCGGCCGTGGCAAAGGCGGTCCAATCGTCGGATTTGCTGCTGCCCATGGGCATGGCCACGATCCTGGCCCCAGCCTTTGCGGCCGCCTCGACCATGCCGGCCATGCGCGCCATGTCGGGCCGTGGATAGCGGTAAGGCAGGTACCGTGCCGTTGGGGCCTCGTTCAGCAGAACGCTTGCCACCGCCGTGCCGTGGCGTGCTGGAATGAAAGGCGAACTGACCGGATGACTGTCGAACGGCCGCTCGTCCATGTCCCAGAAGTCATAGCCAAGCGGCTGGCCGTCTGAATCGCGCGCCAGGCGGCCCGAGAAAGTCGGCAGCGTGTAGTTGAGCCCGCTGTCGAACAGCGCGATGGTGACGCCGCCCGGGTCCCGCCCCGCCGGTACCGGCGGGTTGAGTGGCTCGCTGGCGCCGTCGGGTTCCAGGTCCGGGTCCAGCAGCTCGAGCCTGACGGCATGGCCCGCCGGGCCGTAGCGTACCCTGCGGCCATGGAAAATCCGGCAATCGCTGCCTGCCATGGCCATGGCGATGGGTATCCGGCCGGCGTCGGTTCCCGTTGCGAAGTGCTCGACCGTATAGCGAAACAGGAGGCCGTCCCTGCTTTGCCGGATCAGCACCAGTTCGTCGCCGGATGCCAAGCGATAGCGCCGGCGCCAGCCGAAGGACTGGCCGGCGGCTTTGAAGTCGGTTTGCTCGATCAACTGGCCGTCTTCGAGACGCTGGCCGAGTGCTTGGGCGGATAGCTCCTCCGCGCTGCAGGTGGCGGAGAGCGCCGCGCGCAGGAAATCCAGCGGGTCCGACCAGGCCTCCGCCTGGGCTGCCGCACGGCCGCCCGTGGTCGCCCAGCAGAGCAGCAGCAGAAGGCTTGGGATCGTGGCTCTCATGGTTTCAGGATCGGTGGCGGCCCGGGCGGGGTCAAGTGCGCTAAACACTCAACGCCCATGGCCGGTGAGGGCTGGACACGGCCCGCGTCTTCTCTTATAAGCGCTCGCGGCCAGACGGTCTCCTGCCCAGGTAGCTCAGTTGGTAGAGCACGTGACTGAAAATCACGGTGTCGGTGGTTCAATTCCTCCCCTGGGCACCATTCTTTCAATGCCTTAGACAATGTCATTCGGTTTTGCCGGGCAGCCGACCGTTGGCCCTACCCGGACATTATGTATCTGTTGACCGCCTCGGCGCCGGTCCATCTCCCGGAAAGAAACTTGGGCGGCCGTGGGCATTGTCCGAAGGTTTATATGCAGCAAGAAATTGCAACTCATAGAAGAATAAATGACGGTCGGCGCTATTCCAGGCTTTTTGCGGCCGAACACGGTCGCATTTCATTGCCTGGGGTGTAACTCAATTTTTAGGTTTACCCGGTTAATTATTGTCCGAGATGGGCCTAGCCGGTGGTCTGTTGGTCCATTGGACGTACGCCGGGCTCAACGAAGCGATACGCGCGGCAGGGTCGAACGGGGCCGGGATGAGCATCAGTTTAGTCGCATCTATTCTAATCAGCGTCTTTGCTTTCGGCGCTGCTTTGGCGTTGCTGAGGCGCTTCGAGGACTGGCGCTTCGGCTTCCTGGCGGCGCTCACCGCTTTCATGTCGGCAACGATCGCGATCTACTACGCCGCCCGGGTGTACTATTCCTTCGAAAACGAAGCGATCCTCGGCAGCTCCAGCGAGGAATTCCTCGGTGTTGTCATGAGTACGCTGGCGGTGCTGGCGGTGGTCTTCATGGAGCGTATCATCCGTGAACGGAAGCAAAGCGAGAAGGCCCTGAAGCTTCCACAGTTTTCGATCGAACGGGCAGCCATCTGTGCGTTCTGGATCGGGCTCGACGGCAAACTGCTTTTCGTCAATGAACAGGCCTGCCAGGCGCTCGGCTATACGCGCGAGGAAATCCAAACCAAGACGATTTTCGACATCGATCCCAATCTGCCGCGGCAGACCTGGCCGAGGCATTGGCAGGCGCTTAAGGACTCCGGCTCCCTTACCTTTGAATCGCGCTACCGGACCAAGGACGGTCGGGTCATTCCGATGGACGTGACCGCCAACTACGTCGAGTTCGACGGCGAAGCCTATAGTTGCGACTTTGCCCGCGATATCACCGACCGTAAGGGCGCCGAGCGCGAGCTCCGGGTCGCCAAGGAACAGGCCGAAGCGGCCCGGGAACAGGCCGAAATCGCCAGCCGCGCCAAGAGCGAGTTCCTAGCTAACATGAGCCATGAGTTGAGAACGCCGCTCAACGCCATCATCGGCTTTTCCGAAATTCTCACAAGGCAGGTGTTCGGTCCGCTCGGCTCGGACCGCTACAATTCCTATGTGTCCGATATCCACAACAGCGGTAATCACCTGTTGGGAATCATCAACGACATCCTCGATCTATCGAAGGCCGAGGCCGGCAAGCTGACCCTGGATGAGACTAAAGTGGATCTGCCGGTGGTCGTGAGCCGTTGTCTGCGGATGCTGCGCGAGAAGGCGGCGGAGCAGGGGGTGCGAATCGTGTCCCACATACCGGCCGGCACGCCGCACCTGCTCGCCGATTCCCGCCTGGTGAGCCAAGTTGTGATCAACCTCCTATCCAACGCGATCAAATTCACCCGTCAGGGTGGGGCGGTTGTGGTTTCCCTGGCGAGCGACGCAGACGGCGGCTACCGTCTGCAGGTCGAGGACAACGGTATAGGCATCGCCAAGCAGGATCTGCAAAATGTTCGTGAGCCCTTTGTGCAGGTGGCAAGCGCTTTCAGCCGTGAGCATGAGGGGACCGGGCTGGGCTTGCCGCTGGTCGATCAGGTGATGAAGCTGCACGGTGGCGACTTGGAGATTGAAAGTGAGCCGGGGATTGGTACGACTGCCACGGCCCACTTCCCTGCTGAACGCGTGCTGTCGCTTCAATCGGAACAGAAGAGCCGGATCGAATTTGTCCGGTCAGCTTAGGTAGGTCGCCAACGCCGACTTCCTGGCACGACACTGAGTTCGTGGCCTAGGCTTTGGCCTGGGATTGGCCGGTTCGTCTAGTAACTGCCGAGTTCGCTCGCGAGACGCTCTATTCGACGGGCTACCTTCTGAATCTCGAGATTGACGTCGTGGTCTTCAGTCTCGATAGATTTCACGAAGCTAGCCGCCAGTATCAGATCGTTGATGCGTTCCGCAGACATGGCCTCGCTGCGATTAGCCCGAGACATCATCACTTTCTCCCAAAGAACCAAGAACGCTACTCCTCTAGGACCAGGGCGCATACCTGACGTGTCGCCGTGGGAGTCCTTACAACAACATAGAATTATGGACTTCGCAGACTACCCGTAAGGCGAGAATCATACGACTCACCTTAGATAGTTACTATGAACGTTCGCGGCCCGGGGCTGCTGTGTCATCTTTGTGAGTTGGGAAGCAGGATTTACCCGCTTTGGTGGCTTTCTAACAAAAGAAAACCCCGCCGACCTTGGCAGGTCGGCGGGTCAAGTAGCGCTGCCTCGCGGGGGAGGGGTCACGAGGGCAACGAGTAGAGAACAAGAGAGGTTCTGAAAGCTAAATAGGCCGATTCGCCGGGCGCCAAAGTGACAAAGGTCACAAATCACGCAGAAAATGCCGGGACTGTGCGGTGAAACAGGTCTTATTTTGTATAGGGGCCGGAATGCGCTAAACGCCGGTCTTGAGCATGCCCGATCATATGCCGGGCGTGCGGGCGTAGCCGTGGGGCGAGGCCCCTTCGGCAGCCAACCCGCAGCTTTGGCGCTAGAAGCGGTAGCCGGCCGTCAGGAGTAGATCGTGCGAGACATAGTCGCCTTCGACGTTCACGCCGCCATCGGCATAGGTGCCAAAGTCGATCTCGCCCATGTCGATGTAACGGTAGCCCAGGATGAAGTGGAAGTTTTCGGTGATGTCCCACAGAAACCCCGCGTTGACCGCCCAGGTGAAATTGGTGCCGGTCGTATCGTCGCTGGAACGGCCGAGTCCGCCGATGTCGTTGAAATCGTTATCTGCATCATAGTAGGTCGCGCCCAGACCGCCGCCCAGGTAGGGGGAAATGTCATACCCCAAGTCGACGACATAGTTGAGATTGGCGAGCCAGGTGGCCGTAGCAAGATCGCTGTTCAATCCGGCGTTCGGCAGGGCGTTGTCTATGACCGGCCGGTTTTCGTCGAAATCGAAGCGAAAGCGATAGTGGAAATCAACCTCTGTACGCAACTGGCCGCCGGGGACGGCCCACTGATAACCTAGTGCGGCGCCGACGCCGCCCACCAGGTCCGATTCGCTCGAATTGGACGTGTCGCCGCCCAGCGACCCCTCGTTCTCGGTATCGTTCACTTCGGAAAACCCGGCGATGCCGGTCAAGGTAACGTAAAAGCCGTCCTCCGCCTTCGCTTCGGTCAAGGAAAGCCAGCAGACGAGCGCGAAGGAAGCGCTCATTGCCGCAAAGCATCTCTGCATTGTTTTTGCCCCGGTTCGTTGCTCCAGCCCCGAACCTGGGTAAACAATCCGCTTGTGCCTGTCCAGCACTCAGGTGATCTGTGGAACGTCGCGGGCTCGGAATGCCGGCCGTGTCAACTCAAGGCTTTGGCAACGAGCCGTTGGCAGGGGGCTGACGATCCGGCCCGCAAGCCCGGCAACTCTAGGCGGGTTGCCCGGCGCTGCTGTGGGCCTCGGTCTCGGTCCGCCGGCCTCTCGTTTCGTTCTGTTCGATCAGCTCGCGCCGGCAGGCCTCGAGCTTTGCCCGTTCACGGGACGTCGCTTGATCCCAACCCTCCATGCAGCTCATCTTGTTCTCTATGAGATCGAGGATTGTTTCATAGGTCTTTTCTGACAGTGCCATGGCCTCCTCCTACGAAGCCTTGTGTGCTTACTGGAAACAGATTGAGGGCCTCTGTCTTTAAAAAGGATGAATGACTGACTAGGCCTTTGGGAGTGCGTCTGGCCGCGGCCGGCTGCGCCTTCCATCTAGGAAATTCGTTAGATTTGGAGCAGGTGAGGGTTTTGTCGGGCACCCTGCTTTGATGCCTAACACTTTATAAATGCTGCGAAATTTGTATGTATATCTACTTATAGGCGGCCTGCGTGTGCCGACGGGTGCCAGCCGGACCGAACGCGCTCATTGCATGGACCAGCCGTGGCTTACGACGATCGACTGACCGGTCAAGGCGTTGGTCGGAAAGGCAGCCAGGAACAGCGCTGTCCTTGCAACATCGTCAAGCGTCGTGAACTCACCGTCAACGGTCTGCTTCAGCATGATGTCCTCGATCACCTGTTTTTCGCTGATACCCAACTCCACGGCCTGCTCAGGAATCTGCTGCTCGACCAGCGGCGTGCGGACGAACCCGGGGCAGATGACATTGGCGCGTACACCGTGTTCAGCTCCTTCCTTGGCGACCAGCTTGCACAGGCCGATCAGACCGTGTTTGGCGGTGACATAGGGTGCTTTTAGCACTGAGGCCTCTTTGGAGTGAACTGACCCGGTGTAGATCACGCTGCCGCCCCGGCCTTGTTGATACATCTGCCTGAGGCAGGCGCGGGTGGTCAGAAAGGCGCCATCCAAATGGATCGCCATCATTCTACGCCAGTCGCTCAGCTCGAGGTCGACGATCGCCTCGATGTGCTGAATGCCGGCGTTGCTCACCAGCAGGTCGACACCGCCAAAGCGGTCGATTGTTGCTTGAATGCCGGCATCGACTGCGGCCTCGTCGGAAACGTCCATAGCTGTTGCCATGGCCCGCCCGCCCAGTCGCTCGATCTCAGCCACAACCGCCAGCGCGCTGTCCTCATTGATGTCGGCGATAGAGACCTTGGCGCCTTCACGGGCGAATTGAAGCGCAATTTCCTTGCCGATGCCGCTCCCCGCGCCGGTCACAACAGCGATCTTGTCCTTCATGAGCATGTGACCTGCCTCCCTGCCTGGCGTGATTTCATAGGTTGCCATTGGGATTAGAGACCATTTCCGGTCTTTATGAGCAAGACAGCAAGTTCGGTGCCGTGCGGAGGCGAGGCGGCTTGGAATTCCTAGGTTCAGGACCGTCGGATCCTAGGCCGAACTCTGAACGCTGATGCTGCCTCGGGTGGCGTGGAATTGGAGCGCAAGGGTGCTAGACGTCGGTCCGGCCGAAAAGCCACCGGCTGAGCTTACCGGGAGGTTTCTTCGCCTTCTTGCCCTTGGTATCGACAGCGGCGGCGTGGCTAGCCTCCTTCTTGCCGCTGTCGCTATGGCTGAAGGGCGTTTGGGGCGCCACTCCAGTCGAGGCGCCGTTGTCTTTTCGGCTAACGGGCGTTTGGGGGGGCTCTCCTGGGGCCGGCGTTTCGTCGCTGGCTTGGTAGGCTCCGCTCGTTGGGCTGCCCTTGATGCGCAGGCTGCTTTGCGAGGCCTTCTTGTTGCCGCCCTTTGCTGGTTGGTTGGCCTGTTGAACACGCTGCTTGGCGCGTTCGGCGGCTCGCTTTTTGCCATCGTCGGCCTTGCGGTCCTTTTCGGTCAGCAGTTGGCGGCGCTTGGCCTCGACTTTTTCCTTGGCTTTCTCCTTGGCGCTGCGCCGTTCGCCTTCAGCCTTGTGTTTGGCACGCTCGGCGGCGCGCAGTCTCTCTTGCTCGGCTTTCCGCCTGGCTTCCTCGGCGGCCCTGCGCTTTTCGTCCTGGGTTCGGCGTTTGGCTTCCTGTGCGGCTTGGCGCTTGTCTTCCTCGGCCTGAACCCGAACCTCTTCAGCGGCGCGCTGCAACTGTTCCTCGGTCTGCCGTCTGACATCCTCCGTCGCGCGGCGCAACTCTTCATCGGCTTGGCGTTTGGCCTCCTCGGCGGCTGTGCGACGTTCTGATTCGGCTTGGAGGCGTGCTTCTTCGGCGGCATGCTTGAGCTCTTCTTCAAGCTGTCGCTTCGCTTCCTCCGCGGCCTGTCGAAGCTCTTCCTCGGCTTTTTGCTTGGCACCCTCCGCGGCGCGGCGATGTTCGCCTTCGGTGTGCAGTTTGGCTTCCAGTTCCGCACGGCGGAGCTCTTCTTCGGCCTTCCACTTGGCCTCGGCTTCGGCCAGGCGTTTTGCCTCCTCCGCCTGGCGTTTGGCCTCTTGTTCCGCCAATTGGCTCTGGGCCTCGGCGAGACGGCGTTGCTCTTCCTGACCCAAGCGTGACTCGGCTTCGGCCAGGCGCTCGGCCTCCTGCTTGGCGATGCGCTTTTCTTCGTCGGCCAGGCGCTTGGCCTCTTCGGCGGCCAAACGTTTTTCTTCCTCGGCCAAGCGCTTGGCTTCGGCCTCCGCCAAGCGATTTTCCAGCTCGGCCATCTGCTTGGACTCGACCTCGGCCATGCGTGCTTCGAGCTCGGCCTGCATCTTGGCTTCCATTTCGGCCAGCCGCTGCTCTTCCTCGGCCTTCCACTTCGCCCGTTCCTCGGCGAGGCGGTG
>Ga0265303_10001584_pt1 | contig 14081 bp, 13 predicted proteins | sample Helome_2_FD_192494 | JGI IMG/M metagenome (GOLD analysis project Ga0265303, IMG submission 192494) | Marine sediment microbial communities from subtidal zone of North Sea - Hel_20160317 (Illumina Assembly) | ecosystem: Environmental > Aquatic > Marine > Subtidal zone > Sediment ... | reverse complement strand
ATGTGGCTCCGGGATTTGTACGGTTGGTGTTTCAATGATTAGGCTTCTGCCGTTGCGCTGATCATCAACTGACACCTGAAACCTGACACCCGAAACCTTCAATCGATTAGGGGTTGTAACAGTCCGAAAGAAAACTTTCGCCCACTTGGGCTGCGGCGATTAGTGCAGGATCTGACTGAGGAACAATTTGGTCCGTTCATGCTGCGGATTATCAAAAAATTCTTCCGGAGTGTTTCCTTCTACTATTTGACCAAAATCCATAAATAGCACCCGGTGGGCCACACTCTTGGCAAATCCCATTTCATGGGTCACCACAATCATGGTCATACCTTCCCGGGCCAGTTCAATCATGGCGTCCAGCACCTCTTTAATCATCTCCGGATCAAGGGCTGAGGTGGGCTCATCAAAAAGCATTACTTTCGGTGACATACAAAGACTGCGGGCGATGGCGACCCGTTGCTGTTGCCCGCCGGAAAGTTGGCCCGGATATTTCATGGCCTGCTCGGCAATTTGCACCTTTTCGAGAGTATGCATGGCCGTTTCTTCGGCTTCTTTTTTGGGTATCTTTCTGACCCAGAGGGGGCCCAGGGTCAGGTTTTCCAGAATGGTCAAATGGGGAAACAGATTAAAGTGCTGAAAAACCATACCGACTTCGGCCCTGATCTTTTCGATATTTTTTAAATCATTGGTTAACTCCATCCCGTCTACAATTATCTTGCCCCGCTGGTGCTCTTCAAGGCGGTTGATACATCGGATCAGGGTCGACTTACCGGAACCGGAAGGTCCGCAGATAACGATACGTTCCTGTTTTTGGACGGAAAGGTTGATGTCCTGCAGAACATGGAACTCACCAAACCACTTGTGCATTTCAACTATTTCGATGATGGTCTCGCCGGTCAGGGCACCTTTATCGTTTTGGGAGGATTGCGTCGTCATAAGGATTCTCGCTTGTTAAGTTAAAAATGCCAAAAATAAAAACAATTTTAGATCAAAATGAAACAGTAAATAGCGCTAGGCTATTTACAGGTGTCGGATGTCAGGTGTCAGGAAATCTAAAAGCGAAATTCTGAAACCTGAACACTGAAACCTGACACCTTCATTTTCGGACTACTTGTTGTCCGAAAATGGGCCCGAAGGGCTTAATGCCCTGTTTCCAGCTCGCGTTCCAGCCGCCGGCTGTAATTAGACATAAAAAAGCAGCATAGAAAGTATACCAGAGCTGCAAAAATATAAGCTTCGGCTGAGAAACCCATCCACTGCGGATCGGATATTACAGTTTTAGTGGTTTTCAAAAAATCAAATAACGCAATGATAACCACCAGGGAAGTATCTTTAAAAGCCGAAATCAAAATACTGACCGAAGGCGGAATCACTATCTTCAGGGCCTGAGGCAATATTATCAACCGCATGGTTAAATAATAATTCAAGCCCAGAGATTCGGCAGCCTCATACTGCCCGCGAGAGATGGCCTGTAATCCCCCACGAACCACCTCGGCGATATAGGCTGCCGTAAATAGAATGATGGCAACCTGGGCTCTAATGATGGCGTTGATGTTAAAGCCCTCGGGAAAAAATAAGGGGAACACCACTGATGACATGAACAGCAGACTGATCAGCGGTACTCCTCGAATGAGTTCAATGTACATAACGCAAAGCGTTTTTACCACCCTCATCCTGGATTGGCGACCCAGTGCCAGAACAACCCCTAAAGGATAGGCCGCGGTTAAACCGAATATGGACAATAACAGTGTTAAGGGTATTCCGCCCCACTGCGAGCTCTCTACCGCTGTTAAGCCAAAAAGTCCTCCCTTCATCAGCAAGCCCATCAGGAAAAGGCCCAGGACCCAGGCGTAGGCTAAAGTCTTTTTCCAATGATTTCTGTTTTGACTGTAAAACAGCAAAAAGACAAGCAATATCATTGCTAAAAACGGCCGCCATTGCTGCTCATAAGGAAAGAATCCAAAAGTGATAAATCTATAATTGGCGGTTATAACTGACCAGCAGGCCCCCGAGGCTTGCTGGCATTCCGCTCCTGTTGAAAACCACAGGCTGTCAACAAAAGCCCAGCGAAACATGGGAGGGATAATGTTCCAGAGCAAATAGAGGGTGATAAGGGTCAAACAGGAGTTTAACCAGCCCTTAAATAAATTGGTTCTAATCCAACCCAGTACGCCGACCTGGGTTACCGGTGGTTTAACTTTTTTTGAATCGTCTATTGGGTATGTTTTTCCCATCGATCAACCTATCTTTCCACCAGAGCAACTTTCTTATTGTACCAATTCATAAATGCCGAGGTCGAGAGACTGAAACAAAGATAAACAATCATGATCATCGCGACCCCTTCAATCGCCTGCCCGGTTTGATTGATGGCTGTACCGGCAACTGACACAAAATCGGGATAGCCGATGGCCACGGCCAGGGAGCTGTTTTTAGTCAAGTTCAACATCTGACTGGTCAACGGCGGTATGATCACCCTTGAGGCCTGGGGCAAAATTACCAGATTGAGTACCTGCGAAGATTTCAGACCGATGGACATGGCCGCTTCCGTCTGACCCTTGCTCACTGACTGAATACCGGCACGCACAACTTCGGCGACAAAGGCCGCTGTATATAGCACCAGGCCCAGCAAAAGTGCGGTAAATTCAGGGCTGACATTCTGCCCCCCTTGAAAATTGAAACCTCTGAGCACGGGGACACTCATCGCTGTCGGCGCCCCTCCTGTCAGCCAGGCCACTGCTGGAAATACGATCAGAATGCCGATTGAAACGCGGAAAACAGGAAAGGGCTGTCCGGTTCTCGCCTGTCGCTTGCGTGCCCAGCGACGCAAAAAATATACAGTCAGACAACCAATCAAAAAAGCAATGAGCATATAAAAATGAGCCGGATGGGATTCCGGAATGGCTAAAACAAGACCCCGATTGCTCAGGAAAACACCGTTAAGAGGACTAAGGGCCTGTCGGGGAGAAGGGAGGACTTCATAAAAAAGAGCATACCAGAAAAATAGCTGTAACAACACGGGTATGTCCTGAAAGACTTCGATATAAATCGCAGCCAGTTTGGATACCAGCCAGTTCGAAGATAAGCGCAAAATGCCGATGATAGTGCCGAGGATAACGGTCAGAATAATACCGATAAAAGAAACCAGCAGGGTATTCAGAACACCCACCAGTAAAGCGCGTGCGTATTTATTGGCGGCTGAATAGGGTATGACGGATTCGCCAATTTCAAACGAGGCTTCCTTCTCAAGAAATCCGAAACCGGTGGCGATGTTTTGTCTTTCCAGGTTGGTCAGGGTGTTGGAAACCAGGTAGTAACCCAGCAGCCCCACCATTAAAACTACGCCCAGCTGATATACAACGGATCGCTTCTTCGGATCATACCAGAACGCGATCTTATCCGTCTGGGGGTTTTGCTCGGGACCTGCACTTTCTCTGGTCATACTCCAATCACTTGCAGAAAATATAGATTAGGTTCTACCTCAGATCATTATTGTTGATTGTCTTTAACAATAAAAAAGGTGCCACCCATCGTGGCACCTTTTTTCTGTCGCATGATTACTTGAAAGGCGGTGCGTACATTAATCCGCCGTTTGTCCACTGGGCATTTAATCCGCGCTCAATTTTCAGAGGCGTATTGACACCGACGTTACGCTCAAAGACTTCACCGTAGTTGCCGACAAGTTTAACGATTTTGTAGGCCCAATTTTCATCCAACCCCAGCGCTTTGCCATTGCCCGGGTTGACGCCTAAAAATCTCTGAATCTTGGGATCTTTGCTTTTAAGCATTTGATCGACGTTTTTGGAGGTAATTCCCATTTCTTCGGCGGCAATCATGGCCAGTACCGAAAAATTTACAATATCAAACCACTTGTCGTCTCCGTGGCGAACGGCCGGGCACAGGGGTTCCTTGGAGATGATTTCAGGCAAAATTTCGTAATCTTCCGGTTTGGGAGCAACGGACCGCGTCGAAGCCAGCTGGGAAGCATCCGAGGTCAGGACGTCGCAACGTCCGGCAAAAAATGCTTTCGCCAGCTCGGGGGTACTCTCGATGACGACAGGACTCATCTTCATGCCGTTGGCCCTGAAGTAATCCGCCACATTAAGTTCGGTGGTCGTACCCGGCAGAACACACACGGTGGCCCCGTCGAGTTCTTTGGCGCTTTTGAGACCCAGTTTTTTGGGCACTAAAAAGCCTTGGCCGTCATAATAATTTACCTGCGCAAAAGCCAGACCCAGGGAGGTTTCACGGCCCAATGTTCGGGTGGCGTTGCGTGTCAGGAGATCGATTTCACCGGACTGCAAGGCGGTAAAACGAGTTTTGGCCGTTAACGGAACGAATTTTAATTTGTCCGGAGCGCCAAACACTGCTACGGAGACTGCGCGGGCGGTATCGACATCCAGTCCGCGCCAAACGCCTTTTTCATCCGGTTGGGAGAACCCGAAGAGACCTTCATTGACACCGACGGATATATACCCTTTGGCTTTAACATCTTCCATGGTTCCGGCCACGGCAAGGCCGGCCGTAACTAAAAATACTGCAGCAACCAATAGTGAAATAAGCTTAAATCTTTTCATACTTTTTCCTCCTTTTTTGGTTCATACCTTTTTAGGCGTATAAAAATGCCCGTCGCACCACAATTGATGCTCCTGTTAATTTAGACGGCCTGAAGATCAACCGCGTTGACACCTCTCGAAACAATGAATGCGGCTCATCTACTAAACGTCCAGTAGAACGTAAATTCTATACCAGAACAGGTACGCTTTTGGCAAGCAAAATATTCAACAAATGGATGTTGGCCAATGCCACAATTGGTTGATTATTATAGCTTTGCTAAAAAAATAATTGACAGAATCAACATATTATCCTATAAATTCCGTTACATCGAATGTGATGCGCAGAGGAATCGGGCATGGACAATTTGAAGCTAAACAGCAAAAACGGTCTCCAGCTTATACTGGAAGACATCTGGGCCAAGCGATCACCGGTTGAACGGCGTTCGAAGGCAGATAAACGCGTCACCCTCAGTTCTAAATATTTTATAAGGGGCGGTAAGGAAAGACGCACGATAGAAGAAAGAAGAAAACTCGAAGAACGCAGGGACGGTTGGATGCGTATGGGTAAATGGCGCAGTGAGGCAGTATTTGACCCTGAAGAAAACTAGGTTTTCTTATTATTATCGAGAACATCACTTTTATTAAGGCGGAGCCGACAGGACTCTGCCTTTTTAGTATAAACTTCAAGGGAGAAGTCGCAAATGCTGACAACGGATAATACGGTTTTCCTGCTGGTTGATGTTCAGGGCAAATTGGCGCATTCGATGTATGCTAAAGAGAATCTTTTTAAAAATTTAAAAAAGCTTGTCAAAGGCATGCGGGTGCTGGAAATTCCCATCCTGTGGGCGGAACAAAATCCAAAGGGGCTGGGACCAACCGTCCAGGAGGTTGCCGAACTCTTAACTGACCTGCAGGCGATACCTAAACACAGCTTCAGCTGTTACAAAAATAATGAAATCAGGCAGGCCCTCCAGGCCCTTAACCGCCCTAACGTCCTGGTTGCCGGAATCGAAGCCCACGTTTGTGTATATCAGACTGTGAGAGATCTGAGAAAGGCTCTATACGATGTTCAACTTGTTGCCGATGCGATATCTTCACGCATCATCGAAAACAAACAGATCGGATTGGAAAAGTGCAAGAGCACCGGCGCCGAAATAACCAGCGTGGAAACGGTCTTGTTTGAATTACTCGAAGTCGCCGGGGGCGACAGGTTCAAAAAGATTCTTGATGTTATTAAGTAAAGATCCGGGTCCAGCTTCCGGCCCGCAGGGCCTACAGCCCGGAGGGAGGGCCCGGCTTTGGTCCACTCCGCAGGGGTGATTACCTTTGCCGGCAGTTTTTAGGTTTCAGGTGTCGGGTGTCGGGTTTCAGCAACCGCATTCGACCCCAGGGTCGTTTCAATCCTATCGAAAAATAATTGTCTTGAATCGCTGGGGAGAACCAACTTAGCATGTATAATTTTTTGACCGGACCGGCCTTGTGGGCCTGTTTCATAATCTTTTGGGGGGGACTGATTCTTCGATTAGTCCGGCTGTTCCGACTCAGCCGCAAAAAGGATCAGGTGTTTTACAACCATGCCAGTTTTACCTGGGGTTTTAAATCGATCCTTTACTGGATCGTCCCGTGGGGCAGTGCTTCCATGCGTCTGCAGCCGGTCTTTACTTTCATGGTTTTCATATTCCATATCACACTGCTGGCTGTGCCGCTGTTTCTCTGCGCCCATAACATCCTGTGGGATGAAGCCTTCGGTATAAGTCTGTGGTCCATGCCGAACCTGTGGGCAGATGTTATGTCTGTCATTCTGCTTGTTTCGATTATTTTTTTGGTAACCAGGCGGATCGTACGCCGCGAAGTGCGGATCCTCACCGGGGCATGGGACTACATCTTGCTGGGACTTACCGCCCTGCCCTTTCTGACCGGATTTTTGGCCTACCATCAGTTTGGGCCTTATGAACCAATGATGATAGCGCACGTTATAGCCGGTGAACTTCTATTGATATTGATTCCCTTTACCAAACTCGGACACATGATCCTGTTCTTCTTTACCCGGGCATTTATTGGCTTTGAAATGGGAGGCAGGCGGGGCGCTAGGTCATGGTGAGATCTTAAGTATTTTAGATTTATTTGTTATTTGGTGCTTGTAATTTGATAATTATTACCCGCACGTTTTGCTTAAATGAGCACTATGGTTGATTGTACTGTAAAGATTGATGTAGCCGCAAAAAGGCGCAAAAAGCACAAAAGTCAAAATTCACACTCAGTATTTTCAACAGGTTACTAAGTTCAATTTTGATAGTTTTGACTTTTTACGAGACTGTCAAGATTAAAGGTATTACCTTGGAGTAACAGATGTTTGATATAAAGGATGTCCTCGAAAAAGAATTCGAACGCAATGAATCGCCGATTAACCAGGATACGATTCGCAAAATACTTGATACCAATGACAGTGCCCGAATTCGAACCTGGCTGGGCATTTGTTCACGCTGCGGGCTGTGTGCTGAAAGCTGCTTTGTGTATCTGGCGAACGATCGCAATCCTAAACTGAGTCCAGCGTATAAATTCAAGCAAACCCTGGGTGAAATGTATCGCCGCAAGGGTAAAATAAGTCGCACATTCTTAAAAAAAAGTTATGAAATCTCCTGGCTGCAATGCACCATGTGCAAACGCTGCGCCATGTTTTGTCCCTTTGGTATCGACATTGCAACCATGATTTCAATTTCGCGCAATGTCTGTCATTCTCAGGGTTTCAAACCGCACAGCCTGCATGAATTTTCGGAAAACTGCCGCAAATCCGGCAATCACATGGCCATACCGCAGGAAGAGCTCATCGATACCTGCGAATGGATGGCCGAAGAGGCCGAAGATGATTACCGGGGGGTCGAAATACCCGTGGACAGGCAAAACGTAAAATTCATGTACACCATCAATCCCCGCGAACCCGTCTATTATCCGCAGGATATCTCTTATGCCGGTATCATTCTCTCCGCTGCCGGCGAAAGCTGGACCATACCCAGTTTCGGTTGGGATTGTACGAATTTGCCGATGTTCTGCGGTGACCGCGGCTTGGCCGGTCAGCAGGTCAAAAATGTCTATGAAAAAGCGCTGGAACTGGGTGCAGAAAATATTTTAATCACTGAATGCGGCCATGCCTATCGGTCCATGGCATTTGAAGGACCTTATATGGCCGGTTATGAGGGCGGCCAACCACCGGTTGAAGTCGTGCACTTTGTGCGCTTGATTTATGAATATTTGAGGGACGGTCGCATTAAAATTGACCCCAATAAGAAAATCAAGGAACCGGTTACCTACCAGGATCCATGCAATGTGTCTCGCAATGGCGGACTCTGGGAAGAAGCACGCAAAATCATCCCCTATCTGGCCGAAGATTTCCGGGATATGTCGCCAAATCGCGACCACAACCATTGCTGCGGCGGCGGCGGCGGCATCATGCCCATGGGTCCCAGGTACAAACCGGTGCGTATGGCCTCGGGTCGGGTAAAAGCAGAGCAAATCAAGGCGACAGGGGCCAAAATTGTGATTGCACCGTGTCATAACTGTTTTGACCAGATCCATGATCTCGGTGAAGAATATGATCTGGGTGTAAAAATACTTTCATTTAAAGAAATCATCGTTGAAGCCATGATCATCCCGGAGCATATGAAGCTGGAGCCGGAAAAGTGAAGATTCCCTGGTGACCGGATGTCGGTTGCCGATTAATTGTCTCCGGTCGGTAGCAAAATTTTCGCCATCGGGTTCAAGGCGCACGGCACCCGCTGTCGTCACGCTGTGTCGTGACTGCGGCTCGCTATGATTGGCTCCAGCCGTCGCCCCGCAATCAGGTCGAAAAATATTAATTAAGATTTTCCCCTAATAGCCGATAGAAATTTAGGGCATTATACCTTAATAGAATTTGGCTTGTTCATGTCCCTATCTACACGATTCTTTTGCCACCCCGATAATTAATATAATGATCAATGAATTCTATAGATTGCAATTGTATGAAAAATAAGCCACATAAAATTTTGACGATTGGTGGAGGTAGCGGACAATTCGTGCTCTTATCAGCCTTAAGGGATTTACAAGACATTCGTATTACATCGGTGGTATCCATGACTGATAACGGTGGAAGCACCGGCCGCTTGAGAGACGAACTGGGTACGTTGCCTCCGGGTGACGCCCTCAAGTGTATTATTGCGCTTTCTCCCCTGCGTGACGCTGCACAAACCATCCTGCTAAAGAGGCTTACCGGAGATGGAAAGTTACAGGGACACACTGCGGGCAACATGCTGCTGACAATGCTTTCTCACTATGCGGGCAGTTTCCCCGCAGCTATAAAAAATTTATCTGAAATTCTTGAACTTGATGGCACCGTTTTGCCAGCGACGACAGACAAAGCAACACTGGTCGCTGAGCTTTCCGATGGAAGGCGGATTTATGGTGAATCGGCGATTGATATACCCATAGGTGGACAGAGGGAAAAAATTAAAACTGTGTTTTTAGTACCCCACTTTAACAATTCTATTTCTGTTTATCCTCCTGTAATTGAAGCTATAAAAAGTACGGATTATATCTTTATCGCACCCGGAGACCTTTTTACGAGTATTATTGCCAATCTCATAGTACCAGGAGTTAAGGCGGAAATCCAAAAAACAAGTGCAAAGATCATATTCACCTTAAATATAATGACCAAATTTGGTGAAACTCATGATTTTAAAGGATATGATTTTGTTAGAAAACTTGAGGCCTGTCTTAACCGGCAAATTGATGGCATTATTTATAATGTAAGAAGACCGGACAACCGTCTCCTGAAAAAGTATATGGATGAAAAAGCAGAGTTTGTTGAATTAGAAAAATCTGAGAACTGGATTGGTAATCGAGTTATCTATGACGGAGATTTTCTGGATACCTCAGCAGAAATCGCCCGTCATGATCCAATAAAGTTAGCCTCGATAATTAAAAGAATCATTTTCCAGAAAGGCGATAGTAATATTGCATATGAACCGCCTAAAATACATGAATCGGATATCGTAATGAGCCTATAATTAAAAGCAAGGACAGGATCGTCAATGTTTCTGTCATTTATTTGTCTTGGCGGTTTTTATATCTATTTTATCTGCAGTTATTCAGACGTTATGGTGCTTGCGCCAACATCGCCGCTCCGATAGCACCTGTCGCCTGGGATTTTTCCGACACCTCTATTTTTTGACCGATTTTCCGCTCCAGCGCCCGTACAACACCGATATTTTTTGCCACCCCGCCGGTCATCATAACCCTGGAGTTAAATCCGACCCGATTCGCCATCGCCACGACCCTGGCAGCGATGGCCTCATGGATACCGGCAATGATGTTCTCCCTTTTTTCCCCCTTCGAGATAAGAGAGATGACCTCGGATTCCGCGAAAACCGTACACAAGCTGCTGATGGTGGAGGGTTGTTGCGCTTTTAACGACCAATCTCCAAAATTATCGAGATCTATCTCCAACGCCCTTGCCATGACTTCTAAAAAACGACCGGTGCCGGCCGCACATTTATCATTCATGGCAAAATCCAGGGGGCTTCCGCTATCATTGACGGCAATGGCTTTGCTGTCCTGACCGCCGATATCAATGACGGATCGGACCTCAGGGTCTAAATAATGTGCACCCGCGGCATGGCAGGTGATTTCGGTGACCGCTTTGTCGGCGAATGTCACACTGTTGCGACCGTAGCCCGTGGATATAATTTTTTCAATCGAAGCACGGTCTATTCCACTTTCCTTTAGAATATCGTCAAACACTTTTTCGCCGGCAAACTGGGCATTGTAGCCGGTTAAAACCACTTTATCCGCAATCACCACACCATCTTTGGCCACCGCCGCTTTGGTGGTAATGGAACCGACATCAATACCAACAGTAATCATTTGCATACCTTTTCTATTTTTTAATTAGTCCGCCCAGGAAAATAACAATATCAGGTGTCGGTAAAATAGTGTGTGTTTTGAAAGAAATATCTATCACCCTGAACATGCTATTTTTCAGGGCGGATTAATTAATCCGGAACAACAACCTGTGAACTCTGAATTCGCCAGAGGCAGACAAGCCTTTGAACGATCACTATTATTTTACTTGACTCTGATACATTGTAGCTGTATTGTAGCTTTCAAAACACCTTATTTACAGCATCTCGCATCAACAATCAAGCCTATTTGTTGCCTTGGGATGTGTAGTGATAACTTTAAATTTTTTATTATTCAGGGCGGATTAATTAGGTGGTGGAAAAAAATTTCAATTTAAGCTAATAAACAAAAGAGGCGATTAACGTGCCAAACGGAAAAAAACAAACGCCAAGCAATGACAAAGTGCCCATCGTAGATGCGCCCAATAGAATAGATGCTCCCAATAACAAGGTCAAGTTTGAGATCTACGGTGAAGAGATGATCGAAAAACGGGTCAAATCAAGTGGTAACAGCGGCAGAGTGTATCTTCCGCCGAATTGGGTTGGTCACAAGGTTAAAATTATCCGAATATAGCTAAATTTCAGAAAAAGGGATTCATTTGTGAGTAAAATTCATATTAGAAATTTACAAAAAAATGACGCGGACGAAATAAGCAGGATCTATGGGGCCATCACTATGAAACCGGTCGATCCGGACTTCAAGCGCGTGGTGGAAGAACACGCCCAAAGAAACGATGGGGCCTGTTTCGTAGCTGAACAGGATGGTAAACTTGTAGGCTTTATGATCAGCTATATCCTTACCGCCGGTTTCGGCATGCCCAAAAGTGCCTGGATTGCCACCCTGGGGGTAGACACCAATTGCATGGGACAGGGTATCGGCGAAACTCTGGCAGAAGAACTGTTTGGCTATTACAAGGCCCAGGGCGTCGAAAATGTTTACACTTCAGTCCGCTGGGATTCCACCGACCTGCTCTCCTTTTTCAAGACCCTTGGTTTTGACCGCAGTAATTTTATCAATCTGAGAAAAGTCCTTAAATAATCCGAAATCCCCGCCCGCCTCGCCTGAGTCCGCCTCAGGCGCACGATAGTGGGCAGGCCAAATCCTAAATTCTATTTGGGGGTTTAAAAATGCTGCGCAATATCAATCCAAGTCAAACAGACAGCTGGCGGAAGTTATTGGATCATTACCAGAAGATAGAGCCGCTCCATATGAAAAACCTCTTCACCGGAGATCCCGATCGGTTCAAAAAATTTTCTATCAGATTCAAAGACATTTTGGTGGATTGTTCAAAAAATCGGATAACGGAAGAAACCCTGAGGCTGCTTATGGGCCTGGCCGATGAAGCCGGTGTCAAAAAGGCCATCGTGAGCATGTTTAACGGAGAAAAAATAAATGTTACCGAAAACCGTGCCGTGCTTCATATTGCCTTGAGAAACAGAACAAATACGCCGATCATCGTGGACGGTGACGATGTGATGCCGGACGTCAACGCCTTTTTGCAGAAAATCAAGACGTTTTCCGGTCAAATAAGCTCCGGAGAATGGAAGGGCTATACCGGTAAAAAGATTACCGACATCGTCAACATCGGAATCGGAGGATCAGATCTGGGGCCGGTCATGGTCACCGAAGCACTGCGTCCATATGCTCAGGAGGGATTGTCCGTTCATTTCATTTCCAACATCGACGGTACCCACATTGCGGAGACTTTGAAAGATCTTAATCCGGCAACAACGCTCTTCATCGTGGCCTCTAAAACCTTTACCACCCAGGAAACCATGACCAATGCATTTAGTGCCAGAAGCTGGTTTTTGGATCACGCCAAAAAGCATGCCCATGTCGCCAGACATTTTGTCGCTATCTCGACCAATGCCGAGGCAGTCGCCGCCTTCGGCATTGACGATGACAATATGTTCATTTTCTGGGATTGGGTCGGCGGTCGGTATTCCCTGTGGTCGGCCATCGGATTGTCCATTGCCTGTTATATTGGCTTTGATAATTTCGGTGAGCTGCTCCGGGGAGCTCATGCAATGGATCAGCATTTTAGATCCGAGCCGTTTGAGAAAAATATTCCGGTTCTGCTGGCCCTGATTGGTATCTGGTATACCAATTTTTTTGGTGCCCAATCGGAGGCGATTTTGCCCTATGACCAGTACCTGCATCGTTTTCCGGCCTATTTCCAACAGGGCAATATGGAAAGCAACGGCAAATCGGTAGACAGAAGCGGCAATAAAATAACCTATCAATCAGGGCCCATCATCTGGGGCGAGCCGGGCACCAACGGACAGCATTCTTTTTACCAGCTCATTCACCAGGGAACCCAATTGATTCCTGCCGACTTTCTGGCACCGGCCGTCAGCCACAATCCGCTTGGCGAACATCACACCATTTTGCTCTCCAATTTCTTTGCCCAGACCGAAGCCCTTCTGAATGGTAAAACCGGCGAGGAAGTAGTGGCGGAATTAAAGCAGGACGGTAAAAGTGATGACCAAATTAAAAAATTAGCCCCCTATAGAATATTTGACGGCAACAAGCCCACCAATTCAATTTTGTTTCGCAAACTTACTCCCGCAACTCTGGGCAGTCTGATTGCCATGTACGAGCATAAAATATTTGTCCAGGGGGTGATATGGAATATATTTTCCTTCGACCAATGGGGAGTTGAGTTGGGCAAACAACTGGCCAAGAAAATTCAGCCGGAGTTATCTGACGATCAACCGCTCAACACCCATGACGGGTCCACCAATGGCCTCATAAACGCCTTCAAAGAGATGCGCCTTTCCCGCCAAAATACTTCATAAACTGCATTCTTTCATAGGCCGCCGGATCGCTGCTTTTGGCCTGGCTCATTTTCCCTCTAAAATCAGCTAAACTATTGAATCCCTTCTTAGCCATCCACTCTTCCAGGGTTTTGAGCATTTCTTGAATATAGCCTTTATCGTTTTTATAAAGGGCCGAAACCACCTGAACAGCATTGGCGCCTGCCAGCAGCTGTTTGATAACAGCTGTGCCGTCATGAACCCCGGTAGAAGCCGCCAGATCACATTTAACCCTTTCGGCCATAATGGCGATCCAGCGCAAAGAGATCGGCAGGTCGGTCGGCGCGCTGAAGGTATTGGAGGGAACTACCTCAAATTTGTCGATATCAAAGTCCGGGCTATAAAAACGGTTAAACAGCACCAGCCCTGCGATACCGGTTTCCGACAATCTCTGGATCATGGGTCCCAGGTTGGAAAAATAGTAGCTAATTTTCAACGAAATGGGAATGGTAACCGCTTTTTGCACCTTCTCGATGATCTGAAAATAGGCCGCCTCTTTCTCTTCGCTGGTGCGCTCAAAATCAGAAGGCAGAAAAAACATATTCAGTTCCAGTGCATCCGCCCCGGCTTTTTCAATTTGTGATACAAACGCCAGCCATTCGTGGGAATAAACACAGTTGACACTGGCTATAACGGGAATGGAAACACTTTTTTTGCTCTCGCTGATGAGTGCGGTGTATTTATTTAAATTGTCCTCTTTGATTTTGTAATCATAGTAATCGAATTGGTCCAGGTCATAGCCTTTGGATTCGGCTTCTTTCAAAATATCATCATATTC